>Ga0265797_10004662_pt1 | contig 20723 bp, 20 predicted proteins | sample P2T30metagenome_FD_192433 | JGI IMG/M metagenome (GOLD analysis project Ga0265797, IMG submission 192433) | Plant litter microbial communities from East Loma Ridge, Irvine, California - P2 T30 | ecosystem: Environmental > Terrestrial > Plant litter > Unclassified | place: USA: California...
CATATTGTACATGTACTGTGTGTAGTGCGGGTCCTGCTGTGCACTAACATCTGCAAGCCCCCACAATGCCAATAATGCCGCTAAGTATATTTTTTTCATGTATTGTGTTTTTCTAAATTTAAGTTTTAAATAACCTTTACCGCTTTAACGCAGTATAAAGCCATATGAATCGCTTTACTTTTTAATAGCTAATTGTACTGTAATAAACACCCAATCTACCATTAGTAATATTATACAGCACTATATTACAGGAGTTTAACAACTAAAAGTTGGGTAATGAAAAACGTTAAGTAATTTTATTCATATATGTTATATTCATTTTTTTGTTGAGTTCTCGAAAATAGGTAAAAAAAAATAACCACAAACATGCTTTCTTAAACATATTGTAATTTTTATTTAAAAAAAACAAAATTAAACATATTTGTTATGAATTTAAAACTAAATGTAAATTAATATGCACAAAATTTTTAAAACTTATGTATAAATAGCAACTCTTTATATCTTTGTTGCTCTAAAAATTGATATGGATACCGCTAAAAATATATATTTCGCATCCGACCAGCATTTCGGCGCTCCAACCCCACAACTAAGTTTTCCGCGTGAGCAAAAGTTTGTTGCATGGCTCGACGAAATTAAGAAGGATGCCGAGGTACTGTTTTTATTAGGCGACTTGTTCGACTTTTGGTTCGAATATAAAACCGTAGTTCCAAAAGGATTCATAAGAGTTTTAGGCAAACTTGCAGAATTACGTGACAGCGGCATTCAAATCTATTTTTTTGTAGGCAATCACGATTTATGGATGCATGATTATTTTGAAAAGGAACTTAATATTCCTGTATTCCACAAACCGCAGGAGTTTACTTTCAACAATAAGGTTTTCCTTATTGGTCACGGTGATGGTTTAGGTCCACGTGACAAAGGGTATAAGCGCATGAAAAAAGTGTTTACCAACCCTTTCTCTAAATGGTTGTTTCGCTGGATGCACCCGGATATTGGCGTACAGTTAGCTCAATATCTTTCGGTTAAAAACAAATTAATCTCGGGCGATGCTGATGTGAAGTTTTTAGGCGAAGACAACGAATGGCTTGTTTTATATTCTAAACGTAAACTTGAAACCAAGCATTACGATTACTTTATATTTGGCCATCGCCATTTGCCTATGACGATTATGGTAGGTGAAAACTCAACGTACACGAACCTGGGCGACTGGATAGGCTATTTTACCTATGGTGTTTTCGACGGAGAAAATCTTGAACTTAAAGAGTACAAACCTAACAATTAGTAAGAAGACGATACTTTACAACTATTCCGAACAGCGAATATCGCGCAGGCGTAATTGAAGGCTGGTTTCACCATTCCATGTGTTTTCATCAACAGAATATACCGCATCAAAACTATCGCCATTGCAGGCTAATTCTTTTTTAACTGCAAGACCAAAGCCAATAGCTCCAAATCCTTCTGAAGTTCCCTGCTGCTTTACAAAAAGTTTAAGGTGCGTATCATCTGCCCCAATCGATTTGCCATAACCGCTATCGGTAATATGGCGCGTTAAAAATACGGGCGTCATATTACCGGGTCCAAAGGGTTCAAACTGTTTTAAGATACGAAAAAACTTGGGTGTAATATCTGTAAAGTCAATTTCAGCATCAATGGCAATTTCCGGTATTCGTAAATCCGGATGAAGGGTTTCTGCCACTACAGCTTCAAACTTATCCCTGAATAGTGTATAATTTTCTTCCTGTAATGTGAGTCCCGCAGCATACATGTGCCCGCCAAACTGCTCTAAATGTTCGGCGCAGGCTTCAAGCGCATTATACACATCAAAATCTTTAACCGATCGTGCCGAAGCCGCCAGCTTATTCCCGCTACGTGTAAAAACCAGGGTTGGGCGGTAATACGTTTCAATCAATCGCGAAGCCACAATACCTATCACACCTTTATGCCAGTCTTCCTGAAAAACAACGGTAGTATATTTGTCATGGTCTTTATTACGCTCAATTTGCATGAGCGCCTCGGCAGTAATTTGCTTGTCAAGATCTTTACGGTCGGCATTGAGGCCTTCTATCTGGGCAGCGAAACCTTCAGCTTCTTCTAAATTGAACTCGGTTAGCAACTGCACCGCATAGTTACCGTGCTTAATACGCCCGGCAGCGTTTATACGCGGAGCCACTACAAAAACAACATCGGTTATGGTAAGTGCCTGCTTTTTTATATTCTGAATCAATGCCTTTATTCCCGGTCTTGGTGTGCTGTTGATTACTTCTAATCCGAACTTTGCCAACACACGGTTCTCCCCAGTTATGGGTACAATATCGGCGGCAATGGCTGTCGCCACCAGGTCGAGATACGGAATTAAATCGTCTATCGTTTCGCCACGGTTTTGTGCCAGTGCCTGTATTAGTTTAAAGCCTACGCCGCAACCGCACAACTCATCGTAAGGGTAATCGCAATCGTCGCGCTTTGGATCAAGTACCGCAACAGCTGCGGGCAATGTATCACCGGGGCGGTGGTGATCGCAAATAATAAAGTCGATGCCTTTACTGTTGGCATAGGCTACTTTATCAACCGACTTTATGCCACAGTCAAGAGCAATTATTAAAGTGCAACCGTTATCATCGGCGTAATCAATACCAGCATCGGACACTCCATAACCTTCTTTATACCTATCCGGAATGTAGGTATCTACATTGGGGTAGTATGATTTCAGGTAACTCGACATTAATGAAACCGCCGTGGTACCATCTACATCATAATCGCCAAAAACCAGTATGTTCTCGCCATTTTCTATAGCCACTTCAATACGCTCCACGGCCTTATCCATATCTTTCATTAAATACGGGTCGTGCAAATCGCTAAGCGACGGTCGGAAAAACTGCCGCGCCTCCTCAAACGTATTGATGCCTCGCTGCACCAGCAATTGCGCCACAGCAGCACCTACCCCAAGCGAAATGGCAAGGTGGTTTACAATAGTAGTATCGGGTTTGGGTTTAAGGTTCCAGCGCATGGCGCAAAGATAAAATTTAATAATTACTTCATTTAGCTAATTGGCTATAGAACCAGAATTTTCTAAAGTAATGAAATTAGCAGTACCGCCGTATACTAAGGCAAGGAAGGAGATTGTATGGTGGGGAGAATGAATACCGCTCCTCCGAGCGATTGCTTTTCGGGATATTCTTCTATAAATATGTCGCTTCTCCGAAGCTAAAAGATTCGCAATAATTATTAGGAATTCGCCGTTTTCAAAATTGAATCGGTACCGCGGCCGTTCCATAATTAGATTAGTTATTAATTTTATTAATCCTATCTATATCTTTTCAAAATCAAGTTTTATATGTTTAAAGTTCGGCTTAACTTTAAATATTCTTACATGAGGATAATCACTTTTTAATATTTGAACTAATAAATTAAAATAGGACTCATCCATATTATAACCTATATATATCTCCTTGAGATTTGTTTTTAAAAAGGATAGCTTTCTATTGCATTTTTCTGCACATAATGAAATCATTCGATATTCTTTTTCATAACTCCAGGTTTTATCTTTACTGCAATAATGGTAGTAATATTTAACAAAGTCTTTAATCCACTCATTTAGATCTTTTATCGTGATACGATCATCAACCCCTTGTATAGCTTCGGTAAAGTTTGGATGATCAGAAAGAAAGTTATTTAGATATAATACATTTGACTTTATGTTTAAGCATTCCTGATATTGCATAAAATCGTCATTATTATTAAATTTCAAGCAAAACCCTTTATAACTATCAGTATAATGACCCCACATTTGCATACTGTCTCTTTCAGTACTGAAACAACAAACTCCGAGATTCTCAATATGAACTTTAGACTCATCACTTGAAGATTTTATCTCTTCGTGCTGATGGGACAAGCAATCATAGGGATCATTAAAATTGGAAGGATGAGAGAAAAATAAATATCTTTCAACTAACGAATTCAAATTTAACTGTGTTGGCCGATAAAACTTGAATAGTGAGCTTGGTCGCTGTAATTCTTTAGAATTTAGAAAGAGCTTATGCATCACAAAACCAAACACCTGCATGTTAAATTTCAAATCAAAATGATAGCGTTCAACACCCCAATTAATTTTAAAGTTTAAATAGTATTTTTCAGGGTCCAGCTGATCCATTGCTCGCAATTTTATAATTTTAAAATAGCCTAAAAATTCTATTAAAATAATTTTACTCCTCGTCCCTTTCCTCCCTGTCTCCCCTACTCACTTTCTTCGCTTTTGGCTCCGGTATAAAACCACCAACCACCACTACAATTTCGCCGCGGGGTTCTTTCTTTTCAAAATGGGCTAATACTTCGGTCGCGGTGCCACGTACGGTTTCCTCATGCAGTTTGCTCAACTCACGCGAAACAGACACGGGCCTCTCAGCACCAAAGTACTGTACAAATTCGGCCAGGGTTTTTACCAGTTTGTGGGGCGACACATAAAATATAATAGTGCGCTGCTCTTCGGCTAAGGCTAAAAAGCGTGTTTGGCGGCCTTTTTTATCGGGCAAAAAACCCTCGAACACAAACTTATCATTCGGGAGCCCGCTGTTAACCAGTGCAGGCACAAAGGCTGTAGCACCGGGCAGGCACTCTATAGGTATATTGTTTTGCACGCAGGCACGGGTAAGTAAAAATCCGGGATCGGATATGGCTGGCGTGCCGGCATCGCTAATAAGGGCAATGGTTTCGCCACTTTGCAACCGCTGAATAATACCTTCAACGGTTTTGTGCTCGTTGTGCATGTGGTGGCTGTGCATGTGCGTACCAATATCAAAATGCTTAAGCAGCTTAGCGCTGGTGCGTGTATCTTCGGCCAGGATAAGGTTCACTTCTTTAAGTACCTTAATGGCACGAAACGTCATATCTTCAAGATTGCCTATAGGCGTGGGAACTATGTACAGTTTAGACATTAACTAAATTTTTTCTCGACCAATACCATAAAACGCTCTTCATACTCTTCTTTACCGGCCCAGTTATTATAGTCGGGCTTAACCAAATCTTCGATAAAATTTTTGGCTTCGCTAAAATTGTTGAATGTATTTAGTTGCGAAAGTACGCGGTTAAGGTCTTCGCCACTACCGCTAAAAAGGTTTTTCTCAAACGCAATACGGTCGTTAAGCCCCAATGATATCGATTTTGTAAAACCATCGTTTAACGATTTTGGAGCTTCTGCTTTCGGAGCTTCATACCTTACCGGCTCTGGTGCTTTAGGCTTTTCCGGTTCTGCCGATTTTGCAGGCTCCCAGTCACGCCAGTCGCGCGTATCTTGTTTGGTTTCTTCTTTAGTTTCTGTTGGCTTTAATTCATCCCAGTTAAAAGCAGGTTTAGTTTCTTCCTGTTTAGTGGCGTTCCAGTCAAATTTAGGTTGGTCCTCTTCTTTTTTATTAGGCGATTCAAAATCTATAGGCCATGAAGCACCTTTTTTTACAAACTCGGGCTCTTTATAATCATGGAAATCCTCAAACGAAATCTCTTTTTGTTTTACAGCCGTTTCCGACTGCTTATCAAAGTTAAAAACATCTGCAATTTGCGATGGTGTTTTATCAGCTTCTTTCTCAGTATATACTTTTTCTTCCTCAGATACCGGAACTTCTTCCGGAGTTGTAGCTACACCCTCGCCGCTTTCGTTCTCTTTATCCTGCATTGGCGCATCCTCTTCAGATGGCTCCGGTGTTTCCGGTCTTGGTGATTCCGGTTCAGGCTGCTCTTCAACTTTAGGCTTATCTTCCGTAGGTTCTTTTATTTCTTCCTTATAAGGCGCAGGTTGTGTTGGACTATCGTTTTTAACTTCCTCGCCAGATTGTTCAGTCTCGTGCTTTTCAAGGTCAGATGCCGGTGCTTCTTCCGCCTCCGGCTCAGTAGCTACCCCCTCGCCGTTTTCATTTTCTTTATCCTGTTTAGGGGCATCAGCCCCGTTATTTACAACAGGCTTTTCTTCAACTTCCAGTTGCTCTTTATCATCAGCTTCCTTAGTATTTTCAGGCTCTGCGGTTTCGTCGCTTTGCTCTTCAAGCGCATCCTTTTCCGTTTCAGATACTGGTGCTTCGCCATTAGCATCGGTATCTACCCCTTCACCACTCTTATTTTCGTTATCTTCTTTTTTCTTAGCCCTTGCCTCGTCTTCTTTTGCTTCCTGCTCATTACCTTTTACGTGCTCTGTTTCTTCAAGACCGTAAATATCTTCCAATTCAAATATAGCAGACGCTCTGCCAATAGTAGGCTCAGCACCCCCAAAATGATCTTCTACAAATTTAAGTACCGAAAGTTTTTCATACAGCTTAAGGGTTTCCTGCAGGAGCTGGTCCAACTCTTGCCTGTTCTTTTGCTTTAGTATGCGGTGAGCAATGCTTACAAGGTCGGCTTCTAGCTTTTTCTTCATAACTTTTAGTATAATAAGGGGTAGCGCAATAGTTTTTTAATAAATTTGTTTCAATACAAAGTAACAGAAAACATTTCTGTTTTACTGCCTACAAAATACAAAATGTTTCTCGAAAATACAGTAAATCATAAAGAACAATTCGGGTGGATAGAGGTCATCTGCGGCTCCATGTTCTCAGGGAAGACCGAGGAGCTAATCCGCAGGTTAAAGCGCGCTAAATTTGCAAAGCAAAAGGTAGAAATTTTTAAACCATCTATAGATACCCGCTATCACGAAGATATGGTAGTAAGCCATGATGCAAATGAGATACGGTCTACACCTGTAACATCGGCATCGATGATCCGGCTTTTAGCGCAGGGATGCGATGTGGTAGGTATAGATGAGGCCCAGTTTTTTGATGACGAAATTGTAGCCGTTTGTAACGACCTTGCCAATAGTGGTATTCGGGTTATTGTGGCCGGACTTGATATGGATTTTAAGGGTAACCCCTTTGGCCCCATGCCTGCCCTTATGGCTACTGCCGAATATGTTACAAAGGTACATGCCGTGTGTACCCGCACCGGTAATCTGGCCAACTACAGTTTTAGAAAAGCCAATAACAATAACTTGGTAATGCTTGGTGAAACTGAAGAGTATGAACCCCTTAGCAGGGCGGCATATTATGATGCTATGAGACAAAACAGCCCCGTAACCACCAAAGGGGGAATGCAGGAGCCACAATCGGAATCGCTGTAACTTTAGCACAGTTATTCAACACTATGAAATATCTAATTGTATTGCTTTTCGTATTGGGGTGTAGCCAACCTAAAGATACAGCTTTAAAAGTACCTGCTACTGCTGAAGATAAGATAGCTGAAAAACTTATAGCAATTGATGTTACGGATACTGTGTATGGCGATGCCCGTACATTTGCTAAAGATATTATCACTGCTGACGGGTGGAAAATAGAATATCTGGTAAAAGACGATTCAACCCGCTACACGGATGTGTACATCCGGTGGGAAAAGGGCGATATAAAAAGAATTTATGAGTCTGACCAAGCTTTACAAATGCGGAGCTATTTTATTCCTAGTTTTGCAGAAGAGTCTAAAACACACCTTTTTTTTGAACACGGATGCGCAACGGGCTGCCTTGCTATTTTAGCTTTACCAAAAAATAGCACTAACCGCCCTACCAAATTTGATGCCGTAATCGACTACAATGCAAAAATGGGATTAATTGTCAATCGCATAAATTATGGTGATGACCGTCTTATAGTTGGTGTAACCAATCTAAACAGAAACAAAACGAAACTGGTTAAATTTAAACGCATTTGTTCGTCTTTAGTAGGTACATGCATAGACACCATTGTTTTTAGTAACAAAAATATAACTGTTAAGGGCGGATTTATAAATAAACATGGCAGACTAATTTCTGAGACAAAAATTGTAAAACTTTGAGCGTAAAACTTCACGATATTATACAGCCCATTGATTCCCGTTTTGAGGGGATACAGCACGATATGGAAATTGATAATATATCTATCGATAGCCGATCGCTGCAAAACAATGCCGGTACACTATTTTTTGCGCTGATTGGTCAAAATCGCGACGGACACGAGTACATAAATGCCCTTATAGATAAAGGGGTGGTGAATTTTGTGGTGAACCATATCCCGACAGATGCTACCGGTAAAGCCAACTTTTTTGTAGTAGCCAATACCATTAGCGCTTTGCAGGCTTTCGCCGAATATTACCGACAGTTATATAACTTCCCTGTTATTGCTATTACAGGCAGTGCCGGAAAAACCATTGTTAAAGAATGGCTTAATTATTTATTGAGCCCCGACTATACTATAATTCGAAGCCCTAAAAGTTACAACTCGCAGGTGGGTGTACCGCTATCGGTAATCGCTATTAACGAGCGCCATAATCTGGGAATCTTTGAAGCCGGAATTTCGACCGTCAACGAGATGGAAAAACTGGAACCTATTATCCGTCCGGATATTGGAATACTTACCAACATTGGCACCGCTCACGATGAGGGTTTTACAACCCGTGAGGAAAAAATTATTGAGAAGCTGAAATTATTTGCTAACGTTAAACTACTTATTCTTCAGAAAAATGAGGCTGTAGAAGCATTAATCAACCCATCGATTAAAACTTTTACATGGAGTTTTGAGCCGGGTGCCGATGTACAAATTAGCACAACGCAGCAATCAGGCAATACAGCACTTACAGTAAAATATAATGATAATAGCTTTGATGTTACCATTCCGTTTAACGATGAGCCTTCTATAGAAAATGCCATAAACTGCCTAATGCTGTTACTGCACTTTGGCTACAGTTATGAAGTTATTACCGAAAGAATGGCCGGTTTATACCCGGTTGAACTTCGATTACAAGTGAAGAATGGTATTAATGGCTGCACCCTTATAGATGATAGTTTTAACAGCGATTATCAGTCTCTTAAAATATCGCTCGACTTTTTAGAGCAGCACAAAACCCACCAAAAAAAGACGGTTATCCTGTCGGATGTTTTTCAAAGTGGGTTTGATACTGATTTGGTTTATGATAAAGTTGCTAAGCTATTGCTTAGTCATAATATAAGCCAGGTAATTGGTATAGGCGAAAAAATAAGCGCGCAACTGGCTGACTTCCCTAACTTTTACCCATACAAAACCACACAGGAATTTTTAGCCCATTACCGCGCGAATGCGTTTGAGAATGAAACGATATTGGTTAAAGGCGCACGTAGTTTCAGGTTTGATGAAATTGTAGTTTTCCTTGAAGAAAAAACACATGAAACAGTTTTAGAAATTAATTTAAACGCTGTAGTGCATAACCTTAACTTTTACAAATCGAAACTTAAACACGAAACCAAAATTATGGTTATGGTTAAGGCTTTTGGTTATGGCAGCGGCAGCTATGAAATTGCAAAAGCGCTGTCGCATCAAAAAGTAGACTACCTGGGCGTGGCTTTCGCCGATGAGGGTATCTCGTTACGTAACGCTGGCATTACTACGCCCATTATGGTTATGAATCCCGAAAGTAGTGCCTTTGGTGCCATGGTAGCCTATAACCTGGAGCCCGAAATATATTCGGCTAAAGAATTAAGGGCTTTTATAGCCGTGGCGCAACAAAAGAATTTATCCAACTACCCCATCCATATTAAACTCGATACCGGTATGCACCGCCTCGGGTTTGAAGGTTACCAATTAGAGGAGTTAATCGACCTTCTTAAAAGCAACAACTTAGTTTCGGTTAGGAGTATCTTTTCCCACCTGTCGTCGAGCGATGTCCTGGAGTTCAAAGATTTCACAATACAGCAAATAGATAAATTCGAAACCTGGTCGCAAGCACTTATCAGCGCATTAGAAATTGACCCAATTTGTCATATACTCAATACATCGGGTATTTACAATTATCCGGAGGCACAATATAATATGGTACGTTTAGGTATTGGTCTCTATGGTGTTGGTAATGATGAAACTGAACGCCAAAACCTGCAAACTGTGGGCACTCTTAAAACCATTATCCTTCAGATAAAAGAAATACCTGCAGGCGAAAGCATCGGTTACAGCCGGAAATTCCGCACCAGCGAAATTATAAAAATTGCCACACTACCTATAGGCTATGCTGATGGTATACCACGCCAATGGGGCAACGAAACAGGCTACGTACTTATAAACAGTAAAAAGGCTACCATTACCGGTACTATATCTATGGATATGATGATGGTAAACATTACAGGCATTGACTGTAAGGAGGGCGATTCAGCAATAATTTTTGGCAAAGAACCATCAGTTGTTGCAATCGCCGAAGCACTGGGCACCATTCCGTATGAAATTTTAACAAGTATATCTCAGCGCGTTAAGCGTGTTTTTTATCAGGAATAAAATACTTTTTGTAACTTCGTGATAACCGAACAATTATTTAAACCAAAAATTTAGACTTATGGCATTACTAAAAGAATTTAAAGATTTCGCGCTTAAGGGTAATGTATTAGATCTTGCCGTGGGTGTTGTTATAGGCGCTGCATTTAATGCCATCGTAAAATCGCTTGTAGAAGATATTATTACTCCGCTATTGCTAACCCCGGCACTTGAGGCTGCTAATCTTAAAAACCTTACCGAACTGGTAATACCGGGTACAGCGGTAAAATATGGCAATTTTTTAAGTAATGTTATATCGTTTGTTATAGTGGCTTTTGTACTTTTCATGATTATTAAAGGTATAAACGCAACACGTAAAAAAGAGGCCGCTATACCTGCCGCACCACCTGCACCAACTAACGAAGAGAAGTTGCTTATGGAGATAAGGGATGCGCTTAAGAACAGGCCGTTATAAAAGTCGTTTCCGTTACACTATATGTTCTATTATTAACAAAACCGCCTTTAAAAGGCGGTTTTTCTTTGTTATATTTTTGTGTAACTTACTACTTTTATAACTAATTTTGCCAAAAACGTATAATTAATAACACATACATTATGAAAGTTGCTGTTGTAGGCGCTACCGGAATGGTAGGCGAAGTAATGCTAAAAGTACTGGCAGAAAGAAATTTCCCGATAACTGAATTAATACCTGTGGCTTCAGAAAAGTCGGTTGGTAAAGAAGTGGAATATAAGGGAACCAAGTATAAGGTGGTAAGCCTTGCTACTGCCGTTAGCATGAAGCCGCAAATAGCACTGTTTTCTGCAGGTGGTGATACTTCTAAAGAGTGGGCTCCTATTTTTGCGGAAGCTGGGACTACAGTTATAGATAATTCTTCAGCATGGCGTATGGATACTACTAAAAAATTGGTAGTACCGGAAATCAACGCGGGTGAGCTGACTGCAAATGATAAAATAATAGCTAACCCAAACTGCTCTACTATACAAATGGTATTGGCACTTGCGCCGCTTCATAAAAAGTATAACATTAAACGCGTGGTAGTATCTACTTACCAGAGTGTAACGGGTACTGGTGTTAAAGCTGTAAAACAGCTTGAAAACGAATATGCCGGCATTGAGGGTGAAATGGCATACAAATATCCTATTCACCGTAACGCGATTCCGCAAATAGACGTTTTTGAAGACAACGGCTACACTAAGGAAGAAATGAAAATGACGCGTGAAACCAAAAAAATATTAAGCGACGATTCTATTAACGTTACTGCAACCACTGTTCGCATACCAACCGTGGGCGGACATAGCGAAGCGGTAAACGTAGAATTTAGCAACGATTTTGAATTGGCCGACATTCGCCAGATATTATCCGAAACCGATGGTATTACGGTGCAGGATAACATTGCATTATTCGATTACCCAATGCCGTTATATGCCGAAGGTAAAGATGACGTTTTTGTAGGCCGTATACGCCGTGATGAGAGCCAGCCCAACACGCTTAATTTATGGATCGTTGCAGATAACCTTCGTAAAGGTGCAGCTACTAACGCCGTGCAAATTGCAGAGTATTTGGTAGAAAATAAATTAGTGTAATACTTTATTAATGAAAACAAAAAACCCGAAGCTAAACGCTTCGGGTTTTTGTTTTTAAAATACTCTAACTATTCTTTAGTAAGCTCAGCTAACTTTTTAGTGTTTACACCTCTGTTAGCAACGTATATTTTATATTGGTCGGCAGATATAACCGATTTCATTTTAGCCTCTCTATCAGTATCAAGCGTCTTTAATTTTTTAGCCTGATCTACTTTGCTGCCACCTGCAAGTTTTGCCTCAGTCAGCTTTTTAAAGTAAGTACGGTTAACCTCTAATACTTTCGTTGTTTGGCTGTCGTTAAGCGCAAGCTGTGTCCTAAGCTGCTCTGTAATCGTTTTAGCATTTGTAGCTACAGCATCCTGAGCGATTGCATCAGTACTAAATATAAGTAATACTACTAATGCACCTAGCATTGTTTTCAGTTTGTTCATTATAGTTTGTTTAAGGTTTTATTATTTCGCCCGAATATACTCAAATTGATAAGCCATTCAAAATTATTTTATTGAGCAAAAAAGTAATAGCAAAAAAGCCCCGCTTTACAGCAGGGCTCTTGTATTATTCTACGCGTTCTTTCATTTTAAACGACTCCATAAATGCAGTAGTGTAGTTACCAGCAACATAATCCGGTTCATCCATCAACTGCCTGTGGAAAGGTATTGTGGTTTTAATACCTTCAATTATAAACTCATCAAGGGCACGTTTCATTTTGCTTATTGCTTCTTCCCTTGTTTGGGCGGTAGTAATAAGTTTAGCGATCATTGAATCGTAATTTGGCGGAATAGTATAGCCACTATATACGTGGGTATCTAACCGTACACCATGGCCTCCGGGCATGTGCAGGGTAGTGATCTTACCCGGCGATGGCCTAAAGTCGTTATAAGGGTCTTCGGCATTAATACGGCATTCTATAGAGTGCATTTCAGGCAGGTAATTTTTGCCCGATATTGGTACACCACTAGCAACAAGTATTTGCTCGCGTATAAGATCGTAATCTATAACCTGCTCGGTAATAGGGTGTTCTACCTGTATACGGGTATTCATTTCCATAAAGTAAAAGTTTCTGTGTTTATCAACCAAAAACTCTACAGTACCGGCACCTTCATAAGCAATATATTCTGCAGCTTTAACCGCAGCTTCACCCATTTTATTACGAAGTTCATCCGTCATAAATGGTGAAGGAGTTTCTTCAGTAAGCTTTTGGTGGCGGCGTTGTACAGAACAATCCCTTTCAGAAAGGTGACAGGCTTTACCAAAGGCATCGCCTACAATTTGTATTTCAATATGGCGTGGCTCTTCAATAAGTTTTTCCATATACATACCGTCGTTACCAAAAGAGGCGGCAGCTTCCTGGCGGGCGCTTTCCCATGCCTTAAGCAGGTCTTCCTCTTTCCAAACGGCACGCATACCTTTACCCCCGCCTCCGGCTGTAGCCTTAAGCATTACTGGGTAACCAAATTGTGCAGCCAATTGTTTTGTTTGTTCGAATGATTCTAATAAACCGTCTGATCCCGGTACGCAAGGTACACCGGCAGCCTTCATGGTAGCTTTAGCCGTAGCCTTATCTCCCATTTTATCGATCATTTCTGGCGAAGCGCCAATAAATTTTATACCGTGCTCTTTACATATCTTGCTAAATTTAGCATTTTCTGATAAGAAACCGTAGCCCGGGTGAATAGCATCTGCATTGGTAATCTCAGCAGCCGCTATAATATTTGATATTTTAAGGTACGACAGGTTACTTGGCGGCGGGCCTATGCAAACAGCCTCATCGGCAAATTTTACGTGTAGGCTTTCTGCATCGGCAGTAGAATATACCGCTACCGTTTTTATCCCCATCTCCCTGCAGGTACGTATTACACGAAGTGCAATTTCGCCCCTGTTGGCTATTAATATTTTTTTAAACATCGTATTTAGAATATTTTAAATTATAAATTATAAATTATAAATCTTTGAAAGACGTTACGCCGTTCAAAATTCAACATTTAAAATAATTCTTTATGATGGGTCTACTAAAAATAATGGCTGATCGTATTCTACCGGAGATGAATCATCTACCAATACTTTAACGATTTTACCGGATACTTCTGATTCGATCTCGTTAAACAATTTCATAGCCTCGATAACACAAACCACATCACCTTTAGATATTGTGCTGCCTACCTCTACAAATACAGGCTTATCCGGAGATGGTTTTCTGTATAATGTACCAATAATTGGCGACTTGATAACTAAAAAGTTAGATGTATCATCGGCAGCCGGAGCAGCAGGTGTTGCAGGTGCCAGTGCTTGTGGTGCGGCAGCAGCCTGTGGCTGTTGCGCTACCGGAGCAGCTTGCTGAACGTAGGTTGTAGTACCTTCAGATCCTGCATTGTCCGTAGTAGTTTTTATGGTGATCTTAATATCGTCCATCTCTAATTTAACTTCTGTAGCACCGGATTTAGCCACAAACTTGATTAGGTTTTGAATTTCTCTGATATCCATATTTTCCGTTTTTGTTTTTGTAGTTTGTTTTAGTTTTTTGTGTAAGCCCACTTAAGGTAAATAGAGCCCCATGTAAACCCGCCGCCAAAGGATGCAAAGATAACATTATCTCCTTTTTTAAACAGGTGTTCAAAATCATGCAGTAACAACGGCAGTGTGGCCGATGTTGTGTTACCATATTTTTCTATATTAATAAGTACTTTATTTTCATCTACACCCATACGCGAAGCTGTAGCGTCTATAATGCGCTTGTTAGCCTGATGCGCCACAAGCCAGTTTACATCGGCATGGCTCAGGTTATTTTGCTTCATTATTTTTTCGCTCACATCGGCCATATTAGATACAGCATATTTAAATACCGTTTTACCATCCTGATAAACAAAGTGTTTACCTTGGTCTATAGTATCATGGCTTGGTGGCAGTATCGATCCGCCGGCTTCAATCTTTAAAAACTCACGGCCTACGCCATCGCTCCTCAAAATTTCGTCCTGCAGACCAAGGCCTTCTGTATTAGGTTCAAAAAGTACAGCCCCTGCGCCATCGCCAAAAATAATGCAGGTTGCCCTGTCAGTATAATCAATGATAGACGACATTTTATCAGCCCCAATAAGCAATACTTTTTTATACCTGCCGCTTTGTATGTAAGCAGCTGCGGTACTCATACCGTATAAAAAACTAGAGCATGCGGCTTGTAAATCGTAAGCAAAAGCATTAACGGCGCCAATTTGCGAAGCCACATAAACTGCGGTTGCCGCAACAGGCATATCTGGTGTTGTAGTGGCAACCAGAACAAAATCAATCTCTTCGGGGTTGGTACCCGATTTTTTAAGTAAATCTTCGGCAGCTTTAATAGCTAAAAAGGAAGTTCCTTTTCCGGGCTCTTTAAGAATACGCCTCTCCTTAATACCTGTGCGGGATGTTATCCATTCGTCATTTGTATCTACCATAGTTTCAAGCAACTCGTTTGTAAGTACAAAATCCGGCACATAGGCACCAACGGCAGTAATGGCGGCTGTTATTTTACTCATATAATGTTATAATCGTTCCATTCAGTGGCAAAAATGCCCCAAAAAGTGGTGGAAATTACAAAAAAATTACAATATCGCAGGCAATATGCCTCGCTAATTTAAAAAAAGGGGTATTTAACAAAAAAACTCCCACGTAGTGAGAGTTTTACCCTATTACTTTAAAGCAATTATGCTAATGCTTCAGATTTATCGATAACTACCTGGCCTCTGTAGTACATTTTGCCTTCATGCCAGTAAGCTCTGTGATATAAATGTGCTTCTCCTGTTACAGGACATGTAGCAATTTGAGCTGGAGTTGCTTTGTAATGCGTCCTTCTCTTATCTCTTCTCGTTTTGGAAATCTTTCTCTTAGGATGTGCCATTTTACTATATTATTTTTTATCCGTTAATAGTTTTTTCAAACCGTCCCACCGTGGGTCGGTAATCTCTTCTTCTTGTTTTTCTTTATACTCTTCTTTCGGAGCAAATTCGTCCAGCTTGTCTAATACATCTGCAGCAAATGTGCCATCTTTAATTCCGGGATGTATCCGCTTTAAAGGAACAGACAGTACAATCATTTCATAAATGTACTGGGCTACGTTAACCTGGTATTCACCATGCGGCAATATCAATAACACATCATTATCATCATTGTATTCGTCGCCAAACTTAACTATAAGGTCAAGTTCTCCTTCTACAACAAGGTCAAAATCCTCATTACTAACATCGCACGGCACATTAACAGTACCCTTATGCTTAAAGGCTAACTCCAGCATAGTGCTCTTTTTCTCTAAAACAAGATCTACTTTTATATTGACGTCGTTATACTCGTCAAAACTAAAGCCATCAAAGAACGCTTTATTAATATCAAACTCAAACTGGTGTTTACCCTGCTTCAACCCCACAAACGGGATTAAAAAATCCTTGTTCACTTTCATGTTGGCCAGTTATTAACTGTTTATACTTTACTTTGGCAGCATTTACATCTGCAACTTGTTCGTTACAACAGTTTTGAGCGTGCAAAGATATAAAATTATTGCAAATCCAAGACTGTTATGAATATTTTTTTGACTCTTCCTGTCTTTCCCTGATTTTCAAGGGGTTTTTAGTCAAATCGGCATATTGAGCGCGGTTATGAAAAATATCTATGGCAAGATACACTGCTTCTTTAAACGAATTATAATCAGCCACGCCTTTTCCTGCGATTTCGTATGCTGTACCATGATCTGGCGATGTACGTATCCCTTCTAACCCTGCGGTATAGTTTACACCATTACCAAATGACAGCGTTTTAAACGGAATTAACCCCTGGTCATGATACGCTGCAATTACCGCATCATACTTTTCATATTGGCCGCTGCCAAAAAAACTATCTGCAGAAAACGGGCCAAAAACCAGCACACCTTCTTCAAAAAGCTTTTTTAACGCAGGTTTCACCACTGCATCATCTTCTTTACCTATAACGCCGTTATCACCACTATGGGGGTTTACACCCAGCATGGCAATCTTTGGCCTGTTAATCATAAAATCCTGCTTAAGCGATTTATTAACGGTAAGTATCTTTTTGCGAATAAGCGCCTCAGTTAAATGAGCCGATACTTCGTTAACCGGAATATGGTCTGTAAGCAGGCCTACCCTTAGGTTGCCGTCTACCATTAGCATTAGCGCATCGCCATCTAGCTGCTCATTTAAATAATCAGTATGCCCCGGAAATTTAAACTCTTCGCTTTGTATATTGTATTTATTTATAGGTGCTGTTACCAGCACATCGATATGTTTTGCTTTTAGCGCAGCAACCGCCTCTGTAAACGATTTTATAGCATACTGTCCCGCAACTTCATCATTCTTACCAAAATCTATAATATAGCCTTCCTTCCATACATTAAGCACATTAACTTTACCAATAGCAATTTGGTCTAAACTATCAATACCGTGCAGTTGAGCACCAAGATTAAGCGTTTTTTTTATAAACGACAGCACTTTTACGTTGCCAAAAATTACCGGTGTGCAAAATTCAAGCATTCGTGCATCGTCAAAAGTTTTTAGTAAAACCTCTGATCCTATGCCATTAAGGTCGCCAACCGATATACCTACAATTACATTTTCTGCCTTTATTGTCATGATGCTGTTTATTGCTTAAATTTACAACTACAAATTTAGTAAAATTAATCAGCATGTTTACAGGAATTATTGAAACGGCCGCAACCATTGTTCAAATAGAAAAAGAAAACGATAATATACATTATACACTAACCTGCCCAATTGTACCCGAACTTAAAATAGACCAGAGCCTTTCGCACGATGGCGTATGTCTTACCGTTGTTGCTATATACAACGATAGCTATACTGTAACCGCAATAAAGGAGACGTTAGAAAAAACAAATTTAAAAACGTGGCAGGTAGGTACTATTGTAAACCTGGAACGGGCCATGAAATTGGGTGATCGTCTTGATGGCCATATCGTTCAGGGCCATGTAGACCAAACCGGTACGTGCTTATCTGTTGAAGAGGCCGGCGGAAGCTGGTATTTTACTTTTCAGTATGATGCCGCAGCAAATAACATGACTATTGAAAAAGGATCTATCACTGTAAATGGCGTAAGCCTAACGGTGGTAAATTCTAAAGCAAATCAATTTAGTGTAGCTATTATACCTTATACGTACGAACATACCAATTTTAAAACTATTAAAGAGGGCACCACCATTAATTTAGAATTTGATGTAGTAGGCAAATACGTTGCCCGCCTTCACGCCCTTCGCAACTAATAAACTATTATAAAAAAGCCTCCCAATTAATCGTGGGGCTTTTTTTGTAGCTAAACGTTAGTAATTTTTATAAGCGCAGTTCCTGCTATCGCCTATATCTTTTCGCTTCGCTACAAGGGTACCGGCTCTATCAGGGCTATATAATAACTATTTGCATTTTATAAATGCTGGTTTATAAACGGATCGAACCATCGCGGGTCGCTTTGTATGGTAACATCTGTAAGTGTATGTAAAAAACGTACAAGGGCTGTAACATCATCCGGACTAAGGTTTAATTTACGCGGCAAACCGTTATTGCCCTTAAGTAATGGAGATAGGTTTGAATGATTTTGTACCCCGGTATTATAATGCTCTACCACTTGCTCTAAATTTGTAAATTTAGCATTATGCATGTAGGGTCCTGTCAAAGCAATATTTCTTAAGGTAGGTATTTTATAAGCCCCTCGAAAATTCTCTGTGCCGTAGGTTTCATACGCACCCAAATCGGTCGCAGGCGATACAGCATACACACCATTATTTACCGGCCCGCTGTCCGGACTTACAAATGCTTCTGTAGTGTGGCATGCGTAACAATTCACACCTCCTTGGCTAAAAGGTATCATAAATAAATCCTTACCTCTGTTTTCCTGCTCGGTAAAATTCGGGAATGGATCTTTCATCGATGCAACCTGCGCTCTTCCTGTATCATATTTAGATTTGTAGCTTACCATGCTCCTTATAAACTGGGCAAGTGCTTGTTCTATATGTTTTATTGTAATAGTACTCGAGCCAAATGCCTTACTAAAAAGCGTGCCGTAAAAAAAAGAGTTTTCCTGTACACGTGTAATGATTTGAGCTTCGGTCAGGTCCATTTCAGTATGGTCTAAAATAGGCATTATAGTCTGCTGTTCTAATGTCGAAGCGCGCTCATCATAAAAAAAGCTACCTCGTTTATAAAAGCGGGTATTAATTAATGTCATAGAGTTTCTTCGCGTTGGAGTTCCATATAATCCATGACTAAACGGACTCGAATCAGCATACGATTTTTCAGGTCTATGGCACGATCCACATGCTGTACTTCTATTTAAACTTAAGTTTCTATCGTAAAATAATACACGCCCTAATGTAGCACCGGCATCGGTAATTAGATTAGCGGAAGTATTATTATCCGTATGCATAACGGCGCCCTCACCTGTAAGAAAATGCGAAGGCCAGTCGAGATTAGTATAGTTATAGGGCGTATCCGGCAAATTAAGTATCAGTTTTACCGGGTCAATACCATTGTCCGGCACAGGCTTATAATCCATACTATCATCTGAGCAGGAAGATAATAGAACCGACAAGACCAATAGTAGAAGATATTTTTTTGTCATAAGCCAAATAGGTATGCGTAAAAGTAAAATAGGTAAAAGTACACCCTATATATACGTTAAAAAACATTCAATCGTTTTTTAACGTTATGTTTATAAATAGTAAGGGCAGCCAATGGCTGCCCCTGTTTTTTAAGTATGTTAGATTTTGATTTTTAATGCCGATAGCTATCGGGACAAATCAACAAATTACCAAATCCACTTCTTCAGTTTATCTCTTCAGCGCAAAGTGCGATTTAAATTCTCTTGTTACGCCGTTTTCTGTGAAAGTTACCGTAAACCAGTAGTCATCCGCAGGAAGCTGGTTACCAAGGAAAGTTCCATCCCATCCTTCGCCGTTGGCAGCATCGCTGTTAGGGCTCAGCTGTTTCAGCAGCTTGCCATAGCGGTCGAAGATATAGATCTTCGCATCGGTGCCTGCAAGGCCTACAATGTTCCAGGTGTCGTTGTAGCCATCCTGGTTCGGGGTAAAGAAGTTCGGGTAATCGATAATGCTTACTCCGGTTAGTTCTAAAGTGCCGCACGCGTTTGGTGTTTTGGCATCCCTTACGTATACCGTATGGGTCCCTTTCGATACGTTGGTAAACACATTCGACTCCTGCCATGGCCCTTCCGGGTACAGGCTGTACTGGTATTCGCCATAGCCTTCTACCAGTACTGTTACGGTCTGGCTGTTGCTAAACGCATTGCTTACCACATAACCCTGGCCTATGGCTACCGCAGGGCCTGAGCGTACTACTTCAAACACTGATGATGGCTGTGATACGCAGCCTGTAGGGCTGGTCACGATCACTGTGTAGTTACCCGGCTCTGTTGCCGTGTAGAAGCCTGAGGTGGTGCTGGCATCTGCCAGTGCTACGCCGTCGCGGTACCAGTCGTAGGTGTGCCCGTTTGCCGGTACGCCACTGTCCAGTGTAAGGGCGTCGCTTTCACGCTCCCCGGTGGTAAAGTTATAGCACAAGGTATAGTTGCCATCAGCTGTGCTGATTGTCGGGTTAGGCAGTGCTTCTACGCGTACCGTTACCGTTGTTATCTCTGAGCATTTGCTCTGCGTGCTTTCATTGGTGATGCGTATCCACACGGTCTGCTCCGGGGTCTGGGTGTTTACAAATGCTGTGGGGTCGGTTATGTATCCTGCCCCTGTGGCTTCACCGGCTATTGCTGCTGCCTCACTGGTGTAGTAGCGGATGCTGTAGGTAGCAGGGTCCTGGCTGCCAAGGGCTATCGTGCCCGCACCGGTAAGGTCGGTTTCGGTAAAGCCATCGT
>Ga0265797_10004664_pt1 | contig 20705 bp, 17 predicted proteins | sample P2T30metagenome_FD_192433 | JGI IMG/M metagenome (GOLD analysis project Ga0265797, IMG submission 192433) | Plant litter microbial communities from East Loma Ridge, Irvine, California - P2 T30 | ecosystem: Environmental > Terrestrial > Plant litter > Unclassified | place: USA: California...
GCGGGCGAGGGACGTCTTGCCCGTTCCGGGGAAGTCCTCGAGGAGGAGGTGCCCCTCGCTCAGCATCGCCGTGAACGACAGCCTGACCACGAACGACTTGCCGAGCAGCACCTGGTCGACGCCGGCCGCCAGGCGACCGAAGACGTCGGAGAACCAGGCGGCCTGCTCGGGGGTCATGCTCATGCGATCGTTCGCTCTCTCGTCAGGGGGTGGGGTCGGTCTGGTCGGTCGACGCGGGCTCGGGCGCGGGATCGCAGAGCGCGGTCGCCGCCTCGGGGTCGGTGTGACCGCCGACGGTCGCCTTGACCGACACGGACGTCGCCCCGTCCGGGACCACGCTGCTGTAACCGTAGGCGATCCCCTCGGGGTCGCTCGAGACGCCCCCGGGGAAGCCCGGCCCGGCGAACGTCACGACGACTGACGTCACGGGCGTGCCGGCGTTGCGGGGCTCCGACGCTCCCAGGGGCGCGCCGACCGTGCAGGAGGACACGACGGCCCTCGTGTCGACCGGGGTCGCGCTCGTCGCGGCCGAGGCGGGACCGCACTCGTCGCGGGTCTGACCCGTGCGGCAAGCCTGCAGGGTGATGCTGAGGGGCACGCCGTTCCCGTTGTCGTCGGTGATGAAGCCGTCGGCGGGCACGGGACGCCACTCGCCGGAACCGAGCCGGTACCGGTAGGAGTCGACGGCTCCCGGTGCGGACAGCCCCTGGACGCGCGCTTTGAACAGACCCCCCGGGCCGCGGTACTCGACGGCCACCGATCCCTCGGCACGACCCGGCGGCGTCACGCTCTCCGCCGTCGCGCCGGCGCTCGAGCAGAAGATCCCGTTCGACGCGACGACCGTGTAGCTGTAGGTGGCGTCCCGGTCGGGCGACTCGCTGTAGGTGGTCGACGAGAGGCCCTGCGCCACTCGGGTGCCGGTCGCCGAGCACCCGGTGACCGTCGTCGCGGACGTCGACCGATAGACGTCGAAGCGGGGAGCCGACCCTCCGGCCGCGCCCGGCACGGTCCAGGAGATCGACACCTGGTTCGTCGTGGCGCCGGCCCGGACGGCGAAGGCGCCGGGGACGCCGACGGCGGCGGCCCGCACCGCGCTGCTCCGCGACCAGTCGGACGCGTCGGCGACCTGCGCCCTGTTGGTCGCGAAGACCCGTACGTCGTAGCGGGCTCCCGGCGCGAGGCCGGGGATGGACGCCGACGTCGAGGTCGTCGACTGCGGGCCCGGCGCCCCGTCGCCCGTGATCTCGACCGTGTAGCCCGTCACGGCGGTCCCTCCGGCCGGTCGCGGCACGGCGGCCCATCGGACGTCGAGGACCCCGGGCGCCGTCGTCGACGGCGACACCTGCACGTCACCGGGAGCCGCGGGTACGAAGTCGGCACGGTACGGGTCGCTCGAGGCGCTGGGCTCCGAGGCGCCCACGGCGTTGGCGGCGACGACGGAGAACCGGAAGGTCTGCTCGGGATCGAGGTCGGTGAGGGTGCAGACCGTCGACACGCCGCAGTCCCTCGTGTAGACCGAGCCGGCCGATCCGACGCCCGTGAGACGGAAGCCGGTCAGAGGGGAGTTGTTCGACGCCGGCGCCGCGTACGAGAGCGTCAGCCGGCCGCCCGAGGAGTCCCCCACACGGATGGGTGCCACCGGGGTGTCGGGGACGTCCTGGACGGAGACCGTGACATTGCCCCAGACGGCACGCGAGGGATCACCGGTCGCGTCCACCACCTGGTACTGGATGTTGGCGTCGATCGGCGAGGCCGTCGCGGCGACGCGCACCGCCAACGTCCGCCCGTCGTCGCTCGGCGTCACGGCGACGCCGGCCGGCAGCGAGGCGCCGCCCAGACCGCGGATCCCGCCGACGCGCAGGGGCTGCCCAGGGAAGGGGTTCCGGCTCTCGTCGTTCGCGAGCACGTCGACCGTGGCGGCCCCACCACGAGCCACCACGACCGAGTCGGCGGCCGGGGCGACCAGCGGCCGGGTCGAGCCGACGACGGCCAGCCGCACCGCGCCTCCTCGCCCGACGGCCGCGGAGTCGGAGACCGATACCGGCAGGGTGCGCGTGGTGCCCTCGACCGTCGACGCGGCGGCGGTGACCGTCAGCTCGCGTCCCGTGAGCTCGAAGGAGAACCCCGGGCCGGACGCCCGTCCCAGCTCGTACCGGAGCTCGCCGACGTCGTCGGGGTACGGGTAGGTCGTCACCCTCGAGAGGTCGATCGAACGAGACTCCCCCGGTTCGAGGTCGAGGGACGTCCCGGTGAACACCGGCGGCTGGTTGTCGCGCGGCGTCACCGTGATGGGCAGCACGAGGGTCGCCGTCCGACCCTCGGGGTCGTCGGCCGCGCGGCCGTCCGTGACCTCGAAGGAGACGGAGGCGACCCCGAAGAACAGATCGGCGGAGGTGAAGCTCAGGGTCGTGTCGTCGACCACGAGGTCGTCGCCGTTCGCGTGGGTCGCCCGGACGGACCCCGCGTCGGTCAGCCGGACGCCCCGGTCTCCGGCCGCGATGACGTAGTCCTCGAGATCGATGCGGAGGGTGCTCTCGCTCACGACGGAGAGCGAGGGGGCGGAGCGGTCGAGCTGAGGCAGCGCGTCGTCGAATCCGGGGACCCGCACGAAGGCGAGCGATCTGACGTCGGGGTCTGCTGGGTGCGACACCCAGAACGGGACGATCTGACTCGCGTCGGTCACCGTGATCCGGAGGCGCCTGGCATCCGTCACCTCGGCCGTCCCGTCGTAGCCGGTCTCGACGCCGAGGCCCAGCCGCGAGGTCGGGACGTCGGCGGAGAAGACGTTCGCGAGGACGTCGACGTCGACCGACACCCGACCGCGGATGTCGCGCAGGTCGAGCACGGCGTCGTCGGCGAGCGGGGGGTTCGGCGGAGCGTCGGGATCGACGGTCACGGTGACGAAGCTCGAGCTCGACCCCCCGCGCGCGTTCTCGACCTCGTACACCACGCCGTAGCTGCCGGGCGTCGACGGCGGCGTGACCGTGACGAGTTCGTCGTCGACCACCACGGCATCGACCGTCTCATCACTCGACTCGACGCCCGTGACCGAGAGATCTCCGCCGTCGGGGTCGGAGTCGTTGTCGAGCACCCGGACGGTGATCGAACCGCCCGGTCGCATCGTGACGTCGTCCTCCACGGCGACGGGGGCCCGGGAGCCGTCCGCCCTGGCCGACACTCCGACGCGCACCACGCCGGTGGCTCGCGCCCCGAGACCGTCCACCACGGAGTACTCGAAGGTGTCGGTGCCCGCCGCGTACGGGCCCGCCTCGTAGTCGAGACGATCGGGACCGGACATCGACACGGCCCCCTTGTCGGGGTTGCTGCCGATCCCGACGAGCTGCACGCTGTCTCCGTCGGCGTCGATGCCGTCGAGCGGGACGGTGATGCGGACCGTCTCGCCCGCGACGACGCGTGCGGTGACGGTCTCCGGCACGGGCGGCGCGTTGGTCGCCGCATCGGACTCCCGGACCGTGATGGTGACCTGGGCGTCGGCGGTCTGGCCGTCCTCGCCGACCGCCGTGTAGACGGCCGACACGATGCCCGGCGTCTCGGGGGCCAGGTAGCGCAGTCGGTCACCCGAGGCGAACAGCAGACCGCCACCCTCCGGCACCGGGCGACGGAGGTCGTGCCCGAGCGAGACCTCGTCTCCGTTCGGCTGCTCGTCGTTCGCGAGGACGTCGATGTCGATGACGTCTCCCGCACGGACAGTCGCCTGATCGTCGGTGGCGACCGGCGGCTGGGTCTGCGAGCGGCGGGGGATCTCCACGACGGTGATGCTCCCCACCGCGGAGGCGAGCCCGTTCGTCACGGTGTACGACAGCTCGACGGGACCGTCGTCGAGGGGTCTGGTCAGCGTCACCCGGACGTAGCGCTGGTCGATCGTCTCGACTCGGAGCCCGGTCGACTCGGGCGCCTGCGAGACCGAGGTCACGAGGAGGACGTTCCCGGCGGGATCACGATCGGTCCCGGCCGCATCGACGGTCTCGCTGCTGAGCGTCTCGACGAACACCGTCTTGGGCGTCGTCACGGGTGCGCTGTTGACGTCGGGCGGCGAGAGCACCTCCACGCGGATGGTCCCGCTCGCGGTCTGGTCGCCGTCGGTGACCGTGTACTCCAGGTTGTGGGTCCGGACCTCGTCGCTCGTGAAGAGCAGCGTCCCCGCGTCGTAGCTCGGAGCGATCTCCGCGCCCTCCTGTGCCGGGACGCTGTTCAGCGAGACCGGGCCCGTGCCTCCCTCGGCGTAGGCCAGGGGCCTGATCGTCGTCTGCCGACCCGCGTAGGCCTGGACCGAGAAGGAGTCGGTCGTCAGCGGGGTGTCCCCCGCCGCCGCGACGGTGATGCGCAGCACGCCGTTGGCCTCGGCGCGCCCGTCGGACACCGTGAGCGCGACGTCCGTGGTCGTCGCCCCGGCGCCGCTGTCCTGGTAGACGACGTCGCCGTCCGGTGCGGACGAGACACCGCCCTCGCCCGAGGCGGACGTCAGATAGAAGGCATCGCCGTCGGGGTCCACCCAGTCGCCCAGCACCGGCGTGGTGACCCGACCCGACGACGCGACCACCGCCTCCGACGATCGACGCTGTTCGGGCGGACCGTTCTCGTCGGGCGACCGGACCGTCACGGTGACCGTCGCCGTGTCCCGTCCGCCCCTCCCGTCCGAGATCGTGTAGTCGAAGACGAGCACGCCGCTCGCGGCGTCGTCGAGGGTGAGGAGCAGATGCTGCCTGTCGTCGACGATGTCGACCCGTCCGGCCGCGTCGTCGACGCCCTCGACCGTGTCGATCGACAGCGGATCGCCGTTCGGGTCGTAGTCGTCGAGCAGCACGGGGAGGCTCGTGGCGCGACCGGCGCGGGCTCCGAAGTCGTCGTCGGCGGCGACCGGCGCCTTCTGGTCGGGGTCGAGCTCGAGCGTGTCGTCGCCGACGTCGTCCTCGTCGTCCTGTCGCATCTCGTCGCGATCGAGCAGGTCGCCCCAGTTGTCGATGAGTCGGCCGCCCGACTGCACCGCCCAGCTGCGACCGGTGACCGGATCGTTCAAGACGACCCGGCGTCCGTTCACGTCGTAGACGAGACCCGCGTCGGCGGGCACCCCCTCGAGTGCGGTGAGACCGCCGCGTGACGACGAGCAGTCGCTCCACTCCGTCCCGTCCGACCAGGCTGCCCGGAGACATCCGTCGACGACCACCGGTCGTGCCGGCGTCCCGTCTCGACCCGAGACGATCTCGTCGACGCGGTCGGCGGCGAACGGCACGGACGAGAGACCGCTCGACGTGGCCACGACGAACGCGTCGTCGGCTGCGCCGCCGGTCTGCAGGGCGGAGACTCCATCGCCGCCGCCCGGCACCTCCACCGTGCGTCCGTCGACGGTCAGCTCGCCCGACACCGTGTCGAGCAGGGCCCAGTGGGAGCCGGCGGCGGCCACCTGATAAGGCCCCTCGCCGGTCGTCTCGACGGCCTGCGTCGACGTCACGTCGAGCCCCTGGCCGGAGTCGACCAGAGAGACCATCCCGCTCTCGGCCGAGAACACGACGATCCCTCCCTCGGGTGAGGTGCCGGCCACCAGGTCGCCCCCGAGGCTCAAGTCGGCGGCGGCGTCGCTCGTGAACGAGTCGAGCTCGGCCGCCGGCGTCGACCAGACCTCGCCCGTGCCCCCCGACAGGACGACGGCGCGATCGCCGACGAGCAGCACCTCGGGGCTCTCGGGCGGCAGCGGCACGCTGACATCCGCCGTGGCGGTCGCGGGGTCCACGATCCCCGCCGTCGCGCTCGTGCGGTCGACGAGCACGACGGCGGTCGGAGTCTGCACGACCGAGAGATCCGAACCCTGACTCCGGACGGCCGAGTTCAGCTCCCCCACGTCGGGGTTGGCGCGGCCGATCGCCGTCCGCGAGCCGTTCGCCACCCAGACGGTGCCGTCGTCCAGGTCGAGGCGCTGCTGCTCGTAACCCGGCCCGACGAGGGCCACGCCCGCAACGAGTCCCACGATGACGAGCCCGCTGACACCCGTGGCCACCGCCGATCGATGCGATCGCATCCAGGCGCCGAGACGACTCATCCGCCCTCCCCCGACGCGCACGTCTCCGCGCTCGGCTGGCCCGTGCGGCCGGCGCGATTGACGCTCACCGTCACGCAGACCTCGGAACGGTCGGCCGCGTCGCCGACGACGAAGCTCGCGCCCGCCTGCTGGCTGGTGTCGGCCCTCCCGGCGGTGTCGGTCTCGATGACGTACAGGTCGCCGGCCCGCAGGCCCGGATCGTCCCAGCGGAAGGTCACGGTCTCGCCGTCCCGTTCCGCCTCGACGTCGACCACCCGCGGGATGCTGTCCGGGTCGGATCGCACCAGCACCAGCGTGGCGGCCGCCCCCAGAGCGATGACGCCGACCGCGACGGCCACCAGCAGCCCCACCATCGCGCCCCTCGTCCTGCTGCGCCCCTCGCGGCCCGTCCTCGTCGCGACCCCTCGGGAGACGGCGCGGTCCCCGACCGTGTCGCCACCGTGGACAGCCCGGGCCTGAGCCTCGGTCACGCGCCGTCGTCGGCGGCGACGACTCGCCGACACCGCCGGGGCGGCCCCCCGGAGGCGCGTCCGGTCTTCGAGGTCCGCCACGGTGGCGAGCGCCCAGTCGTCGACGGCGACCTCGATCGGGGTCTGCGCGACGCCGATCTCGCTCTCGATCCGCTGCAGCTCCCGGATCAGCTCGAGCACGCTCGACGGCCTCTGCTGGGGGCGTCTCGACATCGCCGTCGCGAGGACGCGCTCGAGGCTCGCCGGCACGTCCGTCCGACCGGTGGGCGCGAGGCGGGCCTTGTCGATCCGCGCGATCAGATCGGACGCGGTGTTCTTCTCCCCGCCGAGGATCTCGAAGGGGCTGCGTCCGGCCAGGAGCGAGTAGACGGTCGCCCCGAGCGACCAGACCTCGGACTCGATGGTGCCGCCCGTCTCGTCCAGGAGGACCTCGGGTGCCGACCAGGGGATGGACATGCCGACGACGTCGTTCGGCTCGCTCTCGCCGAGCGACGCGGCGATGCCGAAGTCGGACAGGACGGGATGCCCGTAGGCGGTGGTCAGGATGTTGGACGGTTTGAGGTCGCGATGCAGCACACCCTGTCGATGCGCGGTCTCGACGGCGCTGCCGATCTTGACGCCGATGCGGAGGACGTCCGCCACCGGGATGCGGTCTTTTCGGTAGCGATCGCTGAGCGAGGAGGAGCAGAGCTCCATCACGAGATAGGGCCGACCGTCGGCGGACACGCTCGCCTGATGGACGGTGAGGATCGACGGATGCGCGCTGAGCTGCGCCATGAGGTTGGCCTCGGCCTGGAACATCTGACGCACGCGGTCGTCGACGACCTCGCTGAGCATGACCTTCACCGCGACCTGACGACGCGGCATGTTCTGCTCGTACAGGAACACGTCGGCGAAGCCGCCCGAGCCGAGCACCCGCACCGGCGTGAAACCGGGCAGCACAGGGGGCTGGGACGGCAGTCGTCGCGCCACGTCGGCCTCCTCGAAGGTCGGTCGTTCGGTCAGGTGGGCCGACGTCGGGTCGGCGCGATCGATTGTAGGTGTCGCCACCGGGCCTCTCGCCACGAGCGGCGACTCCGCGGGGTGCCGCGCCCTCCCCCACTTCTGGGGAGGGATCGACGCACCTCGACGCGGTGGACCGCGACCCGGGTCACTCGTCGGTCGCGCCGACGGCCTCGCTCGCGGCACGGACGTCGATGACCACCGCTGTGACGTTGTCGCGCCCACCGGCCTCGACGGCGGCATCGACGAGTGCGCCGGCCGCCGCGAGCGAATCGCTCACGTCGACCAGGATCTCCTCGATGCGCTGACCGGACAGCTCCTTCGTCAACCCGTCCGAGCAGGCGAGGAGGCGCAGGCCGGGTCGGGCGGGCACCCGCCAGTAGTCCGGCTCCTGGTCGGTGTCGAACCCGACGGCGCGGGTGATGACGTTGCTGTCGGGGTGGCCCTCGGCGTCCTCCGCCTTGAGCAGACCGGCGTTCACCATCTCCTGGACCACGGAGTGGTCGACGGTGACCTGGTGGAGCCGCCCCTCGTGCAGGAGGTACACGCGCGAGTCGCCGACGTTGAAGACGGTGAACTCGAAGCCCTCGTCGCCGTGCGTCAGCACGGCGCCCGTCGCGGTCGTCCCGACGCCGAGCTCGGTCTCCTCCGCCGCGACCGCGATGTCCGCCGTGGCACGGCGCAGCGCCTCCTCGACGTCGTCGGTCGAGGCCGTCGCACCTTCGGACACCTCGAGCATGCGACGCACGACGGCGTCGCTCGCGACATCGCCGGCGCTGTGCCCGCCCATGCCGTCCGCGACGACGAAGAACGGCGACTCCGCGAGGAGACTGTCTTCGTTGTGGGCCCGCCTGCGCCCCACATCGGTCGCACCGGCCCAGTCGAGGACGACCGAGTCGTCGCCGACGGTCACGGTGTGGGCGGTCGTCGGGCGGCCGAGCTCTGTCACGTGTGGGGTTCTTCCTGAGCGGTTGATCTGAGGGGGGCGACGATCTCGAGGGAGTTCCCGTCGCCTAGGTCAACTATCGTGCCTGGAACCGCCACGGTCGACTCGCCTTGCCGAAGTCTCACCGGAAGCCGCGCCGGCGACCTCACGGTCGTGCCGTTGGTCGACCGCAGATCGGTGACCACCACCACGTCGCCGTCCTGCCGGAACTCCACGTGACTGCCCGACACCTCGTGCGTCGGAGACGGGACGGACACCAGCCGGGGTGCGGCTCCGCGCACCACCCGGGGAGCCGTGGGGCGGCGGCCCACGACCACGGGTCCGTCCAGCCGGAAGACCCTGTCGCCGATCACGACGCCCGACAGGCGGCGAGGCGCCTGCGCCGGCGTCTCGGCACCGACCGCTGCGGACCCTCGACGGTCGGTGCGTCGGAGCACCGTGTCGTCGAGCCGGGACAGCACGGTGTCGTCGAGGCGCTCGCCCCGATCGGGATCGTCGGATCGCACGCGGTCGTCCTTCCGTCGGGAAGCCGAGGAGGCGCGGGTCGCCTCGTCAGACACGCTAGCGCCGGTCGCGCCCCCGGTCGTCTCCTCCACCGACGCCGATCGACGCGATCCGTCCACACCCCAGCCCGCGTCCCGCCCCGCCCCCCTGTGCGCCTCCTACGGTGACGCCATGCCTGACCTCGTCCTCGTGCCTCCGCTCCCACCGGACGACGACCGCGTGGAGGACGACGTCGGCTTCGTCCGACTGGACAGCCCCATCGGCCGCATCGAGATCGTCACCCGGCACTTCGCCGTCGAACGCGTCGTCGTCGCCGGAACGGGGCCGCTCCCCCACGATCATCTCGACGAACGACCGGACGCTCTGCTGCATGCTGCCCGACGTCAGCTCGGCGACTACTTCACCGGTCACCGTCGGCGGTTCGATCTGCCGTTGCGGATGACCGGCACGATGTTCCAGCGCTCGATATGGTCGGCGCTGACGGACGTCACGTGGGGCGAGACGACGACCTACGGCCGCCTGGGCGGTGTGATCGGCAGCCCGCAGGCCGGTCGCGCCGTCGGCGGGGCCGTCGCGGCGAACCCCCTGCCCCTGCTGATCCCCTGCCATCGCGTCCTCGGGCGCACCGGCGGCGTCACGGGATACACGGTGGGGAGCGGAGTCGAGACGAAGCAGTGGCTGCTCCGTCATGAGGGGATCGTCTATCGGGAGGGCCCGGTGCCGGTCACCTGAACGGACTCCCGCTCGAGCAGCGTCTCGGCGACGAGCAGGGTCTCGTGGCCGGGTTCGACGACGATCTCGTTATCTTGGCACCAGTCGAAGAAGTCGACGGCGGTCTCGAGCGTCGGTCGATCGGCGAGGAGCGCCGCCATGAGAAGCCCCTTCGACTTCTTGTTGAAGTGGTTCAGCGCCCGCCGACGACCGCCTGCGTCGGAGACGACCCGGATGTAGGTGGATCGGTCGCCCGCGGGCCCGAGCCCGACGTACCCCTCGGAGCGCAGGTCGACGACGAATTCGCCGGCGTCGTCGAGCACCTCCGAGACGGGTCGGCGCCAGGTCGATCGGAGCGACGCACCGGGCAGTCGGGAGTCGTGCGACAGCCGGTACGCGGGGATGAGATCGGTGGCACGCACCGGTCCGAAGAGCGCCGAGTGCACGAGGATGTGGCGGTGGGCCCATTGCCAGGCGGCCGGAGACAGGCACGCGGCATCGAGAGGGTCGAACAGCACACCCGTGTATCGGCTCAGTGCGCGCATGGTCGGAGAGGTCTCGATCTCGCGATCGCGGACGACTTCGTGAAGCTGCCGGGGGCCGAGTTTGAGAGCGGAGAGGGCCGCGACGTCGTCGGATGCCAACAGCGACAGGCGCCCGATCACGTCACGACGCACGCCGGTCAGGCCGGGGTAGGCGAGGCCGTCGAGTTCGAGCCTGGACGCACTGCTGCCCCCGTCGAGTTTCGTCTCGGACGGGGGCAGCAGGAACAGCACGGTGTAGCGGAGGACGAACGGGTCAGACGAGCTGCGCGTTGCGCGCGACGACGGTGACCGTGTCGTTCTCGACGGACAGGAACCCGTCGTCGGCGGTGGCCTCGACGGTCGTGCCGTCGGACAACCGGACGCGCACCTGACCCGTGGCCAGGATGGCGAGGATGGGCTCGTGACCCGGGAGGATCCCGATCTCACCCTCGGCGGTGCGAGCGACGATCGACGACGCCTCGCCCGACCACACTTCGTGGTCGGCCGAGACGACGCTCACTGAGAGAGCAGCCACGATCAGCCGTTCTCCTTCTGGATCTGAGCCCACTTCTCTTCGACGTCGGAGATCGAGCCGACGTTGAAGAACGCCTGGGTCGCCACGTGGTCGAACTCGCCGTCGGCGATGGCCGTGAACGACTCGATGGTCTCTTTCAGAGGCACGGTGGAGCCTTCGACACCCGTGAACTTCTTCGCCATGTACGTGTTCTGCGAGAGGAACTGCTGGATGCGACGGGCGCGCGAGACGGTGATCTTGTCCTCTTCGGAGAGCTCGTCGACACCGAGGATCGCGATGATCTCCTGGAGCTCCTTGTTCTTCTGGAGGATCGCCTTGACGCGGATGGCCGTGTTGTAGTGCGCATCGCCCAGGTAGCGGGGGTCGAGGATGCGGCTGGTCGAGGTCAGCGGGTCGATCGCGGGGTACAGACCCTGCGATGCGATCTCGCGGGAGAGCTCGGTCGTGGCGTCGAGGTGCGCGAAGGTCGTCGCCGGGGCCGGGTCGGTGTAGTCGTCCGCAGGCACGTAGATGGCCTGCAGCGACGTGATCGAGTGGCCACGGGTCGAAGTGATGCGCTCCTGGAGGACGCCCATCTCGTCGGCGAGGTTCGGCTGGTAGCCCACGGCGGAGGGCATGCGACCGAGGAGGGTCGACACCTCGGAGCCGGCCTGCGTGAAGCGGAAGATGTTGTCGATGAAGAGCAGGACGTCCTGCTTCTGCACGTCGCGGAAGTACTCCGCCATCGTCAGCGCCGACAGGGCGACACGGAGGCGCGTTCCCGGCGGCTCGTCCATCTGGCCGAAGACGAGGGCCGTCTTGTCGAAGACACCCGCTTCTTCCATCTCGGCGATGAGGTCGTTGCCCTCGCGGGTCCGCTCACCGACACCGGCGAACACGGAGACTCCACCGTGGTCCTGCGCGACGCGCTGGATCATCTCCTGGATGAGGACGGTCTTGCCGACGCCGGCCCCACCGAAGAGGCCGATCTTCCCACCCTGGACGTACGGGGTCAGGAGGTCGATGGACTTGATGCCGGTCTCGAAGAGCTGCGTCTTCGACTCGAGCTGGTCGAAGGCCGGGGGCTTGCGGTGGATCGGCCAGCGCTCCGTGATCTCGATCTGCTCGTCGCCCTCGAGGTTCAGGATGTCGCCCGTGACGCTGAAGACCTTGCCCTTGGTGACGTCGCCGACGGGAACGGAGATGGGGCCGCCCGTGTCGGTGACGTCCTGGCCACGGACGAGACCATCGGTGGGCTTCAGCGCGATGGCGCGGACGAGGTCGTCACCGAGGTGCTGCGCGACCTCGAGCGTCAGCTCGCTGGTCGTGTCGCCGATGGTGATCGTGGTCTTGAGCGCGTTGTAGACGCCCGGGATGGCGTCGTGCGGGAACTCGATGTCGACGACGGGGCCCGTGACCCGGGCGATTCGCCCGACGCCGGGAGCCGACTCGGTCGCGACCGGCGCGGTTGCGGTGTCAGTCATGGCTTCTCTCTCTTCGGATGATGAAACTGGGGTGCAGATCTACTTGGCCGAGCTGAGGGCGTCGGCGCCGCCCACGATCTCGGAGATCTGCTGCGTGATCTCGGCCTGTCGGGCGTTGTTCGCCAGACGGGTGAAGTCGCGGATGAGGGTGTCGGCGTTGTCGCTGGCCGCCTTCATGGCCTTCTGACGCGCCGCGTGCTCGGAAGCCGCGGACTGCAGCATGGCGTTGAAGATACGGCTCTCGATGTAGACGGGCAGAAGCGCGTCCAGCACCTCCGTCGGATCCGGCTCGAAGTCGTAGAGCGGGAGCACCTCGTCGTCAGCAGGCTCTTCGATGCCCTCCACGACCTCCAGGGGAAGGAGCCGGACGACCTCGGGGACCTGGCTGACCATGTTCACGAAGCGGTTGTAGACGATGTGGATCTCGTCGACACCGCCCTCGGCCGCCTCGGTGAGGAACTTGCCGACGACCGCGTCGCCGATCTCCTTCGCCGTCGCGAACTCGGGCTGGTCGGTGTTGCCCGTCCAGATCTGCTCCGCGTCGCGCTTACGGAAGGCGAAGTAGTTCTGAGCCTTCCGACCGACGATGTAGAAGACGACGTCCTTGCCCTGGCTGCGCAGCAGCTCGGCGAGCTGCTCGCTCTCCTTCAGCGTGTTCGAGCTGAACGCGCCGTTGAGACCACGGTCGGACGTGAAGACGACGATCGCAGCGCGCTCGATCGTCGCGGGCTCGGTGGTGAGGATGTGATCGACGTCCGAGAACGTCGCCACGGCCGACACCGCCCGCGTGATGGCCCGCGAATACGGACCCGAGGACTTCATCCGCGCCTGCGCCTTCTGGATGCGCGACGCGGAGATGAGCTCCATGGCGCGCGTGACCTTCTTGGTCGTCTGCGCCGAGCGGATCCTCTGTCGGTAGACCCTGAGTTGGGCTCCCATTGTTCTCCTGTTGTCTCGTCAGTCGTGATCGTCGAAGAGCGCGTCAGCGCTTCGTCTTGACGATCTTCTCCTGGTTGACGTCGTCGGCGTCGGTGGCCGTGAACTCTTCGCGCCCGACGGAGGCGAGGGGCTTGCCCTCACCCGTCTGGAACTCCTGCTTGAACGAGTCGATGCCCGAGTCGAGGGCCGAGACGATGTCGTCGCTCAGCACGTTCGTGTCGCGCAGCTTGCTCAGCACGTCGGTGTTGCGACCCATGTAGTCGAGCAGCTCGCGCTCGAACCGGAGGATGTCGGGGACGGGGACCTCGTCGAGCTTGCCGTTGGTACCGGCCCAGATCGAGACGACCTGCTCTTCGACGGGGTAGGGCGAGTACTGCGGCTGCTTGAGCAGCTCGGTCAGACGCGCGCCACGGGCGAGCTGGCGACGGCTGGCAGCGTCGAGGTCGGATGCGAACATCGCGAACGCCTCGAGCGACCGGTACTGCGCCAGTTCGAGCTTCAGCGTGCCCGAGACCTTCTTGATCGACTTGACCTGAGCGTCACCACCGACACGCGACACCGAGATGCCGACGTCGACGGCGGGGCGCTGGTTCGCGTTGAACAGGTCGGACTGCAGGAAGATCTGACCGTCGGTGATCGAGATCACGTTGGTCGGGATGTACGCCGACACGTCGTTCGCCTTGGTCTCGATGATGGGCAGACCCGTCATCGAACCGGCACCCAGCTCGTCGGAGAGCTTCGCGCAACGCTCGAGCAGACGCGAGTGCAGGTAGAAGACGTCGCCGGGGTACGCCTCGCGGCCCGGCGGGCGACGCAGCAGGAGCGACACGGCGCGGTACGCCTCGGCCTGCTTCGACAGGTCGTCGAAGATGATGAGGACGTGCTTGCCGCTGTACATCCAGTGCTGACCGATGGCCGAGCCCGTGTACGGCGCCAGGTACTTGAAGCCGGCGGGGTCGGACGCGGGAGCGGCGACGATGGTCGTGTACTCCATGGCGCCGGCTTCTTCGAGCGCGCCCTTGACCGAGGCGATCGTCGAGCCCTTCTGACCGATGGCCACGTAGATGCAGCGCACCTGCTTGGTCTCGTCGCCGGACTCCCAGTTCGCCTTCTGGTTGATGATGGTGTCGATGGCGATGGCGGTCTTGCCGGTCTGGCGGTCGCCGATGATCAGCTGACGCTGGCCGCGGCCGACGGGGATCATGGCGTCGATGGCCTTGATGCCGGTCTGCATGGGCTCGTGGACCGACTTGCGCTGCATGACGCCGGGAGCCTGGAGCTCGAGAGCACGACGACCCTCGGTCGCGATGTCGCCGAGTCCGTCGATCGGGGCGCCGAGCGGGTCGACGACGCGGCCGAGGTAACCGTCACCGACGGGGACCGAGAGGACCTCGCCCGTACGGGTGACCTCCATGCCCTCTTCGATGCCGGAGAACTCGCCGAGGACGATCGCGCCGATCTCGTCTTCGTCGAGGTTCTGGGCGAGGCCCTGGGTGCCGTCCGCGAAGCGGATGAGCTCGTTCGCCATGACGCCCGGGAGACCCTCGACGTGCGCGATGCCGTCGGCGGCGTCCGTGACGTGGCCGACCTCCGTGGTGGAGGCCTTCGACGGGTCGTACGACGAGACGAAGTCCTTCAGCGCGTCGCGAATCTCATCGGGGCTGATCTTGATGTCTGCCATTGTGATTCCTATTCGTAGCGAGGCTTCAGGAGGCCTCGAGTCTGTGTGGGGGAGGTCGCGTCTAACCGGCGAGCTGGAGTCGGAGGAGACTCAGCTTCGTAGCGACGGTCCCGTCGATGACCTCGTCGCCGACCTGCACACGCAGACCGCCGATGATGGCCGGGTCGATGACCTGGTTGATGCGGAGATTACGCCCGAACTGCCGCGCGAGCCCCGCCTCGAGACGAGCGACGTGCGACGAGTCGAGCCGGGTCGCACTCGTCACGGTGGCCACGAGCTGGTCGGACTGGTCGGCGACGATGTCGGCGGCCGTGCGGAGCAGCTCTCCGATGCGCCGACCGCGAGGCTGGCGCACGAGGTGCGACACGATGGCGAGCGTCTGAGGACTCGCCTTGTCGCCCAGCAGACGCTGGACGAGGCCCGCCTTCGACGACGCGTCGCTGAGCTTGGTTCCGATGGCCAGCTCGAGCTGAGCGTCGGATCGGACGACGGCGTCGAACGCGAAGAGCTCGTTCTCGATGCCGCTGTCGCCGGGGGCGCTGAGTGCGATCACCCGGAACCCGAGTTCTTCGATGCCGGCGAGCAGATCGCGGGACGACGACCACCGGCTGCCGACGACCGACACGAGCAGGGCCCGTGCCGCCTCGGAGAACGAGCCGAAGAGCCGGTCCACGAGCTGCTTCTTGACGACGACGTCTGTCGACGGATCGGCGAAGTAGGCCTGCAGCTGCACCGAGCCGCCGATGACCCGGCCAGCGTCGAGCAGCTGCTCGCCGGTGGCCAGGTCGGCCGCCCCACCCAGATCGGAGAGGACGGACCGTGCCGACCCGAGGGCCTCTCGGGACATGGAACCCATCGTCAGCTGCCCGCCTTAGCGTTCTGGTCGGCTTCGAGGTCGGCCAGGAAGCGGTCGACGACTGCCGACGCCTTGGCGTCGTCGTTGAGCGACTCGCCGATGACACCCGACGCGAGGTCGATCGCGAGCGATCCGACCTCGGCGCGGAGGGAGGCCACGGCGGCCTGGCGCTCGGCCTCGATCTGGGCGTGTGCCGATGCGGTGATGCGATCGGCGTCGGCCTGAGCCTGCTGCTTGATCTCGGCGAGGATCTCGTTGCCCTCGGCACGCGCCGCCTCACGGATGCGCGCAGCCTCGGCCCGAGCGTCCGCGAGCTGCTTCTTGTACTCGTCGAGGGCCACGGCGGCCTCGGCCTGAGCGGCCTCGGCGTGCTTGATGCCACCCTCGATCTTCTCGGCGCGCTCGTCGAGGATCTTGCGGAACCTGGGGATCGCGAAGATCCCGAAGAACGCAGCGATGACCACGAAGACGACGAGGGACCAGAGGATGTCGTAATCGGCGGGGAAGAAGATGGCAGCCCCTTCGGGCGCGCCGCCTTCGGCCGCGAGGATCGTCTCGATCATCGGTGTGTCGTCCTAACTGATCAGGAGAAGATGAAGCCGGCGGCGAGGCCGATGAAGCCCAGCAGCTCGGTGAATGCGATACCCAGGAACATGGTGACCTGGAGGCGGCCGGCGAGCTCGGGCTGACGAGCCATGGCTTCGACGGTCTTGCCCGCGACGATGCCGATACCGATACCGGGGCCGATCGCAGCGAGGCCGTAGCCGACGGTCGCGATGTTGCCGTTGATCTCAGCGAGGATCGTGGTGGTGTCCACTTGTGTTTCCTTCCGGTTGGGCGGTGTCCGTCGGTCGACGGACGCCGTCGTCGTTCTTAGTGTTCTTTCGCCGCAGCCTGTTGGATGTAGACCGAGGCGAGGAGTGTGAAGACGTAGGCCTGCAGGATCGCGACGGCCATCTCGACGATGGTCATGACGAAGCCGCCGATGAGGGTCAGGGCGCCGAAGGCCATGAACCCGCCGCTCATGCTGAAGAAGAAGAAGTGCGTCGCCGCGAAGCAGAGCACCAGCAGGAGGTGTCCGACCATCATGTTCAACAGGAGTCGGAGGGCGAGCGAGATCGGACGCACGATGAAGATGTTGATGAACTCGATCGGCGTCAGCAGGATGTACATCGGCCACGGGACACCGGGCGGGAAGAGCGCGTTGCGGAAGAACGTGCCCGTACCCGCCTCGCGGATGCCCGCGTAGATGAACATGATGTACGCGACGACGGCCAGCAGCAGCGGCATGGCGACGACGGACGTGCCGGCGATGTTGAGCCCCGGGATGATGCCGGTGATGTTCATGGCGAAGATGCCGAAGAACATCGCGGCCAGGATCGGCAGGTACTTGCGACCGAGTCGTTCGCCGAGGATCTCCTCGACGATCTGGATGCGGACGAAGTCGAGGCCCAGTTCGGCGATGCTCTGCCCACGGGACGGGATGAGCCGGCCCTTGCGGAGAGCCAGCCAGAACAGCAGCAGCATGACGGCGATCGCGAAGAGGCGGACCAGCATGATGCGGTTCAGTTCGAAGGGCGTGCCCTCGAAGAAGATGGCGGGCGGGAAGAACTCGTCAAGAGTCGGGGCGTGGAATCCCCCGTCTCCGTGGCCGGCATCGGCGGCGGAGAGCAGGTTCACAGCGTTCGCTATCAGCGCTATCTCCTGTGTCGGGGCGAGCACCCTGAAGTGTCGCGACGATTGGTGGGTTTGTCATCCGATAACCCGCAGAGAATCGCGGCCGGGGAACGGAGATAACCCTACCAAGGTATGGACCGCAGAGACGAATCGGCTGAGCTTATTTCACCCGCTGCAGTGTTCGCTGGCAGGTCTGCAAGGGTCTGCTGTCAGTCGCGTGGCGCCGGGGGCAGCGACGCGTCGCTCACGTGCGACAGACGCCCCCTCACGACCACCAGGGCGTCGATCGCGAGCGTCCCGATGATCGAGACCACGAGCGACAGGAACAGCACCACGTCGTCCACGAACGGCTGATCGCGCACGAGCACGAGGAGGACGATGAAGATGACGAGCTTGAGGAGCCACGCGCCCATCACGATGCCGAAGAAGGCGGCGAGCTCGAAGCGGATCGCCACGAGCATGCTGGCGGCCGTGATGCCCGCGAAGAGCACGGCGAGGGCTGTTCCGAGCAGGGCGCTGTACAGGCCGTCGGTGCCGGCGGCGAGGTAACCCGCGCCTCCTCCGACGACGGCGATGACGAGGGCCAGCACGGCCGTGTAGCGCAGCACCTGCACGAAGATCGATCGGGCGTCGTTCATGGTCGTTCCTTCGGGGGTGAGAGTTCCGGGACGGCGGCCTGTGCGGCCGTGTCGGTGTCGGCGGGGTCGAGCGCGGAGGCCGCTTCGTCGAGCGGGTCGAAGCGACCGGATGCGCTGACCTCGAGATCGTCACGCGGGGTCGTCTGGACGGCCATCTCGACGCGCTTGCGTCGGCTGAGCGGCGCGAGCGTCGCGGCGGTGCAGGCCACGAGCCCGACGCAGAGGAACACGATGACGAAGTACGTGGGCTTGACGAAGAGGAACATCAGGCAGCCGACGGCGACGACGACCGTCCAGGCGTAGAAGATCAGGACGGCCTGGAAATGCGAGTGGCCCATGTCGAGGAGGCGGTGGTGCAGATGCTTCCGATCGGCGCTGAAGGGCGACTTGCCGGCGCTCACCCGGCGGAGGACCGCGAGCCCGAAGTCGAGCAGCGGCACGATGAGGATGGCGAAAGGGAGCAGGATCGGGATGAAGGCCGGCAGGAGCGCCGTCCGTGAGATCTGCGCCGGGTCGATCTGACCCGTCACCGAGATGGCGCTCGTCGCCATGAGGAGCCCCGTCAGCAGGGCGCCCGCGTCGCCCATGAAGAGTCGGGCGGGGTGCCAGTTCAGCGGCAGGAAGCCGAGGCAGGCGCCGATCAGCACGGCGGAGATCAGCGCCGCCAGGTTGAAGTACTCGGTCTGACCGATGGTGATCGAGATGACGAAGCTGTAGACGAAGAACACGCCGTTGGCGACGATGGCCACCCCGGCGACCAGACCGTCGAGTCCGTCGATGAAGTTGACGGCGTTCATCACGAGCACCACCGCGAGGATGGTGAGGATGAGCGACATGTAGGGCGAGCCGATGGCCAGGCTGCCGCCGAGGGGAAGCGAGACCAGCTGGACGCCCTGCCAGGCCAGGACCCCCGCTGCGATGATCTGCCCGGCGAGCTTCGTCATCCAGTCGAGGTCGTAGAGGTCGTCGACCACGCCGATGACGACGATGATCGTCGCCGCCGCGATGATCGCCAGCGGCGGACCGGCGTCGGCGAACACGAGGCGGAAGTAGTCGACACCGGAGATTAGGGGGAAGATCAGCCAGGCGGAGAGCAGCGCCACGACCACACCGGCGTACATCGCGACGCCGCCGAGTCGCGGGGTCGGCGTCTTGTGGACGTCGCGTTCGCGGATGGTGGGATAGATCTTGTACTTGAGGCCGACCCGCCAGGCCACCACCGACATGACGAAGCTGACCGCCGCCGCGATGGCCATCGCGAGCAGGTAGTACCTCACGCGATCGCGTCGACTCCGACGACGCGCGTGATCTCGGTGTCGGCGAGCACGCCGTGCCGGACGATCCGGAGGACGCCGTCTTCGGCGGCGGTCGCATCGACGATCGTCGAGCCGGTGTTCGCCCCCGGGCGCCGCTCGTAGTCCGAACCGACGGCGGCGGCGTCGAGGTAGACGGAGACCGAGTCGCCGAGCATGTCGCGGGCGTCGGCCGCCGTCGTCGCCGCGGGCCGACCCGTGAGGTTCGCGCTCGAGACGGCCAGCGGGCCGGTCTCTTCGAGCAGCTCGAGGGCCAGCGGGTGACTCGGCATGCGCAGGGCGACGGTGCCTCGGGTCTCGCCGAGGTCCCAGGTGAGGGACGGCTGCGCGCGGAAGATGACCGTCAGCGGCCCGGGCCAGAACTCGTCGAGCAGCGGCCGCACGACGTCGGGGACGGACTCGGTGAGGGCCGCGAGCGTGTCGAGCCCCTTGATCAGCACGGGCGGCGGCGACTGACGCCCGCGACCCTTCGCGTCGAGCAGGCGCTGGACCGCGGCGGGGTCGAACGCGTCGGCGCCGACGCCGTAGACCGTGTCGGTGGGCAGGACGACGAGCTCACCGCGCCCGATGGCGGCGCGCGCGAAGCGCATGCCGGCGAGCAGCTCGGAGTGGACGGAGCAGTCGTAGAGAGAGGCCATGACCTGTCGATAGTAGTGCGACGGACCGCAGAGCCCGCTCAGCGCACCGCCGTGGTCGCGCGGTCGCGCCCCGTGAGGTCGGTCGTGGTGGTGGCCCCGCGCCATCCGTCGGCCTGCAGGATCTCCCGGATCGCGCCTCCTTGGAGTTCGCCGTGCTCGATCACGAGGACTCCCCCGGGCCTCAGCAGACGACGTGCCGTCAGCGACAGCGAGCGGACCACGACGAGCCCGTCGTCGCCCCCGTAGAGCGCGAGCGCCGGATCGTGCAGGCGCACCTCGGGGTCGCGCGGGATCATGCCGAGCGGTACATAGGGCGGGTTGGAGACCACGACGTCGACCGAGCCGTCGAGCTCGGGCAGCGCGTCGGCGAGATCCCCCTCGACGAGTCGGATGTTCTCGGCGCCGACGGAGGCGATGTTGCGGCGGGTCCAGACGGCTGCCTCGGGCGACAGCTCGACCGCCGAGACGAGGGAGTGCGGCACCTCGGTGGCGAGCGCGAGAGCGAGCGCCCCGCTGCCGGTGCCGAGATCGACGGCGATCGGCTGGGGGGACGCGACCGCGCGGAGCGCGTCGATGGCGATCTGCGCGACGCCCTCCGTCTCGGGGCGGGGAACGAACACGCCGGGCCCGACCGCGAGGGTCATCCCCCGGAAAGCGGCGGTGCCCGTGATGTGCTGCAGGGGCTCGCGGGAGGCGCGGCGCACGACGAGCGCGGCGAGTGCGTCGACGACGTCCTCCGCCAGGGGCGCCCGT
>Ga0265797_10004668_pt1 | contig 20692 bp, 29 predicted proteins | sample P2T30metagenome_FD_192433 | JGI IMG/M metagenome (GOLD analysis project Ga0265797, IMG submission 192433) | Plant litter microbial communities from East Loma Ridge, Irvine, California - P2 T30 | ecosystem: Environmental > Terrestrial > Plant litter > Unclassified | place: USA: California...
TCTCTGTGGTGGGGAGAGGTGTTTTGAGAATGAGTTTATCAAGGGCGCTCTTTTAACGGGCCTTTTCCTCTAGATTTCTTGTTCTTATCAAAAAGGTTGACTGTTCCACACAGGAAATGCGAGAGACACATAGCTAGTAAAAGTCTTTATATCAATCTACGCATCATCCTGACCCGCACTTTACCTAGCTATTAAAAGCCTTTATATCAATCTAACCATCATCCTGACCCGCACTTTTCCACATATCTCCACCCTCGAAATCTATCAACAGCCTATTGCATCCGTGAGTTCTGTACTATTTCAAAACGTTGGAAAATGTGAGCGCACCACCGCCGTCCCTTGGTTGAGGATTCGTATCAGCGGCAGGCTTGGGCTTGACGAAATTTCCGTCGCGGGGCTGGTTATCGTCAACACTGGCCCCGATTTTGGGTTTGGACTTGGCCTCGCGGAGGCCGAAATATTCGATTTGCATCGTTTGGAGTTGGGAGATTCGGATGTGTAGGTGGGTTTGTGTATCTGGGACTGCGAGGAGTGGGAGGGAAAGAGTGATGAAGAGGAGGGCCGAACGAAATGAGAAGAAAATCGGTCAAGATAGCTGCAAGAGGCAGGGAATAGTGGGTAATATATGTGATTGGGTGTTGTATGTAGGCTAAGATATGCTTGCAGCTTAGACACCGATCAGTTGGTGTTTCTTGGTCATGGGTCGTGGCAGGTTGAACACTAGTCAATGAAGGGGCAATGATACGACAGTTGAGGATAAGAATAATGAGCATTGTGAAGAGATGATATCTATTGAAAATAACAAATAACACGAAAGGCAAGCTTTCGAAGATCTCACCTTGTCAAAAATGCGTGTCCCTCTCCCAAAACTATGAAAGACACACCGACCCCGAACCACGAAATCCACTACCAGCCTCAACCCCCCCCCCTCAAGACACGCAAGCGAAAACGCACGCTCGCTCACGATGTCGAGGCGATTGAATTGCTCCTGAGCAATGTCACCCGCCTCTTCATCCACAGCCTCGTGTAACGACTCTTAAGCCAGTACACGCTTATAGACTATCTCGCTGCCCGTAGGCTTAGCTGCAGTCTCGCCGTCAGCCCAGGAGCTGAAGCCAGTTGGGATTGTGCGTACCTGGGTGACGAGCGGCGTCGCGAAAGAGACGTGCGGGATGGGGTGGTGGGTGCGCCAGAGGGTGCGAAGTGGGTGGGTTGGACTCAGTTTTGTGGTGAAGAGGCGCGGGTCTGGGGTGGATTGCATATTAGTGGATATTGGGCTGTGGGTGTGAAGATTAGGATGAGTGAGTGCCGCCGCTCTGTCGAAGAGAGGATCCTGCAGAAGTGAAGAGTGAGATGGCTTTGGGGTTATATGTGATATTGACGGTGTTGTTGCGATGACACTGTGCGGACACAGTGATACTACTTGTCAACGGAGTAGATTTAGCGAGCTGGATGTTGTGAACGAACCGTGTCCTGAAGGTAGACAAAGCGAAGAAGGAGTGGACTGAACCATGTACAGTGTGACATATCAGACATCGGGCAGAATTTAGCTGATACGGTGACTTTACATATACATCAGTTACAAGGTATCTTTTTGATCGTTGTCAGTTTAAGCTACTACGTGAAATCATCCACCCTCCAAACCCAATATTCCATCCACTCCCCACCACCCTACTCCTTTCCCCCCAGCACCCAGCGCCCACCAAGCCTTGATACGCTCCATATACCCCACCGCCTTACGCCGCATCGAGTGCGCCATAATACGCGCCTCCAGCTCACGATTCCGAGAAACTGGCGATTGTGTTCGCGCATACTTGTGCACCTCGGGGTGTTCGGACGACTCTATGAATGAGACGTGTGAGGTGGAGGAGCTAGTGGTGCGGGATCTGGAGGGCGAGAGGATGGACTGGGGCGGTGACATGTTTGCTGTTGAGGTGGTGAGACTTTGTCAATTTGGAAGGGGTGTAAGTCTCGATGAGTGCGTGAGTGAGGTTGATGATATGGTGGTTTCGTAGGGGTGTGAAGTGTGGGGTGTATAAGAGTATTGCGGACTGGGCGCATTGTTGAGTGACTGTTTTGTAGCCATGATTATACTTGAACAGTAGCTGGAGCACAGTCGACATACAATGGACAGCAATATCCAGGACACCATCTCGCTGTATCGAGGCTACTACCGTTCATGTAGAGACATCGTGTTGCACCCAAATCGAAGCTTGGAAGTAGCCATTCAAGAACACTTACCTATAATTTTGGATCAATTGGAAAACCATCTCATAGCTAGGTAAATTCAACATGGTAGCTAGGAAAGACAGTGGGATCTTGAATTGGAAGGCAAGATGTTTCATGTGCTACCATGCACCTCAGCTAAGGAGCGCGTGATGTTATCCTACGTAACGCTATTTGGTGGCGATTGTGCCTTACTGTCTATGTTGTATCGTGTATCCAGTATCGTGTGTGTCGTGTATCCCACATCATATCCAATTCCTGATCGTAGTTCCCCACCCCTACCACCCTTCTTCTCCCATCATCTACCCCATCTAACGACGAGCCCCAACCCCAGCCTTGGCCTTGCCCTTTCCACCCGTCGTAGCCTTAGCCACGTTCTTCGCGCCCTTGGGTCGACCACGCTTCTTGGGCGCAGGAGCATGCGCAGGCGCACACTGGGGGCAGTACCACGCGCCCTCCGGGCCCGCGGTCAAGCCAACGCAGCGTCCATGGTACCACTGGATGGGGCAGTCGTCGTTCTCGCAGCCGATCATGAGAAGGCCGTCGTCGAGCTGCTGGCAGGTGCACCAGAGCTCGACTTCGTCCTCGGACTGCTGGCAGGTGCAACAGAGCTCGACTTCGTCCTCGAACTCATCTTCTTGGTCTAGGTCCTGATCATCGTTTGCAGTGCCGCCCATCTCGACGTCGTCGTCGGCCATCTCTATGTCTTCATCTTCGTCTTCGGGGACGGCGGACATGGGAACAGCGGCACGGAATGGGCCTACCTGCGCGGGAGCAGGAGCACGAGACGGACCGGCCTGGGTCAAAGCAGGGTCAAAAGACCGGCCAAGATCTCCGGCGACAGGCATAGTGTGGCGAAGAGGAGATGGTCGAGCAGGAGATGAGCTGTCGTCACCAAGAGGCAAGATACGGTGGTTGCCGGGACGCTTGGAGCCGTTCTTGTCGAACGACGAGTCGGGCGAAGGATAAGCCGACTCCTTGCGCAGCAGCTCCTCCTTCTGCAGCCACGTGTCTTCCTTGACGAACTCGCCATAGGTCCAGCGGCCCTTGACGATCTGGTAGCGCTGGCGCGTCTCGCCCTTGGGGCCCACGAGCTCGAGGGCACGCTCGTGCAGGCGCGCACCGGTGTGATCTGCGAGGTAGGCGTGGGCAGAGCGTTTCATGGCGTCGGTTGCCTCGCCGAGGGTGGTGAAGCCGCCGACCAGGAAGTGCTTGGGGGCCTTCTTGTTCTGGAGGTCTAGGTCGATGTACATGCCGTAGTGCTCAGGAGGGGCCCGGAAGTCATCGTCAGAACGCCAGTCCGGTTGGCGCGTCCAGGTAGAATCGCCGTCTACGTCTATACCGGATGGGTGGATAGTGGCGATCTCGTACGAGATGCGGACTGCGCCATCGTGGCCGAGCACATCGTACGTTTTTGGAGAAGTCTTGACATCGATCAGACCCCACTCTGGGCGCTGGCTGGCTTCATCGGCAGCGTGCTCGCGCATTTGGTAGTAAGCGGAGTTGAAGTCGGGTGCGGTCTCGACGAGAACGGCATCGGCGTCGTTGATGTTCTGCGGATCGATGTGCTGGAAGACACCGAACTGCTTGACAGAGAACGGGATCGGTGGAGCGGACTTAGGGGTCTTATAGACGGTGGTCATGGTTGGCGGTTGGGTCTTTATGATTACGAAAAGTGTCGGGGATCGTGTCGAAGGTCGCGGCGTTGAGTTGCGAGCTGTGTCGAGGCAGAGCTTGGGGTGGTTGTCGGGTATGAATGGATGGAAGAGAGCGTGCAGACTTTTTATCAGGACCGGATGGGTGATTCGTGTGTGAACCAGAGGGGTGATTTATGTGTGAAAGTGCGATTGTACAGCAAACCTTCCACCTCACCTCGTGGCGTGATGCTGTTGCGACTCACAATTGGTTGTCCTTTCACCTTTTCTGCCTGGCAGTGAAAGGAGACTCGGCTCGCATGTACTAGGCGCCAGCTCTTTCACACAAAGCAGCGTTCGAGATGGGAGTGCAATGTCAAGTCCTGGTAGACTCGTCCTTCGTTATATCACATGTCATTCGAGTTTGACCTTCGAGTGGCTCGCCGAGATTTCAGAAAGCAAAACTCGTCCAGAATTGTCGTCCTTAGCAAACGCCAAGCGCACGAGCTCAACCTTTCACTCCAATCTCAGCCGCTTGCACACGCTCAACCGTCGTTCGTCCGAGGCCCTCCTTCGCATAGAAATCCATAGGGTATAAGTTCTTCCTCTCCCTTACTTCCGTCTTTTCTTGCATGCCCTCCTCTTCTAACCAAGGAGCATCTCTCACGCCTAACGCAACAAGCGCTTCGTACGGGCTCAATAGTGGTCGAGGGAAGGCATAACCCCAGTCGATGCTCAGCCTCGGACACGCAATCTGCACCCATGCCTCGACATCAGACATCATGGCTAGCTTTCCTGGGAAGATCTCGGACATGAGCAGATTCACACACTTGATACCTTGCCGTTGCAGCTCATTCTCGATGAGCGTCAGAGTGTGCGGATTGCCCTGACGGCCCAACGAACCCAGGATGATGCCCCATGTACGCGCCTTGCGTGACGTCAGGATTGCGGTCCGTCGAAGATCGTAAAGCGAGTCGTGCTCGTAAGTCTCGTGAGTAAGACGTCTCGAGTATGGGTCGTAGCGATACGCGGGCAGGGACGGGTTTGCAATCATAGCGCTTTCGAGATGGAAGCGTCCGTCGCCAAGGTACAGGATCATGTCTGGTACTTCCTCTTCTTTACCTTTGGCATTGAGCTGTCCCGGCTTTATTGCCATGGAAGGTGAGGTGCAGCCCAGAATCTCACCCTTGGACAGCGGTGCGATCTGCGGTACCAGAGGGTTGAAGCCTTCTCTCCGCAGTATCGGCACGATGCCGTGTATGGTGGCGTTGAACTGGATAGTGCCTACAAGTGCAATGGTCTTCCCAGTCGAAAAGTTCTCGGTAATGGTGTTGATGAGGTGCTGCGTGTCGATGCTGATGGAGACGAAGATGTAGAGGGTGGCGATCTTGGTCACGGCCACAGGTATGAGGCAGCTGTGCGCGTAGTGGATGAGCAGATCGCAGCCCAGAGCCCGCGCGGTGTAGTCGTCTATGCAGCATGCGCCATAGGTGACGTCGCCCATTATGAGGGTGCTCGTGCCGGGGCAGAAGCGCGTGAGGATGTCGGATATGGTGGTTGCAAAGAGCAGCAGTCCCTCGGGAAACTGCAGCGCTATCGACTTGGCGCCCGAGGAGCGTATGCGGTGTATGCATTTGTGGATCTCGAAGCTGTAGTTGGGCGGCAGCAGGGCGATGGCGTCGTTGATCTCCTGGTCGTGGATGATCGAGTCGGGGAGCGCGTTCAGGGCACGCGCAGTACGGCGGGGCTGGGCGACTATAGAGGACATTAGTATGTGTAGGCGTATGGGTACTTCACAGGCGCCTCACACCTTGTATGGCGCTCGAGTCCTCGATGTTCGCATTTGGGTCTGCTTGCTGCTGCTGCTCGTCTCCCTTGTCTGCCGCCTTTCTTCCTACAAATCGCCTCCTCGGCTGCTTCGCCGCGACGGACGGCTCCTCTGATATCTTTTCCTCGACATCGGGCCCCAAGTTTGTGGCTTCACGGTCGTCCTCCATGTTGTGCCGGGATATGTTGTGCCGGGATATGTTGTGCCGCGATATGTTGTGTGAGTAGTGGTGGTGGTGGTGGAGGCTCAAAAAGTTCATAGGGCTGACCCTCTCGGGAAAGACCGCGGAATTAGGCCGAGGGGTTCTACGTCAACACCGGTACATACGAAGCTGGTCGTGTTTGTTCAACCACTGACTTCAGTTTCCAGTGTCTTGAAGGTTAATACATTGAATACATGCATTCGTACTTAAGAAATAACCCCGCGTCTTATTCCAAGCATCTCAAAACTTGTCGGCCCATGCATCCATCCTCTCAGCAAGAAAACTCACCACAACCTGCATTAGATTCGAGTCCTCTGGCGCACCAACTCGCACCTCAAGACCTTGCACCCCATCCTCCATCAGTGCAGTGCGAACATCGTCCTCATTCTTTAGATACTCTTTTATACGCTCCACAAAATCATCTCCTGGCCTGGCCCTTTGCATCCATCTTATCTTCGCCGCTGTGGGATTGATATCAAGCAAGATGGAGAACGTGTTTTCTGTCGGTTTGAAGCAGTCTTTGGCTATCTCCTTGAAGCATTGCCATCTCTCGAGATCCCGTGGAAAGCCGTCAACCAGAACTCGCACTGCTCTTGGTGATGCGCCCACGCCGAAGATCCGCTCTTTCATGTACTTGGCCGTGAGCTCGGGTTGGGCTAGCCGATTTGTTCGATTGGTTGGCGTAGCTTTGACAAGGTCTCGTAGCTCGCCGCTGACGGAGACGTATTCGAGGGTGAAGTGGTCGGATAGCGCCTTGCAGAGGGTGCTTTTGCCGGAGCATGGTGCGCCTATGGTATGCCATCAGTGCTATCCAGGGACAAGACTTCGGTGACCAGAATGTGTTGAAGTTTGACACAGTAAATACGTGCACATTGATAACTGGGGAGAGGCGGGGGCTTGTCAGAGAGCCTTACCGATGACGAAGATTATTAGTGGCTGTGGCGTGGTCCCTGGTGCTGTGTTGCTCTCCATGGTGCAATATATGAGGCTGGCTAACGACGTAGTTGCTTCGAAAGAATATGATGCACGCTGTTATATCTACTAACGAGAAGTGTGACACAAGAAGATGTGACGTTCGGTACGTAGGTAGTGGCATCACGGGTTCGATTTCGGTAACACCATTTTGCCTGCAGATTCGCACTTTCCCTATTCACTTGGTCGCTTCACGCAAGCACGTTCGTCACTCACTACTTCCCTCACGCTCACGCACGCTTACGTCATGCCAAACGCCAGTTCACAATCGTTGGCAACTTATCGAGGATGTGAAATCACAACGACGCTTCACATCTACTACAAACTTAGCTATGGAGACACCACACACCTTTCGCGCGGACTCGGCAGCTCCCACCGCGTTCCAGCCACCTCCACGCCGCTCAGAGAAACTGTGGCAGCGCATCCGTAGAGAGGGCAAGCTGCAGTCTCGTCTCAGGCACCATGCTAGTAGCGGCATCTCTGCTATGCCGACCATCCAAGAGGAGGACCACGAAGAAGAGCCGCGCGGCGGCGGCAAGTACCTCCTACAGACATCGACCGGTTCCGACTACTACACCAAGAACGAGCTTCACCGAGACATTTTCAAGAAACACAGGACGCCAATTTCCGCACACCAACGACACTGCATAAGGCGCCCTTCTTCACGCCCAAAGCCCAATGTCTGGAAGAAAGGAGATGAGAAATCAACGCCGGAGCTGGCCGAGCTGCGCAAACGCCACGATCAACTGCAAGCCTATATCGAGAGGACGAAGTGGAACATGGAGAAGCGCAGTGTGTGGACGAAGAAAGAGGCAGAGCACAAGGAGCTGGAAGAGTCTGTGCTGCGCGATCTGGATGTGATCAGGGAAGGCATTGATGAGATGGAATTGGCCGAAGATTGACGACCGGAGAACAGCAAGAAAGAGCACCATATTCAAGGACGTTCAATTAAGGGGATGAACAGCTATGAGAGGTTGTGCATGTGGGAGAACACGCTAGGATCGGAGCTTACTTGAAATGTCCTAGTCGATCGGAGGAACAAGTATGCCATCATCGATCGCGTCTCCACAATGCTACCAGTCCAACATGTGAAACGCATCTGCAAGATGAATTGCTCACACGTGAATCTCTTACAACACATAACATGCCGCCTTGGACGCTTATCTCGCCCGCGTCTAGAGGCATTGGTTTCTCCCTCGCAAAGCGCGTACTACAAACTACCAACGCACCAGTCGTCGTCACAGCCCGGAAAGATCTCGACCAAGTGAAAGAAGATTTGCTCAAAGATGGGGAGTTCGATGAAAGTCGATTAAAAGTGTTCAAGCTAGATGTACTAGGCAAGTTACACATGCACTTCTCATCCCAATCACTCCTATCTAACTACCACCTAGACGAAACCTCCATCGCCGACGCAGCCTCAGAATGCAAAAAGCTCTACGCCTCCAAATCCCACCAGCTCCAGCTCGCATTCATCGTCCCCGGCATCCTCTTCCCAGAAAAAGCACCCGCGCAAATCAACGCTGATGACGCGCTGCTCACGTTCCGCACCAACACGCTAGGTCCAATGCTAATGCTCAAGCACTTCTCACCATTTTTACCGAAGAAGAACACTCCACCAAGCCAGGACGAGTCCGAGATGAAAGGTCTCCCAGCAGTGGCAACAACAGTCATAATGTCCGCCCGCGTCGGCAGTATCAGCGACAACCGACTCGGCGGATGGTACAGTTACCGCGCGTCAAAAGCTGGTGTGAACCAGCTCGTCAAGACGTTTGACAATCACTTGCGGAACGCCTCGGGTGAGAATGCGATGGCGATTGCGATGCATCCCGGTACTGTGCGGACGGATTTGAGTAAGGAGTTTTGGGGCAATGTCAAGAAGGAGAAGTTGTTTGAGAGGGAGTGGGTGGCTGAGAGGTTGATCGGTGTGGTTGGGCAGGTGGGTGTTGAGGGGAGGGGGAAGTGTTGGGATTGGGAGGGGAAGGAGGTGCCTCCTTGATGTTTTTGAAAGCTCTGGTGTTGGTGCAAAATATTGCTAGATTTAGTATGTCAAGTGACCATCTGAGCCAGTCTCAGTGTGATTGCCCTCCTCATGTCCACTTTGTGAGCTTTCCTTCGCGTCAAGGCTGCTGGATTGCATGGCGAGCTGTCGGGCCAGACCCTCCTCTCTCTTCCTCCGCTTCCTTGCGTCCGCGTCTTCCCAGTCCGGCTTGTCTGAAGGTTGGAATGCCTCCATGAGCGCTTCGCGAAAGCGTGCTATTCGCTCTGTGTTGATCTTGAAGCGGTCGTTCGCAATGGCCACCAGCGTTCGGAGATATGTTTCGTTCACCAAGGAGATGTTACGGCCAGCATCGTCTTGGTAGCCGACGATTGAGTCGAACGAGTAGCCAGTTGATCGGACTGCCACCATGGGTGTAGCTTCTGCGCCCTTTGCTGCACTCAGACTCACGGCACCGCTCTCTCTGAAACCGGCATTCAATGCCGCGCTGAGTGCGCCTTGGGCGTCAGCTGTAGATGCGGTCAAGATGTGAAGAATCTTGAGTCTCGTCAAATACTGGAGGAAATGGTGGCGATCGAGCTTACCATTGGCTCGAATTTGAGGTGTATGTACCTGCGTTGCGCACTAGGTACTGGAGCCTGTTCTGAGGCATGGTCTTCCAGTCCAAAACGTGCCAGCAGCGGTTCCGTAGAGGTGAGGTGTGACTCTTCGAAGGGAGAGTGTGAGATGAAGAGCCATGTTCCTCCTCCACCTTTTCCTCCAGGCCCGGCGCGTGACTCCCCAGCGTTTTCGGCATTCACATCGTCAGCTGCGGCCCTGCGCCCTTCGAGAAACACGCTGATCCTTCCAGAGCAGCTACTCGTTGTGACAAGCCCGTTCAGGGCATTTATTTCGCTGATCAAGCCGCGAATCGGTTCATCGACAGAGCCCTTAGGCGAGAGATCCTCATAGTCGCCATCTGGGACCCCGAGTTGCTTGAGTATGTTTTGTTTCCGGACTGCGAAGCGGTTGGTCATGGCTCAGGGAAGCGCGTTGTGGTAAGTGCTTGGTTCGCGTGATTTCGCGTCGCGAACGTGTGGCCAAAATCGCGCTTGCCGTGTGACAAGTGCGTCATCTGGCGCCGAAAGCGATCCGTGCGCGACATGCGCTGGACGGCAGCACTCCCTGACCAACGTTGCATTCCCATCGCTACACATCTTGTCTACTTGTGTGAGATTTTGGCAACTCAGTATTATGGCTAGAAAATTGGCGAAGAGCCCATCGGCGCCCGCCCCTAGTAGTTCGTCAAAACGTCCAGCGGAAGATACGCCGTCCAGGCAGTCCAAAAGAGCAAGGGCCACAACGAGAAAGTCATACGTTGAACCGGACACGGACGATGAGGACGAAGCTCACCCAACTACGAACCATCCTGCGGCCAACGACGAAGACGATGTTTCCGAGGTTTCTAGCCTAGATGACCCCAGCGACGACAACGACGACGACCTATCATCAGAGTCTGTGCAGGACGATGCATCTAGCGAAGAAGACGTCAAGCCCAAGAAGGGAACTCCGCGCGGTCAAGCGACGAAGAAAAGTCTGCCAATGCACAAGAAACAAGCCGACGAGCAAGAGCTTTGGAAACCAGGGGCAAAACTGGCGCCCGGCACTCAGCTCATCATCAAGAAGCCCAAGGCCAGGGAGGCTGGAGACACGCCGTACGAGGATGAAACCATTCATCCGAACACCATGCTGTTCCTCAAAGATCTCGCCGCGAACAACGATCGTCAGTGGTTGAAATGTAAGTCTGCCAGTCTTGTGAGAAGCTGAGGAGCCACCCTAGTGCGATTGATGCAAATGCTTGAGCCTTATCAGTCTGCGACAACTAACGATCACCTCGAACCTAATCTTAACGTGTTATGACATAGACACGACGTCATTACTGGCGTGTAAGAGTGTTGCTGACAGTCACCAAGTGCACGATCCGGACTTCCGACAATCGTTCCAGGATTTCTCAACGTTCACCGAAAAGGTGTCCGAGAAGATCGTTGAGGCTGATGAGCTGATACCTGAATTGCCAGTCAAAGACGTGGTAAATTATACGTTCGAAAATTCATAGATACTTGCTGACCAGGAAACCTCCAGATATACCGCATATATCGAGGTAGGTCACCAAGCCGATGAACGCTCCGACCTCGGAACTCACATATAACAGATGTACGCTTTTCCAAAGATCAGACCCCTTACAAGACCTACTTTTCAGCTGCCTGGTCTCGAACCGGGCGCAAAGGCCCTTACGCACATTACTATGTGCAAATCCAGCCCAAGGGTGGTAGCTTTGTTGGTAAGTTGAGCGCTTCTTCCGTCACCGTTCGAAATGCCCCGGGCCGATGAACCTTAGATGGACTTCCAACACTCCACTGCGTGTGTACCCAAAGGTCGCCGACGACTGCCCAACGGTTGTGCGGGGAAATGCAAGACATTTGCCGTGTTTCAACTCGCCTTGTTGGGGGCTGTAGGTGGCTGGTGACACAGCTGCTAGGCGTATGGAAGCGAGCTGCAAGGCGTGATCGTTGCGCGAAGCGAGCTGCCTCGTGCTCTATACGATATGCACATCATCGTTACGCGACGAGTATAACATGGTCACATGAGAAATCTTGTTGCCCGCCACGGCCCTCACGGCCGATACATGCATGCACCAACTGTCTTACAAAGTTCGCAAGAAGGTTTGGGACCCTTGAAAGCTGTGTGCTATGCGCACGTTGCACTCAAGAACACGATGTCACATGCTGTTACCGCTTCATGTTGGCCGCAAGCGAAATGTATCACGTTCTGGTTGACTGCTTTGCACCAAGTGACCGAAGCACTAGCGCGTCTTCAGATATGCGTGTCGGGAGATTCATGGAACTGCGCTGACTTGACCAGGCGGCGGTTTCTGGCAGCCGGAAGCCAGCGCTTTAGCCAAACTGCGACGAGATATCGATCGGAAGCCTCACAAGATCCGGGCGGTGCTCACCAATGCAGACATTCGCAAAGATTTCTTGGGAGGTGTCGCGAACGATGACAATAGGGCTATACGTGCCTTTACGAATCTGAGGACGAACAAGGAAAGCGCGTTGAAACGGCATCCAAAGGTACGAAGGTCTTGTTCCGCGTGCGGATGAGGTTGTGCTCTTTTTTGCCTACTGCTCACATTGCTTTCGACGCCAATGGGTTTGCGAGGGCTCGTCGCGCTATGCTGTGGGATGGGCGGTGCCGATGAACGGATCACTGCATGTCCATGGCTGCCCATCGTTGTATGGCAAGGTCAGCCTACGTGGTCCTCGACATCTCAGCGCTTCTCAGGCACATTTGATCGATTGTACTTCCCTCGACGAAGGTGATATCTTCGCTGCGTTGTACTCGTAGCAGCGTTTGGAGTACTTAGGACTGGAAAAGGGGCTCGATCGCTCGCACCGCTATGCAGAGTAACGCTGCGGCTGCGAGCTTGCAAATAGATTGCTTGATGCTGACGATTGAACCTAGGGCTATGATCAGGACCACAAGGACATCGAATTACTCCGACTTCGCAACTTTACAATTGGCAGAAAGTTGCCCGATGAAGCCGTCGTTGGACCCGGAGGCCTGGAGACTATTGCTAAATTAATCAAAAGCATGGTGCCATTCGTGAGCTGTAAGTACTCAATTTCGTTCTACATCTGCGGCCCACTGCTTTGAATTAGCAGCCATACCCTATATCTGATGTTAGGCGAGAGGGGAGAGGCGCGTTGAAGGCGATATGGCTGGACTATCCTAACAAGACGAATCCTTCCTCCTCCCTATTCATGACCCGGCCGTGCTGGTAGACCCAGATCAGTACACCAGTAGTTACTGGATCTGCTGGCCTAGAGCTAGGGTCATTCGCTCCACATCACATTCACCAAACATTGTCTCAACAGCACAAACTCCACACTGGTCTTTTCACTGACATATTTACAGATCTCAACAGTGTGGTAATGCCCGATGAGGAGTCTTCAGACTCAGATTCAGGCGAAGAGGAAGAGGGAGACGCCGAAAGCAGTGCTGCAGCGCAGGAATAGGAGGACTCATAGCAAGATGATGTTGTTATGCAGCATGAAAATCATTTGGATATTGCTTCCCACAGCACTTGTATGGCTGAAAGTCGTCCTGAAAGCCTGTGTCTTCGCTCGCGAACAACATCCAGCCCGATGAGCAGCATTCTGTAGTGTTGTGAACTTATCTCACCCGCGATTCCTTTCACGAGTCCTGCTCGATGAATAATACCAATTTCTTTGTAATTGTCACCGGCGACGCCATCAATCTTTCACCTCTACAGGCGGCAACACCTTCCTAGCGTTTCATCTCGTCCATAACATGACAAGCAGCGGCGCCATATTCATTTCAATGTGACCACGGGAAGCTTTGAGTGTGTTTTTGGGAGCGGTTGACGGAAGACGTCCATCGGTTGCGAGATGCTTCTGCCGCGAGAGTTCTCCAGCCTTACAGCTCATCTTGGCTGATTCAGCAACGCTCAACCATAGGCGCACAATGATGTGAGTGCAGTTTTCACAGTGTCTCCTGGGACATCGGCATGACTATGCACCACCCGGACAACCACACTCTCGTTACAGCTTGCCTTTGTGTCTTAAAATCACTTCCAGCTGAACCACATTGTAGATAGCTCTCAAACCATGTATGCGTCATGCACGTCCATCAATGTAATCACTATGATCACGCTACGTGCCAATGTCTCCGGACATGGATGCGCTTCTCAACTCAGTGTGCTTCTTCCTCCCTACCGCCTGTGTTGGACCATGCAGCGATGAGAATGACAAGCTCTGGCGAGCCTGCTTGCTCGAAAGAGTGGGGATGGCAGACTCGGAAGATCAGACATGTCGTGGTGAGAGTTGCAGTCGCAGCTTGTCTGTGGAAGGTGGGAAGGTGCAGCGGAACGCGACTGCCTCATCGTTTCGGAAGGAGCTAACTTTGACAACACACGAGCATAGCGCTAACAAACTACCCTGTAGACGTTTGCATACCAATAAACGCAGCGTCTTATCTTCTGGGCCGGGAACAGGCGCTCGATCGAACAACTGGTCGATTTGTCTCCAAGCGTCGCACTAAATCACATGACAACCATCTCATGCGCGGGAACATACCAAGAACGGGCGCTGCCACGCCCTGCTGCATCCGCTCGGTCTCATGCACGATATCAGCCGAGACCATTCAGTATGCGGTATAGTACAGCACCAAGCGGTCGCGGCTTTTCCCTAGCAGCATCTTCGCTTCGCTTACCAGCTGCTGTCAGTCGTAAGACGTCCGATTTACAGATGACTGCGTCGAAGCGACGGTTCAATCGATGACAGTGCAGCAATACGCTGCCAGGGTATATGCTCATCGCCACTTTCGGCACATCCTCGCGATCAGCTGCCCTCCTGCAGCATTCTTCAAGAGCATGGTTGCCCGCCTAAAACGACGGCTCCCTCGCTCCGTCCCGCGTCAGTCATGCACGAAGGCGAGCTTCCGACAAGCAAGACTCAGGTGTGGGTGTGGGCATCACGCCAGCAGCCAAGCGCGATAGGCACGGGAAAATTGACGCCCAACGCTCGGATCGCGAAGATGTGTTCACTACGATCCTACTGCGGACGGCGGTGTGTCTACGAGCAACGCTTGCCGTGCATCCTCAAGCTTCTCATCACACCGATGTTGATGCATGAAGTAATATTTGGCGTGGATTGGCGTCTTCGAGCCCCACCGTGGCTGGCAACACGTTACGTCCGATCCATGCTGTGCGCCGTCAAGCCTAGGTTGCACAGCAACAACCGCGAAGAGTCGTACAGACCTTTGCAGTTGTGAAGAGGCTGACGATGCTTGCGTTCCCTGGGTCGTAGCCATTCGTCCCTGTGCGGCACCCATATTCACGTTGGACGAGAAAGCGCAGCACGCCCGTTGCGATCATGCTACTGCAAGGACGGACAGCGGTATTGCGGCGCGGCCATATCAAGACGCAACACGATCCAATCTGCAATGCGGTATCGTCACAAGACTAAATCTAGTCGTAAGCGGAGTCTACAAGAGTCTATCGTAGGTACAAACCTTGATCTTATCACGCCGTCATGGTCAGGCAGCCTGTCCGGCAATAATCCGAAGACAATTGGTGGCACAAAACATGGCTCGCTCGGGAAATCGACGATAACTTCGCCGCCTGACGTGTTGCTTTGGGTTTTGCCTGCATTACTGTGGCACGTGAAGCTGTCTGACAAACATCTATGCCATGCATATACGTCCGGGGAGGTCGTTTATCTGAATTAACGGCCGGCTTCCATCTCGCCCCGGGCCGTCTCAGATTCGCCAGGTATGATGAACACATCCAAGAACATACAAATCGTCTCAACCGCACGATCACTCCGGGATATGGCACGCTTCGCTCCGAATTCTGAGTGCGGGTGCTTCTATCCGCATGGTACTAGGCCATGGCGGCTGAGATATATCCCGGCACGTACCCCACAATCCGCACCCACACAGTCGGTGTAACATTGTGGCATGATCTTCGCTCTGAGCAACATTCAATAAGGCTGCTGATAGAAACAGACCCTCTGGTTTAGCAGCCGCTTTTTCGACACGCATCTGCAAGCAGCTCTCGTGCACTTGTGACTCCCTCATGACTTCGAGTCGCTGTGTGACAGGCTATCACAAATTGCCCCCCGTTTGGAGCGGGCTTACCTGCTGTGGCCAATCGCGTCATGCCAGACTACTGTTGTAGTTTGATTGATGAAGACTGGGAGCAGACAGGACGGCTTTGACCGGTGCTAATATGTCCATGGTCTTGTGACTCGATGCCAACGCAAGGTCTCTTTTTGCACATGGCATGATGGCGAGGATTTACCCGCTGTATGCAAGGCACAGCCAGCTGGAAAATCGCGGAGGGAGTGAAAAGAAATGCAGTCGTCGTCTGTGATTGGACGATTATCGGTATTGAACCTGGGCTATGGGACACCAGATTGTGTCGCGGCCCGCGACGCAGAACCTCGTTCGGCGCCTGACGAGTGTGGCACTCTAGGACGGCCGAGTCTTTCTAGTCGGCGACTACCTGAATTGGTCACGGCTGCACACCAGTTAAACGCAGATGCAAGCTGCCGAGGCTGGAGGCAGAGAAATCGAGGCGATGAAGTTGCTTCGCTATTCTCCACGTCCTGCAACGCTCACATCCGCGCGGCGGAATCACCGGCAATGAAGACTTTGTTTGACTCTGACGGCTTACGCAAGCCGACGAATCAGGGCTCTTAGAGGCTCATGAACTGGCGCAAGGGAGGAACGACGCAAATTGTGGATGCCAGGTTTGAGACGGTGATTTGACGGCGAGGTGGATGCGTCGCAAGCGACCGTCGTTCACGCGGTGCACAACAAAGCTGCAAAGAAGGTTTCCACAGGCTTTCAGGCGGGCCAGCGTCGGCTCTATTACTCACGCGAAGCAGCGCGGAAATGCTGCTGTGAGCAAACAGTGGTTTCACTAACCATGGGTTCCCGTTCTTGCGCGGCGCTGACGAAGGCCTGCCTGACGAGCGAGTCGCACAAAGTACAACGACGGGCGTGCTGACCCTGCACCCTAGCGGGCTCACGTCACAGCGAGCCAATTATAGAGAGAAACGGGCGTGAGGATAGGGTAGGAAAAGTGCTCCAACAGGAATGAGCCGATGCGGAAGCGGACAGCCCTACCGCTCATTACGACAGAGGGCAGGGATGGGTCAAGACGACGGCAATAAACATGTCATTAAGTTTTGGTCGCGGTGTGGAAGAAACGGCTGTCCGCTGTCGTGTTGCTCGGCCAAATTCCAGACGGAGTGCCGCAGGGCTCACCGGAAGGCGCTGCCATGGACGAAGCGTGCAGATGCGGCCCGCAACGAGTCAACTCGCACAGCTCCCTCCGCCTCGCATCCACGAGCACGCGGTGGACGATGTGGTAGTCTACGGCGCAGTGCAGGTTGGAAGGCAAGGTCAAGCGGCCGCGCGTGTGCAGCGTGTGGCACAGCAGATTGCGGCATGCTGGAGGAAGCGTTTTATTATTATATTATTGCTCTTGCGGCAAAGGACGTGATCACGCGCAGGCAGGGCAGGCCAGGCCTGCACGTCCAAGTCCAAGCAGCGAGAGACGGCGGCAAGATAGCGGATACTTCCGCCGACCCCCCAGCTTGGACCGCGTTGCTCACCAAGCCGGGCAAGCCACCCCAGATTGCGGCCAGCGCTCAAAGGGGGTCGTGAGGGGCACGCGAAAGGAAAGAAGGGAGGGAGCGAGTAGCGCAACCACAATCCGGTCCATGGCGTGGGCGCACAAAGCATGCGTGGTGCTACACAGAATACCATTCGCGACGCACAAACGCCGCTCGTGTAAAAACATGCTCGACAGCGGCGTGGCAGCTGCTGCGTGTCCATGCAGCGCGCCTAGCGCTGCATGACGGACCGCATGGCGGGCGTTCTCGCACTTGCAGGGGGGCCGGTGAAAAGATCAGAGACAATGGTTTGGGTTAGTTAGCCTGTAGCGGTGGGACGGGATGGCCGTCGTCTCCCAGCTCCTATTTTTTGTGCGGACCGTGGACGCTCGTTTCCAAAAGCTCGGTACCTCCACGCGCTTCGAGAAGCCTTTGCCTTTCTCTCACCAACAGCTGCTGCTCTCGCCGCGCCTCTCTCACCAACCCAGCACCACCTTCACCCACACCACCACCTCTTCCGTGATCCTCGCGTGCCGGCGGCCCTGGCCCCAACCTGCGCTTGGCCCTGCAGCTGTCGCCCGTTTTGCACTGCCCTTCTCTTCTCGCTCTGACCTGACCTGACCTGACGTTGCTCCTACTGGTCTGCAGCCGTCCGTCCTTGCGGCCCGCCTATTGTGCAACCTCACCCGCACCAGAGGAAGCCCTCGCACCACCACTCGCCGCTCGTCTCTCGCCTGTCTGCGCTGTCCTTTGCGGCTTCTCTGCGGCGTCGCACGGTTTATGACGGCGTGCTAGCTCCACGTTGCAGGGCGGCATTCTATTAGACAGCCGTCAACCACTCTTTCCTCGCAGTAGCAGCACCCGCACCCGCACCCGACCTCGACATGTTTCCTCACCAGGGCGGCCAAGGCCAGCTTCCTGCCCATTGGCAACCACCAACGTCGCAGCAGCCGGCAAACGGCTCCTATGCGCCACCCAGTCATGTGAGTATCCTGTCGCCGGCGCCCACCGGCACTGCGCATCGCATCGCATCTCACCTCACCTTACCTTACCTCGCCGCCGTAAGCGTGCCTGCTGACATTTGACGTCAACCCCAGATGGGCTCTGCTCTCCCTCCTCCTCCTCCCCCCCAAGAGCCGCGTCCTGACATGGCTGCCCACCAACATCCTCAGTACCAGCAGCCCTACCGTCTTCCTGGCCCCAACGAGTGGAATCGTGGGCCTCCACCGCAGGATCCGTATCGCCAGCAGGCTCCCCAGCCGCAGTATGTCCAGCAGCACCACCAGGCTCCAGCTCCGCGCCAGCGCACTGCCATTGCCTGTCGCTACTGCCGGCGCCGCAAGGTAATTCTCCTGTGATACCACGGACGGCCATCTCCCGCTGACTCGCTGCAGATCCGCTGCTCAGGCTTCGAGGCCACCGAGGACGGCCGCTGCTCCAACTGCATGAGGTTCAACCAAGACTGCATCTTCACGCCCGTCTCTGCGCAGACACAGGCCTTCGTGCCGGCACACACGGTCTGGCGTGGCGTCGGACAGCCACCGCCCATGTATGGCGCGTACGGACAGCCGCTCCCTCCTGCGAACCATGCGGAAGCGTATGGCCAGCCGCCTCGCCAGCAGCCGCAGCAGCAGCAGTATCTGCCCAGCCCAACTGCAGGTCCGTACCAAGTTCATTCTGAATATGGTCCTCCCAGTGCTTCCACAGATGAGGGCGGCCGTGAACAGCTGAACGGCAGGAAGAGGCCTCACCCAGAGCCTCACACTCCCACCCTGCCCCCGCCGACCCCTGGCGCAGCTTCTCACGCCTCTCATCGTGGCACTGGTGACTATGCCTATCCAGAGCCACCGTCTCTAACACCAGGTGCTTCTACAGCGACCCCTACTGCTCCATACTCGAGCGCTCCGCCCACCGCCCAGCCTTACTACGCCGCTCAGCCACCCCGCCAGGGCTCGCCGCAGAGCGCCTATCGATATGAGCCGAGCCGCGCCTCCTCTTCGCCTCACTCGCAAGCGCCCACCACGCCTGGTGCCGCACCTTCTCCCTACTACAATGCTCCTCTGCAGCCCCCTCCTCCCCGCAGCGACGGTCGCACACCCCCTCCGCCTACTTCGCAAGCCTCTGGCCGGCCCAGCATGCGCATCAATGATCTTGTGAGCGACAATGGCCCCACACGCAGCTCGACCGACTCGAGCATGCTCAACATGCTCAATCGCCGTCCCATGTAATGTCGCCAAGCGACACAGCACGTCCTAGAGCCGGCCTCTGCGGCGACATGGATGCGACTCGCCACAGGATCTATTGGCGCCATCACTTCTTTGTACAAATGTGAAATTTCTCGTCCTGGCTGTGTCTGGTCTCTTGCAGACTACAGACCAGCATAGGCCGGTTTTTGGGCGGTAATCTGATATTTCATAGCGACAAAGAGCATCGACCGATTTCCTAGTCTCGTCCTACCTGTCCTTCCCGGGTCTGTCCGTCAAGCTTGGATTCTATTTCCTGAGAAGTGAGGTTTTCTGGAAGAAGCCCTGATTCCCTACTTCCCCCCCTAGAGAAGTTGGCTGTCTGACTCTCGCCAGAAGCACCCGATCTCGCATGTGTCTCATCGTTCTTGTACGGGCGGCAAGCGCTCAAATTTCTTCTCGTATTTTCTTTTGTGTAATGGGCGGAATATTGCTTATCGCGACAAATACTAGATCACGGGGTTACATCTCGGAGGCTGTTTGAAACATTTTCAAGCATCATCGCACGAGATTTGGTTGGGCCAGCATTAGTGCTTCATTGCATCTTGCTGGGGAAGTGGTTGCTTGTGCTTTTTGTTTGTATCTCGCAAAAGATCGATTTCATTGCGCAGTTTCTTGTTTACTTGTAGTGTGACTTACTCTCCTGTCCTTACCGCAACGTCTTAATCAGTCTGGGGCTGGGTACATTTGCAAATATCGGCTTGGGTGGTAATCTGCTTGTCATTTCCGCGCGTTCAGCAATTCATCCTCTTCTACCACAGCAGTTCGCACTGCTGCCGGCAATGAGAAATTTTTACTTAGCTAAATTGAAGAGGCATCGCATGGTTGGTCCACACGTCATGCTTATTGAGCCTGCCCCAACATGCCGCTTGTGACTTTTTAACTTCCGAGTGATCAACGCCGCTACAATCTCATCTCACTCTAATCACACCGCATCTCTAGCACGGCACGATCACACTACCCGCGTTCGCATCGGGCCAAACGCACTCGTCAGCCCGCTGCGACACGCACATCTTTACTCATCGCCTGTCGCTCTGCCGCTTCCTATGGTTCAGCTTCCGTAAGTGTATACTACCTGCGTCACGCCTGTCAAGTAGATATCATCAGGTCACACAATCATGTCACACAATGCCCGTGGACCCACAGGACACGCGCGAGATCCAGAACATGACTGCTTTGAACCGCGGTCCACCGAAAGTCTTGCACATGTTCGCATGACGCCGCTGGTGCGAATGGCAAGCGTACCAGTTTATTAGTTGGCGGGACGGTGCGAAAATGTAGGTATTGGGCCGCGCCGGGTGGTTCGTTGGTCGGAAGCAGGGCAGGCCATGTAGCGTGAGTAGCGTTAGAAGGCGCGGTGAGAAGAGCAGAGTCTGCGAGGTTAGGAGTAGCGTACCGTACCGTGCCG
>Ga0265797_10004669_pt1 | contig 20691 bp, 18 predicted proteins | sample P2T30metagenome_FD_192433 | JGI IMG/M metagenome (GOLD analysis project Ga0265797, IMG submission 192433) | Plant litter microbial communities from East Loma Ridge, Irvine, California - P2 T30 | ecosystem: Environmental > Terrestrial > Plant litter > Unclassified | place: USA: California...
GCTTCAAGGCGCAGCGCTTCGGCAACCGCATGCTCAAGCAGCTCTCCAAGCCGCAGCTGGCGGCGCCACCGCCGACCACCGGCAAGGCGCCGGTGCGCGAGCAGGTGATCCACTTCATCAACAAGAAAATGCCGGGCAACCTGCCCAAGAAGACCGCACGTGCGCTGCTCGACATCGAGGATGACAAGATCGTCCCGATCATCCGCAATCCGCAAAAAACCAATGCCGATACCGAGGCCGTGTTCTACTTCCCGGGCTGCGGCTCCGAGCGCCTGTTCTCGCAGGTGGGCCTGGCCACGCAGGCGATGCTGTGGGAAGTCGGCGTGCAGACCGTGCTGCCCCCGGGTTACCTGTGCTGCGGCTATCCGCAGCGCGGCGCTGGCCAGTTCGACAAGGCCGACAAGATGATGACGGATAACCGCGTGCTGTTCCACCGCATGGCCAACACGCTGAATTACCTCGACATCAAGACGGTGCTGGTCTCGTGCGGCACCTGCTACGACCAGCTGGCGACCTATGAATTCGAGAAGATCTTCCCGGGCTGCCGCATCATGGACATCCATGAATACCTGCTCGAGAAGGGTGTCAAGCTCGAAGGCGTGAACGGTACCCGCTACATGTACCACGACCCTTGCCACACGCCGATGAAGCTGCAGGATTCGATGAAGACGGTCAATGCGCTGGTCTCGACCCATGACAACGTCAAGATCGAGAAGAATGACCGCTGCTGCGGCGAGTCAGGCACGTTTGCCGTGTCGCGTCCGGATATCTCGACCCAGGTGCGCTCGCGCAAGGAAGTCGAGATGGTCAAGGGCGCAGATAAACTGCGCGCCGATGGCTTCAAGGGTGACGTCAAGATCCTGACCAGCTGCCCGTCGTGCCTGCAGGGCCTGAACCGCTACAACGACGATTCGGGCACCACCGCCGACTACATCGTGGTGGAGATCGCGAAGCACCTGCTGGGCGAGAACTGGCTGCCGGAGTACGTCGCGCGCGCGAATAACGGCGGCATCGAAAGGGTGCTGGTATGACGGCGCTGCGTGAACCTGGCTGCGAGCTGTGCGCGCTGTCCGCGCCTGCTGTCTGGCGTGGCGATAAATTCAGCGTGATCGTGGTCGATGACGCCAGCTATCCCGGCTTCTGCCGCGTGATCTGGCATGATCATGTGCGCGAGATGAGCGACCTGTCGCGTGACGACCGCCTGCTGGTGAACGAGGCCGTGTTTCTGGTGGAAGAGGCGGTGCGGGAAGTGATGCAGCCGCTGAAGGTCAATGTGGCCAGCCTGGGAAACGTGGTGCCGCACCTGCATTGGCATATCATTCCTCGCTACGCGGACGATGCACACTTCCCGGCGCCCGTGTGGGCGCAGGCGGTGCGTGAGACCGCACCCGACATCCTGGCTGCGCGCCGTGCGCTGGCCGAACAACTTGGCGCCGCCATCGCGCGCCGTTTTAACTGAATAGAGAATACGTATGCCTAATCCAACCGAACTGACCGTCCACCAGAAATCGCGCGTGCTCGACATCGCGTATGACGACGGCGCCGCTTATTCGATCCCGTTTGAGCTGATGCGCGTGTACTCGCCGTCGGCTGAAGTGAAGGGTCACGGTCCTGGCCAGGAAGTCCTGCAGCTCGGCAAGCGCGAAGTGGGTATTGCCGATGTCGAGCAGGTCGGTAACTACGCGATCAAGCCGACCTTCTCGGATGGTCACGATACCGGCATCTTCAGCTGGGATTACCTGTATGAGCTGGGGCGCAGCCAGGCGTCGCTGTGGCAGCAGTACGTGGGCCGCCTGCAGGCTGCGGGCTACGACGAAGAGAGCGGCCGCGCGCCAGGCACGCAGCTGGCAGGCAGCGCGCCGGCGAAATCGGGCGGCGGTTGCGGCTCGGGCAGCTGCGGCTGCAAGTAAGCTGGTCTAGTGCATTCATCCACGGCCGCTCTTCGGGACCGTGGAGATCAGTTTCGCGCCACAGCTCGTGGCGTGTCCCTCGAAGGCCACCGGTACGCCGTCGATCGTCACTTTCGGATCGCCTTCCGCGATGACGCATACCTGATGGCCTTGTATCGGGCACATGCAGCGGTCGCCCTTGCGCGCGACCGCGACGCCCATCACTGTCGTTGTTGATGCTGCTGCGATGACCTTGCCGCCGTGGGTGGTGGGGTCGTTCAAGCGGATCACGCTTCGCATAATCATGTCCCTTCATCGACGGTGATTTCTCAATTGTCTATCGCGTGTTACGTGCGGTGATCGGACGCGTCCTCGTTTTCAATTACCTTGAGTAGCCCTGCTGCCGTTCCGTCTCATCGTGCCGAAGCCCCCACCACGCCAGGTAGGTGTAGTTGCCACTACGCGCGCGGAACCAGTCTTGATCCGGGATGATCGGCCGGACAATGGCTGGCGGCGTGACGACTGTTGCGGTCAATTGGGACTGGTCGGAGGTCCCTGCCACCAAAACGTTCTTCCCGAAGTGATTGGCGTATGCGATGGCCAAAGCGACATTGGTCAGCGCGGTGCCAGCGCCCATCTCGCCCAACACGGCGGGCGTGTTGAACGTCTGTTTCATGAAGTCCAAGTCGGGGATTTCCTCGGTGATGGTGCGGCCCAGATCGGCAAGTCGATCCGACGAATTTGGTTGCATGGTGTTGGCATCGTGAATGACGTAGCCAATGTCGGCAGGCTTCTTTTCAGCGTTAAGCGCTGCCTGGGTGAAGGCCGCTTTCCATGCCTGTATAGAACGCGGGGGCTTGCTGGAGTCTGCTTCGAATTCCTTCACATCGATCGTGGCGGGGTGCGAAAGCCAAGCGAGCGGAGCACGTTCGGTTTTGTAGTTTGGACCAGCGAGAACCAACAGGACGATATTCTCATTGATCTGGTTATCTTTAGGGGGATAGCTCGGTGCGTCCCAGTTCATTACCCATACTGTTTTAGAGGGATTCGCTTCGAGATACGACAGCCCTCTTGCCAGCGAGGTGAAACCGGCATTGGCACCACCCATGGTGAGGTGGATGTCGGGCGGCGTAGCATGAGTCCATGACTCCGGGAAATTGGGATTGCCGATGTCGAAACTTCCTACAATGTTTTCACGAATCACTTCTGAAGCTTCACTCATGTTCAGCTTGCTAGCAGGGAGTGCGTGTTCAACTCGAATTCCTGCTAATTCCCGTCGTGTGGATTTGTCTTTGAGAGAATGCGCGTTATAAAAATACTTTTGGTCGCTAAAATAGATATCTCGAAATGGTGATATCAATTGATCTATGTAGGTGGAGAAATATCTTGTGAAACTTCTCGTCCCATTGTTGCTTCCGGCAATAGCAAGAATTGGTTGAATTCCGGTGAATAATTTTGGTTCAGTTCTAACCATGTCATCGGTTCTGTTTGGCGCTGCCAAGCTGAGTATTCGTAGTAGTTGCCACTCAGTAGGGTAGTCCTTTCGTTGTAGAGGATTGAGCCATTGTATCCCCACAACCTGAGCGATATAAGGTTTATATCGAGCCTGGTCCGATGTTGCTTCTAATTTCTGGGTCGGCGCGGATTCTGCATTTTTCGAAGTCAGAAGAAAAAAAGCTAAGCTGGCAACAAGGATTGGGGACAACAATAGGCGCATGATGAGATCTCCATCAGTTAATATAGTTGATGAGCTGGATTCGATACGTAAGACAAGCCAAAGTGAAAAGGTGAATACAATCCAGAAAATGACCGCCGAAAATACGACTCTTCGCGAAGTGCGTATCCTGATTTTATTATTCAACATAATATTCTTTGTCAGAAAAATAGTTTTCTTTCATTTATTATTTTGGATGGCATGCATCCATCGTCAGTTTTCGACCAAGCGGTGGTGGTCTTTCCCGCTAGTAATCCTCTACTAAAATATTCATGATGAATACTGGAGATGTCTTCCTGATCGAGGTCTTTCAGAAACCGCCAATCAGCAACTGTCCTCAGTTTCATGAAATCAGCTTGTTTAATCTTGCATATTCCGATCGCCACGTCATATGCCAGCGCCGCCCTTGAGTGATTGCGATTGGTCATGATTGTCGAATGATCAGTTGCATGCGTATCAATTGCCGCCGCTAAGCTCTCCCTTATTTTTTTACTACGCCACTCTGTATATTTTTCGTTTGCAGATCCCGGCTTGTCTTCCATGCCGACATAGTCTGACTTCTCGTACAGGCCCTCCCGCTTGGCTTTCATGCGTAGCATCGCGTGATGCTCATACTTCAACGCAGCTTCGGTATCCGCACTACCTGCCGCCGCATCGGTATCTTTCTGTTCACCCGGCGCAGTAGCGGTCTCGGGCATTTCACGATCGCCTGCATAGGGATCACTGGCATCCCGCTGCTTGAACCTAGATCGCAATGTTCCCGGGGCATCCATGCCCTCGTCAAATTTCTTGCTGGCGACCCCAAAACGGATGACTTCAGGCTCGAACGCTTCTGGCAAATTGGGCGCAGATAGAGGTGTGGTCCAGCCGCTGGGAGGCAGCGCATTGATGGGCGTCTTGGCGATGCTCGTTGCGAAAATCAGAATTGGCGCCATGGCGAATGTCAGGATTCTGCCAACAAAATGAGGACTTGCTTCGCTCCCCTTCGACAATGAATATTTTGCAATCGGAGACCGTGGATACCAGAAGTCTTCCTTGCATGTAGGTTTCTTGTGCCAGAAGTCATACGTGCCAGCTTTCCCAACTTCGAAGCTTTGCGCGAACACGCGTTGGGCAAAGACCCCGGCACCGCCGGTCGCATCAATTTCCTGCTGGCTGAGTCCGCGCCAGCCGATGCCTTGGATCGTGGTCGTCGAAATGACTTGGTCGTGGGGATTGAAATAGAGAGTAACGCGGCCCTGTGTCGACGATGATGGGCCGAAGCCGTATCGCTTGCGATCCGATTTTGTGTCGAATCCATGCGCGTCATTTCTCATGGCTTCGTCAATGACGTCGCAAGGTTGCTGGGTCGAGGACTGTGGCCGAACGATGTCGAAGAATGCGCGCAAGGTGGCGATCCGCGCTTCTGCAGTCTGGCGCCCGTTATTGCCATCGGCATCTTCCATATCGCGCTCAGTCCACGCTTGCGTGAAGTTCTCCGCAACCAAGCTATAAGGAGGGTTACACAACACGTAATTGTCGGCAACGCAGCGTCCCGTTTTGCCGCTCGGGTCAGATACGGGAGCCAGGCGGTCACCGAGGAATGCAGCGGCCATGCCGATCATGTTCCCCTGGCTGTGGCAGACGATAGTGATAGGAACGTCAGCCTGCTTTTTTCGGATCGATTCGACCAGCCTGGCCAGGCGCAGTGCGGCCACTACGAAATAGGGCCGGGGAGGGCAGGAATACACCAGGCGATCGTTGGTGGGATTCAGGTGCTGGACATGCATCCACAGGAATAGGCGAGATGACAAGCCGTTTCCCCACAAGTCTGGCAACGCCGTGCAGCCGTTGGCAAAGGGACCGCCACCCCAGTAGTGATGCTCGTTCAGATAGATGCCGTCGCTGTATTGCTGCAGTTCTTGAGCGCTCGCCTTGTACCCCCAGCGAAACTGAATCACTGGCGAAAAATTTTCGGTAGGCTGGATGAAATTCGTCGACCCCAACTTGGGATTCACGAAGCCGTCAGGCGTCAACTCGGAAAGATAATCGACGGGCGTCAACATGCCGCCGGCTGGCGTCGCAAAAGCAAGATGCTCGTTGCGTCGCTTCAGACGCTCGTTCAAGCCCTCGCACAGGCCGTCTTCCGCCTGCTTGTACCACTCACCATCCGAATTCACTCCATGGACGAAGATGACGATCCCCGGCAAGGGCAATTGCATAATCACGTCAAGGTGTCTGGGCGAGAGGAAGACAATGCCCGATTTCTCGCCGAGCACTTGATTGTTCGGATCGTCGAGCGGGCTGCCGGACTGATCGCCAAATGAGGTATTGATCGGTGTAGTAGTAAATGACATGGGGTCGACCACTTGATTGAGTGTTTATTTGGACGGCTTGAAGAACGTCGCTCTCAGCTGTTGCAAATGGTCGGCAGTAATCTGTTCCCCTTCGCCAGCCCCATTGGTTTCGCTAAGCATGGGCGCCGCATCCGAACGCTCTACATGTACTTTCATCCCTTCCACCGGCTTACCATCCGTCGCACGCAGCAATCGCGGCGTGCGCACGAACTCGCCGGCCTCGAACGTGGGCAACTCCGTCTTCTGGCTCGCTGGCCCATTCCAATGATGTCCATCGGTCTTGATCGTCATCGCACCCGGCCCACCGATTTCCACGGTGCCGCCTTTCAAGGTCAGATACGCCCCACCGCCGACGATGAACGTAATCTCCTTGTCAGCCATGACGACCACGCGCTGCGCTGCCGTAATCTTGAGATCCCTGGCCGAATCGATCTGCATATCGTCATGCTGGCTCTGCATCACGAACTTGCCCTTGTGCGCCACCTGGGTGATGCCATCCATATGCGAGAACAGCGAGATCCCCTTGCCGGCATTGAGGTTGTAGCGCTGCCCGCACGTCAGCTGCATATGCTGCCGGGCGACCGTGTCGAGGTTCACACCCGCATAGCTGACGATGGTCTTGCTCGTGCTGAACGCAAGGCCTTCCGGCGCCGTCATACTCAGCGTTGGCGCAGCGCCACCCTCCGCATCAAGATCCGCTTTCAACGCCGCCTGCCCCGAAGGATCCACCGGCAAGCCGTGATGCTGCGCCGCATATTCCCCAAGCGACTTGAACAGATCGAGACAATCCTGCATCAGCGCCAGATGCTCCTCTCGCCCCAGCTGGTCACCGCAGGCATCGAGCCGCTTCCAGGCCGTGATGAGCAGCGACTTGGCGCTGCGGATCGCGCCGCTGTCGTTCGTGGCCAGCTCGAAGCCCTGGCCGCGCGCCGTTCCTACGCCGTCGCGGCGCGGATGCACGAGGTAACCCAAATTAAGCTGGCTCTGGCCATGCTCGCTGGCCAGCTGGGCGCTGATCTCACCGGGCGTGTCGTCCATGCGCAGCTGGTTGTAGCGTTCCGTCCGGCCCTCCTTGCTGACGATCCCGGACAGGTATCGATCGCCCGGCAAGCGGCTCCTGCCGCTGAACGAGGTCGGTGGATGCCGGCCGCCATGCGCACGTCCGATGATCAGCGGCTTGTCCGGATCCCCGCCAACAAAGGCACACAGCACCTGGTGCCCCACGCGCGGCAGCGAGATCGCTCCATACTGCTCGCCGGCCCACGGCGTGGCCACCTGCACCCAGGCCGAATCGCGGTCGGTGCCGGAGGCGCCCGTGCCATCCGCATGCGCATGGTCTTCCGGCCGGCATCCAGGAAAGCGGATCTTGACCCGGCCCAGATGGTCGCAGTGAATCTCTTCATTGACCGGCCCCACCACCGTCACATACTGCAGATCGGTGCGCGGCAGGTCGACCCGCGGATCATAGGCAGGCACGATCGGGATGCCGCGCCGCACACAGGTAAAGCGGTTGGTGTACCGCACGCCGCGTTCGGCGCTGGCCTGTTCGAGCGCGCCACTGTCGGCGCGCCAGTGATTCAACGCGAACAGGCGGCGCACCCGATCGTCGAGCGTCTTGGGCAGATTGTTCTCGGCCTCGATGCGCAGCTCAGTGATGACGAACTCGCGCTCGGGGGCAGGGTGGGTGTCGATCTCGGGATGACCGGCGATCGGTTTCCACTGGCCGACGCACATATTCCGGTCGCTGCCTTCGCCATGGAAGAACTTGGCCTCGTATTCGTGGCGCCGGATGCGGGCCAGTCCCAGGCTGCGGTAATCGTCGCCGCTGTCGCCCGCATGCGGGCTGTCGATCAGGTAGTCGTCCAGGCCACGCGCAAACTGGGTGCCGAGCTTGCCCTGGTCGATCATATTGTCGTCCTGGCTGGTCATGGCCCGGCCCTGCGCATAGTCCCAGCTGCTGCGGTTGGCGCCGCCGGGCGTCAGGTTGCGCACCGCGTGCCAGGCAGTGATCGTATCCCTGGCTTCGGTACCGTCGTCCCGATGGAAGCGGATCTCGCCCGCCGCATTCGGCGCCAGGGCCTTATTGTCATCGAACAGCACCAGGGTATGGACCGGCATGCCGGATTGGCCCGCACTGGCGGTGCCGGGCTGGATGAACCAGCTGATGCCGCGGCGCTTCCAGAGGCGGCGCAGGAAGGCCGCGGTCGACTCGTTGTACTGCAGCGTAAAAGCGCGCTGCGGGTAGTTCTTCAACCGGCGCATATCGACATCGAAGCACCCGCCCACGACGCCATTCGAGGTGCGCCATTCCTTGAGAATGGCGCGCGTGATGTCGACTTCGCTGGCATTGCGAAACACCCGGGTGGTGCAGGTCTTCTCGAGCAGCGACAGCGCATCGCGCACGATCAGCTGGTATGTGGCCAGGCCACCATCGCCTTGTCCTTCGGATGCTTCGGCAACGATGCCGCAGACCGATCTCAGCGTACCGGTATCGGTAACGAATTGCAGTTCGACCGGGTTGGCGATGAACTGCTTGAGCGCCAGGCCCGCATCGAGCGCCACGCACAGCAAGGCATACTCGATGCCGCCAAACATGGTCTCGCTACCGCTGACATGCTTGACCAGCATGAGACCGTCATCATGGCCATAAAGGCGCAGGCGAATGGGACGGTTGACGTCGGTCAGCGTGACCGCAAAGAGAGACGCGCTCATGGACGAATCTTCCTGTTGGCAGCGAGACCTGAACCGGGCTCGTGCTTGTTGTCTGGGGATAAGGTAATCCCGTCAAGTTTGACGACAACAGATCAGAAAGGTGATGCGTCAGCGCAAGGGCAGGAGTTGTTGAACAGAATGGCGACACGCCGAGCGACTTGAAAACGGCGTCCCAAAATAAAAAAGCACATCCGTGGATGTGCTCTTCGTAGATTGCATGCCCGCTTGCGCGGGCAGCGCAACATCAGGCCTGTGGCTGGATGTTAGCGGCTTGCTTGCCTTTAGGGCCGGTGGTGACGTCGAAGGTCACGCGCTGGTTTTCCTGCAGCGACTTGAAGCCGTTGGCGTTGATCGCCGAGAAGTGTGCGAACAGGTCTTCACCGCCGCCATCAGGGGTGATGAAGCCGAAACCTTTTGCGTCGTTGAACCATTTAACAATGCCAGTAGCCATGTTTATTCCCTCAGTAAAGTTATTTTGCGTTTATGCCCTGCTTGCGTACCTCGGGCAAAAACCTGGGCCACGCTCTACATTGCAAATCCGATTATAGAGACAATTTATTAAAACGGAAGCAAGATTTTTCAATCGTGCAGAGATTTACCACAAGTCATCCGAAACGCATGTCCCGTACGGAGTGAAAGTCGATCAGAACGTCATCGGCACACGCAGCGTCAGCGTGACGTCCGGGGTGTCGCGGGTCACGCCGGCGCCCACCGCGATGTTCAGCGTACGCTTTGGACTCAGCCGATAGGAATAGCCCAGCAGCAGGGTACCGAGCTGAGTCCGCACCGAGCCGGCCACCGGCGCGCCGTTCTGCTTCATGCGCGCGATCGTGCTGTGGTCGTAGCCGAGGCTGAGCGAGGCCTTATCGTTCAGCGCCAGGCCCATGCCGAAGTTAAAGCCCAGCACATAGCCCGGTTCCAGCGTGCCCAGCGGCTCGCGCACGCCATTGCGCACCAGGCGCGTCACGTCGTCGCGCTTGAAGTTGTGGACATAGCTCAGGTTGCCGAAGAACACCGCCGGGTCGGACGGATACAGCCAGGTCAGCGTACCCTGCAGCGAGTGGAAGCCAGAGCCGGTCGGCAGGTCGAGCGGCAGGCCGGTGCCGGTCACGTTCTCGCCGATGCAGCGCTGGGCGCAGTCGGTCACAACCTCGAACGGATCGCGGCCGGTGCGGCTTTTATAGCGCAGGCCGGCGATATAGTAGCCCTTGTCGGCACCGCCATTATTGAGCTGGTAACGGCCGGCCACCTCGATGTCGCCCAAGCCTTTGCCGCTGGTGTCGAACACGCGTTCGACCGCGGTGCCGGTGAATAATTCGCGGCTGACGGTGGCGTCCGAACGGTAGACGTAAGGCACCTTGACCTCGACTTCCATCCGGTTATTGATGCCGGTGCGGCCGGTGATCGCGGTGGTGAAGGTGTTGCGTTTGATCTCGCGCACGTCGACCAGGCCGATCAGGATCGCCGGGATCACCGTGTAGCCGACCAGGGCCACGCGGTTGCTCGACGAATAGCCGTACTGCACCGACGGCTCGAGCACATAGGTGCCGCGCTGGGTCAGCACGCCCGGCTGGTCGCCGATCGGCGCGACTTCGGGCGGACGGTTCGGTTGGTCGTTCTGCGCCTGCTGCGGCTGGTTTTGCTGGGCCGGGCGCTGGGCTTGCGCCTGGGCCGGCGGCGCCGGCTGCACCGGGTTCGGCCCCGGCACGCCCGGCTGGCCCGGACGCGGTTGCGGCGGCAGCGGCGCGGCAACGCCGCTCTCTGCCGGGGGCAGCACCGGCGGCTGGGCCACCGGCGCCTGGCCGCTCATCGAGCCGCCGGTGCCGCGCTGCTGCGACAGCAGCAGGCCGTCGGCCAACGCACTCGGCACCGCGAACGGGGCGCCCGACAGCGGGGTGTTTTCATCGACGCTGCGCTCGCGCGCCGCGACCGTGGCCGCACCCTGGATGGTCTCGATTTGCTGTCGCTGCGCCTGGAGTTCCAGCATCAGCCGGTTCACCAGTGCGCGCTGCTCGGCCAGCTCGTTTTTCAGCTGGGACAATGCGTTCTTGTTCTCTTGCAGGCTGTTGCCGTCAGCTGCAGTCTGTTGGGCGAGCACGGGCGGCGCTAGTAGGGCGGCGGCCAGGCCGGCGGCGCCAAGCCGCGCGACGTGTGGAAGCATCCAGATTCTCCAGAATAATTATTAATATTTTTACAATGTTACAGGGTTCCCGGGGACCGCACCACGGCATCGCGAATCGTGTTCTGGAAATTCAGATCCTTTAGCAAAGACATGCTGTTGACGGTCGATGTGATGGTGGTGGCGGTGCGGATATCCTGTCCATTGAGCGTGTTCTGGATTAGCGTCGCGCCATTCGGCAGATTCAGGTCGGCGGCAGCATAGTTGTTGCCGCCGATCTGGATCATATGGGCAGCGCCGAGCGCGTCCTGCGTCAAGCGTGCCTGGTCGGCTGTCATTGCTGACAGGTCTGGGATGGCGATATTGGTGCGCGCCAGGATCTCACCGTTGACCGACACCACGCGCTCGATGCCGAGCGAGAGCGACAGGCCGCCGGCGACTTCGAAGCCGCCCCGCGTGCGGTCGAGGGCGTCGGCATCGACCGGCTTGCCGAAGCGGTCGGCGCAGTAGGCTGTCGGCGTCGCGCCCAGCAGGCACAGCAGGCCGAGCAGGGCGGCACGGCCGCGGTGAAAACGACAGGTCAGGTTTGGCCAGCGCATGGTTCGTCCTCGTATCAAAAGTCGCCCGGGCCGAATTTCGGCAGCGAGGCGCTGAGCTGGTCCTGGTGCATCCCCGTGCCGACCGGCGCGCGCGGGGCGCCGCGCCAGTCTTCCGGGGTGTTGAAGGCGACCTGCTCCTTGTGGCTGTGGATCACGAACAGGATCTTGTTGCGCCAGATTTCCTGGAACCGCTCCATGCTCACCACGCGGTTGCCCGTGGACGGATCGCCAATCAGGATGCGGCCCTCCTCGGCGCCCTTGATCACCACGAAATGATTGAAGCCGCGGTCGGTGATCAGGACAATGGCCGGCAGTTTTTCGGCGATCAGTTTGTCGAGCGGCAGCTTGAAGCCGTCTGCGCGAAAGCCGCGCGTGGCCAGGAAGCGCTGCATGTCGAGCAGCGAAAAGCCTTCTTTATGGATCTTGGTCTTGTCGCCGCTGGCGTACATCTGCTGGAACACGTCCTGCTCCGGCGTCGGCGTATGGTAGTGGTGCGAAAGCAGGGTGGCCAGCGCGGCGGCGCCGCAGCTGTAGTCGTACTGCTGGCGCAGGGTGCGCTGGAACTTGATGTCCTTGAGGCTGGTGACCGGCACGTTGACGCGCCCGACCACCGCCAGTTCGAGTGCCGGCGCCGGGACTGGCGCCAGCAGGACGCCGCACAGGGCGCCGAGGAAGAGGCATCGCTTCATGCTCGTCCGGTCCTCATTGCAGTTGCAGGTTGATGACGGTCGCGTTCTGGATCAGGACGTTCGCGCCAGAGTTCTGGATCACGACGGGCAGGCCCGACGCGTTGGCGAACGAACCGTTGTCGATCACGTTCATGCCGGTGGTGATATTGGTCGCCGTGTTGTTGCCGACCGCGCCGCCGAGTGTTGCCTCGGTGGTGATGATGTCGGCGCCGCCACGCAGGCCCCCCAGTACCGCGGCGTCCGTGGTCTTGCCCCAGTCCTTCGAAAAATCGTCTTCCTGGGCCACGTTCACTTGCGACAGGAAGCCCACCACGACGGGCAGCTTCGCCGGCTCGGCGGCATGCGCCGCAATCGGCAGTGCCACCAGCAGGAGAGCGCAAATCCGGGTAATCCGTTTCATGATGCCTCGCTCATAAAGTCGCCACGCGGCGCATCGCCTCATGCGCCGTGTGGCGGGGCGGAGCACGGACATCGCTGTCCGTGTTCCGCCGGTTTCCAGATTACTGGCCGCCGCTTGGGGTGCCCGCGCCGCCGACGTTCATGTTCGACTGAACGTTGACGCTTTGCTGGATCAGCGAGGAGAAGCCGTTGTTCTGGCTGATGATCGAGATGCCGGCCGCCGACTGGGCGATATTGCTCATCGAGTTCGACATGTCGAAGTTGCCGGCCGAGACGTTGTTGGTGCCGCCGTTGCCGCCGGTCCCGGCGCCGCCGACGCCGCCGGTGCCCGCGCCTGCCATCATCTCGCCGGTCGAGCCGCCCGCGCCGCCTGCGCTCGAACCGCCCGCGCCGCCTGCGCCGCCGGCGCCCGAGGTCGCGTCACCCGACGTGGCCGAGCCGCCCGTCGCCATGCCGCCGGTCGCGGCGCCGCCCGCGCCGCCGGTGCCGGTCGATGCGGTCGCTTCGGCGCCCGCACCGCCCATGCCGCCCGCGCCAGCCGTGCCGCCCTGGCCGGTGCCGCCGGCGCCGCCACTGCCGGCCGCGCCGTTGCCGCCCATGCCGCCGGTACCGGCAGCGCCCGAGCCGCCCGCGCCTGCCGTGCCGGTCGCGCCGGCGCCGCCGGTGCCGGCCAGCGATGCGCCCGCGCCTGCGGTGCCGCCGGTGGCTGCGCCGCCTGCTGCACCGGCGCCCGAGGTATTCGAACCAGCTGCGCCCGAACCGCCTGCGCCGCCCGCCGCGCCAGCGCCGCCGGCGCCGGCCATCGAATCACCCGCGGTGCCGGAGCTGGCGCCGCTGGTCGGGCTGCCTGCGGTCGAGGTGCCGCCGGTGTTGGTCGCCGCGCCGCTGGCGCCGCCGGTGCCGGCGGTGTCGGAACCCGAACCTGGCATGCCGCCAGAGCCCGAGGTCGAGGTCGCGTCGCCGATTGCCGCGCCGCCGCCGCTGGCGCCGTTCGATGCGGTCAGGGTCGAGCCGCTCGACGCGCCGCCGGTGCCGCCTGCGCCGCCCAGGCCGCCTGCCGCGCCCGCGCCGCCATTGGCCGAACCCATGCCGCCTGCGCCGCCGGCGCCGGTGCCGATGGCGCCGTTTGCGCCGCCGTTGCCGCCTGCCAGGGCGCCGGTCGCGCCGCCGGCGCCGCCGGTGCCTGCGCCGCCGGCCGCGCCCGAACCGCCGTTGGCCGTGCCGCCCGCGGCGCCCGCGCCGCCGGTGCCCATGCCGCCTGCCGCGCCGTTGCCGCCGGCAGCGTAGCCGCCGCTTGCGCCAGCCGCGCCCGCGCCGCCAGCCGAGTCGGCCGCGCCCGATGCGCCGCCGGCCCCGCCGGCTGCGTTACCGACGCTCGAGGCACCGGTCGACGCGGTGCCGGCGGCAGCGGAGCCGCCGGCGCCGCCCGCCGCACCCGCCGCACCCGATGCCGCGCCGCCGGCAGCGCCGGCGCCCGAGGTCGCGCCGCCGTTGCCCATGCCGCCAGCCGAGCCGGTGCCGGCTGCGCCGTTGGCGCCGCCGGTGTTCTGGGCGGTGTTGCCGATACCGCTGATGTTATTGCCCGACACATTGCCGGTCAGCGAGCTGGTCGCGGTGGCCGATGAGGTGTTGAACGAGTTGGCGACCGACGAGCTGGCGGTGCCAGCGTTGTTGGCGGCAGCTGCGCCGGCGTTGTTGGCGGTAGCGTCACCCGCGCTGTTGTTCTGGCCCGAGCTGTCCTGGCTGCTGTCGTTGTTGCTGTTGCTCGAATCGGTGAGGGTGCTGTTGTCGGTAGTCGTGTTGATCGCCGAGGTCTGGGTGTTGCCGCCACGGACGTCGCCGACCGTATTTTCTTGTGCGTGAGCCATGGTGAATGCCAGGGCGATTGCGGTTGCCAGGATAGTGCGCTTCATTATTGCTCCCCTATTGTCATTGTTAAGTTGCCCGACGTCGTCATGACGAACGGTCCACTTCTCAATTAGCAGGAGTCATGCCAGCGGAATGCCGAAATTTAAGTCATTGATTATGTAGGACTATTTTGATGAGTTTATGCGGCATCAAGGGGAAAAATGTAGGGCGACAATACCTAAGAAAAGAGGTGTCTCAGGCCTGTTACATTGTTGCAAAACAGTTCATAAAACTGTATCAAAATGTCACTGCCATGCACGGTGTATAGAGTGACAGCACCCCCGCAACGTGCTGCCATATGGCACGCGCGCTGACGGGGCAAGGCAGTGTTTTCAAGAGCTGCGGCGTAGGAAGAGGCCGACGAAAAGAAAGGAGTAGGGCTTACGATGAAATCGCGTGCTTGGCCATCAGCCGATACAGCGTCATGCGCGATACACCCAGGTCGCGCGCGGCCTGGCTGATATTGTTGCCGCTGCGTGCCAGGCTCTCGCCGATCGCCACGCGTTCGGCTGACAGGCGCGAGGTTCCCAGGCCTTTGTCGACCGGATAAATCGGGCCGGCGCTGGCCAGGTCGAGGTCTTCCGGCGTGATCAGGCGATGTTCGGCCAGCACCATGGCGCGCCGCACCCGGTTGATCAGCTCGCGCACATTGCCCGGCCAGTCGTAGCGCGCCATCGCCAGCAGCGCCTCGCGGCTGACGCCCTTGAGTTGCGGGCTGCGTTCTTCGGCATACCGGTTGAAGATGAGGTCGGTCAGCAATGGCAAGTCTTCCTTGCGTTCGCGCAGCGGGGGCACGCGGACCGGGAATACGCTCAGCCGGTAGTACAGGTCTTCACGGAAGCGACCCTCGCTTACTGCCTGCGGCAGGTTGACGTGGGTGGCGGTGATCACGCGGGCATCGACGGCGATGGTGCGGGTGCCGCCGACCCGGTAGATCACGCGCTCTTGCAGGAAGCGCAGCAGGCTGGCCTGGAGGTCGAGCGGCAGGTCGCCGATCTCGTCCAGAAAGATGCTGCCGCCGGACGCCGCTTCGAGCAGGCCCGGTTTCTCGCGCGTGGCGCCGGTGAAGGCGCCGCGTTCATGGCCGAACAGCTCGGAATGGATCAGGGCTGGCGACACTGCTGCGCAATTGATGGCGATAAAAGGACCCGTAGCGCGCTGTGAGCAGCGGTGGATTTCCTGGGCCGCGAGTTCCTTGCCGCTGCCACTCTCGCCGGAGATCAGCACCGGCGCGTCGATCGCGGCGATCTTGTCGATGTGGGCGCGCAGGCGCACGATGGCGGCCGAGATGCCGTCGATATGGCTGCTCGGCGCCCGGCCCTGGCGCTGGTGCGGGGGCATGCCCTTGGCCAGCGTGGCCATGCCATGGGCGTGGCCCAGCGAATGCTGCAGGCGCAAGGCGTCGACTGGGCGGGTGTGAAAGTCGAACAGGTGGGCGGCGACCAGCTCGCGCAGCGCCGGCTGCTCGAGCCGTGGCGCATCGAACACGCCAATCCAGCGCGTGTGGTGGTGCTGGCGCAGGAAGCGTTCGGTCTCGTCATCGTTCGAACCATCGCAGCGGTCGAGCAGCAGCCCGACGCCGTAATGCTGTTGCGACAGTACTTTGCGCGCCGCGGCCATGGTCTCGACCACGCACACGTCCCAGCCGGCCAGTTCTCCATGGCAGGCGCGGGCCAGCGCGTTGCCTTCACTCGAAATGCACAAGAGTCGTTTTACAGACACCGTTTTCCTCGTTATCACTGGATCGTGCCAGCTTCATTGTTGTGAGTGCCGGTGCGCATGGGCATGACTCATCCCTTGCCGCACATGTCTCCGTCGACCAAGCCGCCCATGAAAAAGCGCAATCCATTAAACCTGAAATACACCACGCATGGCGCACAGCCATTAATAAAAAACTAATGACATGTGCAATAACGAATCTTATGTTTGCGTTTTTGTATGTAATCAGTCAAATAATGTTGGCGTCGTGCTACCGATCTTACCGGTCTCGACCATGGGCGGGAAGGGGGCGGAGGCTGCCGGCCGGCTGCCGAGCGGGTAATCGGCGTGCATACGTTGTGGCGGTCCAACAGCGACGCCGGATAGATGCTGGATAGCACTGGATTTGGGGCTGGACGGTATCCGCCGCAATGGCGCGGCCGGGCGCCAGCCTGCTTGTATAATGTGGCAACCCCCAACCTGCTTGTACATATGACCAATACCACCCACTTCGGCTACAAGACTGTTGCCGAGGACCAGAAGGTCCAGGAAGTCGCCAAGGTTTTCCACTCGGTCGCCGCCAAGTACGACGTCATGAACGACCTGATGTCTGCCGGCCTGCACCGCGCCTGGAAGCTGTTCACGATCGCCCAGGCCGGCGTGCGTCCCGGCTTCAAGGTGCTCGACATCGCCGGCGGCACCGGCGACCTGGCCAAGGCATTTGCGAAGCAGGCAGGCAAGACGGGTGAAGTCTGGCTCACCGACATCAACGAGTCGATGCTGCGCGTCGGCCGCGACCGGCTCTTGAATAAAGGACTTGTCACCCCAACCATGTTATGTGACGCCGAAAAATTGCCGTTCCCAGACAATTATTTCGACCGGGTCAGCGTGGCCTTCGGTCTGCGCAATATGACGCACAAGGACCAGGCACTGGCCGAGATGCATCGTGTGCTCAAGCCGGGCGGCAAGCTGCTGGTGCTGGAGTTTTCGAAAGTGATCGCGCCGCTGCAGAAACCGTACGATGTGTATTCGTTCTCGGTGCTGCCGTGGCTGGGCCAGAAGATCGCCGGCGATGCCGAGAGCTATCGCTACCTGGCCGAATCGATTCGCATGCACCCCGACCAGGACACCCTGAAGGGGATGATGCAAGATGCAGGACTGGAACGGGTCCAGTATTTCAACCTGACGGCGGGTGTGGCCGCGTTACACACCGGTATCAAACTGTAGTGTCAATCAGAAGGATGGAGACGATGAAAAAATTCCTGGTCACGACGATGTTGGCAGTCACCGCGTTTTCGATGGTGGCAGACGCCTTCGCCCGACCAATGGGTGGCAAGCGCTCGGTGGGCCGCCAGTCGCAATCGGTGCAGAAGATGCAGCAACCTGCGCCTGCGCCCGCCCAGAGCATGCAGCGCCAGGGCCCGAATTCGGCCGCTCCGGCAGCCGCCGGCGCCGGCGCTGCAGGCGCCGCCGCCGCTGCCAAGAAACCGAGCATGATGCGCAACATCCTGGGCGGCGCACTGCTGGGCCTGGGCCTGGGCATGCTGTTGTCGCACCTCGGTATCGGCGGCGCGCTGGCGAGCATCATTTCGACCATCCTGATGGTTGCGCTGATCGGTGGCGTCATCTTCTTCATCGTGCGCATGATCCGTCGCAAGGATACGCCGGCCAATCCATCGGCTTTCGGCGCCGGCGTCGGCGGTTTCAAGCCACAGGCTGCCGGTTCGAGCGCCACGCCTGAAATCGGCTCGGGCCTGCGCAATCAATCGGCTGCACAGCCGGCTGCTTTCCAGGGCAATGTCGGCCTGGATAAAGCGCAGCCAGCTGCGGCCGGCTTCGGCGCGGCCGGTGCCGCTGCCGCCGCGCCAGCCCACCAGCAATGGGGCGTGCCAGGCGACTTCGACAGCGAAAGCTTCCTGCGTCATGCGAAATCGTCGTTCATCCGCATGCAGGCAGCCTGGGACCGCGGCGATACCAACGACCTGCGCGAATTCACCTCGCCGGAAGTCTTCGCCGAACTCAAGATGCAGATCCAGGAACGCGGCGACGTCGCCGACTTCACCGATGTGGTCAATATCGACGCCCAGCTGCTGGGTATCGAGCAGACCGCCACCGACTACCTGGCGAGCGTGCAGTTCAACGCCATGATCCGGAGCGCGAAGGATGCGCTGCCGGAGCCGTTCGTCGAGGTCTGGAATATGTCCAAGCCGCTGTCGGGCGCGGGTGGCTGGGTGCTGGCCGGTATCCAGCAGACAAACTAAGCAGCAGGCGGGCCCGGCCATCGAATTATTTTTCGATAAACATTCCGTGCCGCCGGGTTTGCACAAGGCAAGCTGGTAAGATCGAAACCGCCCGAATCACTCCGGGCGGTTTTGTTTTTTTAGGGTTAGTTCCACATGCTCCCGAGTTTTTCGACCTTGTCGCCGCAACATGCCCTGGCCCTGCCGGCCGTTGCCGCGATCAATCATCTGCTGGCCCAGGAAAGCTGGGCCCGCGCCGCATTGGCGCGCCATGCCGGCAAGCTGGCGCATATCGATGCCGGCCTGGCCGGGCTGCGCATGCTGGTCGCGCGCGACGGTTTGCTCGAAGCCGGCCCGGCCGATGGCGTGGCCAACGTCACCATCCGCATCAAGCCGGCCGACCTGCCGCTGATTGCACAAGACCGCAGCCGCGCTTTGTCATACGTAAAAATCGAGGGCGACGCCGAGTTCGCCAACGTGATCTCGCAGCTGGCCAATGGCCTGCGCTGGGATGCCGAGCACGACCTCGAGAAGGTCGTGGGACCGCTGGGCGCCATCGCCCTGGTCAAGGGTGCGCGCCGCGGCGTGCAGGGCGTGAACGAAGCGGGGCGACGCCTGGCCGAGAACCTGGCCGAGTTCCTGGCCGACGAGCGCCCGGTGCTGGTCCGCCCGGCCCAGCGCGAACAGTTTGCCGCCGACGTGGTGCGCCTGCGCGATGACGTCGAGCGCGCCGCCAAGCGCATCGCGCGGCTGGAGCAGAAGCTGGCGCATCCATCCTCCACCACCATTCTCCCCAGCGCAGAACAACATCCGGACCGTCGATGATATTGAAATTCCTGCGCCTGCTGCGCATCCTCACCGTCTTCACCAAGTACGGCCTGGACGAAATCGCCGTCACCAGCATCAATGCGCCACGCACCGCGCGCCTGATGAACACGTTCTTCTTCTGGCGCACGATCACCTCGCCGCGCGCGGTGCGCCTGCGTATGGCACTCGAAGAACTGGGTCCGATCTTCGTCAAGTTCGGCCAGGTGCTGTCGACCCGGCGCGACCTGGTGCCGCCTGATATCGCCGACGAACTGGCCATGCTGCAAGACCGCGTGCCGCCGTTCAGCTCCGATCTGGCGGTGGCCCAGATCACCCGTTCGCTCGGCGCCCACCCGGACCAGCTGTTCGCCCACTTCGAGCGCGAGCCGGTGGCGTCGGCCTCGATCGCCCAGGTCCACTTTGCGCGCCTGAAGGATGGCAAGGAAGTCGCGGTCAAGGTGCTGCGTCCGGGCATGAAGAAGTTGATCGACGAGGACATGGCCCTGATGAACCTGGCGGCCACCCTGATCGAGCGCGTGTGGGGCGAAGCACGGCGCCTGAAGCCGCGCGAAGTCGTGGCCGAATTCGACAAATACCTGCACGATGAGCTCGACCTGATGCGCGAGGCGGCCAATGCCAGCCAGCTGCGCCGCAACTTCGCCGGGTCCGAATTGCTGATGGTGCCCGAGATGTACTGGGATTACTGCTCGAGCAGCGTGATCGTGATGGAGCGCATGCACGGCATCCCGGTATCGCAGATCGACCGCCTGGCGGCCGAGGGCGTCGACCTCAAGAAGCTGTCGAGCGACGGCGTGGAGATTTTCTTTACCCAGGTGTTCCGTGACGGCTTCTTCCATGCCGACATGCACCCGGGGAATATCCTGGTCTCGGTGGCGCCGGAAACCTTCGGCCGCTATATTGCGCTCGACTTCGGCATCGTCGGCACGCTGAACGACTTCGACAAGGATTACCTGTCGCAGAACTTCCTGGCCTTCTTCCGGCGCGACTACAAGCGCGTGGCCGAAGCCCATATCGAATCGGGCTGGGCGCCGCCAAGCACCCGCGTCGATGAACTCGAAGCAGCGGTGCGCGCCTGCTGCGAACCGATCTTCGACCGGCCGCTGAAAGACATCTCGTTCGGCCAGATCCTGCTGCGCCTGTTCCAAACCTCGCGCCGCTTCAATGTCGAGGTGCAGCCGCAACTGGTGCTGCTGCAAAAGACCTTGCTGAATATCGAGGGGCTGGGACGCCAGCTCGATCCCGACCTGGACTTGTGGAAGACCGCCAAGCCCTATCTCGAGCGCTGGATGGCCGAGCAGGTCGGCTGGCAGGGCCTGGTCGAGCGCCTGCGCGCCGAGGCGCCGCGCTACGCCCAGATCTTCCCGCAACTGCCGCGCCTGGTGCACCAGGCGCTGGAGCGCGAATCGAAGTCGCACCTCGCCCATCCGCATGTTGCCAATGCCGACCTGCTGGCCATGGTCCTGATCGAGCAGCGGCGGACCAACCGGATGCTGGCGTTTCTGACCGTGCTGGCGACGGGGGTGATAGCAGGGGCGGCCGCGTTGTACTGGCTGTGATTGG
>Ga0265797_10004670_pt1 | contig 20687 bp, 18 predicted proteins | sample P2T30metagenome_FD_192433 | JGI IMG/M metagenome (GOLD analysis project Ga0265797, IMG submission 192433) | Plant litter microbial communities from East Loma Ridge, Irvine, California - P2 T30 | ecosystem: Environmental > Terrestrial > Plant litter > Unclassified | place: USA: California...
CATACGAGCTTTCTGCCCAGACCAAGTCAATCGGTGGCTGCCATGTGTGCGCTAACAACGGCTAGAGCCATGTGGCAACGAATCTCCCGGTACGGTGTGACGATGCCCGGAAGCGTGTTTGAAATAACACTGCCGCTACGACACTCCCTGTACTATTCTCGATGCCAACGGCGAAACGTTTTGAAGCTCCGCTATACTGGAATTAGGCGTGCTTGCACTGCCGGTGCTCGTAATCAGGACCTCAAATACCATTCTCGACCGGAGAGCGCATCCCAAAGTGGCAGCGCGGCCGTGGGCGCACGATCGCGGGCGATGTGCCTCGGAGGCGTATGAAGGAAGGGCTACATGTCTACTCTCTCGCCTCCCAATAGGGCTTGCTTGGCCCGGCAGGAAGTGGATGCACGTCCGCGCCTTCCTTGTACACGCTGCACCATGCCGCGGCCGAGATGCTTGGTGATCCTGCTACCGCAAGGAGGCGGAAGAGACTTTAGATTTGGCGAAAATGCACGACTGGCCTGCTGGCTCGAGCAGAGCGAACGATCCTCGCTTGGCGCGCGGCTGTCGATGTAATGTAAGCCGACTTGTAACGTATTCGGTCTCATCGGCAGGCATGGGGGGTCCACAAGGTGTGTATGGTGAGTATGGGGATTGTCAAGCGATGCCCCATTGGACTCGGCCTGTCGTCTATTTTGGCCTATCGAACCTGGGTGTACGATGACCTACGCCGCAACCGCACGGCGACGATTCTGCAGAAGCATCCTTCCCCTCCACGTTGTTGTCTCATATCTCTAACGTCGTCCCCTCCTGTAACTACCCAAACTCTACTGCACCTCTCCTCACGGTCCCTGCCGTCGATCCTCTGCCGGCATTCTAGTCCCACACACATAACGGAGAATCTCTGGCTCTGGCTGGCTGACTTAACTGACTGTCGATCACTACCGTTCACTCCGTCACCCTGTTCCTTCCTTCGTCACCTACCTCGTCACTCCGTCACAATTGACATATCTGCATTCCCGGGAATTCTCACCTCAACCTTCGCTACCGACTGACTGCAACCACCTCATCATCACTACGACATGTTATGGTACCAATCCTCTCCAGACGCCATGTCAGATCTCAGAGCAAAACTCGCCATCGATACGAAGCCCGTTGAATATCTCTCGAGCCCAGGAAACTCACGACCAGCAAGCCGATCAGGCTCTAGCACTACCAGCACATGGCGAGGAGCCTCAACCTCGCCAATTCCCATGCACAATGACCCAACGATCCCAAGACACGCTCGCGAGCTTCCTATGCCCGCCGTCAGGAGCTCATGCAACCTGGACCAGGCGCACGCGACTCTTCAACTGTGTTCGAACAAGCTAAAGACCCATTTCCGCAAACTCCTCGAAACAGATCCGGCTTCGGTCGAAGCTCTTTCAATTCTCACAGAAATGCGTCGCTTCCGTCCATGGCTAGAGCAATGGGAGAAAGCTTTCTCGGCTTTCCTCGCAACCGCAATGCCCACGCTGGCTCAACCAGAGGTCAAGAAGTGCCGCGTACTCAAAGCCAACCACCTCAGCACATTGATCCTAGCATCGATCTCCGGTGTTCGTGACGTCGACTTTGAGCCTTTCATGGCCGACTTCAAGGCCATCGTCGGCCTCGCTGCTGCCATTCTCGACGCCGAGACAACGCCTGATGTCTCACCCAAGTCTGCGTGGGATAAGAGGGAAGTGGCTCCTACCACGACCATGACACTCGCAGATCCTCTTCGCGTTGTCGTGTCTTGCTGCACAGACCCGATGGTCAGAAGCCGGGCGGCCAGGCTCTTGCAGCGCATCTCATGAGAGGATGGCATGGGCATCTTTGAAACGTACAAAGCCGGCTCTCATTGCGCGAAAGCGTCCTGAGACACTACAACAACAGCCTGGACCTACTTCGAAACACGAGGTGGGACCAGCACGTGCATAGCAATCAAGCTAAGTGCAAACGGAGCGAGGTCGTCGATGCATGTAGCCAGCGAAGGCTTTTGGCACTCGTGACCTTCCTCCCTATCGGAAGACATCCCACGAGGAAGTCACACCGGATCACGCTATGTCGAAGGGACGTAAACCTCTCGACTGCCGCGCGATCGAGGGCTGTATAGCTTGAAATCAATGGTCGCCTACCACTGTGCGGGCGCAGGAGCAGGCACGCCATGCAAGCCCGGTTGATGGACTCAGTGGACGACACTTCGTCATTACCATAAAATGACAAGAAGCGGTTGCAAAACCGCCTAGGAAAACTGTATGCATGGACATAGCATCAGGCGCATTGGGAGGAACGACGGCATGGAGCATTATTTTAGCGCATTGTAATTGTGCATTACAGGCCCTTCGAGGCTATAATCATTATCATCAACACAACACAAAGCACGCATCCATACAAACGCAACACATGTCCTCGCACCTTCATTCTTCCTTGCACAATTTCTGCGCAGTAGCCTTTATGCATCGAGCTCCTCTCAGCGCCGCGTCTCCTAGGGCTTCTCCGGAGAAAAGCGAGCTAAATTCTCCGAATCCATCACCAGAGCGTATTCCAGAAAGCGGCATAATTGACGATCAATGAAACCTTGTTCTTAACGACATTATTAACCACCCTTTCGACGGCGTGAAACTTGAACAGCGCACCAACGCGCGCGGCAGCCGTACGGCACGGATGTTAAGGGCGGCATTTGACAGGTGGCGATTGGGCCGCTTTACCTTCTAGGACGGCTTGTAGCCTTCCGTGGCTCGAGATCCTTTTCTCAGCCTCACGCGTTGAACTGCAAGTCAAGCGAAGGCTGTCAGGGCTGTTACGTCTGCGCCTTCTCGCTCGAGGTGCTCTGCGTGCGAGGCTGACGCTCTTGCATTAGCCATACTCTACCGGAGACACCGGCAGAGCCCTAGCTACACTCGGGCCGATTCTTTCTATCGGCAGTGAGGCCGCCAGCCATGAATGGAGGATGGAGGATCTCGCCTTCTTCCCTGATGCTGACTGTAGCTACGCCATGTAGCTACTTCAGGAGTCTTGTATATGCAGTTCTTTAGCCCTTCGTTGCGCCTACTCAAACTTCCCACGCAGCCTCGCTGGGGACTTGGGTGGGCTTCATCGAGTCAAGCACAGGCATAGCCATGCGGGGTGCATACAGAAGTCTGCAGAGACGGGCGAGACGCAGGCGCTTTGGTGCGAGGCGGTGATGCAGGAGCTGAAATGCGAGCCTGATCGCGCTTTTGCACGCTGGCGGCTGTGTCGTTGAAGAGAGCTGCTCTGTCAGACATACATTGCTGGGTCCCAAGTGCCTGGCTTTTTGCCGCCGTTGCGCTTTCTTGCGTCCATTTTTTGTTCTTGAATCTATGTTAGCATGTCAGCGTTCTGCGAAGATGTGCGCCAGCTAGCGAAATATCCGAACGGCATCATTGGAAAGCCTCGAACTCACGGAGACCCACTGATTGAGTGTCTACAATGGTCTGACTCCCAGCAAGGAAGATCATCATTCGCGACTGTAAAAGAATTCATCAACGCCGAGTCAGCTTCACAATATGCTCTCCGAGTGGCATTCCTGCCAATTGCGCCTGTGAGTGGCGATGAAAACGAAGCTGAAGAGTTTCGGGCACTCTTCAAGCACTACTCGGTTCCGTCTGCCGTGCCTGCGGAGCGCATGCGCAATGTTGGCTTCAGCTTCGGGACCTCCAGGAATAGGAAAGAAAAGTCGGAAGGAGCATGGTTCCATTTCCTCTGCCGTAAAGTCGACATCTTAGAAGGCAGGATACAAGATCTAGGCTATCTCCGGCACGGCAATGACCCTGGACCAAAGGTAGACCCGGCCAAGATGTGGACCATGTGCGATTTCTTCTTGCATACGAAGCCCGGCTCTGCAAACGACAGCGAGAGCAAGATCGTGACGCTACTGTGCTTTGGTGCCCCGGAAGCCATATCCAACCGATTTGATTCGATCCGCAACCAGACGGCATGGAAAGACGTGCTGGCCCAGCCGTATCTGATTTTCGACGTGCTGTTCGATGAACTCCATGGCGTCTTCGACAACGCAGTTTGGGAGCTATCCAAGGCGGTGAATCCGGAAGAGAAAATGGCACTTGAGCGTGCAGGTTCAAACGGAGAAGGAAAGCATGAGTCTGGGTTGAGCTTCCAAAACTTGCACAACATCCAAAAGTATTACACCTGCCTTAGAACGCTCCATGAGGCCTTGCGCTGACCCTTTCTCCAGAAATAGTACTTTCATGATCGAGGCGGCAGAGGCCAGTATTATCATGCTTGAAGTTATGATCGCCCGTCTGTTGAGAAGCACCTCACCGTCTGATTTGACACTGGATGCCGCGGACGCTCTTGACTATCGCAAAAGGAGTTTCCAATCCACTTTGTTACGATTACACAGCCTCGAAAAACGCATGTCAAACGTCATCCAGCTATCCTTCAATCTAGTCACTCAAGCCGACAGCGGCGTGATGAAAGCGGACAGCGCAGTTCTGAAAACCGATTCTCGCGCCATGAAGTTCATTGCGTTCCTCACATTGGTATTCCTCCCGGCAACAGGCGTGGCCAGCGTCTTTAGCACACCGTTCTTCGACGTTGACTGGGAGTCTCCTGGCTCAAATGACAGATCCTTGCGGACGGCAAAGAGCTTTTGGATCTTCTGGGCTGTGGTGTTGCCGCTCACGTTGGTCGGCTTACTGCTCTGCTTCGCTTGGGTGAATTTGCCCGAGGATTACAAAATCAAGATCAAGACTTGGATGGGCAAGCTGGCGAAGTCTGGGAGGGAACGAAGTATGACGATGGTTAGAAAGAATAGCCGAGCTTTTGGGAAAGAAGATGTCGAAGAGAGAGGCATTGGGGATGTTGAGAAAGGCAATGGATGCAAAGGGAAGGAACAGAAGACTGGGAAGGTCCGTCCGGTAGCCTCGTGCGTCCCGCAGACCCAATCGTCTCCTGCAAACGGTTCGCCTGAACGACGACGCAATACGTGAGATAACGTGGGTAAACCTACATTTGCTGGGAAGCTACCCTTTCCGAGGATTCAGGAGATTGTATTCTTTGGAAGACCTCTGGACATCGCCACAGACACGAGGTTCGACTCAGCAGAATCCTTGACGGGGCAGTCTCTTAGCCGCCCCGGGACACTGCGGATCTTCGTTCTCTAACGACCGTTTATGAGTGCATATAACCATATCATGAGCACGGCGCAATAGCATTGATAGAAATTCGCAGAATGGATAAGGTAACATACCTTTTGCGCACTGTCCAAATCAGGTATCGGGATCAATTTTCACCATAATACATTGCAAGTCAGGGCTTGAGGCGGCAGAAATAAACGTTATTTAAAGCCTGCCCATTGACGTCGTCTTCTTGACGACAAAACATAGTTAGACTCGAGCTCGAGAACAAGGAACAAATTCTGTCCGCTGTTGAGTCCAGCGATCCGCCCATCTCCTCAAGTTGTACGTTGGCGAGCTTTGATACTATGTATCGCGGTGATACCGTGGCCTGACACTGTCTGCCGTCACGTCAACGGTTAAAGCAGAACGTCTCGAGGCGATCTTAGAATAGCGTAGTCCGCACACGCTCAGAAGAATCAAACATGCAAAGTGCAGTTGCGACGACCAAGTCATTTGTAAGCCTTGCACGGTGTTATTGACATGTAGCTTCTATGTTAATATTCCACATGCTCATGGAGACGAATTACCACTCTCCGATAATACCTTGCATCACTCCACTGGAGGCAACTAGACCTCGAACCTAAGTCCGCCAGCCTAGGCTGCGAAGCCGGGCGATCAGCTGCAGCGGCTCTACAGCCGAGCGCCTCCCAAGAGGTACATCGAGGGAGGTACTCACTATATTTGACCCCGCCCGAGCTCTATAGCTATATTCAGCATCCAAGGTGGACGTCAGGTCCTCACAAGGGCGAAATACACCTATCGCTGCGGTCATGCTAGTGTATGATGTATTGCATCTAACGTCATTCTGAACGCATCTGTATGTCTATTCTATAGGCCGTCTCTTATCTATATTCTGTTTATGCAATTTATGCGTCTAGAACTTCTCACCTTCCCATGCATGCTGCCACAAAATGCCTTCTTCCGAAACAAACACGCAGGCTATGTGCAAGCAAATCCAAGAAAATTACTCGAGCTGTGATGTAAGTGCCCACCCGCGTTTTCAAACAAAACCGCCAGCTGACAAAGGGACCCAAGATATCGGATGCCTTGCTCGTCCTGAAAGTCCCGTACGCAGGCCATCTCTCAGACATCCGTGAGTCTTGACCAATGGACTCCCCTCAGAAGCCTCTCATTGACCGACAGCCGCAGTCCCAGCACCACATGCAAACAGCCCATCCCGACGTACCATAGCACCCATCAGCACAGTCCTCTTCGTCCCTTACTCCCACCAAGACAGCCTCTCGCCCACAACAAACGACAGCGGAACAACCATTCCCGCAGAAAGCAACATCCCCAAAGACAAGCACTGGACAGACGTGCCGCCTCCAGGATCCATCGCTCTGCTCCAGCAACCCTCGGACCAGGGATGTGCTGTTCTTGGAGACATCGTCGCCACGCGATTCAAGATCCGAGGTGTCGCAGGTGCTATCATCGATGGTCGGATGCGAGACGTCGCTGGCTGCGGCGAGCTCTGCGCGGAAGGTAATTTCGCTGTCTGGAGTAAAGGCGTATCAACAGTTGGGACGACGCCGGAGGGTAAACCGTGGGCTGTGGACGTTCCGGTAAGAGTCGGAGGCGTGGAGGTGCGGCCTGGGGATTTTGCTGTATTAGACGAGGCGGAGAGGGGAATAGTGGTGATTCCAAAAGAGAAACTGGCCAAAGTTGCTGAGGTGCTGCCGGGAGTGAAAGAGGCCGACGATGCTGTGCTGCGGGATGTCCAGGCTGGCGTCGGGCTGAAAGAGGCGTTCCAGCGGCACCGCGAACATTACACCCACCGAACGTAGAGAGCGAGAGAAGAAAAAGTGAGGAGAGAGAGATCCAAGAACCATTCCAAGCCAAAAGCTACCGCCACTTCCACACCAAAGAGATGGCGAAGAAGAAAGCAGCCCGCTCAAAGCGAGATGACACTGTCGCTCCTGGCCCTTCCCTCTCGCGTGCGATCGAGGTCCTCAGCGCTCAGCAAATCCGCCGGCTCCATAGAAAGCAACATAACCATCTCAATATCGCCCCTCTCCTCAGCCTCCCTCATCACCCGTCCATCTCTCAAATGGCGATCCTGGCCCCAAAGACCCCTCCTCAGCCTCTCCGCAAGCAGCAACTGCGTAACCCTAACATGCCCGTTGCGAGCAGCCTCGTACAGAGGAGAGTGCTCGGCAGGCAAGTCAAGGTACGGGTTGGCGCCAGCGTTGATGAGGTCTCGCGTTGTCTCTAGATCGCCGGTGCGAGCGGCGACTGTGAGGGCTGGCGAGACGGGGTCGGGAGAGATGGTTGTGGAGAGCTGGGCGACGTTGGCGGCGAAGGGGTTGAGGAATTGCAGGGCTGCGTTGCCATTGCCATTGAGGATGGTGTGGAGGCCGGCGGCGTCTAGGCCTCTTGCGGCGGAGAGTGTGTCGACCATGTTTGTTTTGTGAGGAGGAAGTCCAAGGTTGTGTATGTCCTGGGAAGCGTCGCAGAGGAGTTGTGTAGGTATATTCCAGCAGCAAGGAAGCCAGGAAGACCGTGTGTAGAGATAGTGATAGATAGTAGAAACGCAATGAGAGATAATCAAATTCTCTTCTTCTCGAAAGAAAACACGGAACTCAGCCTTTTTCTATTCCTCTCCCAAGAATAATACTCGCCACCCAAGACAAGACAAGCCAGCAAATATTCTTAACGACTTTCCACTTCCAGAAGGATGCCCCAGACGAACCCCCCTGATCAACGAGAAAATACGAGTCGGTGAAGCATATCCTTGCCTGCCTCGCCCTCGCTGTTGTCGCGCTATTCCAACATTGCGTGTTCCCCCCGGCGCGATATCGGGCTGGAGCACGGGGTTGCCGCCGCCACGAATCGAATTTGCAGAGCACGAGCTGGGATTTAACCTTTGGGCCGAAGGTTCTCGTGCCTGGAAAGCGTGGAAAGTCATGCCTGCCAAGGTTACATGTGTACTTGCGGTGAACAGCGACTCATGGTGACAGGTCTGGCATATACGTGCGGTCAACAGCAGTGCAGACGTTTCTAACGGCGAGGACGGGCAGCGGCGATGTGCGCTGTTCTGGTTGCGCATTCGGGTTACCGGATGCAAAGGCTGAGAGGGCGGTAGAGACGTGGAGAGCACGTGGTTGTGGGAGACAGCGCGGGATGTTTGAGACATTGGGTATATTTGGATGTCGTAGAATGAGAGGTATACTGTAGTCATCGCGATATGCTTTCAGAGTCACGGTAAGGGCCATTGCAGATGGGGCCGAACAGGGTACATTTATATACTGGACGAGAAGCACAGAAAGGACCATCATTAATGGAACAGCAAAAGCAAATAATTGCGCCAGTTAACCCTAGTCCTATGTACACAATACACACACAATAATCACCTCCCGATTATGCGTTTCTTAGGGAATTTCAACAAACGCACTTACTCTCACAACAACACACACCGACTTCTTCACCTCCCTCCACTAATTTACTCGCCCTTGAGCTTGTCCTGCTTGACGGTGAAAGCCATCTCGAGCAGATCCTGCTCCTCCTTCATGTGGGTGGACTTGAGACCAGTGGCAACGGAAGCACTGGGGTTGCGGCCAGCGTACATGACGTGCTTCCTGTCGTGGTTCTTGGTGTTGTTGAGAAGAGTCTCAATTCTGGGCTGGGTGAAGGACCAGGCACCAGCGTTGAGGGGCTCTTCCTGGCACCAGACGATCGTCTCGGCATTAGGGTAAGCGTCGAGGTTGTCGCGGAGCTGGGCCCAGGGGAAGGGGTTGAGCTGCTCAATACGGGTGATGGCAGTGTCGGTGATCTTGTTGGCCTCACGGTGCTTGAAGAGGGTGGCGAAGACCTGGCCGGTACAGAGAACGACACGCTTGATCTTCTCGGGCTCGTCGATCTTGAAGGCGGCGTCCTCGGCGTGTGCGGGGTCCTCAATGATCCATTGGAAGTGGCTCTCACCAGTGAAGTCCTCGATGTTAGAGCGGGCAAGAGGGTGACGGAGAAGAGCCTTGGAGAAGAAGGAGATGAGAGGCTTGCGGAACTGGCGGTTCATCTGGCGACGGAGAATGTGGAAGTTGTTGGCGGGGGTGGTGCAGTAGGCGATCTGCATGTTGCAGTCCTGGTGCTGACGGTCGAGGGCCTCGGGGCTGGGGAAGATGCGAGGGTCCTCGTTACAGAGCTGCAAGAAGCGCTCCATACGTCCAGAGGAGTGCTCGGGACCTTGGCCATCGTAACCGTGAGGCATGGTCATGACCAGACCGGAACGCTGGAGCCACTTGACCTCACCGGAAGCGATGAACTGGTCAATGATACATTGGGCGTTGTTGGCAAAGTCACCGAACTGAGCCTCCCAGATAACGAGAGCGTTGGGCGATGAGAGGGAGTAACCGTACTCGAAGCCAAGCACACCGAACTCAGACAAGCTGGAGTTGCAGACACTGAAAGTACCCTGGTCCTTGCTGACGTGCTGGAGAGGAGTGTAGGCACGCTCAGATTCCTGGTCGTGCACAACGGCGTGACGCTGGGAGAAGGTACCACGCTCAACATCCTGACCGGAGATACGGACGTGGTGGCCCTCTTGGCAGAGCGAACCGAAGGCAAGAGCCTCAGCGGTGGACATGTCAATGTTCTTGCCCTCGGTGACAGACTTCGTGCGGTTGGCCAAGATACGCTTAAGGTTCTTGTGGACCTTGATGTCCTCACCAGGCTCACCAATGACCTTGGAGATGTGCTTGAGCTCCTCGGCGGCAACGGCGGTGGGCAAGTGGGGAAGGACCTCAGTAGCGAGCTCCTTGGGCGACTTGAAGCCGTTCCAGGCGCTGGTCAACCACTCCTTGGCGGTAGGAGTGTAGTCCTTGGAGCGGGAGAAGGACTCCTCGAGCATGCCCCAGACCCACTTCTTGTGCTCCTCAATGTCCTCGGTGGTGAAGGTCTTCTCCTTAAGGAGCTTGTCAACGTAGATGTCGACGGTAGGCTTGAGCTCAGCGATGCGCTTGTACATCAGAGGCTGGGTGAAAGAAGGCTGGTCAGTCTCGTTGTGACCCTGCTTACGGTAGCAGACCATGTCGATGACAACATCCTTCTTGAACTCAGCACGCCAGTCAGCAGCAAGCTGGCAGACGAAGTTGGTAGCCTCAACATCATCACCGTTAACGTGGAAGATAGGGGCGTCGATGGCCTTGGCGATGTCAGAGCAGTAGGGGGTAGAACGGGAGAAACGAGGGTCGGTGGTGAAACCAATCTGGTTGTTGACGACGATGTGGATGGTACCACCGGTGTGGTACGCGGGGAGGTTGTGGAAGCCCATGGTTTCGTAGACGATACCCTGACCAGCGAAAGCAGCGTCACCGTGAAGGAGAACGCTCATGGCGCTGTTGGCGTGCTCCTCGTCCTTGTTCATGTGAAGAATGGCGCGAGTCTTGCCGAGCACAACGGGGTCCTCAGCCTCCAAGTGAGAGGGGTTGGCAACGAGAGAGAGCTGCACACGCTTGCCAGAAGGTGTGGGACGCTCAAAGTTCATGCCCAAGTGGTACTTGACATCACCGCTGCCCTCGTCGGAAGGCTCAGCGCTGCCACCGAACTCGGAGAAGATGGACTCGTTGGGCTTGCGAACGACGTTGGACAGGACGTTAAGACGACCTCTGTGGGGCATACCAATGACGATGTCCTTGACGCCGTAGTCGACAGAGCGGTCAATCAGGGCCTTCATACCGGGAATGAGAGCCTCGCCACCCTCGAGACCGAAACGCTTGTCGTTGGGGTACTTGGTGGCAAGGAAAGCCTCGAAGGAGGAAGACCAGATCATGCGGTCAAGGATGCGGCGCTTCTCGTCAACGGAGTATTTGAAGGGCTGGGGAACCTCGACGCGCTGCCTGATCCAGTCGCACTGCTCACGGTCGGGAATGTGAATGTACTCGATACCGTAGCTGCCGGCGTAGATCCTCTCGCAGGTGTCCACGATCTCCCTGAGGGTCATCTTGTCCCTGCCCTCAGTCTTAAAGCGAGGCAAAATACCGGGGCCAAGGGAGAACTCCTGGTCCATGTCGGCCTCAGTGAAGTTGTAGTTCTTAAGATCCAACTCTTTGGGGTTTCCGACACCGAAGGGCTGCTGTGCCTCGTTCCTGATGCCGAGAGGGTCGATCTTGGCCTTGTGGTGGCCGCGGGCCTGGTATGCGCGGACAAGAAGCTGGACCTTCAAGTGGTTGGTCACATCGCCACCAGAGCCCTCGCCAGGTGCGGCGGCGAAGCTGAGACTGGGAATGCCGCCAGCGGGCTGCGAGACGATGCTGGGAGGCGGGACGAAGGCCTTGCTGATGGGCATGTCGCCGCTCTCCATGTTCTTGAAGTAGACGTTCCATGAGCCGTGGACGGACTTGGGGTCCTCCTTCCACATCATGTACATCTCATCGACGTAGTTTGCGGTGTTGCCGGAAAGGAAGGAGTCTGACGGGTCGACGCCCTTGTCGGTGTCCTCGGCGGCGACGGCATAGTTGCGATATTGCGAGGTGAACTTGTTGTATGATGTGATGCCGAGTTCCCTCCTCTTTGCAACGAGAGCAGAGCGCGGCGTACCGCGGGCGACGCAGCTAAAGCTCCTCGCGGCGGTTTGGCCGCTGAGGACGCGTTTACTGCATGTGGACAGCTGGGAGCGCAGCATTCTCGATGTTGCCGTGCATGCGACAAGCTACAAGAGCTCGAGACGTGCGGGTTTAGGGGTGGTGGTGGATAGAAAAGGGTGGAGCGGAGATGGCAGCAGGGAGTGGAAGTGAAATAGCACTGATCGCAGGTATGCAGCACTTCAAGGTTGTTTCGAGCTAAGTCTGGCTGGCTGGCGGATCATCGCTTATTCTCGGGCTGCCCCAAACGGAAAAGACATTTTTTGCTGTCCACCGCCAGACATTTACGTTCTTCGATCATTACTTCATCGCCAGATTCCAGCAAACCTTCTAGCCATAGTGAAATATAATATGCCACACATCTGCATGCGTTGGCTGGCATGTCCTTGCCACGTGACCAAGCATATTCACAAATTAATTGCTTATGGGCAGTCTTGCCACACCACTACTTGCGACAAGCAAATATAACGAGCGATAATATAAGGACTTCAAATATTACACACCTGTATATTGCGCACGTCAGCCTCGTTAATCGCGCATCATGTGAAGAATTGCGCATTAAATCTCCCATTATATCGTCTCCCGCGTGGCGGCTACGAGCCCGTGGTTCCGTCTCCCTCCGCAGCTTCAGGAGCAATAGTCCGATGATTCCTTGTCTCTGCCATGCTCCTCACGGACATTCTGCATCTTGTCCTCGGTCAACCTCCGCGGTCTCGCTTGGACGATAACAATTGTCTCCTGACCAAGCTCTCCAGCATCTCACTCGCAGCTGCTCAGCCCTTGGCCGGACGCAGTGTGGATGACTGGTCGTGTGCACGGCGTCTGCTGCCGCTGAGAGTCATATGCACGTCAGCGGCTTTTGCTTTGTGCTGGTTGGCACTGAGACCTGTACCGGGACGTCTCTTCAGATTCTAGGTGGAACCAGCATGGAACAATTTCAACGAGTTCTGGTCCAGGAACTATGCTCAGTCCGGAAGTTGAAAGTATAGTCCACATCCCATGAGCAAGTGGAAGTTCAGCATAAGCTCGTTATGGAAGCTCAATATGTCTCGCGAAAGATCTCAACTTGCACGGAGTGCCACGAGTTTCACATGTCTTGCAAACTAATGAATCCTCTCGGTCAACGCCTTTGTGGAAGAAGGATATCACTTCTGGCTGCAACATGCCTACCAGTCTCGTCTAAAACGGCAGGTTGAGACATGTTTGTTTTGACGTGAATGTTACACGCCTTTTGGCAAGCCCAAAGGAGCAGAGCAATGCCTTCTTCTGTGGCTTATATGATCGTTGACTACATATTGATACAGGTTGACTACATTACCTCCACCAACAATCAGCACACCAGATCGCCCACTTAAGAATACCAATCACACATCGCAACTATGCGCTTTCTGGGGCTCAAAGCGGTACTCCTCATCTTCTGCACCTTCTTCGGCCATAGCCACGCCAACCCAGCCGCATACGGAGTCTGCCAGGCAGGTTGTGCAGCCGCCGTTGCGGCATGTTACATCGCAAACGGCGCTAAATTCGGCACAGTACGTGCTGTTGGAGCACCGCCAGCACTCGTGAGGTGCAACACCGCTTTTGGAACCTGCCAGGCCACATGTTCGACGATCTGGAGAGCTCGTGCGAATGGCCCTACCATGTTGGATCAGCTCGCGCAGCAAATGAGAGGCATGTCTCTTGATCCACCCACGGACGGAGAAGGACCGCTTGATGGGCTTATGGGCGAGTTTGCGAAGATGAACATCAAGTGAAGATGATGTTGCTGCAAGCCAGGAGGCAGAGTGAAGCCAGACTGCGAACGTGGTTACACAGCGAGTCAACGACTGACTCACAGATCTGTGGACGAAAGATAAGAAGTTTTTGCGCTCGAAAACATTCACCTCATTGAGCTCACCACGGCACAAGGAAACAAACCATCTCAAGATCATCCCACCGTTGACGGCAAACATCTCAAAACCAGACATACAACAATTACATCACCGTCACTCGTAAGTCTCACATTAATCTGCCTTCCAACATACGCAGCACTAACCCTGCAGTTCAGAGCAACCATGCACTTCCAAATGTTGATCACCCTCTCGATCGTCCTCACCATGTTCGCCCTCTCTGGTAACGCTGCCTTCTTCTCAGCGCTCGCCGTCTACAGCGCCATGCAGCCAGCCTGCGCTAAGGCTGTGATGGCCTGCTACGCCACTGGAGGTTCCACCTGGGGCGCCACTCTTGGCCTCACTGCCCCTCCCACCATCGCCGCCTGCAACGCTGGCTTTGGCGCCTGCAAGGCTTCCGCTGCGAAGGCCGCAGGCCTCGGGCTCTCATTCCGTTTGTCTGAACATTTTGCGCACCACCTCATCCATGGAGTGCTAGGAATCGGAGCAGGGTATGGGCATCACGGTTCTTTTCTTGGACCTGAGGATCACGCTACGGCAAGGGGATGTTGTTCAGGCTCTTTGTTTGTTTTCGATTTGTGCTTCTGACTGCTTAACGCATCAAATAGCAAGTAAAATCATTAGTTTCGTCTCACAACAACCATCTTTGAAGACCACAAATTATGATTCACATTGCTGCATTGACGCAAGCAATCATTATAGCACGTTGTGTTTTTGTCAAGAACATTCAAGAATGAGATATGTATGATAGGGCGCATCGAGCTCTGGAGAACATACCAACACCAGAGCCTCCACTGAGTGTTTTTTTTTATTGCGCCGGTGTTTGCTTTCTGACTAAGACACCACACGAAGTGGATTGAAAGCAGGGCCACTAACGATTCTGCCTCCCTCCGTCACAGCAAACACTTGCCATTCTTCTAACACAACGTGGACCAAGTGTCTATCCTGACTTAGACTCATTCGAATGTCATCCCGTTCGCCTATCGTTACATCACTGCAATTGCGATCAGCACCAAGCACAGTCCTTTACAGCTTGATAGCATCGGAACATCAGCGGCAGTAAGGACAAACCAGCTGGAAGATCCATGGGAAGAATCCTTGTCACCGCGTGCCATGCTGACTCTTCAATACAGGACCACCATGCAGCCCAAGATCTTCGCTGCGCTGATCTGCGTTCTCATGTTCGTCGGCACGGCATTCGCTAACCAATTCGACGACCCACGTCCTTCCTTCGCGGTTCGCTTCGCCAAGCACCTACTCTTTTGTGTTGTGAGCATAGAGGCTTGCCACGATAGGTGCTGCACTCCCGGTACTTGTCAAATGCTCACGCGCAGTGGTTGGGTATTTTCTCCGGCGGACACCAACACCACATGCGTTCGCAAATCAAGACAGCTGCTGTCGCGGAGTGTGCGGGCGTTCCGTATGTTACTTACAAGCTGCTGTGAAGCATATAACAGTCGAGCGATTAGCCAGCCCAAGGTCTAAAGATGTGCACCAATACCGGCACTGGCGCAGAACTCTGTATCCTGCGACCAAGTATCTGTGTACGCAGATCGATGAGCGATGTACTATCTTCAGAGTCTTGCGCGTAGACCAAAAAACAAGCATCAGAGAGTGGAAGACTCTGAAGTGTTTAAGGTCGTCTCAAAGCGCACTTCCCTGTTTTCACAACTCAGCAGTTGAAGGTAAGATTGCAGATGGGTATCATTGTGTCAAAGATCGTAGACGAGCTCTAATCCAACTTGATATTGAGATCTCTCGACCGGCTTCGCTCTATAGTAGACTAAAGCAAACGGGAAACCTACATCGTCGTTTTCACCGTAGTATAAAGATAGCAGAGCTGCTACATCCTTGCATCCTACCTTATCCTTTTGCCCGCAAAATATAATTGCTCTCCTGATGGTTTTCAAAACTGTTTGAGAGCAACATCTCGCATACGACAGGCTCGAGTCATCACCCATGAACCGTTTGATGACTATGTGATACCGGCCTTGCCATCCCTTGCAGGCTGAGGCAGGTCATGGAATGGCCAAGCGTTGGACTCATGTGGCGGATGGAGGTCTGTGAGACGTTCGGTAAAGAAAAGCCGAAATTCAGGGTCGTCTCGTTGTGTTTTAGCGGCGTCGTCAAACAGCCAATCCAATCTCGAGTTGCGATTGTCAGGATTCTGAATTGGTCTTAGCATACGAAAGCCCTACGAGGGGGCGACGGCTTATAGCGAACTTGCTTCTCTCTCTTCTTGTACATTGTACCTTAGCTTTTGGGGATTCTACTTTACTCTTTTTGCCACCAACATACCTAAACACCACTTTCATTAAATTTTTACATCATCATGCTTTCGATCAAAAACTCTTTGGCCAGTGTCCTTCTGCTGGCCTCTTACGCCGCTGCTCAGTCAGCTCCCGGCCAATCGGCCATCAACCTCGAAGTCAAGTACTGCTCCAAGGAGAACACCGGTGCCAGCAACGCTCAGGGTGCGTTCATCTTGATACAACAATGGTAATTACCATAGCGATGCTAACCCGATTACTCAGGAGAGAACATCTACCAGACCCTTGGCCTCTGCAACGACCACTGCCAGGGCAAATTCACCTACGCCGTCCTCCAGTACCAGGAATGCTGGTGCTCCAACGACAAGCCGTCTGAGACGGTCGACGTCGAGGACTGCAACCAGACTTGCCCCGGCTACCCGGACCAGAAGTGCGGCAACAAGGGCGCCGGCTTGTACGCTTACGTGCCTCTTGACGGAGCTCCCATCTCCAGCAGCAATGGAACATCTTCGGTCAGTATCATTCGTCTCGCAATGTCTCTCAAGCGAGCCTCCAGGAATATTGTAACACGTACTAACTTGCGAAAAGGCCTCATCCTCATCCTCAGGCTCCGCCTCCCCTGCCTCGAACCACACCATGCCTGGCAGCGCCACCGGCTCCGGCCCTTCATCAGCCTCCAACTCCACCTCTTCAGCAGGCGGCAACGGCAACGGCCACAGCAACGGCAATGGCACTTCATCTGACGGTTCTGACGACTTCAACAGCGCCTCCAGCAGCCTTAGCGTTTCTGCTCTGGGTGCTGCTTTCGGTTTCGCCGTCAGCTGCGCTTTTGCATTCGCTGCTTAGATGTGAAACCACTCACTGCACTGCACCTTTTTTGGCCCTTTTTCTCTTTCCTTTAATACAATCTCTTAGCCGACTGGTGCGGGCGAGCATATGTACAAGGAGAATGCAAATAATGGCGTTGACTTGGTGTCTCACTATTTGTTTAAGCCGATGATTCCCTTTTCCGTTCATGCTATGGAAAACCAGCAGATATCTCCTCTAACTGTACATGGACAGGCCTCAGATATCTGGAACGAATCACTGAACAGCCACTGAGATTATAGCACTATACCTCTCATTCATTGAAACACGCCGCAAACATAAAATTGTAGCACACCGACGCCAGCTTCTGTAAGCTGCCTTGTTGAGATCACACGCTCCAAACATAACCACCCAGATCTCGGATCGCCATCCCCACCTCGATATAGGTCACAGTAAAAATATAGGCAAGTTTCGGACATGGTGCTGATGGGTACTGAAATAACGGTGTGGCTTCCCATTACACACTGGCAGCTCTCTTAATCCCGGGATGGTTGGCGTTGATCGGAGCTGTCGTCTCTACTCACAGGTTGCTGTGGATCCGGCGCGCCAGGGCCCGCCCCTGGCGAACTCGATCTTCGAGGAGTCTGAATCGAGGAGAATGCTGGTGTCTGTGCGGCTGAAGCTGCGAGACTCGCATTCATTGCTTTCTGTCGACGCCTGGCCTCGCGCTTGTTGAAAGCTTCTGCATGCCTCACCGGAGCAAGCTTTCCGCTCTCTTGTGTCTGACTGAACAGGTTCGCTTGCATTTCCCGGTTTTCGGCTGTAACGATTAGCTTTCCGAGCCACATCTGGCGTTACCAATACGAACTAACCTTCGGAAAGATTGATCTCCTTCATGATAGCCAAGAAAGGCTCTGCAAATGCCGACTCTCCATCTGCCGTTAACCACTCCCATCCAAAGATGAGGTCGAAAGGGGCATCTTCGCAGCTTATGAGGAACTCAGTCTCTCTAGTCCTGGCAACAATACTGTCGTACCACGTTAAGATCACACGCCCACTGGCCTGAAAAAGCTCCCCGCCGGCTCCTTTGAACCAGTCTGACACGCTTGCCTCAAGTTGTTCCACTTGGTGCTCCAGAGCGAGCTGCTGAATGACTTGCGTTCTGACCCAGTTCTTGCGGCTCGCCGTGTCGATCTTGGCGATGAGTAGCAGATGTCCTTGTGCTGAGTCGGCGTGCAGGACGTGGATCGCCCTTTGAAAGGGGTTCTTTCCAGCTTGTACCTGCAAGTTCATCTTATGCAATTGGCTCCTCAATTGATCGAGGTCTGTTTCACGCTCAGATCCATCCTCATGTTCTTGAGGGTTCCGAGTGACATTGATTGTTAATATCCCTTCGCGGTCTATGTCTGGGTTGCTGTAAACGCTGAGTAATTGCTGTAATCTCTTGGCGGCGTCTTCGCCTGCGAGAGCACCAGGGTCAATGTTGACCTCAATTATGCCCTCGTGTTTCGCTCGGCGCGAGATATTAGATTCCATTACTCGGACTTGTGCCTCCCGCTGCTCCTGCAGAAGTGTATGCGTGGTTGAGCTACAAAGCAAGGTCAGTTTAGAACTTCGTCGAGAGTCATCATGCGAGTGGATAACTGACTCCATGACCATCTGTCTCAGCAGCATTATCGAAGCCTGCAAGCTCGATAGCTCTGCTCGTATTGCCTTGGCATCCGGCTTCCTTGCGGAGACAGCATGTTGCAAGACGCTCAATCGTTCTTGACAAAGTCCAGCTGCAGCAAAAGCGCTTGGGGGTGCCACGGCATTCTTGAGAACAAGATCGCTGAGCTCTGATAACAACAATGTGTAGCAGTGAAGCTCTTCGGCAGCTTCCGTCGACTGCAGTACTTTTTTCAGGTCGAGGAGGGCTCTCGTAATCTTTCCTGCAATCGCGGCTAGGCCGATGATGCCTGATGTTATCGAGAGCGGGTCCATTGCCACGAGACCCACAGCGATGCAGTCTCCGGCGTAAACAAATATGAGATTGTGGTAGTATCAAGAGGTCAGGACGCTTCAGCGAAGGCAAGCAGGCACTTTTGTAATGTGATGTGAAACGAATCAGGTTCGGTGGTAAGTAGAACTTGTTGGGTCTATAAACAGACGGCTTACTGTCAGCCACAGCCACCCAGCAGTTCCAGGACTCAGCTTGGCATACGGTACTGGACAAGGCAAGAAGGACTGCGGGTTGCCAGTAGGTCTCTCGCGACGTGTGAACATGTTACTGGACGCCTCAGTGAAAGCCCCGGCCACCAGACTGTTCCAGGCCATGCAGGGACTCAGCCTGGCGGCTAACACCAAGGAATGGTCCAAACAACATAATGGGCAGCCATGTGCACTCTGGCTCTTCGCAAAACATCTCCACCCAAACATCCAGTATCCGCCATAATGCAGACCACAGATCCTAGTATTGAAGCGGCAAATGCAGCCGCGCAGACAACAGCCAACTCGTACCGGCATGGCTACCCAAGCCTCGCTGACTTCATGAGCCGAAGTCCAGAGGCTGCCATCTTCCGGAGGTTCAGATCGATCACGCTTTTGAACATTCTTCGACTTCAAGCAGAGCTGCAAGACATGGAAGAGGAGTTGGGTGAGATCATATTTGAGGACGCAACTTCCGGCAACCAGGTTCGGGAGAGACTCAGCCACGACTTCAAAGCCATGAGGGACTTTCAGCATACTGTCGTTCACGACGAGCAATCAGTGCAATATGAGCAAATTGAAAATATCGGCAACAAGCTCCACAAGTACAGTATATTGCTACTGCCCTATAGAGACTTGTATGATTAGAAACGCTTACAATCAACAGGAGTTGCCATTGAAGATGCGATTGCTCTCCAGCGGATTGATGCGCCAGATCCCCGTAACATCGAAGTGTTGATGGGCTCCAGCTCCAGAGACAAAGGTGGAAGGGTCGGCTGGCTCAATAGACCAGATGGTGGAGGCTCGTTTCTGAAAGACATCGAGTTGAACATCTGGACCGAAGAGAACGTAGAGGACTTCATGTCGCTTGTTCCTGGAAGTGCTACAAATGACATGTTCTCTTCCCTTCTCAGTGGTGCCCTACTTGATCTTTATCATCGCGCGTGGGGCAAGCGAAAAGAGGTAAGCACACTCGTCAAACCTTGACAAGACCATTGTTCTTTCTGACAACATCGTAGACACAAACTGGATTCCGTCGATACTCCGAAGACCGGATATCTCGGACCAGCACGACGATAGTCACAGTCCTATCGTCAGCTCTGCCAACGACCACGGTGCTGGTATTGTTCTTTATCGATAGCATGCTGATCCGCATCGGGCTTGTCATCGTGTTCACATCCCTGTTCTCTCTCGCCCTAGCAGTGTTCACCTCTGCAGACAAGGCTACTATATTTACCGCGACCGCAACGTAGGTTGATTCCAATCCAACTCACTTCAGCCGGTGCTAATTCATTCAAGGTTCGCCGCTGTTGAAGTGGTTTTCGTCGGTAGTACAAGTGTCAAAGGCACTGCCTGACGTACGAGACCCTTCTGTTTTCTCTTGCATAGCCGCTCTGTTCTGACTTATCGAACGAGCGATTTGCAACATCTCTATCGGATATACTTGTCAATTTGATGCAGCTATACACATGTGCCCTCCACAAACACCATTACGGTGCGCGTATCTGCATAAAGACTGCCAAGTATGATACCTTGCCTGTGCTGTAGCGTGGGTATAATTGGCATAACCGTATACTGGGACGCATACCACAGCATCTTTGATGTCTGCTCCGCAACGAATATTTTGATAGATCATTCTAGATAAACACGATCATAATAGTACATACGACCACAGGTCAGTGAAAACTGGGCATCCCGTCCGCTCTGCCATACATAAGCACTGAACCGGGCGACTAGTACTAGAGTGGGTGACCATCTGGGAATCCCGCCTGTTGTATGTTTTTG
>Ga0265797_10004671_pt1 | contig 20684 bp, 22 predicted proteins | sample P2T30metagenome_FD_192433 | JGI IMG/M metagenome (GOLD analysis project Ga0265797, IMG submission 192433) | Plant litter microbial communities from East Loma Ridge, Irvine, California - P2 T30 | ecosystem: Environmental > Terrestrial > Plant litter > Unclassified | place: USA: California...
GTGCGTCGGATAAAAATGCTCGATCAGAGATTGCGCCTGCTTCAAGCCCCGCGCGTAGCCCGGGGCCAGGACGCGCGCCTGGGAATCGTCCGCTTGCGCCACCACGTCCAACATGCCGCTGTGATGCCAATAATCCGGATTTTCCCAATCCGGCCGGTCGATGCCCGGATACAGGCATACGCCGGAAATGTCCGCCCCGCGCTGGCGCGCCATCACGACCTGCTCGGCGATTTCGCGGATCCAGATGCCGCGCCCACTGCCGACGTGACCCGTTTCCGCCAGCAGCAGGGGGCGGCCGTAACGCGCGTGCACGTCCACCAGCATCCGGTGCAGAGGACGGCGGCGCGCATCGTCGAGATGCCACCACAGGCGCTGGCCGGTGGCGGCTTCCCATTGATTCGTGTCGTAGTAATTCACGCCCATCAGGTCCAGGTAGCGCGGCGCACCGCCCAGTTCCGGATCGCGTAGGCCCGCCAGCATGTCGAAGGCTTCGAACTGCAATTCGTGCATGGCCTCGGCGTGCGCATGTGAGGCCGGGGCGTCGTCGTGGGCGATGAGGTGAACCAGCGGGTCGCAATGCAGCATCCGGGCTCCGGGGATGACCTCCCAGATGGCGTCGCAGCCGGCGATGGCCGCGCGCACCAGCTGGCGCTTCGCGTCGCGTGCCGCGTGTTCATGATCCATGTTCAGGCAGCGGAACATGCGCACCGACAGTCCCCAGCTGGTGAACGAAATCTCGTTGACCGGGGAGAATACCGGGGCGGGGCCGCCGAAAGGCTTCAGGAACTCGGCGGCGGCACGGCAATAGCGTACGAAGCGCGGTACGAATGCATCGCCATAGACATCGAGGTCTTCGGGCCAGCCATAATGCAGCAGGGTCCAGCAGATCTGGATGCCGAGTTCCTTTGCCGCGAGCACGCGCGCTTCGATGACGGAAAAATCGAATTGCCCATCTTTTTCGACCAGGCGCCATCCAATCGATTCGCGGACGGTGCGTATGCCGAATTGCTTGAGGAGAAGGTAATCATCCAGGGCACGCTGCTGGTGGCCATTGGCATGATTCATGTCCAGGCGGGTCCCGCCATGGTTGATATGGTCGGCGCCCTCGTAGCCGGACTGCCAATACGTTAGAAACGGCCCATCATTTGCCATGTCGCCTTTGAGTGACTGAAAATAGGTTTCGCTATATTCTTGATTTTCTAGCGAGAATCTTAACCCATGGCTCAGTGCGCACGATATGCGAGAAGGGTGGATCTCGGGTCACTTCTTGCGAAGCCGCTTCAGTTTGTCCCTGGCTGTGTGGATTTCGCTTGGGTCGCGCTGCCGGAACAGCCAGCGGGCGCCGATGCCGATCAGGGCGAAGACGATGATTCCGACAAATAAAGACAGCATCCGGGTCTCCCGCTGGTTTGATCAAGGTTCCGTATCATCGCACTGTTCTAGGCCGTTTCCAGATACGCCCCAATCAAACGCCGGTACTCCTCCATCATCCCCGCCATCTCGAAGCCCGGCCCCGATTGCGCCACCCCCTTGAGCACCTGTAGCACCGCCGCCGCCATGGCCGGCAGCCGCGCTTCGTCGACCGCCGGCAGCACCGCCCGCAGCAGCGCGCCGATGTCGGCCAGCATCGACGCGCGCAACTGGCGCCGGCTGTCCTCGAGACCGCGGGCATCGACCAGCGCGATGGCGACACTGCGCTGGGTGCGCAGGGCCAGCATGAAGTCGACCAGCGCGTCGGCCAGCTGCTGCGGCGACATGCCGGCGGCGCGCCCGCGCAGCTCCAGCAGGCCATTGCCCAGGCGTTCGGTATAGCTGCGCAGCAGGGCGTCGGCAACGGCTTCCTTGGCGGGGAAGAAGCGGTAGAGCGAGCCGATCGCGGTGCCGGAAGTGGCGGCGATCTCGGTCATCGTCACCGCGTCGTAACCCTTGTCGAGGAAGAGGGCGGTGCTGGCCTGGAGGATGGCGGCGACGCGGTCGATGCCGCGCTGGCGCTTGGGAGCGGCGCCGCGTGCCGTCTCGGAGGGCGATGCTGTCATGGCTGAACCGGGGTAGATGGATCTTGCATTATAGGCCAGTCGGATTGACTTATGCGAGGGTATCCTCTACTATCTTTTGCGAGGATACCCTCGCATTTCTAGCGCCAGGGATCCGCTACCCTCTTCATTTTTGCGAGTCCACACCATGAACCTGAATCCCCAGACCACCGCCCTGGTCATGATCGACCTCCAGCACGGCAACGTGGCGCGCGACCTGGCGCCCTACCCGGCGGCGCAGGTCGTCGCCAACTCCGTGCGCCTGGCCGAGGCCTGCCGCGCCGCCGGCGCCACCGTCGTCTACGTGCGTGTCAGCGTCGGCGAACTGGCGGCGCACGAGGCCGACCGCGCACTGCCGGGCTTGAAAGTCATCCCGCCGAACCCGAGCGACATCGTGCCGGAAGCCGGCATGCAGCCGGACGACTTGCTGGTCACCAAGCGCCAGTGGGGCGCTTTCCACGCGACCGAGCTGGACCAGATCCTGCGCCGCCGCGGCATCAAGGACATCGTCCTGACCGGCATCGCCACCAATATCGGGGTCGAGTCGACCGCGCGCGTGGCGCACGACCTGGGCTACGACCTGGTGTTCGCCGAGGATGCGATGTCGTCGATCGGCGAAGGCGCGCACCAGTGGGCTGTCGAGAACATATTCCCGCTGATGGGCCGGGTGCGCAGCACCGAACAGGTGCTGGCCGCGCTGCCGCAGGTTTGATGGCGCGCCGCGCTCACCGGCTCATCTGCATTTGCCGGTGAGCACGGCATAACCCCAGAACGGCGCCGCAAACACGCCGCCGACGCCGACGAGCCAGTCGCCAAAGTTCTTGCTGCGGATGACGGTGCTGGTCGGCACGTGTTTCAGCGGATCGGGGCCGATGCAGCCGGGCACCTGGGCTTGCGAGAACTGGCGGCCGAATTTCGCATATTGATCATTGTCGCGGCTGGCGCTCAGCACACTGCCGCTCGATGTGCCCTTGCGGTCTTCCTTGCTTTCCTTGATGGTCTCGCGCACTGCGTTGCGGATGATGTCCTCGTCCAGGCGGATGCCGGACAGGGGCCGGCGCTTGCCCGGTTCCGCGAACGGGTCGGTGTCCGTCGATGGGGCTGGCTCCTGGGCAACAGCCGCCAGGCAAGCAGCGAAGGCCAGCACCAGCGTGCCGGCGACAGCAGTGTTTTTCATGAGCGATCCATTTGTGACAGTAATTAACAAATCGATACTGAACAAATGTACACCAATTCGTGTAGACCCGGCCTGCTTGCGTAAAATCCTTACATTTCAAACGTACAATGTTTTTTTACGTTCAAAGGTGATTCGATGCTCAAATCCCTGTTCCTGGCCTGCTGCCTGTTGCTGGGCAGCCTGGCCCACGCCGCCAATCCCGACCCGGCGCTGGTGAAACAAGTCAACGCCTTCGTCGATGCCTGGCACGACGATGCCGCCCACGCGCGCATGGCTTACTTCGACAAGATGGCGCCCGACGGCATCTACATCGGCACCGACCGCAGCGAACTGTGGCAGCGCGACGCCTTCCGCGCATGGGGCCGCAAATACTTCGAAGGCAAGAAAGCCGCCTGGACCTTCCACGCCACGCGGCGCAATGTGTACGCCTCGCCGGACGGCAAGCTGGTCTGGTTCGACGAGTTGCTCGACACCGAAAACATGGGCCATTGCATGGCCAGCGGCGTGCTGCGCAAGACAGCGACCGGCTTCGAGATCCTGCACTACCAGCTGTCGATTGCTGTCCCCAACGAGATTGCCGGCCAGGTGACCGGCCTCATCAAGAAAGCCGAAGCGAAATAAGCTAGAACAGGCTGCCCTGCACGGCCGGCGCTGGTGTTGCCGGCTTGGCGGCCTTCAGTGCCCGGGGCGTGGTGGGCGCGGCCCAGGCCTTCATCGCCTCGGCCGGGTAGGGGCGGAGAAAAGTGCGCGCGAGTTCCGGGTCGCGGCACCGCAGCCAGGCGTCCACGTCTTCGGGCGGCAGCACCACCAGCGCGCGCTTTTCGTCGTCCGGCTTGTGGAAGCGGCGCATCAGCGGGTGGTCATCGGCGTTGATGGTGATCTGGGTGAACGCCGTCGAGATGGCGCCGTCGGCTTCCGACCACGCGCGCCACAGGCCGGCGACGAAGAGGAGGGCGTCGTCGCGCATGCCGATGCCGTAGCGCTCGGCGCGGCCGCTCTCATAGTTCGGCTCGTAGAAACAGCGCATCGGCACCGCACACAGCTGGGTGCGGCGCCAGGCGGGGGCGAAGGAGCGCCTGTCGCCGATCGATTCGGCGCGCGCGTTCATGGTGTCGAACACTTTCACGCCGGCCGGAATGTGGCGGCGCGGCACCATGCCGTAGCTGGCCAGGCACAGCTCGCGCTCGCCGCCGCTGCCGGCGCGCACGATCGGCGCGGCGTAATCCTTCCAGGTTTCCGTGGCCCAGTCCCAGTCGCGATACAGATCGACCAATGTGCCCAGCACCATATCGAGTTGTTCGGGCAGCGGGGGACGATAATTGACGCACATGGGAATTCGTTCTCGGGATGAGGTCCAATGATAGCAGCGGGCCTGCCATTCTGTCCTCGTCCGGCATCTGCAACTAACCGACATGCGCTGACCCAGCCCCGCCAACGGCGCCACCAGCGGCCGGACGGCCCGGCGCCTGTGCCGATATGATAAGGTTGCGCATCCGGTTTCCGTCCAAATTCAAGCAGTGAGCATCCATCCCCAAGGCCCTTACGTCGGCCGTTTCGCCCCGTCGCCCACCGGTCCGCTGCACGCGGGTTCGCTGGTCGCGGCCCTGGCCAGCTACCTCGACGCGCGCGCCCACCGCGGCACCTGGCTGGTGCGCATCGAAGACATCGACGAGGGCCGCGCCGTGCCCGGTTCAGCGGAAGAGATCCTGGCGCTGCTGGCGCGCCTCGGCATGCACGCCGACGGCGAGGTCGTGTGGCAGAGCCGGCGCAAGCATTTATATGAGGCGGCGCGCGCGCGGCTGGCGGACACGGTCTACGGCTGCGGCTGCAACCGGCGCGAGATCGCCGATTCGCGCCTGGGCGTCGGGCCGGACGGCGCCGCCATCTATCCCGGCACCTGCCGCCACGGCCTGGCGCCCGGCCGCGAGGCGCGCAGCCTGCGCCTGCGCGTGCCCGGGCCGGGCGAAGACATCATCACGTTCGAGGACCGCTTTGCCGGCACGGTGAACCAGCGCCTCGCGAGCGAGTCCGGCGACTTCGTGCTCAAGCGCGCCGATGGCTTCTGGGCCTACCAGCTGGCGGTCGTGGTCGACGATGCCGAGCAGGGCGTCACCGACGTGGTGCGCGGAGCCGATCTGCTCGATTCGACGCCGCGCCAGATCTACCTGCAGCGCCTCTTGAAGGTGCCGACGCCGCGCTACCTGCACGTGCCGGTGGTGCGCAACGAGAACGGCGAGAAATTGTCGAAGCAGACTGGTGCGCTGGCGGTGCAGCCGGGCGACGAGGCCGGCGCCGTGGCCGCCCTGCGTGACGCGTCGCGTTTCCTCGGCCTGGACATCGCGCCGTGCACGACGCTGTCCGAATTCTGGCAAGCGGCAGTCCCGGCCTGGGCCAGCCTGCTTGCCGCACGCGGGGCGGACTGAGCGTCCGCCCCGCGTCGAAGGCCGAAGCCCTAGGTCTTCAAGCCCAGCGGCAGGTCCTCCTCGCGCCGCCGCCGTCCCATCCACAACAAACCGGCCAGGCCGGCACCGAGCATTGCCCATTCGGCCGGTTCGGGAATCGGCGCGGCCACCACGAAGCCGCGGATTTCCCCGCCGGGGTAGGCGGAGGTGTGGATATTGACGTAGGCCTCGTTGGCATTCATGCCGGCGACCAGGGCCGAAGCCGCGCCCTGGGCCGTGCCGCCGTTTGCCGCCAGGAAGGCCGGGTCATACGAGCTTTCCTCGTACAGCGGGACGGCTGCGCTGTAGGTGCCGGCCCGCACGCCGGTCGGGAAGCCCTCGAACGGCACCGCGATGCCTGCGGTGCCGGTAAAGGCCGAGCCGGTGCAGCAATGGATGTGCGCCATCGTGGTGGCGCCGGTCAGGTCGCGGAAGGGCGCATCGACCATGATCATGGAGTCGCTGATTTCGATCGTGGTCAGGCTGGTGCCGAAGGACGCGTTGGGCGGACTTTCGGCCGGTCCGCTCGCGATCGACCGGTAGGTGGCGCTGGTCTGCGCGAGGGCTGGGGCAGCCGCGGCGGCGGCCGCCGCAAGGGCTAGGACAGACAGAACATGTTTCATGGAACTCTCCTGTTGAACATCAGCTCTGCAACGCACTCCGTCCTGGAGTGCAGCCGAAAATTTAGCATCAGGTGAGCAGGCAGGCTCGCACCGTACGGCTGAGATAATGCCTATGGGAGAGAGACAAACAGAATCAAGAGCCGGACAGGGGCCGCTTCAGGATCGTGATGCTGCCGCCGGCCTCGAGGAAGGCACACTGCATCTCGTGGCGCGCGCAGTCGGCTTCGCGCAGCGCCTGTTCGATGTCGTATTCGCCGACCCGGTTGCGCCGCACGATCTTGTCGAAGAACACACCGTCACGCCCGATCAGCACGGGCTCGCCGTCGAACAGCGCTTCCATCTTGCGGCTATGGGACGACAGGTGGCCGATGGTCGCGTTCAGCACGATCAGCGTGGCCGCGATGATCAGGCCGCCGGCGACGGAATCGTCGCCGCCCGACAGTCCGTTCGAGACCGCTTCCGACAGCAGCATCACGACCAGCAGGTCGAAGGGCGTCAGCTGGCTGATCGTACGCCGGCCGGACAGGCGCACCATCGCCAGCAGGGCAAGATAGACCAGCGCGCCGCGCGCAATAAATTCCCACCAGGGCAGATCCATATCGAACATGACACGCTCCCCACGTGCTTGGACATGCGAGCATTGTAATGACGAAGGGGTGTGCTTGATTGTTCGACAGGCAACAGAGTGCGCTAGCCGGGCTGGCCGGGATGGCGCGCTTCCCAGGCCTTCAGGGCCAGTTCGTAGTTGTCCAGCGCAAGCTGGTAGGCGTCGAACACGCACAGTACGCAACCGGTGCCGCAGCAATCCTCGAGCTCGGGCTCCCTCGGCGCCAGCGGGCGCGGGTCGAGCTCCAGCGGCGGGGCCGCGCTCACGGTTCCTTGCCCTCGTTCAGGATCGCCTGGATTTCCGCGCGTTCCTTCTTGCTGACGTGGCCGCGCAGGGCGGCCAGGATCAGGGCCTTGCCGGAGCCGGAAAAGGCTTTGTGGATGAGTTCGCTGACCAGGCTGGTCTGCAGGGTGTCCTGCGGCTGGGCCGGCGCGTAGACGTGGGCGCGCTGGCTTTCGTCGCGCGCCAGCAAGCCCTTGCCGTGCATCAGCTGCAGCATGCGCAGCACGGTGGCGGCGGTCATGTCGGACCCCTCGGCGGCCATGGCCTCGTGCACCTGCCGGGCCGTGGCCGGACCGAGCTGCCACAAGGTGCGCAGCAGTTCGAGTTCGGAGGCGGTCGGTTTCGAGGGGACGGGGGGCGGCATGCGGGCCAGCATAAAGCATCGCCCCCCGAAAGTCGAGGCGCCGGGGGCCCGGCACCTGTCAGCGGTCGAGCGTGTATTCGCGCAGTGCGAACACCGTCTTGCCGCCTTGCTTCCTGCAGATGCCGCGCATGGTCTCGCCTTCGCCCAGTTTCCAGGCCAGTTCGCTGCCGGCGCCTTTGCTGGCGCAGGCGGCGTGGGCCGCGGCGGGCACCGCCGGAATCCTGGGGCGGGGCGGCACCGGCGGGACCGGCGGCACACCCGGGGCCGCTGCGACCGGTGGAACGGGCGGCACCGGCGGGATGTGGGCAGCGACCGGCGGCGCAGGCGGGACCGGCGGAATGGCGGGCAGGGCAGGCGATGCCGGTGGCGCCGGCGGGGCGGGAGGCGCCGGAGGTGCAGGCAGTGCGTGGGCTGCGTCAGGTGCGGGCGCTGCGGGCGGGGCAGGAGGCGCAGGAGGCGCCGGCGGCGCCGGACAGTCGGCGCTGTTGCCGGAACAGTGGATGCGCACCTGGACGCGCTCGCGATCGGCGGCGTGGGCGTGGCCGGCGGCCAGGGCCAGCAGCAGGACGGTTGCAAGGGATTTCATGGTTTTCTCCTTCAGTGAGTCGATGGCAAGCATGCTGCGCCCCGAATGTGGAGAAAATTTGTAGGCCGGTACTTGTGGATCGTTCAGGGGTCGAAGCGGTAGCCCAGCCCGTAGATCGAATGGATCGCTTCAAAGCCCGGCAGCGCGGCATCCAGCTTGCGCCTCAGGTTCTTGACGTGGCTGTCGATGGCGCGGTCGTTGGCGTCCAGGTTCGGATTGCCGGCGCGCGCCAGGTCGAGCAGCTGGGCGCGCGAAAACACCTGGCCCGGACGGCGCACCAGCGTGGCCAGGATGCCGTATTCGCTGGGCGTCAGGTCGAGCGGCTTGCCGTGCACGGCGATGCGGTGCGCGCCCTCGTCGACGCTGAAGGCCGGCTCCGTCGTATCCGGCCGGGTGCGGCGCAGGATCGCCCGGATGCGCGCCATCAGTTCGCGCGGGCTGAAGGGCTTGCACAGGTAGTCGTCGGCACCGGCGTCCAGGCCGAGCAGGCGGTCGATTTCCTCGACCCGCGCCGTGACCATGATCACCGGCACCATTGAAAACGCGCGCAGCGCCCGGCACAGCGACAGGCCGTCCAGCCCGGGCAGCATCAGGTCGAGCACCACCAGCGCCGGCATCGACGCCTTGAAGGCCGCCAGCGCCGCGGCGCCGTCGTCGAAGAGCTCGGGCAGGTAATCGTTGGCGCGTGCGTAGTCGGCCACCAGCGCGGCCAGTTCCGGTTCGTCCTCGACGATGGCGATGCGTGGGTTCATGCGCTGCCGTCCTTCGCAAGTGGTATCGAGATGGTCGCGCGCAGGCCGTGCAAGGGCGAGTGCGCGAAGCCGAGCGTGGCGCCTTGCGCTTCCAGCAGGCGCCGGCACAGCGCCAGCCCGAGGCCGGCGCCGCCGTGGGCGCGGCTGCGCGAGGCGTCGACGCGGTAGAAGCGCTCGCCCAGGCGCGCCAGCGCGGCGTCCGGCACGCCGGGGGCGCTGTCGTCGAGGTGCAGCCGCAGCTGGCCATCGGCGGCCTGCGCCGACAGGCGCACGCGTCCTCCCGCGGACGTGTAGCGCAGGCTGTTCTCGAACAGGTTGTCGAGCACCTGGCGCATGCGGTCGGGGTCGGCCAGCACACGGGCCAGGACTGGTGCCGGACCGGTGTCCAGCGCGATGCCGGCCGTGCGCAGGCGCTCGGCGAAGGCCCCGGCTTGGCCGCACGCCAGTTGCCACAGGTCGAGCGGGAGCGGGCGGCATTCCAGCGCGCCGACGTCGGACCTGGCCATCGCGTACAGCTCGTCGATCAGCTTGTTCAGGGCCAGCACCTGGCGCAGCATGGCGTCGACGTTGTCCGGCGTCGCGCTGCGCACCCCGTCCTGCAGCGCTTCAAGCTGGGCGCGCAGCACCGCGAGCGGGGTGCGCAGCTCGTGCGAGGTGTCGGCGACCCACTGGCGGCGCGCCTGCTCGGCGCCGGCCAAGTGTTCGGCCAGCGCGTTGAAATGGCGCGCCAGTTCGCCCAGCTCGTCGCTGCGCGCTGCCGGCAGGCGGGTGTCGAAGCGGCCGTCGGCGAGCCGGCGCGCGCCATCCTCGAGGGCGCGGATCGGGCGCCGGAAGTGGCGCGCCAGCAGGGTCGCCACGAGTGCGCTGAGCAGCAGGGCACCCGCGGCGATCCACCACAGGCTCTTGCCCAGCTGGTCGAGGAAGGCATAGGCCAGCGCGTCGCCGGGACGGGCGGCGCGCGCCACGCCGAGCCAGCCGACCGTGAGGCCGTCCAGTTCGATCGGACGGCGCGCCAGGGGCAGGGTGCCGGGCGGGCGGCCGGCAAGGTAACGGCCGGCGGTGTCGAACAGGGTGATGCGGCGGGCCAGCGGCTGGATGCCGTCCGGCGGCGCGGGGCCGCCGGCGGGCGCGATCCGTGGCGGCGGCAGTGGCGGCAATGGCGGGGCGGGCGGCGCGGGTGGGGCCGGCAGTGCCGGCTTGGCCGGCGCTGCGGGGGCGGCGCCGGCGGCGGGTGCGGCATCCACATCGGCAGTATCCGCAGCCGGTGCCGCATCGGCCGCCGGGGCAGCATCGGCCGCCAGGGCCGCGGGGGCCGCCGGGGCAGCGGGCGCGACTGGCGGGACAGGCGGGACGGGCGCCACCTCCGCGGCCTCGCGTTCGCCCTGCAGGCGCTCCAGTTCGCGCGCAATCCAGTCCTGGCGCTCACCGGCCGGCAGGAAGCGCCAGCCATGGTGGACGCGGTACTGGCGCCCCAGCGCGGCCGACAATTCGTCCAGGCGGTCGAGCTCGACGCCGACCGCGTAGTCGCCGAAACCGGCCAGCACGTTCTGGCGCAGCAGATAGACGGCGCCGGCCACCACCGCGAGGATCGCGAGCAGGACGGAAGCGAACAGGCGGTGGCCGATCGAGAATTTCACGAGGGTTGGCAAAGGGAATGGTGGAGGCCATTCTAGGTGAAAAAGGATTTATCATCAGCATGTTCAACATGTCCGATCGATAAGGAAACCGCATGCGCAAGCCACTCGCCTCCCTCGTCCTGGCGTCCGCCAGCCTGTGTTCGCTGGCCCTGGCGGCCACGCCGGCGGCCGTACCGCGCGCCGTGGTCGCCGATCCAGTGCGCGACGCCAAACACCCTGCCGCCAACCGCCAGCTGCTGATCCTGAGCCACGGCCAGGGCATGAACGCCTTGCTGATGCTGGCGGCCGGCGCCGGTCCCAAGCCGACCATGCTGCTACTGCACGGCCTGCCCGGCAACGAGCAGAACCTCGACCTGGCGCAGGCGGTGCGGCGCGCCGGCTGGAACGTGCTGACCTTGCACTACCGCGGCAGCTGGGGCTCGCCCGGCCGCTTCTCGCTGGGCGGCGCCTACGAGGACGTCGAGGTGGCGATGGACTTCCTGCGCCAGCCGGACAACGCCAGCCAGTACGGCATCGACCCGGGCCGCCTGGTCATCGCCGGCCACTCGATGGGCGGCTTCCTGGCCGCGCGCTATGCCGCCCGCCACGAGGACGTGGCCGGCGCGGTCCTGATCGATCCGTGGAACGTGGGGGCCTTCGGCAAGGCATTGCTGGCCAAACCGGAGATGCGCCAGGACTGGATCGCGGCGACCGGCGAGGATTTCGGCACCAGCCTGGCCGGCACCGACGCCGCCGCGATCGTCGCCGAGACCGAGCGCCATGCACGCGAGTGGGATCTGGTCGACGATGCGCCGAAGCTGGCGCGCAAGCCCTTGCTGATCGTCGACGCCCAGTTCGGCAACACGGAAGAGGTGGCGCCGCTGGCCGCCGCCATCAAGGCCAGGGGCAGCCTGCTGCGCGCCATCACGCTGCCGAGCGACCACGCCTTTGCCGACCACCGCATTGCGCTGGCGGCGGCCACTGTCAACTGGCTCGACACGCTGCGCGAGCCGGCGTACAGGGCGAAATAGCCTCGCCAAATGCGGGATCAAATTCGGGGTCAGAGCGCTATTTTTTGCGGCGCTCGCAGCTGTACCACTGGTGGCCGCGATGCTAGCGCTAAAAGAATATTTCATAAACTTGGCTACTTTGAAATATTCTTTCACTATCTCACCACGATTTGGATCTTCTTTTAGTCAGAACAATTGTTCCAAAAATTGCTCTGACCCCGAATTCAAGCCAGCTTGTGCTCTGACCCCGAATTGACTGGCCCCGAAGTGAGGTCGACGATGCGGTAGCTGGCTTGTTCGCTGCCTTCGCCGGTGGTGATGAATTCGAGTGGCTGGCCGGTGGCGGCGCCCATGCGGTACAGGGTGCCGGCGCCGGGCGGGACCAGGGTGTGCACGCTTGCCACCACGTAGCCTGCCGGGCGGCCGGCGCCGCGCACCACCAGCACGTGGCCGGCGGTGCCGGCCGCGCTGGACGGGCGCAGGTCGACCAGGGGGATCGCCTCGCCGCGCCAGTCCATGGTCGAGGACGTGGCGGCCAGCGGCAGGATGTGCTCGACCGTGCCGATCGGCGTCGCCTGGATGCCGCCGGCTTCGAACACGATGTAGGCGCAAGCGTTCACCGGGCGCTTGTCGCGGCCGGGCATGGCGGACGGCGATGCGGCTGCCGGCCGGCTCAGCGCCGCTTCCGGGAAGCGCGCGAACAGGCGCGCGGTATCGAGCAGGTGGATTTCGGTGCCGTCGGCGTCGAACACGGTGGCGGTGACGCCGCCCGGCACCGGCAGGCCGGGGCTGTCGAAGCTGCACAGGTGCAGCGCCGCGCGCACCGGTACGCCCAGCGCCAGGCCGCCATGCTCGATCACGGCCAGCAGCGCATCCGTGCCGCCGGCGGGCGCGTTGCCGGTCACGGCGCCGTCCGCCAGCACTGGCAGGTGGCGGCCGCGCCAGTCGCACCAGGCGCCACCAATGCCGCCGCCAAACGAGGACAAGGCCGGCATCCGGATGACCGCCGCCAGCTCGCCCGGCGGCACCGCGAGGCGGCCGTGGGCGGTCTGCAGCAGGGCATAGGTCACGGCGACCCGCGCCGCAGCCGGCGCTTGCGCCGCGCCGTCACCCGTGGAGCCGGTGGCCTCGATGCCGCTCCAGGCGCAAGCCAGGTCCGCCAGGCGGCCGACCTCGAGCAGGCTCAGGATCGTGCCGGACCCGGGCGCGCGCACCGCGCTGTGGAACACGTCTTCCGGATTGTCGTCGTGGTGCAGGCGCGCGAGGTCCTGCGCCGGCACGTCGACCAGGCCGCGCAGCGCGTCGACCTGCAGGCCAATGGTGCGCCCGCCTTCGCGCAGCACCAGGATGCGCGCCTCGTAGCCCGGCGTGCTGGTCGTGCCGACGTCGACCCAGCGCGCCAGGTCGACCACCGGCACCAGCGTGCCGCGATGCTCGACCACGCAGCGCAGCGCGCCTTGGCGCCGCGGCAGGACGGCGGGCGCGTCGGGCAGCGGGATCGCCTGCACCACGGTGTCGACCGGGATGCCGAGCTGGACCGCGCCGACGCTGGCCTGGGCCAGGCGCAAACGGGCCACGCCCTTGGGGAAGTCCATGCTCAGCGCTCCGTCGCGATGCTTTCCAGTTCGGCCAGCAGCGTCGAGACGTCGCGCGTGGCGCTTGCCTGTTCGCTGGTCGAGGCGTGGATGCGGCCGATCGATTCGCTGGTGGTGCCGACCGACTGCACGATGCGGCCGAACGCGTCCTCGACCTCGCCGGCCAGGCGCGTGCCTTCGCCGACGCGGCCCACGGTCTCGTTGATCAGCTTCGAGATCCCGCGCGCCGCCAGCGCCGATTTCTCGGCCAGCTTGCGCACCTCGTTGGCGACCACCGAGAAACCGTTGCCGTGCTCGCCGGCGCGCGCCGCCTCGATCGCGGCATTGAAGGCCAGCAGGTGCGTCTGGCTGGCGATCTCGCTGATGGTGTCGATGATCTCGTGCACGTCGCCGGAAGCCTTCTGGATTCCCAGCATGGCGTCCTTCGAGCGGTCCAGCAGCTTGCTGCCCTCGGCCGCTTCCGACTGGGTCTGGGCCGCCATGTCGGCGGAGCGGCGCGCACCCTGGGCAATCGCGCCGATCGACTGGGTCAGTTCGCCCAGCACGCCGGAGATGGCCTTGACCTTGGCGCTGATCAGCTCTTCACGGTGCACCTGCTCGGTCACGTCCATCGCGAACTTGACGACCTTGTAGGGTTTGCCGTTGATGTCGAGGATAGGGTTGTACGTCGCCTGGATCCAGATGTCGGCGTCATGCTTGCCGCGGCGCTTGAAGCGACCCGACTGGAACTGCCCCTGGCCGAGGTTGGCCCAGAAATGACGGTAGGTCGTGCTCCTGACCATGTCCGGCTCGCAGAACATGCTGTGGTGCTGGCCCAGCACTTCTTCCTCGGCATACCCCATCGTGCGCAGGAAGTTGTCGTTCGCCGACAGCACGTTGCCGCGCATGTCGAACTCGATCACCGCCTGCGAGCGGCCGATCGCGTCCAGCTTGCTGCGGGTCTCGGCCGACAGGGTCTTCTGGCGCGTGACGTCGGTGGCGAATTTCACGATCTTGAACGGCTTGCCGTCGGCGTCGAAGATCGGGTTGTACGAGGCCAGGATCCAGGTGTCCTTGCCGGCCTTGTTCAGGCGGCGGTATTCGCCGGCGTTGAATTCGCCGCGGCCCAGGCGCTCCCAGAACGCCAGGTATTCGGGCGAGTGCGCGAACGACGGGTCGCAGAACATGCGGTGGTGCTGGCCGCGCACGTCGTCCAGGGTATAGCCCATCGTGTCCAGGAAGTTCTGGTTGGCCGTGAGCACCTTGCCCTGCAGGTCGAATTCGATCACGGCCTGCACGCGGTCGATCGCCTGCATCTTGCCTTCGTAGTCGGCATTGCGCATCTTGGCCGCGGTGATGTTGGTGGCGAACTTGACGACCTTGTAGGGCTTGCCGTCGGCGTCCATGATCGGGTTGTAGGTGGCCTGGATCCAGACCGGCTGGCCATCCTTCGCGATGCGCTTGAATTCGCCGGCATGGAATTCGCCGCTGCCCAGGTGCTTCCAGAACGCGCGGTAGTCGTGCGAGCCGGCATAGCCCGGTTCGCAGAACATCGCATGGTGCTGGCCGACCACGTCCTCGAGGCTGTAGCCCATGGTATCCAGGAAGTTCTGGTTGGCGTGCAGGATGCGCCCGCCCAGGTCGAATTCGATCACGGCCTGGGCGCGGTCGAGCGCCGCCAGGCGCCCCTCGAACTCGGCATTGCGCCGGGTCTGCTCGGTCACGTCGATGGCGTACTTGACCACCTTGAAAGGCTTGCCGTCCGGGCCAAATACCGGGTTGTAGGAGGCGTTGATCCAGACCTCGCGGCCGGACTTGCCGTAGCGCTTGAACTGGCCGGTCTGGAATTCGCCGGCGCCCAGGCGCGACCAGAACAGGGCATAGTCGGACGAGCCGGCATAGGCGGCGTCGCAGAACAGGCGATGGTGCTTGCCCACGACTTCGTCCAGGATGTAGCCCATGGTCGACAGGAAGTTGTCGTTGGCGTGCAGGATGTGGCCATTCATGTCGAATTCGATGACGGCCCGGGCGCGGTTGATGGCGTCGATCTTGGCGGCGTTCTCGGCGCTTTGCAGCTTGGCGGCCGTGATGTCGGTGGCGAATTTGATGATCTTGACCGGCTTGCCTTCGCTGTCGAAGATCGGGTTGTACGAGGCCTGCAGCCAGATCGGGGCGCCCTGCGAGTTCATGCGCATGAACTCGCCGCTGGCGGGCTGGCCGCTGGCCAGCGACTGCCACATGCCGCGGTAGGCGTCGGACTCGGCGAACTCCTCGGTGCAGAACATGCGGTGGTGCTGGCCTACCACCTGGGCGCGCGTGTAGCCGACCGCGTCCAGGAAGTTCTGGTTGGCGTGGGTCACATGGCCGTGCAGGTCGAATTCGACCACGGCCTGGATGCGGTTGATGGCGTCCAGCGCGGCAAGCGCTGTCTCGTGGCGCGTGTCGGCCGAAGTGGAGGCGATCGGTTGGGCGGGGGTTCGCATGTAAGAATAATTGTCCGAAGTAGGCATGGGCATACCGGCATGGCGTAAAACGGCCATGCGTTTGAATTCAAGTAATAAGTTCGCGCACCCTGGAGCGTGATTGCGGGCGGTGCAATGGTTCGGACAAACCGGCAAGCCGGTTCATCGATCAGGGACTAGTCTAAACAATTTCCGTGTGGAAATGGCAGATTTATTCAATCGTGCGTTGTAATTACTCATCATTATCGTTTAATTTGACGAAAATGATGATTCCGCGCGGCAGCTGTCAGTACACGTCGCGCCGGTAGCGCCCGTCGGCCACCAGCTGCTCGAGCGCGTCCGGGCCAAGGATCTCGCCCAGCGCCTCGTGCACGCCGCCGGCCATACCCTGCAGGCTGCCGCAGACGTAGATGGCGGCGCCGCGCCCGACCCAGTCCCGAACTTGCTGCGCCTGTTCGCGCAGCAGGTGCTGGACATAACGTGGTCCGGCACCCCGGCGGTTGCCGCCGTCGCGCGAGAAAGCGAGGTCGAGGCGGCGCAGCCAGCCCGCATCGTGCCAGCCGAGCAGTTCTTCGCGCAGCAGGAAGTCGTGCTGGATCTGGCGTTCGCCGAACAGCAGCCAGTTCTCGTGTTCGCCGTGGTGGATGCGCGCCTTCAGCAGTGCGCGCAGGCCGGCCAGGCCGCTGCCGTTGCCGATCGCGATCAAGGGGCGGCGCGCGTTGTCGCCCAGGCGGAAGCGTTCGTGGGCGCGCAGGCGCAGGCGGACCGGTTCTTCAAGCCGGGCATCCTGGCACAGCCAGCTCGAGGCCGCGCCCGGCGTGCCGTCTTCGCGCCGCTGCAGGCGCACCAAGAGTTCCAGCCGGCCTTCCAGCGGCAGCGAGGCGATCGAGTATTCGCGCGGATGATCGGGGTCGGAAGGCGGGCTGACCTGGGCCAGGTCGCCGGCTTCCCAGGCCGGCAGCATGCCGTCGGCCGGCACCAGCGCAAGCCGGTACAGCGGCGCGCCGGCGCTGCCGGGATTGAGCAGCAGGCGCTCGCGGATGCGCCAGTCGCCGTAGTCCGGGGCCGACCAGTCGGGCGCGTCCGCGGTGCCGGCCAGGCGCCCGACGTGGTGCTGCCACTCGGCCAGCGTGGCGGCGTTGTTCTTGTCGACGTCGATGCGCTCGAACAGGCGGGTAGCGCCCTGCGCCGCAAGCCAGGCGTCGAGCGCGCGCCCGAAGCCGCAATAATTGATGTAGTTGTCGTCGCCCAGCGCCAGCACGGCGTAATGCAGGTGGCGCAGGTCGGCGCCGGCGCCCATCAGGCGGCCGGCGAAGCGCGCCGCGGTGTCCGGGGCGTCGCCCTCGCCGTAGGTGCTGGCGATGAACAGGATGTTGGTGGCGCCGGCCAGCGCGGCCGCGTCCATGCGCGAGATGCACACGGCGCGCGCCGCCAGTCCGCCGGTGGCCAGGGTGTCGGCCGTGCGCCGTGCCAGGTCTTCGGCGCTGCCGGTCTGGCTGGCGTAGACCACCAGCCAGTCGGCGCCGGCCACGCTGCCGCCCGCCTGGGCATGGCGCGCGCGCCAGATCGCCAGGCACATCGCGACATAGGTGCCGGACAGCGCCAGGGCGCCGCCCCAGCGCAGGGGTTCGGTGGTCAGCATCATTGGAGCAGGGCGCGCCAGGCGGAAGAGGTGAGTTCGTTCAAGTGGGCGGCGCCGTCGCGCAGCAGGAAGCGTGCCGCGATGCCGTGCTGTTCTGCGAAATCGAGGCCATCCCGCGCGCCGAGCACGGTGAGCGCGGTGGACAGCGCGTCGGCGGCCATGCAGGTGAGTGCCAGCACGGTGGTCGAGGCCACGCCGTTGGCGATCGGCTGGCCGCTGCGCGGATCGAGCGTGTGCGAGATGCGCCTTCCGCCATGCTGGAAGTGGCGGCGGTAGTCGCCGGACGTCGCCACCGCCAGCCCGTGCAGGGCGACCAGCGCCTGGGAGGAGCCTTGCGCATCCGGCACACCTTCGATCTCGACCCACCAGGGCTGGCCGTCGCCCTTGATGCCGGCGCCGCGCAGCTCGCCGCCGGCTTCGACCAGGTAGTGGCGGATGCCCAGGCCCGCCAAACACAGCGCCATCCGGTCCACCGCGTAACCCTTGGCGACGGCGGACAGGTCGAGCACCGCGCCGCCCGGCTGCAGCAGGCGCCGCCCAGGCCTGTCCAGCACCGGCGCTGCCGCCGCGCGGCGCGCCAGCAGCGCGCTCACCGCGCCGGGCGCGGGCGCGTAGAAGCCCGCCTGGTCGTAACGGCCCGCGGCGCCGAAGCCCCACAGGTCGACCAGCGCGCCGGCGGCCGGGTCGTAGGCGCCGCCGCTGTCCTGGTGCACGCGCAGCGCGTACTCGATCACTTCGAAAAACTGCGCCGGCAGCTCGAGCCAGCTGCCGGCGGGCAGCCGGTTATATTGCGACAGCAGGGAATCCGGCTCCCAGTGGCTCATCTGGGCCACGACCTGGTCCAGTTCGGCCTGCAGCATGGCCTGCACATCCGTGCGCGGGCCGCCCGGGTGCAGCAGCCGGGCCGACCAGGTCGTGCCCATCGAGGTGCCGGACAGCGTCTCGAGCACGCTGCCGGCGGGCGGCGGACTCGGATCGATGTCGAGCGGGACCAGGACGTCGCGCATCCCTTATTCCGGCTGGATCTCGAGGGTCGCCGAATAGCTGTAGCGCTTGCTTGGGCCCTCGGCGCCCGGACCGCGCGGCGCATTGGCCGGGTAGCCGGCGCTGACCCAGTACATGTTCGGCGCCGGCAGCGTGAAGCTCGCTTCGCCGTTGGCGTCGGTGGTCAGGCGCACTTCATTGGCGGTGCCGCGGTACTTGACGCCGCCCGGGACCAGGCTGAACGGGAAATTCGGCAGCGGCTTGCCGTCCAGCAGGAAGCGCACCTTGGCCTTCTCGCCCGCATGCAGTTCGTTCGGGTGGGTGACCGGGACCATCTCCAGGCCGCTGCCGGTGGCCTTCAGCGCGCCGGTGCTGGTCTTGTTGAGCGTGACGAAGGTGTCCAGGCGCTGCACCATGGTGGTGGACTTGACCTCGGTGGCGCCGGCCGGGACTTCGCTCGGGCCGCCGCGGCCGAAGCGCTTCATCTCGCCGTTCAGTTTATACGTACCCATCGTGCTGGTGGAAGCCAGCGTGAAGCGGTAGGTGCCGTCCTTGGGCAACTGGACGTCGACGGTGGAGCGGTGCTTGCCGACGTAGGGCGCCGGCGCCTGGGTGGACGTGCCGTCCGGGCCGACCACGGCCAGGCCTTCCATGCGCAGCGGCATGTGGTCGACGTCGAACAGGCCTTCCGAGATGGCGCCGTCGATCGTGACCCAGGTTTCGCGGTCGGATTCGATGACGGTCTGGGTCGGGACCATCCAGGGACGGTGGGCCTGGGCGGACAGGGCGATGCAAGCCAGGGCGGCGGCGATGACGATTTTTTTCATGGGAGTCTTTCGCAGGGGTGCGTTCATTGGGCGGCGATCGAGACCGCGCCCAGCTCTTCCTTGCCATTGGCGGTTGCCGCCAACTTGCCCTTGGCCGGCCAGGTGAAGGGCACGCGCACCAGTTCGCGCCCGCCCGCTTCACGCGCCGCCTCGATGACCAGCTTGTAGTCGCCGGCCGGCAGTTTATCCAGGCCGTATTTGGCGCCGGCGAAGGTCAGGGTTTGCGTGCCGGTGGTGCGGGTGGCGCCCGAGACCCCGTCGATCGGCAGCTTGGCGTCGCGGCCCGCCTTGCGCCACCAGGTGCGCAAGTCCTTGACCCACTTCTCGCCGGCGTTGTTGGGCTTCTTGACGTCGTACAGGACGGCCAGCGTCGAGGCGACGCTTTGATCCTCGCGTTCGATCCAGATGGCCACGTAGGGCTTGTGGTACTCGGCCACGTTCAGCTGCGGCAGGTCGAACTTGACGGTCAGGTCGGCGGCCATCGCCCAGCCGGAAACCAGCGGCAGGGTGAGAGCGAGCGAGTGGGACAGTTTCATTGGGCGCTTTCTTGAGAGTGATTGAATCAGTGGACGAACAGCAAAGCCAGCACGATCGGCAGCACGATGCCGAAGCCGATCACGGGCCAGGTCGACGGCCGGTTGGCCGCGTGGTATTTCAGGATCAGGAAACCGGTAATGCAGAACACCAGGCAGGCAAAGGCGAAGATGTCGATGAACCAGCTCCACACCGGGCCGGCGTTGCGGCCCTTGTGCATGTCGTTGAGCCAGGAGATCCAGCCGCGGTCGGTCTTTTCGTATTCGGCCTGGCCATCCACGCCGATGCGCAGCCAGGCGTCGCCGCCGGGGCGGGGCAGGGCGACGTAGGCATCTTCTTCGCTCCATTCGGCCACCTTGCCGCGCACCTCGGCCGGGAAATTCGATTCGGCCCAGCCGGCAAGCCGGGCCGGCAGCGGCAGCTTGGCGTCGGGATGTCCGGCCGCGAAGGCTTCGAGCTGCTTTTGCAGGTCGTCGGGCAGCCTGGCCTTCAGCCGGGTCACGCTGGGCCTGGCTTCGATCTGCGAGGCGTGGTTCAGGGTGAAGCCGGTGATGCTAAAAAGCAACATCGCCATCAGGCAGATCGCGGAGCTGATCCAGTGCCACTGGTGCAGCTGGCGCAACCAGACGGCACGGCGCGGTCCGGCCGGCGGGGTGGACGTCGCCGCAGGGGCGGTTTCTTTTTGCGGTGGCACGGTGGGCGTGGATGAACTCATACGCAAATGATAACGATTATCATTTAACGGGTCAACTCAGCCTTCTTGGACGCATTTTGATACCAAATAAATGTGTCTGCGGTGTCTGTCTGATTTGACCGCTTGCGTTACAATACCGTGCGCAAATCGGGCAGCCAGCTGTTCTTCCTTTCGCTGGTGTCTGGCTGTCTTGTAGAGTCCTTCCCCCACAACTTGATGTAGTAAGTGCGATCCGCTAACCGGTCAGGCCGTGTCGCGGAAGGTTAGATTAACCCGCCCCATACTCGCGAAGCGCGAAGAAAGGTGAGCAAGAATGATGCAACAATATAACGCCAACTCCTACCTGTTCGGCGGTAATGCGCCGTACGTGGAAGAGTTGTACGAAGCGTACCTGAACAATCCGGGCTCGGTGCCGGACAACTGGCGCGCTTACTTCGACGCGATGCAGCACATGCCCGCCGTCGACGGTACCGCCA
>Ga0265797_10004672_pt1 | contig 20684 bp, 21 predicted proteins | sample P2T30metagenome_FD_192433 | JGI IMG/M metagenome (GOLD analysis project Ga0265797, IMG submission 192433) | Plant litter microbial communities from East Loma Ridge, Irvine, California - P2 T30 | ecosystem: Environmental > Terrestrial > Plant litter > Unclassified | place: USA: California...
AGCCCTTGATAATCATGGAGCGAAGGCTAGCTTTGCATTGGTAAATAAGCCGCAAAGTCTTCTAAACTGATTTGCCAAAACAGTCCGAAAAATGGGGGGGCGAAACAAGAAAAAAAAGAAGAAACTAAGAAATAGCTGTCTGATAAATAAGGTACTTACAATTGAAAAAAAAAACATGAACCAATTTTTATGACTGGCGAAATTACGACCATGCCTGATGCTAAAATGCAGATCGATGTATTGTGAGAAAGTACAGCGGTGCAACGCCGAAGATGAGTGAAATTGATGTGCTGGAAATTTACAAGAAATAAAAAGAGAAATTATTTAAGATAATGTAGTAATAGTTACAACCATTTGGCTTTCGTACGTGTCTTTCAGTAATATAACATCTAAAGATACTACAATAATGAAATTGACTACCGCATTTATTTGGAATGTTCTCCTATGGTAATCTTTTCATGTAAAAAAGAGTCAGTGAGCGTAATGGGTCAACATAGCTACGGGTAAGCTATATGTTTCGTTAGTGTTTATAACTTTCCCGGGTCACTCACAACTTGGACTTTAATAACGATAAATGAAAAAAGTATAGTAAAGAGAATTTGATGAGTTATAACTATTAAACTAAACGATTATGAAACTGTTCACTACAATAATGATATCTTTTGTTTTAGGTGCTGGTCTGTCGTGTACTGACGGATCGGTTGATAATGTTGAAGAAACAACATGTCTGCGGGCTAAGTTTATTGCAAACTATTGCCCTTCTGGCAAGGCATTACACCTAATTCAATTCCTCGAACCCACAGAGCTTGCCACTGCAATCAAATCTCAGACTTCAGACACTATCAGGTACTATGCTGCTGTTCTTGATCTGCCTGAATCTGTAAGAAAACCAGACACCGAATTTTATCTAAGGTTTCACTATGATCAGGCCGAGGAGAGCAAGTATCGGCCTGAAATATGTCAGCAAGTCTTTACAGATGTGAAGCTGATTGTCTGTGATGGTGCAACCAAAGATTCCTGCCAGACATTGACGGAAGCCCGTTAAGGCACCCAAGGATTGACACTATTGACTGTTATCAAATTCATTTTTCGCACACCTGACCGTTATTTTTATGAAACAAAATCTATTTTTCCTGCTGTTCACACTGTTGATTCAGTTTGGCACATCGGCCCAAAGTACCTATTATTGGAGCATCGACAAAAGAGTTACCGTTGATCTTAACTATCAAATCGTATCAGTTCCTTACGAAGGAACATCAGAACTTAGGTCAGTGACATCTAAATTGGGATTACGAAGCACTGACGTTAACGAAGTGATATGGGTACACAACAAGATCAACAGAATCGATTTTGCCTCTAGTGTTTCACCAGCTTCATTTTCGGAAGAAGCGCGCAAGCAGATCATCCCGTCAATGTCCATAGGTAAACAGCCCGAGCCTATATTTTTAACGGGAGAGATTACCATTCAACCAAATGAAAGGACACAGATCGACTATATTGCAAAAAAATATAATTTGACCCTAATCAAAAAGTTGGACTACGGCCCATACTTGCTAAAGGTTTCAGAACCCTCTCAAACACTTTCGGTAGCCAATAAAATTCATGAAAATGAGGATGTTGACTGGTCCAGCCCGGATTTATACACCAAAACGATTGCACTAAATGATCCCATTTACAATGAGCAATACTACTTACGCAATACTGGTCAACTTGGCGGAACTGCTGGAGTAGACATTAAAGCCGAAGATGCGTGGGCGATTACAAAAGGTTGTTACATCCGTGTTGCAATTCTGGACGATGGTATAGATGCTCATGATGAGTGGAGTAACGGCCGCCTTTTGGGTGGGCACACAGCGGGTACGCTCAATACTGGGGGATCACCAGCGGTAACTGACGACTCGCATGGCGTAGCATGTGCAGGCATAATTGGAGCAACCCATGACAACAATTTAGGCATTAAGGGAATCGCTCCCAATGCATATCTTATCCCCGTCAACATCCTGAGAAACCCTATTACTGGCTTCGGTTTTACTGGTGTCGAAATCGCTTCTGCAATTAATTGGGCCGTCGCGTCAAACGGTGGTAATGCGGATATTCTCAGTAATTCCTGGGGATATCCTACACAGGGGTACTCTGACGGCAATATTCAGGTTGCATATAACAATGCCCGGACAGGAGGGCGTGCTGGCAAAGGTTCTGTTCTCGTATTTGCTTCAGGCAACCAACATGTTGCATGGTCCGGAGTTACATTTCCTGCTAATATGACGGACAATATTACTGTTGGAGCAATTACCAATCAGGGAAACATTTGGTATTACAGCTCAAGAGGACCTCAGATGGATCTGGTTGCACCTACAGGAGACATTAACCTGAGTGGCGATGTGAGATCAACTGATAGGATGAATGCAAACGGATGGGAAACGGGTAACTACACCAATCGTTTCGGAGGGACATCGGCTGCAAGCCCCCAAGTGGCCGGAGTTGCTGCACTGATGTTGTCTGTTAACCCAGCATTAACTGAAACGCAGGTTAGAACAAAGCTTCAGCAAACGGCTGTTGATATGGGATCCGGTGGTTTCGACAATACTTTTGGTTATGGCCGTCTTGATGCTTATGCAGCGGTAATGTCAGCAAAACCTCATTTATATATATCGGGCCCAGAACAAATCTGTCCATCAGGAACATTTGTTGTTGAAAATGTCCCTAGTGGAGCAACTATAAATTGGTCTAGTAGTAACACCAGTATTTTAACAATAAATTCATCAACGGGCATTGCGACACGTGTTGGGGATGGTAATGCAACAATAACTGCAACTGTTTCTTACTTCACAGGCTGTACCGCTTTCTCTATGACTAAAACTGTTAAGGTTGGAAAGCCAGACATTAGCTTTACTGTAAATGGACAACCTTATCAGATTCAAAATGGCCCGGTTTGTTTTGGAGAAATGCAATACATTAATGTTGTGGGTCATGGTCCCTTGAATTCGTATACCTGGACACTACAAAATGGAAGTGGAAATTTGGGTAGTTCCGGACCAAACGGTTCTTTCGTAAATTATTACATCGAGTGCTCAGACATAAGCGTGGTCGCATCTAATTCCTGTGGTACAGTAAATACAGGTTTGACAATATGCACAAGAAACTGTTTTATGACAAAGTTTAATGTTTATCCTAATCCTGCTAAAGATTTTATAAATATAACTTTTGAAGATACAAAGGCACTTTCAACCTTACCTGATCGAATTTTGCTCTATAATGAAAAATCGACGACCCCAGTTACTACTGTACGTATAAAAGACATATATGACCAAGGCAGTTTCAAAAACGGAAATACCATCGAGCTGCAAGTAAACAACTTACCGCGAGGCACTTATTATCTGCATATCCTGCCGCCTCCCGGTTCAGATCAGAAAACAGATAAGATCAGAATTATACTGGAATAAGAATATGAGAGACAAAACGATGGAGGAGACGGTAAAGTTCTCCATCGTTTTATTTTTTGAACGCGGAGAAAGCATTCAAAAAATGTGGGGCAATGGATGCTTTGTTAATTTGAAAAGGATGTTAAGGATTGGCACCCTGGTCAATAACTGTCGTCTGCAATGTTGATGATTACAAAACTCTCTTATTCTATTTTGACAGCCGGCATCTAGGAAAGATGTTTATCTGGCCGGAAGGCGTGGTTATTCTCAAAATGATTCAGTAGTGTTCTCCAGTCTCTAATCAATACATGTAATAATCCTCAATCAACTGACCGCTACCTTAGAAAGCAGGCTTCTGAAAAGTTTCACCTCCAGCCAAAACCCAGTGCGACACCAGCCACAGATGCATATTTGCTTTCCATCAGTGTAGGAGTATACCTAAATTTTAAAATGTAAATCCGTCTATCTGTTACATAATGGAGTCTTAAGCCCGCTAATACGAGTGGAGTAAACAAAGGTTGCCTTCCGTCTTTTGAAATGTGAAAAACGGGCTCATTGAATCTGGTATCACTAAAAAACGAAGCAATACCTCCTTCTAAGTATGTTTCGAAACGACGATGTCCCGGCACAGGATTACATTGCGTCCGACGATAAGGATTTAGTAAATAAGAATATGTTAAGGCGCCTGAAAATGAATAAGTAAGCGTACCTTTTGCATTTAGAAGGCCTACACCAGCTTGAACGTTCCAGAATGCCCTTGTTTTGTAACTGAAGAATGATTCCGCATACAACTGCCCCTTTGGAGCGGTTCCAAAAGCTTCCAATCCAACGCCAGCACGAAGTGGTGTATACATTTTTGAGCAAAGCAATTGCCACAGAGAAGAAAAAACAAAGGAAAGACTTTATTCATATTTTCAGAGTAAGGATTTTATCTTGAACGGCAAACGCTTAAAAAAATTCTCACTGTATATAATTTACAGTTTATTACATTGATTTTTGAGGGAATACCATACTGATCCCTCATAGTCTGCGCATTTAAACCATTCTGCATTGGTGATTTCGCGTTGGTCCTTATTTCTCAACATCGACCAGGTTTTCAACAGTAAAAAACATCACCTGTATTTTTGATAGGTCTAAAGCGATTATGAGATTTTTCGGCTTTACCCACAGCGTAAGTCATTTAAAACGTCTTGCAATACTTTTGAAAATGCTCCCTTTTTCAAACAAAAAACAATAAGCCTTATGGGTGCGGCACTGATAAGGCCGCTGACCATAGGGCTTCTACCGATTATTCGCTCTGCGGCCGCTGCCGCAGAGCGCGATTTTTCTAACTCATTTCAATTTCAGTTTGTTGCAAAAGTTTACAGGTCACAATAAAAATCACTATTTCTGTATAATGCCTTGTCAGAATGTTTCAAAAGACAAACTGGAAGCCTGCCTTTTGAAACAATGCCATACAACATCAAACAGCCTTACCGACATTTACTATAATCAACATATTGATATTGATTGGTATGGCTTCAAAAAATTGCTACAAATAGGTATATTATTTGCCCGCATCAGCCATAGTGCGAAGCTCTAAAAGTTTAGAATGCATGTGTGCCCAATAAATTTTTAATTTATCATCCCGTTTACCGCTTCCTGGATCTTTATGACGGTATTGTTTAAATAAGGATGCCTGCTTGATCGCGGTGGCTAAATCCGTAACCATTATGTTCTGACCATTGATATCTGTAATATGCATGGAAATCATCTTTTGATTATTAGTTGTTAGTTGTCTTCATTCTGCTAATGGCTCCAAATGAAAAGCCTGTTCTCCGTCTATGGTAAAAAGGTATTCATTCCCAATGACGGTTTCCGCTACGCTTTGCTCGCTGGTCAAAAACTCATACTCTGTTTGCAGGTTCTTATAGAAATAATCGTTTAGTTTTTTTGCCGCATATTGAAACCAGCTTTCCAGAGCTAAAAAGGCTTTGTCGATGTTGGAAAGATTTTTGGAAGATCCATAATTCCAGTTCATTCCGGCCGCAATACCAACACCGCAGCTTCGGGCATCGATCTTTGCCCAAGTCTGAATACCTCCATTTTTGATAAAAGAAAACAGTCGCGAAGAAATTTCCGGTAATTGTATTTCCAGTCCTGATTCAGGCATCAACTCTGACCAGGCCCGGCTTCTGACTGCTTCTATAAGCCTAACAAGGTCAACTTCAGCACTGAAACTACTGCCGTCGCCCTGAGCATAAAAACCATTGAAGTGCAGACTCTTGGGCTCAATGGCAATGCCCAATAAAGTACAAAGGTTTTGGAAGTGATCATAACTGTATTCGTACCAAAAACTATAATCCACGTTGATGCTGCTCAGCTTTTGGGTAACCTGTTTTTGTGTCTGTTGCGGTAGCTCTTGGAAGCTGTAAAGGGTGATGATTATCTTTTTCATGATTTCTGGTTTTTAATTAGCCGGTTATAACTATACGATCAATTTCGCACCGTACTTTGCCATTTACTCATCCCTGGTCCTTTGCATGAAATTAAATACATATTTTTGTATATACTGCTCTGGCGTAGTTCCTTTGCGCCTTTCTTCGCGGATCAGCTCCGCAGGCACATTGATTTTCATACCGGCTGAAAGAGCCTATCTCGATTATTTCTAATTTCGCTAACTGCACCGAAAATCACTTCCGCTGTATGCTCCTTTTCAGGAAAAAGTGTCAAAGCTGCTCCGTTACTTGAAATAGTCTCGCCTAAATACAAGATCCTGTTTGAAGTGTATTCCATCTGATTTGCTGGTTAAGGATTAAACAGAAGATCAACTGCCTTTACAAATTTGCTGTTTTCGTGCTGCCTTACCGTAGTGTAGGTAACAATACAATGAATGGTAAAACAGGCCAGATAACCATCAAAAAGCTGATCAGCAAACAAATTGCTATTTTTATGCAGTTTCACACCATATTTTTCGCTCGCGGCGTGTACTTTTCCGGCAAGGCTGAGCCAGAAATCAAAACTAAAAAGGTCGTTATTCCATTTGGCGCGGTTCAGGTCCTGATTTTCCTTGATAGCTTCACACATACCCTGCACAAAATCGATAAGAGCGGGCATTTCACCTGGAAACAGCTGGTGAAGTAATTTTGCTTTCTGCGGATTATTTAACTGATTTAAAGCTTTCATTATAAGGTAGGTTTGTGGCGGCCACTCAAAGATGGCCGCCGTTTGTTTGATTTAATTCATGATGAAAATATCAGCCCCGTAGTGGGTAAAGTCTTCGCAGAGATTGAAGGCGGTTTGTCCGCGCAGCTGCGCGGTTCCACCTAAAAGTGTAGATTTGACTTTTGCCTCTTCATTCTTGTAATTTCTTACATTCTGAAAGTAGCCGGTGACCGCATTATAGGCCCCAAAGACGGTTCCGGTGGTAGTTTGCATATTCTGGGTAGGACTGCTCAGCGCATATTCATACACACTCTCAACCATGTTGGTGTAGAGCTCTTCCACCTTGCTGTCTTTCAGCTTGCCCAGCACCTCACGGTTGGGAGCCATGGCCATTTCAATAAGCTTTTTAAGATCACCGTCCGTGATGCGAACCTTTGCCCACCTATTAAAGACGGGTTCGAGCTCAGCTGAAACCTGATTTGCGATACCCATTACTTTGTGCGCCTGCTGCAAACGAAGTTTTGCGTTGGCTGTGTGGCGTATGCGCACGACATTGGAAAGATTTCGCATGGCGGCGTTCAGCGTATTTTGGCATACTACACGGATGGGTGTAAACGCTGCGGTAATGCTTCCCGATCCGTCATGAGAATTGGTCAAAAATAAGTACCGCTCGATCAGATCGTCATCCCCTACCCTTATATAACCCGGGAGTTTGGCTGTAATAAAAATACGCTCACCCTGCCCGAGGGCACCCGCTGTTTCATACAGGATTTCACCACAACCCGCAATGGAATCAAAAAAAGAAAATGCATCACGGTTCTGCACAATATGATAGTCTTTACCCACCACGCCCAGTGGCACACCGGTGTCCATACGCTTGGTTGCAAAAAAGCCGGGAACGGGTGTTTCCCATTCAGTAACTAAACCACCGCCGGGCTCTATACGCACTGGATTGGTATGAATAAAAAGCGGGGCTTTCACCACTTCGTAGTCAAGGCCTGCTTGCCGGATCGCCTCTTCACTGGTCGGATGTTCGTCCAAAATCTGTCCTAATCCATGCCATGCTTTTTCTTTTACAGAAAAGAAACTGTGTCTGTCTGTACTTTCGTTGAAATGAAGGTTATGTGCCATGATGTTAGAAAGTTTATGTTTGAGAAATAATTGATTTACGATTAGAAAGGAAGATCGTCATCCGTATCCGCTGAGCTCCCGGCAGTCGCTCCTAATCCACTATCAGGGTACCCGCTTGCCGTGTGGCCATTCGATTTAGTAGAATGCAACTTGATACGACTTACCTGAAAATTGATCACCCCGACCGGATCACCCGATTTGTTTGTATAGGCCTCCACACCCAGACGCCCGGATCGCCGGCCGCCGTACAGTTCTACCAAAACTCCTTTGAGAAGCCTGGGCGCAATAGCCTCGCTCACCGAGCGCGGCCCGACCCAGTACGCACAGCGTATAAATGTGGTAGTTTGCACACCCTCCCCGTTTTTTTGGTTTGTAATAATCATTGATGGCGACCGGAAAATTGACCACCTTCCTACCTGATTTTGTCTGAGATACCAGTGCATCCGAAACAATGCGCGCTACGATTTCCATGATTACAAGAATGGTTAGTGAAAAAATAGTTTTCGTTTTTTTCTCCTTTCCTGCAATCTGCCTGCTGAAAAACACAATTGTTTTTCCCACAAAGAAAAAACAAGAAAAAAAGAAAGCTCTGGTAAAGTGGCCCCCTCTCAGGCCAAAAGGAACGCGGAATAAGTCCGCTTGCGGTGGGGGCTGTTTTCAAACAAACTAAAGAATGATTGCCCCCATTATGCCGAACCTTTTGGCGGTCTAACGGCAGGCTGCATGATGGGGGACACTACCTTAGCTGCACTTTTTGGCTTGTTTCTGTGGGATAAACAATTTAAAATACGCTGATGATCATTAGCTTAGCTAGGAACATCTTTTATTATTTGCGTGTAAGCGCAATAAGAACTACCTGATGGCGATTCGATCAGTAAAAATTGGCTGAAATGAAAAAATCGGCCTTGTGTAGATAAACATAATTTAAAATACTTTTAAGTTTGCCCACCGAAAACACTGCCAGCCTGCCTAATAACTTCAACACATGATAAGGTCAAATAGAAGGTGTTTCGGGCTTATTATGAATCAGGAGTAAATAATATGGCCCGAAGTAACTGCCTGACTGATATCATCGATTTTGATGCATGCGATTTACCAATCCAGTAAGACACGATTGATCTGTTCCATGTAGAATTTGTCTTTTAGCATGCCCTAATCTTTCTATAAACAAGTCAGAATCGCAAATCTATTATACGAACCTACCAAACCATTATACGAAGGCAATTCATCGCGTGAGCACTGCACCTGATCGAAGAATTCGTGATACCGGTATAAAATATTTCAATTTCCTGGTTCTATCTCCAAAATTCGTATACCACTATATCAAACCAGCTATGGACACAACAACTCAAGGATTTTTTATGCTCAGAAGACCCCTCTTCCCCATTGAAACGCTATACGATTTTAATGCAAAGGTTAATAAGCACCCTGATCAGTTCGAAACAGAGCTCCTTTCATTTTTCTCCCAACCAATTCCCCTGACAGCTATATGGACCGCGTCACCGGGACTGTATAATGCCTTTTCCCAAATCAAGGATTCAAAAAAAGCCAGCGATCCTAAAACACTTTTATCGCTTTACAAATATCTGATACGCATGTGCAGCAGACCTACACCCTACGGCCTATTCGCTGGTATTGCTACGGGAACATTTTCGGATAAAACCAGTATACAATTTGGTAACCATCCCCGGCAGTTTCAAACATACAATCGTTTGGATATGGGTGTTTTCGGTGAGATCATGTCCGACTTCCGTCAAAGAGATCACATACGCAGCCAAAATCTGTTTTATGTCAATACCAGTCTTTACTTTTTAAACGGCTTTTACCGCTACGTAGAAACTGTAACGAACCAATACGATCCCGTTCATCTGCTTTCGGCGGTGCAAGCCAGCAACAACCTGGACCGCATCATCAAGCTAGCCAGCCGGGGCTGCACGGCCGCGCAGATGCAGGAAGCACTCCTTGAAAACATCTCTTTACAGCAGGCGAATCAATTGATTACAGCAGCCATAGAGGCCCAATTGATTATCAGTGAACTGCAGATCAATGTTACCGGACCACTTTATGAAAAGATGGTCATTGAAAAACTTGACAACATGCAGGCAAAGGAGGAAAGCAACTTTCTTAAAACACTTACCGGCTTGATTGATGACAGCACTTGTAACCTGGACCGTCTGAGAGCAGCAGAAAACCTGATTGCCCAAAACTACCCTAAGATGAGAAACAAAACAGTTATTCAAACAGACTTGCGTTTTGAGACAAAGCAATGCACGGTGAGCCTTAACAGTTTGCAAATTTTTGAAAAGGAATTTGGAAATATCCGTTTTCTAATGGAAAGGGAAAAGATCAGTGCATTGGAAAATTTTAAAATTGATTTCTTCTCAAGATATGAAAACAGGGAAATCCCCCTTCTAGAGGCACTTGATAATGAGTCCGGGATTGGCTATGGCGATGTGCTGCCAGGCAGCTGCGATGACTTGCCTTTGCTTGAACAACTCAGTTTTCCGGTAAATAGCCCGACGAAAAGCCTGAACACCTTACATGCTTTTAAACAACAAATTTTCGAACAGGCCCTGTCAGATCAAACATTGTCGGTTAATCTTACTGATGAGCAGTTACCGCCCATTGCAAGCAGATCCCTAGGGCAGCAGCCAGGCGGATTTTACATTTTGGGTAGCCTGATCACAGGATCGGCCATGGAGCTTGACTCGGGAAATTTCAAGTTTTTGCTCAAAGCAGCGGCAGGCGCATCCGGATTTGAACTCATGGGCAGATTCTGCCATTTCGATCCGGACCTTGAAAAACGGGTTAAATCTGCTGCAAAGCAAAGCGGCGCACACCCGGATTTTCTTTTTGCAGAGATTGCACATCTGCCCGGACTTAGAACCGCTAACATTCTCCAACGTCCGCATTTAAGCGAATATGAAATTGTTTATCTGGCGCAAAGCACATTGCCATTCGATAATCAGATCCCTGCCTCAGACCTTATGGTGCAAGTGCCAAATGGGAAAGAAGTAATCCTGAGAAGTAAAAGATTAAATAAAAGGATTATCCCTCGACTTAGTACTGCGCATAACTATACTTCTGGTCTTCCGGTTTACAGATTTCTTGCAGATGTGGGCCAGCAGGAAATTGCGTCTATACAGGGATGGACCTGGGGGAATCTAGGTGACCGGATTTTTCTTCCCCGGGTTGAATACAAACACTGGATACTAACCAGGGCAAAATGGACTTTATCAAAAGCGCATTTTCCACAGCTCTTTGCGAAAGCAGGTAACTTTAAGACAGAATGGGAGCATGTCTGTGCTAAGCTGAATATTCCGCGTTTTTTTCTTCTATGCCAGGGAGACAACGAACTGTTGATTGATGGGGATAACCGTATTTCCCGGCTTATTCTCCAAGAGCATTTCAGTAAAGATGAAAAGATCAGACTTGCAGAATTCCTGCAACTACCCTCAGAAGGTCTGCTGGAACATCAAGGCAAAAAATTCACCCATGAAATTGTCATACCGTTTCGCAGCCAGCGTGCCCGGCCACAGCTACCGAAGACGAATCTCTATGAAGGACAACCGCAGTTCAAGAGACATTTTCCGCCTGGCAGCGAGTGGCTTTATGTGAAAATATACTGTGGGACACGGACAGCCGACGATATTCTAACACAATTAATCAATCCGTTTTGTGCACAGCAGATACATACCGGCGTAGTGGAAAAATGGTTTTTCATTCGTTACCAAGATCCTACGCCTCATATTCGTTTGCGTTTCCATCACAGCAAACAGCCCGCTTTCTGGCAGCATGTCACCCAGTCCTTGCACGTACTTTTGGATCCATACCTACAGCGTTCTGCAATCAGCAGGATTCAAAGCGACACCTACATCCGTGAAATTGAGCGGTATCACCCCCTTGATCCTGAGCAAAGCGAGACGATCTTTCACCTTGACAGCATGACCGTGTTGCCGCTTCTTGAACATCTGCAAACACAAGAACAGGATGCCAGGTGGCTGGCCGGGCTTTATGGTGCAGATTTGCTGCTAAATGATTTTGGCTTAACTCTGGTGGACAAACGCGAGCTCACCCAGTCCGTTTATTTGACGCTACTGGAAGAATTTAGCAGCGACGGCTCCTTAACCATCCAGCTCAATAACCAATACCGACGACATAAACCGTTGGTGTATGCTTGTTTGGGGCCGGGCCATGACGATAAAATTGCAGCATTGTTCAGGCAGCGTTCGGATGGAATTCATACGGTGTTAAACAGCAATAAACAGTCCGAGAAGATTGATTACCAGGTGATAGCCAGTTTTATTCATATGTTTTTAAACAGGCTATTTATATCAAAATCACGCGAGCAAGAGTTGGTTATCTATCATTATTTAAACAAGTATTATAAATCAGTAGACAAAACGAAAAAAAATCAATAGAAGTGTCACTTTTACACCAGAAAAGAGATACTAATCATTCTCAAATAATTAACTTGTGGTAACATTTGGCATCATTTACATGCCAACCTTTTCTGAATGCCCCTCTGTATTATTGATTTGTAAACCTAAAATCAGCAGAAATGGAAAAGAGAAAACCCACCACAGTAAAGTGTCTGATTGTAGACGATGAGCATTCGGCCCACGTCGCACTAAGTGAACTAATCGGTAAAAGACCTTGGCTTGAACATTGCGGCAGCTGCTACAGTGTGATGGAAGCAGTCAATCGGATTGCATGGGAACAACCTGATATCATCTTTCTGGATGTCCAAATGCCCGAAAAGTCCGGCCTGGATCTGATCCATATGCTCCCGCACCCACGGCCCCATTTTATTTTGATATCAGCCTTTAAACAGTATGCTGTAGACGGATTTGAATATGAAGTGACGGACTTTCTTCTCAAGCCCGTTCAGGAAGACCGTTTTGTCAAAGCGGTATTGAAAGCCAGCAAGCAGGAGAACAAAATTATCACGCTCCAACCCGCTGAACAGCGCCCGCAGCAGGATATGGAAGACATGTGGTTTCCTACAAGCGGCAAATTAGTAAGGCTTCGTTTTGACGAGATCATTGCCATTGAGGCATTGAAAGATTACGTGATGGTAACCTATCATCATGGTAAAATCGTAACACACGGAAACATTGGTAAGATAGCAGCGAAGCTGCCAGACCATCTGTTTATTAAAATACACCGATCCTGTGTTGTAAACCGGTTAGCGGTGCGATCCATTGAAGGGAATACCGTTACGATGGTGAATGACAAAGAATGCATGATGGCCGGACGGGGAGCTGAACGGGAAAGGATTGTTAATCTGCTTATACAAAACCGGAAACAGGCATGAATACGCTAACAGAAAATCTCTACATATACCGCAATATGCTTTTTCCGCAAAGTATAGAAAAACGCGTATTGATACATTTACTTTTCTGGGTATTCTTTATCGTAAATCATTTGCTTTTCTTTATCCCTGATTTTGCTGATCGTATTAAGGAAAAACAGGCATTGTGGGCATATATTCTTTATTACGGAAGGTTTATTCCTATTTTTTATCTGACCCGAATCATTTACAGAACATTAGGCACCATCTTTACAGGACTGACTTTATTTATATCGCTGCTATTTGGGGTACTGGCAGTTACGCACTTAACGACGATTATATTCTATCAGTATTGTCACGTTTATATTGGCTTTCAGAATCTGCCGGGTAATTTCAGCACGTATGGGATGCACTACTTAACGCCGTTTTCTGCAAGGGCCCGTGCCGACTGGTTTGTCCTCATTTATGATCTGCTGGAAATGCAATTTTTGGTACTCCCCCTAGGCCTGAAAATAATCAAATATGCTGTAGGCCGAAAAATGGAAGAAATCAGCCAGCAAAAAGACAAAGTACAGTCCGAGCTCGATTATCTGCGCGCCCAGCTTACGCCCCATTTTATTTTTAATATGCTAAATGCGGTGCAGGCAGAAGTAGGCTATGTAAATAAAAAGGCAAGCAGGTACCTTGGTCAGGCGGCAGATCTTATCCGTTTTACATTGTACGAAGCAAGGCAGGAACTAATTTTGCTTAAAAAGGAGTTGCGCTTTATCCAGCAATTTATTGACCTGGTGTCCTTACGCACATCACGCCGGTCGGAAATTCTATTTGAGATGCGCGGAGAAGTTCTGCAAAAACACCGCATACCTACACTGCTTTTGCTGTCACTGATTGAGAATGCATTTAAACACAGTGTGCATGCCACCAATGAAATTTCCTTTGTAAACATATCCAGCGTGGTCTCAGAGGACTGGCTTGATTTCCGTGTCGCCAATAGCAAACCACAACTTTCAGTACCCAGCGGGTCAAAAAAGCAGCATGGTATCGGATTGGAAAATATCAGAAGAACGCTCGCATTACATTTCCCTGGCATGCATGCGCTTGACATCAGCGAGACAAAAGACAAATTTTCAGTAATTGTTAAAATCCCTCTGTAGAAAGATACCGACCACTAGTATAAAAAATCGGCAGGCTGGTATAATAAATTTGCCGCTGACGATGACCATGTGTTGTTTTGAGAAGTTCTGTATCAATCACTTAAAACAAAAGGCATGAAAACCCAAATAAAAAATCAAGACCTGCCGTTCAAAAAATTCACCGTATCGCGTCTGGACAAGCCAAAGGGAACAACCGTGCCAAAGGCAAGGCAAACCACAATGACTACCAGTGGTACGACCTGCCCGACACAGTGGTAAATGAATGACCATTTCTCTTAAGAAATGCAGTTAAATCGTGGTGTTACAAGCTTTTGTACTACCGCGATTTGTTTTTCAATACAGGCAGAGTTTTGAACGTTAGTAGGTTACACGAATACCATCCGTCTAAATTTCGGTTGCTTCGTATAATTTTTTTGACCTTGACAAATATCCATAGGAGTTTTGTTTAGAAACGCCGCTACGCTGATGAACTTGAAAACTAATCAACGTTACTATGGAGCAAAAATACACACTCGCCTGGTTGGATTTCATCATTACGGTCACGCTTAATCCGACCAAAACGGATATCAGCACGTTAAGTGCGGAACAATCCGGTATCATTGTCAAAAAGGCCGTACAGGAAAAAGATAAACACAAAACACTTATCCAAAATCTGAGTTTCGGGCTTTTCAACAAGGGAAAGATACAGTTGCTGATCAAACAGTATCATGGTACGCTGGTCGTCCTGCTGGATAGGGCCTATGAAAATGCCGCACAGACTGATCTGGGAAATCAGGCGGTGATTACAACCTGCGAAACCGTCATTGAGTGTATCCATGAGCTGCTCTCATTCATCGAGCAGCGGTTTGGAGAATACATCGGCCTGGACGACCGTGCGCCGGCTGCTTATCTTGCAGAAACAAAAAAAGAGCTTAAAGATCGGATTGACAGTTTAAGAACCGGCCTGATACGACATGTTGGCAATAAAAATCTGACTGATATTTTGCTTCATGCCCTTTACAGTTTCACAAATGAGACGCAAAAGAGAATCGTTACTTTCCGGGAAATATTTTACAAAAAAGAGCTGGTCAGCGAACTGGAAAAAATTAATCAGATAGACGATGTGACACGCACACACGATGCGCTCGTCGAGCAGCTGATCTACCTGAATTTTAACAGCCGGGCATTTATGAATTATTATACGCGCAAGGTGGCGCAAAAAGTAAATACACCGGGGCCATTAGAAGAAAAAATGGACCTTCTTCTTTTTTACTATAAGGAATTTAACCAGATGCACCGTAAACCTGGCATCCGCTTGAATCCATACTACGGCGATATAAAAAAGGTTGTGGGCAACTGGTTTGCCCAGGAAATTTCCTATTTGGAAAAAAAGCATCAGTGGGACGTAACACCCCTCCCATCATCAGCTGGGTTTGCAAAGGAAACGAAACCAGAACCTTTCAAGGTGATGTGCTTTCTTTCCGGCGATCAAATCGGCCTCGTGCTGCGCACGCTCGATGGCCTCAGAATCGTACAGGCCCGTTCCCTTACCCTCGTTTTTGAAAGGATCGTCCCATTTTTATCCACCCCTCGCACGCATCAACTTTCAGCGGATAGTATCCGGAATAAATCATACAATTTTGAAGAACGCGACAAACAGGTAGTGATCAAAATGCTAGAATCGATGATCCAGTGGATCACCGACTATGAACGCCACTAACAAATACTACAGCGATTAATTCAAAAACTAATGAATAAGACATGCATGGTAAAACTGCCATCCTGGACGACGGCAGGCAGAACGCACAGTGACCAAGTTCCATCCGGCAGCAAATTCCCTATTGCCCATGCGCAGGCAGAAGACCTACAATGGCGGGGCGGCCGGATGATCACCCAAACTGTTGATGGTTACCACTTTCGTTTGGAGCTCAGGGAATGGGATCTGGAAAAGCTCCTTGAAATTGATATGGAGCTTAACAGTCCTGTAATTTTACTTTTCTATGGTTTTAAAGGTCATTTGAATTGCTTACACCGGCAGAGTAAGACACTCATCTCCCTGCTGCCGGGACAATATGGCATGATCAATTTACCTGCCGGTAATTATACTTTGAAAGTCAGAAGAGGGCAAACGCTTACTTTTCATTTTCGAATCGATCCCCAATTCCTTGATTGGCTTAAAACCTATAATAAAGAATTTTCGGTACTCGCAGATTACAAACACAATAGCTTCACTTTTTTCAAATTTCCCTTTTGCAATATTGATTTCACAGTCGGGCGGATCATTCGGCAGCTAAGAATTCTCAATCATATGAAACCGCCGAACTCGGCTGCTCTGAGCGAAAAACTCGTGACAATGCTCATGCTGTATCAAAAACAGCTTGCAAGCCCTGACGCTCAACGACATCTGATGCCTGCTGAAAAAGTGGAAAGGATTCAAAGCTTCATTGACGAAGAAATCAGCAAGACCTCTATATCGTCTATTCCCGAAATAGCGCGGATGTTTGCCATCGGCCACAGGACGTTGAGGCGGTTGTTTAAAAATCAAACCGGAATGAGCTTACACGCGTATTTGCACCGTGCCCGCATGGAGGAAGGTTTCAAACAGCTTAAAGCAAATGTTTCGGTTACAGAAGTGTCACAGAACCTGGGCTACGGAAGTATCGCCGCCTTTTCGAAGAGCTTCACTAAATATTTTGGTTTCCCGCCGGAAAATACGATAAAAAATTAATGAATGTAAGATTCAAAAAAAATAGTAATATACTCAAAATCAATTAATTACACAGTGTAAATCAATAAAAACAAATGAATTTTGGCCAGAAATGACAACACTATTTAAGAATAAAGTACGGAAATTTGTCATAGCAGTTTGAGGCAAGGAAGATGAAAAAAATAGCTTAAACGCCTGCTAACCGTTTAAAAATACCAAGGTAATTTCTCAATATCAACTGAAACCTGATTAATCATTTTTAGAAGATATAGTCCCTTATAAAAAGTCCGAAAGGCTTATTTTACACAGAATAAATGACCTAACAAGAATACCTATATGGGTTACCGTTACAGACTCGTATTTGTATTCTCATCAAGAGGCATGTAACGTATTGAGCGCAATTACTAAAAACTTTTTCGCTTAATGTCCTTGGAGATGGCTATCCTAAAATAAGAAATATAACTACGAACAGCGCTAAGCTGAGATAAAAAGCTCTAATATCCATCTGCCAGAAAAACGAGAATCTGATGAAAGTGACCTATGCAATCAGCTTAATTACATCTGTATTGATAATTCTGTTTTTTTACACAGCGATCAGCAAGTTACTCGATTTGCAAGAGTTTCAAAGACAGCTTGCCAACCAGACACTACCGCAGTGGTCTGTCGGAACACTGCTCTGGCTGATCCCGGCTAGTGAATTAGTCGTGACTTTTCTGCTCATTAGGCCTGCCAGCCGTATATCCGGATTATATGGCTCGTTCTTGCTGATGATTTTATTTACCGGATATGTCGGCCTGGTACTTCTAAACGTATTTGCCCGGATACCCTGTTCGTGTGGAGGTGTTATCAGGAATATGGAATTCCATGAGCATTTCTTATTCAATCTTTTCTTTCTGATCCTATCGGTTATAGGTATATACATGTCTCACAAACAAAGGAAAGGAGGCTATACGGCAACAAGTGATAAATAAAGTAAAGCCGGAAACACACGGCCAAGGGCACTTTGTTTCTGCCAGGAAATTACCTACCCCACTGAAAAAAGCGTAGGTAAAAGGGTATATATTTTAAAAATCAACGCTTCAAAGAAGCACAAATGCTTTATGAAAAATGTATTTAAATTCAATTATTTACCTGTTTTCGCATTAGTACTTGCTGGCGGTATGGCCGTTGCCGGTCAGACATGGAAGCCTGCTGTTGCTCCGGGCTTCTACAGAGACCCGGCCGATAGCCAGTGGAAATCCCTGGAAGGACGTCAGCAAGGCAGTGCATCAGGTCAGTATCAATGCCTGAGTTCAAGTGCGCAATGCACAGCAGAAACACTGGTTGGCGGAGTTCCTTCGGGAGTAACCTCAGGCACATTTATCATCAATCCTTAAGCGGACTGATTCCAGGGGCTGACTGTTGGTGATAGCTGACAGTCAGCCTATTTTTTACCTTTAATTGTTTATAGCTTCGAAAATTCCAATCCCTTATTTTCAGACAATCACCAATGCAATAAGATTGCGGCTGCTTTACATCCTATACTTACTGAAATGTAACGGCAAGATGTTCCAATAACTGCAAGCTTGGTATCAGACGTCACCTCTTCTTGTTCGGTTAATGATGACCTTTCTGGTTCTGGCCACAAAGTGATGGACCGTGGTTACTTCCGACAGATATACACAGCATCATTCCGGTTCATGTGCGTATTCTAACATTGTTTGTGGCACTTAATTCGCCTCCAAATCGGGATGAGAATCTTTTATATGGAAATGTGGAGGGCGTCTTGCAAAATACATATATTCATTCAATACATTCAGGAAGTTGATAACTTTAACTCCAATAGGGTATTGATGGATGACTATGCGGAAGCGGTCAAAGTTTGGTTGTCTCTTCCACGCGCCAGCTCGCAAATTACCTTACCGAGGCAATTGTTTAAAATATTCGGGCAGGCAGCCTGAATGGTAAAATAGCCCGCATGTACTTTTCCAGAGCATAAGATTGGACGCATATCTAAACAGATGACAAGGATGAGCTTATGCACGCTGCCGGGATGCAAGGACATTATTCCGCTATCGAACTTGTGAACGGCAAAAAACTAAAGTCAAGAAATGGCGCACCACAGTATTCGCAACGACATGAGCCGATTTCTTTTCCAAACCATTACGCAAAGAATAGAGACAAAGCATCACTAATCATGCATTGAGACTATGATGCAGGGACTTAAACTGATGTACGATCAGATGCGGGAGTGTGATCTGTCACCATCTTCCGCTCCTGCATTTTCAAGCCACGATGGAACAATTTATCAAGGCCCAGGCCATACCAGAAATCCATGCATGGTAGAACCAAATGGAAAGCGGATGTTTTTTAACTATGCGTATCTGGTCTTTGGAGAGTTTATGCCAAGAGAGCATAAAACCTTAATTCGCCCCTACTTTTCTTCTAATGCAATTAAAGGAATATAGCTTGGAATCTAGAATGAAGTCCTGTCTTAAATAGTACTTTTAACGATGGTACACTCCCCCAGACAGACTTAGAGCGTGTTGGGAAATTGAAAGTATCGGGGATCGTATCAACTTTGTTGTGACCAAACTTCAAAGATGTGAACAAACAGTTTCTGAAACTGACCGATCCCCAATGGGAAGCAATTTCGCCCTTTTTTAATTTAAAACGAAAAAGAAAATTAGACCTGCGAGAAGTCATGAATGCTTTACTTTTTATAGTTCGTACGGGTTGTCAATGGCGAAATTTGCCGTCTACATGGCCTAACTGGCAGGCAGTTTACTATTACTTTGATAAGGGGAAGACAAACGGTCTGTTAGAAAAAATAAACTTGGCACTTAATAAGTTGGACCGAAGACTGCAAGGGCGAGAAGAATGGCCCTCTGTGTTGTGTATTGATAGTCAAAGTGTTAAATTATCACCTATGATTTTTGAAAATCGTGGAACTGACGCGAATAAAAAATTAATGGCCGGAAACGACAACTGTTGGTTGATAGTGGCGGTCGTTTATGGTTCGCTCATACACATGCTGCTAATTTGGGGGACGGACCTGCTGGTCTTTTCCTGGCAGCGGATATTTTATGTTTTGATGAACGACTTAAAAAAATCTATGGAGACCAGGCATACAATGGAGTTTTTGCTAATAAAATAAAGGAATTTGGGATTGACTTTGAAAAGGCTTCGCGACCTGAATCCGTCAAAGGATTTGTACCTGTCGCAAAGCGTTGGGTAGTCGAAAGGACTATCGCGTGGACAAATTATTTTCGAAGACTTGTTAAGGATTATGAATATACCACATTATCTTCGGTAGCTTGGTTGTATTTGGCAAACACTCAATTAATGTTACAAAGGATCTAACTATATGCAAAACTTAATTCCCCAACACATTCTTAGCATTTTGCCTGAAGAGCAATTAATTGTTTTTTTGCCTTGTCTGATTGTGTCTCATTCTCTTTTAGTTGAGCTTCTTTCTCTTGCGCTTTCTTCCTAAAATTATTGAATACATCCAGTGAATAACTAAGCTTGAAACCCAAGACACCATACTGTTTTGTTCTAAATAAATTTTCATCATTCGTATCAAACTGATATTGGATCTGTTTATCTATTGTGAAGGCTGCTTTTCCTCCTCCATAAACATCAACGAAAGCTGTTCGGGGTTGTCTAATACCAATTACATCCATTGTAACATAAGCTGCAAAACTTCCTGCCCACCTTTTGCCTATTCCTACCCCGATATTGCTACCGGTACTTGAATTTAGACTTTCGTTCCCTAAAGCCAATGGATTAACCAGTAGTATAGCCGAAAGTCCATGAGGCTTGTATTCTTTAATATAGGTTGTTTTAAACATTTTTGTTTCAGCATCAATTAT
>Ga0265797_10004674_pt1 | contig 20681 bp, 12 predicted proteins | sample P2T30metagenome_FD_192433 | JGI IMG/M metagenome (GOLD analysis project Ga0265797, IMG submission 192433) | Plant litter microbial communities from East Loma Ridge, Irvine, California - P2 T30 | ecosystem: Environmental > Terrestrial > Plant litter > Unclassified | place: USA: California...
GGTCCGTCGGCAGCGACTCGTGCTCGATCTCGACGACCTCGTCGAAGTCGTCGAGGTCGGGTGCGACGGATTCGCCGTCGAGCTGCGGTTCGGTGTCCATCCCCACATCCTGCCACCCGGCCCCTGCTGTCGGAGGGGCCCCGGTGGACGCTGTGGAAACCGGTGGTGAACCGTTCGTGTGTGGAGGAACGGTCACGATATACCGACGGTGACATCTGCCCGGGTTTGTGGGTATGGTGGGCCGTGTCAGAGCCTCCGGGGGGATTCCACTGCGCGGGGGTGCAGCTACGAATGAAAGAGGTTCATCATGTCGCGTGTCCTTTCGACCGAGCAGGCCAAGACCGCCATCCGTCAGGTCCAGTCGATCGTCAACGGTGGTTTCACCGATCAGATCTCGCAGCTCGACGCTCAGGGCCGGATCCTCTCCGACTCGAACGTCTGGGACGGCCCGCTCGCGGCGACGTTCCGTGGGTCCACCTGGCCGGAGACCAAGGCTGCTCTCGACAAGGCGAAGACCGAGCTCGAGCAGCTCCGCACGCAGCTCGACAAGATCTCGCAGGACATCTTCACCGCAGGCGGCGGCGCGTAAGCACCAGCCTGTTCCCGCCCGGACCGTCGCATTCGCGGCGGTCCGGGCGTTCGCGGTCGGTGGGGCCGCTTCACCAGCACGATCAGCACGACTTCGGGGGATGAACCATGGTTGACCTGCACGGCAATGAGCCAGTCAAGTTCGACAACGGCACGGCCGATGCACTCAGCACGGCGCTGAACGGCGCGGCCGAGTCGATCGAGGGCCAGGCCGGCTCGCGGCAGTCCTACGTCAACACCGCGTCCCAGGAGTTCCGCGGGCACTTCTCGGAGCTCTTCGCGCAGAACGCCGGTACCGCGAAGAGTGACGCCGAGGACATCGCCACGAACCTGCGCACCGTCGCGGGCTGGGTCGACGAGATGAAGGCGGCCGCCGAGCGCGAGAACGCCCGTCGCAAGAAAGCCCGCGACTGGTACGCCGAGTACGGTGACCGGAACTTCTTCGAGTGGATGCACGACAAGGTCGCCGGCGCACCGGAGCCGCCCAAGGTCGAGCACGAAGACCCTCCGACCTTCGCGCCCGCGAGTGCCAAGTCGACCACGCGCCAGACCCCGAACCCGGGCGCGGGTGGGAGTGGTGGCGGCGGGACCTCGTCCGCCAAGCCGGAGGATCTGCGTTCCTTCGCCGCCGGATCGACCTCGCTCAACAGCGACCTCACCGGGAAGCCCGCGGGGCTCCGCGGCAAGCTCGACGACTTCGCGACGAAGTGCTCGTGGGGCACGATCAACGCCGACGGGCTCGTGTCGGCGTTCGACAAGTGGCTTGCTGCCAACGACCAGGACGTCAAGTGGGCGAACACGATCGCCGATGCATTCGCGGCCGCTGGCGGCGAGGGCTCCGTGTCCACCGTCTCGGATGCTGCGCTCGCCGCAGCCCTGGCTGCCGCCGGGGTCGCGCAGTCCCGCACCGACCTGCAGTTCGATCCACCATCGGCCTACGGCGCTCAGCCCACCACCGGATTCTCGATGGACCCGGTGAACACCACGACGGGCAACTTCCTCGAGCCGGAGCTCGACCTGGCGTTCACCGGTGCATCTGCGGCGCTGCAGGTGACCCGCATGTACAACTCCCTCGACCAGCACGTCGGCCTCTTCGGTCCGGGGTGGGCGTCGATCCTCGAGACCCGCCTGCTCCTCGACGACGAGGGCGCGTCGTTCGTCGGCGCCGACGGTCGTCAGGTGCGCTTCCCACGTGACGGCGAGGGGTGGGCCCGCGGCGTCGGCGAGAACCGCTGGCTCGCGGCCGAGGGCAACCGGCTCGTCGTCCGCGACAACCAGGGTGAGCGCATCGACTTCTCGCCGTCCGGGCTGTGGCTCGGACAGCGCGGTGGGGCCGGCACCGCGGTCCGCGTCGAGCGGGACAGCGACGACGTCGTCGTGCGTCTGGTGCACGAGCGCGGCCGCGCGGTCGACATCGACCACGTCGACGGCCGAGTGGCGGTGCTCCGCGCCTCCGACGGTCGCCGGGTCGAGTACGGGTACGACGAGCGCGGCCGACTCGTCTCGGTGACCGACGCCGTCGGCACCCGGACCTACGGCTGGAACGACGACGACCTCATCACGACGGTCACGAGTGCGGCCGGTGTCGTCGAGGTCGACAACACCTACGACGACCAGCGCCGCGTGGTCGAACAGATCAGCCCGCACGGCCGCACCGTGCGGTTCGCCTACCTGCCCGGCCGCGTCACGGTGGTGTCCGACCACGACGGCTCGCGGTCGAACTCCTACATCGCCGACGCCAAGGGGCGTCTCGTCGGGGTCATCGACTCCGACGACCGACGCCAGTCGATGAGCTACGACCGGCACGGCAATCTCGTGTCCGCGACCGAGCGCGACGGCTCGGTGACCGTGCACGCGCACGACGACCGAGGCCGGAAGACCCGGACCGTCACGCCGTCCGGCGGCGACCTGACCTACGGGTACGACGACCAGGACCGCGTGACGACGGTCGTCACCGAGGCCGGTGCCGTCGTGAGCTACGAGTACGTGGGCGACGACCGCGACCCGTCGGTCATCGTCGACCCGGTCGGCGGCCGGACGGAGCTGACCTGGCAGGACGGCTCCCTCACCCACGTCGTCGACCCGACCGGCGTGGTCCTGACGCTTTCCTACGACGCGTTCGGTGAGCTCGTCTCGACCACCAACGCCGTCGGCGACACCGCTCGGATCGAGCGCGACGCTGCCGGTCACCCGGTCGCCGCGATCAGCCCCTCCGGCGCACGGAGCGAGTACCGCTACGACGCCGCCGGGCTCCTCGTCGAACGACGTGACGCCGACGGAGCCGTCTGGCGTTTCGAGTACGCCGCCGGAGCGCGGATCGCTGCGATCACGGACCCGCTCGGAGCACGGACGACGCTCGAGTACGCCCCGAACGGCGAGCTCGCGACCACGACCGACCCGCTGGGTCGCCGCGTCTCACGGACGTTCGACGACCAGGGGAACCTGGCGGAGCTCGCATTGCCGGGCGGCGCGGTCTGGACGTTCGCGCACGACGCCTTGTCGCGCCTCCAGGCCGTCATCGACCCCGCGGGCGCGACGTGGCGTCGCGAGTACGACGTCGTCGGCGAGCTGACGGCGACCGTCGACCCGACGGGCGTCCGCCAGGAGTTCTCGGACGACGTCGCGACCGGCGTCGCGACCTTGCGCGACGCCTTCGACACCGCGACCGTCCGGTTCGACGAGTACGGCCGACCTGTCGAGTCCACGTCTGACGAGACCGGTTCCGAACTCATCACCTACGACGCCGCCGGTCGCCCCGTCGAACTCGTCGACGGCGAAGGCGGACTGACCCGACTCGAGCGCGACCTCGCCGGTCGCGTCGTCGCGTTGGTCGCCCCCTCGGGCGCGCGCTCCACGTACGAGTACGACGCCTGCGGGCGTCCCGCCGCAGCCACCGACGCCGCGGGGGCGCGGACGACGCTCACCTACGACGCGGACTCCCGTGTCGTGGCCCGGACCCTGCCCACCGGCGAGGTCGAGGAGATCACGTACGACGCCGTCGGGCGCGTGGTCACGCAGACGACTCCGGGTTCCGGTACCGCGCGGTTCCGCTATGACCAGGCCGGGAGGCTCGTCTCCAGCCATGACGCACGCTTCGGCCGTCGTCGGTTCCGCTACGACCCCGCCGGGCAGCTGATCCAGGTCGTCAACGGTCTCGACGGGGTCACCTCGTTCGAGTACGACGAGCGCGGGCGCCTGGTGACGATCACCGACCCTGTCGGCGGGGCCACCCGACGCGAGTACGACGCCGCTGACCACGTGGTCGCTGTCACCGATCCGCTCGGACGGACCACCACGGCGGCCTACGACCCGGCCGGGCGCCAGATCCGCCAGACGGATCCCGACGGCCGGACCACGGAATGGACCTACGACGCGGCCGGTCGACAGCGGGCCGTGCTCGTCGACGGTGCGGTGCAGTCGGAGATCACCCGCGACGCCGTCCACCGAACTGTCGTCGTGTCGGACCACACCCGTGGTGCAGGGCGGACGATCGAGCACGAGCTTCAGCACGACCGCCGTGGCCTGCTCGTCCGCCGAGCCCGGGGCGACCAGTCCGTCGCGTGGGAGTACGACGCTGACGGCAACCGCGCCGCTCGGGTCGACCCGAACGGCACCCGAACCACCTACCGTCGCGATGCCGTCGGCCGTGTCGTCGAGGTGGACCGTGACGGCACCGCTGCCGGCGCGTTCACCTACGACGCCTCGGGTCGTATCGTCCAGGCGGCCACGGGCGACCTGGTGCAGTCGTGGTCGTACGAGGGAGGCGCCCTCGTCGCGCACACCTCGACCACGCTCGACGGTGCCACCAGTACGCGGATCGAGCGCGATGCCGACGCGCGGATCACCGCGGTCGACGGACCGTCCGGGGCGGTGTCGTACGAGTACGACGCCGCCGGGCAGCTCGTGCGCGCCGGGGACTCGACGTGGGCCTACGACGACGGTGGGCGACTCGTCGTCGAATCCGTCGGCGATGTCGAGACGCGCCACGAGTACGACGCTGCCGGACAGCTGGTCGCGACGACCACCGAGGCCGGCCGCACCGAGTACGTCCACGACGGTCTCGGCCGCCGCATCCGGCGGACAGCAGCCGATGGTTCGACCACCGAGTACGCATGGTCCGACCTGGGGTACCTCGCTGCCGTCGTCGACCGCGACGCCTCGTACGCCGAGACCGGTCGGCTCGACGTCTGGGTCGACGCGCTCGGTGAGCTCGCCGAGGTGGGTGGGGTCGCCACGTGGTGGGACTCCGCCGCGGTCGTGCCGTCGCTCATCAGCATCGCCGACACGTCGCTGCTCGACCTGCCAGGGGGTGTCACCGCGATCGGCGATGCCGTGACGCAGCCCGCCTGGCGCAGTGCTCGCGCGACCGATGCTGCGGACCCGTGGGCTGCGCTCGCTGCCGTTACCGACGTCGGGCTGCCCGCGGGGGTGTCCCTGACCGGCTCGGGTGGGGTGTCCGTCGCAGGGCTGGAGTGGCTCGGGGCCCGTGTGTACGACCCTGCGGCGCGGGGCTTCCTGACGGTTGATCCGCTCGTGCCGATCCTGGGTGCCGCGTGGTCGGGGAACCCGTACTCGTACGCGGGCAACGATCCGTTGCAGGCCGTCGACCCGCTCGGGTTGCGGCCGGCGACTGACAAGGACTTGCAGGCGTACCGGGATGCGAATCAGGGTGCAATCGCCAATGTGCGTGACTGGGCCGACGAGCACTCGGAGCTGATCTCGAACATCGCCATCGGCCTCGGCGTCGCAGCGACAGTCCTCGCGATGTGCACACCGATCGGCCCGGTAGTCGCGATTGCCGTGATGGCAGGCGGCGGAGCTGCTTTGGCCGGGGGGCTATCGATCAAGGAAAACAGGGGGGAGAACGGCAAGGTCGATTGGGGAAAGGTCGGCCTGGACACTCTCGTTGGTGGTGTGTCGGGAGCTGCCGGAGGGGGAAGCGCGCTGGGTCTCTCGAAACTCGGGACAGCGGCTGCTCGCGCAGGTGCTCCAGTGCTCCAGCGGATCGGCACGCAGGCCTTGACATCGACTACTCGCTCGGCGATCTCGTCAGGAGTGTCAGGTGCCACGCAGAACGTCGGCGGGTACATGTTCGACGAAGACGTCTCGCACACTGCCGGCGGTTACGCGGCGTCTGCGGCGTCCGGCTTCGGTCTGGGGGCGGGCTTCAGCCTGGGATCCGGGGCGCTCGGAGCTAAGATCGTCAAGAACTTGGACCTCAGTTCTCCATCAGCGACCGCTTTGATCGGTGGTGCGGTGAACCACAGTGCAGGCGGCTTTGGTGCCGTGGCAAATGAGCTGGTCCGCCCGGGCGGGGATCAGAGTCGCGCAAACCTTGTCCAGACCTTTGGAACAGGGTTCCTTGCAGGGGCGCGGGGTCCTACCGTCACTTCACATCGTGCGCCATGAGTGGCGGGCGACGAGAGAAAGAGAGCGTAACCGTGCCGAATACGGAGACCCGGCTTGGGACGGACGTCGCCCGGCGGCGTGTATTTCGGAACCGCACCATCGCCGTGCTCTTGCTCTTCCTCGTCGTTGTCTTCCCGATCTTGGCATTCTTTGTAGCGCCGATCGCTTTGGGCGTGTACGACGATTCTCACCCAATGTCCGTAACTTGCACTGTTGAATCCGCAAAAGCGGGGAGTACTTCGAGTCGTTCCTTGAAGGGCGTCGGGAGTTCGGGCAGTCAAGTTGTCATCGAGACAAAAGGCTGTGGGCGGTTGCTGATCGACTCAGGTATCAACAAGGACAATGTCGATCGGGTGGCCGACGAACTCAAGGCGGGGCAGCGCTACCGATTCATAGTTGGAGAGGGGACCTACCGGTTGCGCTCGGTTCTTCAGCTGGTCAAGGTCGCACCTGATGTGCGCGACTTCAAGGCAACCCAGGAGTAGCGTGCGACGCGGTCTCGACGTTCACGCATGGTCTCTAGGGGTTGGGTCCCCGCACGCGGGTGGCGTCGAGCAGCATCGCGGCGTCCTCATGGCTGCGGCGACGATCGGTGCACTCGGAATCGCCTTGCCCCTCGTGCTCGCTGGTGATCATGCTTTCGCAGCGACGCCGTACTCGGTCCTCGGCGGTCCGTGCCCTCGATGGCGGTGGCCGGACGTGCAAGGCGATGATTTCGGCAGGACCTTACTGAGCGGGGCCATACGCGGCGCTGAAGAGCCGATGTGCGGGTCCCAGCCGCGCACAGAGGCCAGGGTCGGCTGGTGAAGTCCACCGAAGACGATCGGGTTGCGTCGAAGCTGCTCCGAAAGAGGAAAAGCAGGGCACCCGTCTGGGGGAATCGAGTGATTGCAGTAGCAATCGTGCTAGGCGTCATCGTGATTCCTCTCCTGGCATTAACGGTCGGACCGACCTGGCTCGGGCGATACGATGATTCTCATCGAATCAAAGTAACCTGCAAAGTTGATTCCGCCGAAGCAAACATTGCTTCTTCACGGTCTGCGAAAGGCGCGGGAGGCTCGCGACCGCAGGTGACCTTCCATACAGACTGCGGGAATCTCATCTACGCAGACGGGGTCGAACGATCGAGTATGAAACGAATAGCCGGCTCGGTTGAATCGAACGCGCCGTATCGGTTCGAAGTTAGTGCTGGCTCGTTCAATCTGCGGAAGGGTCTCAAGTTTGTCAAAGTAGCTCCGACGGTTTACGGCTATAGCCAAGTCCGCAAGTAGGGGCGAAAGAGTTCAGTGAAGCACCTAGCTGCTTTCCTCTACGGGATTTCGAACAGGTTTGTGTGGAAGATGAGCTATCGACCGAAGCCAGTGACCTCGCTTTTTCTACTATCCACCTCGACCCCGGACTTCCCAGCGGAGCGGACGCGATGCGGGGATCCATGGCACGTGGAGACACCGAACGTCCGGTTGGCGAAGAAGGCGGCTGGAGGCGATCATTTACTGGTGAGTGCTGCTTCTGATGGCACGTTTCGTCCTGCTCATAAGAGCCCTGCACGTGTCTTTCTTGAGCGGTTGCAGGCCGTCGGACTGTTGTTCTTGATCATCGGGCTCCCGGTGGCCACGTTCGGTTTCGGCCCGTCGATTCTCGGGCGGTACGACGATGGGCACCGCATGAAGGTTGTGTGTCGGGTCGATTCGGCAGAGGCGAACATGTCGTCTTCCCGGTCCGCGAAGGGAGCCGACGGTGCACAACCCCAGGTCACCTTCCACACGAATTGCGGGAATCTCCTCTACCTGGAAGGCGTCGATCGGTCCAGCATGCAGCGGATAGCGTCCGCGGTGGAACCAGGCGAGCGCTACCGATTCACTGTCGGTGCTGGCTCTTTCAGGCTGCGTGCCGGCCTCAAGGTCCTGAAGGTAGCGCCGGAGATCTACAGCTACACCGCAGTGCTCGCCTCGGAGACGCCCCGGCGTTGATTGCGTGACAGCCCAAACGACGAGTGAGCCGGAGCGGTGATGTTGAGACGAAGGAGCACACGGGACGAGGTCGTCGTGCTGTGCAACGAGGTGGCCGGATTCCTCTGCCGGATGGGGGCTCGTGAGGCGGAGGGCTTTTACCTCCGCCAGGCCGAGGCACTCCGCGTCGAGGAGGCGTGGCTTGCTCGGCGGCGGATCTACCGAAGGATCTACTCCGCGTCGAACACGGGGGCAGGGGGCATGGGCGACATGTTCGTGGTCACGCCTGACGGCGCGGGCGATGTCCCTGCGACCGAAGCGTTCCAGCGGTCACTCTCCGCGCTGCTGCGGGTGACGCGCACATTCCCGTGATGGACTCGCTGTTCCAGCGCTGAAGGGGCACGGCAGAACATGACCTTGTCGGAATTGCTCAAGCAACTCGACGACCACGCCGTCGAGGACGCCGCGTCGGCTGTGCAAATAGCCGCCGTACGATCTGTCCTCATTGCCGCATTCGAGCAGGCGCCCGACCATCCGGCATACCGCAGCGGGATACAGGGCGCCGCCCGCCTTGTTGCCGACACTTGGCCCTACGAGAGCGAGCTGGGGGCGCTGGTGCTGGCCTTTTCCGAAGCGGTGCGACGGAAAGTTGGCCCGCACCGTACGACGGACATCGGGGCTGCAGTCGAGTGACCCAGGACTAAACGGCTGCAGCGTCAGCTCCGCGCACAGCAGTGCGGACTCGTCTCACTCCCTGAAGGGCGTCGGCTCGTCGACGTCGCAGGTCGTGCTCGAGACGTCCGACTGCGGAACGCTCGTGCAGAGCTGGGGTGTGAGCCGCGACAACGAGGACGAACTGGCGCGGGACGTCATCGAGGGGGAGCGCTACCGGTTGAACGCCGGCGAGGGTTCCTTCACGATGCGGGCATTCCTGAACACGATCCGCCAGGCCGTGTACGTGAAGAGCTTCGAGCCCGTGCGAACACGGTAGGTCCGTCGGCCCAGCGCGGCAGCAGTCCGCCGCTCAGCGTCCGAAGACCCTGACGAACTCGCCCCACTGCGCCGGTGCCCGCTGCTCGAGCCATGCGCAGAGCTCGGGGTAGGCGGCGTCGATCGACAGGACGCTGATCACACCGCGTTGGCCGTGCACCTTGATGTCGAGCCCGCCGAACCGGTTGGTGGTGGGCCGGATACCCTTGATCGCCGCGGGGTCGACGGCCCGCGCCGCACGGAACATCGGCGTCACGACGAGTCTGGAGTCGTACGCCTCGACGCGGCGACGCTTCTGCCCGACTCCGAGGTAGACGAACAGGATCCCGAACAGCACCATGCCGACGCCGGCGATGAGCATGCCGATCGCATCGGGGTCGTCGAGCAGGCTGAGCGTGGCCAGGAAGAAGAACCCGCCGACGACGACGAAGACGATGCCGATGATGCGGAGCAGCAGGTAGCTGAACCGGCGCGCGCGGACGGTGAAGAGCACGCCGTACGCCTCGTCGCCGACGACGGAGGACGGTGGCCGCTTCCGGTCGCTCTGACGGACGAGCGCGCTGACGACGGCCGGGATGGCGACCATCGCGGCCAGGGCTATCACCACCGGCGACAGGTTGATGTTCACCCGTCCGCCCCCGTTCGTGCGTTCGTGCGCGGTCGTTCGAAGGGCATGACGCCCTGGTCCCCCTGGATCATGCGTGCAGAGTATCAGCGGGCTGTGAACAGGGACGGGTAAGCCCGCAGATGCTCTATGTTGGATTTCAGCGGCGAGCTGTGGCCCGAACGGGGGTGGCTGGCGGGGCCGACCCGCCCGGACCCGACGCTGTTCAGCAACTAGCATCGATGTGCTCGACGATTCTCTTGGGGGGAAGACCGTGATCAACCAGCGTGCCGGGAACACCGGAACACGAAGCACCAGTCGCCGACTCGTGGGGGCGGTCGCCGTGACGGGGATCGCTGCGCTGGTACTCGCTGGCTGCACTTCCGACGACAAGCCCGTTTCTGACCCCTCGCGGGTGCTGCAGACCGTCGACACGCGCCTCGCCGCGGATGGTTCGATCACGTCGATCTCGGACACCGCGATCTCGGCCGCCGGCAAGGACTCGTCGTCTGCGACGACCGAGCACGACCCCGCGAAGGCAGCGAGTGACCTGCCACTGCGCATCACGACGCAGTACTCGACGAAGAAGAAGACCGGGACGGACCTCGCCGACCTCGACGGCTACTCGGGTCGGGTGTCGATCGACCTGACGATCGAGAACCTGACGGTCAAGTCGAAGAACCTGACCTACGACGTCGCGGGCACGTCGCGTTCGACCCCGGCACTCGTGGGCGCGCCCTTCAGCATCGCTGCGTCGACCGTGCTGACGGGGACCGCCGCGGACCGCGTCGTCACGGACTCCGCCGACTCCGGCTCCTCGACCGACGGTGTCGTGAGCACCAACGAGGACGGCGACGCGGTCGTCCAGTGGGGACGGCTGCTCGCCCCGCCGACCTCCGGCGCGAGCAGCACGCTGCACCTCGTCGCCGACGTCGAGGACTTCACCGCGCCGACCATCGACGTCGCGGCGCAGCCCGGGCTGTCGACGGACCTGTCCTCGACCGGCGTCGTGAACGCGGCGTTCGGGTCCGACAACGATTCCGAACTGGCGCTGCAGCGCCGCACGATCGACCTCATCGCGCAGGTCAACGAGGTGCTTGCCCGTGCCGGCGGCACCATCACCGAGGTCCGGTCGAACCTCGAGACGACGTCCGAGACCCTCGGCGTCAGGACGGCGGAACGCCTGAAGGAGAGCAGCTCCTCGCTGGCGAGCACGATGCAGTCGCTCTCCGAGCAGCTCGGCTCCCTGAACGGCGATCTCGGCACCACCGTGAAGGCCACGCAGTCGACGGTGTTGCAGCAGCTCCAGCAGACCACCACGAGCCTCGACAGCCTGCTCGGCGACACGTCCGCGACCGCGCCGGCAACGGTGCTCGACGGCAACGGCTGCGCGGCCACACCGAAGACCCCGTCCGCCGGGGGCAGCGTCTACGGCAACCTGCTCCGCGTCTCGGCGCAGCTCACCGGCTACGCCGACGCCAGCGAGGCGTGCAAGCAGCAGGTCAGCACGCAGCTGGCGGGATCCGTCGGCCCGGCGTCGCCGGACGCGGCGACGTGCGCCCCTCAGGAGGCCCGTGGTTCGTTGACCTGCGCGCTCTGGGAATCGTCGCGTGCGGTGAGCACCTCGTTGATCGGTCTGGTCAACACCGGGCAGCAGCTCGCCGACCAGCTCGACCCCAAGCTCGCGGACTCGGCGATCGAGCAGTCGGACGCCCTGCGGGCCAAGCTCGGGGAGATCGACACCGCCGTGCAGGCGCTCGGCAGCGACGGCACCGGTGAGGTCGCGCGCACCCTGCAGGCGTTGCAGGACCTGCGTGACCAGACCGCTGACGACCTCGGCCCGGTGCGCGACGCCGTCACGACGGTGAACCGGCAGGCCATCGCAGCGCGCGCCCTCGTGGGCGGCGCCGGCGACGGTCTGTTCAGCACCTCGATGCAGGCGCAGAACCGCGAGGTCGCCGACCAGCTCTGCGCTCTCGCGGCGACCGACCAGCTCGACGCGGAGCAGGCGGATGCGCTGCGCGGGTACCTGACCACGACGCCGTGCCCCGGTGCCGAAGAAGGCACGACGCTGAAGCCCGGTGGGCGGTTCAGCACCCCGATGGACGAACGCCTCACGGACCAGGCGGAGCAGTGGGATGCGGTGGTCGCGGCGACCGATCTCCGTTCAGCGACCGGTATCGGTGCCGCGGTGACGACGCTGTCCGACGACGTCGACGCGCTCGACGACGGCATCGCCGAGGTGCGTCGAGCGGTGCGCGACGACGGTGGCTCGGTCGACGGCGCAGCCCGCCAGCTCGAGGAACTCGTCGAGCAGGCAACGAAGTCGAGCGCAGTGGTCGGCACCCAGCTGACCGCGATCAGCACGCAGCAGACCGAGCTGCAGGACGCCGTCCGCAAGGCCTTCGCCGACGCGTCCACCCAGTCCGAGAAGGACGTCCAGAAGATCATCGACCAGCAGGTGCGGCAGGTCAGCGAGACGGCGAAGGGCAGTCGTGACGCCGTCATCTCGGCCTTCGACAAGTCGATCGCCGGCCTCCGTTCCACCTCTGGCGAGGTCACGAAGGACTCGAAGGGCACGATCGACGAGCAGCGGGGGACGCTGGAGCGGGAAGGCTCCGAGCTGGCGTCCGCCGTCGACCGCCAGACGGCGTCGAGCCTGGAGCAGATCGCCGCGAGCACGAGTGCTTCGACGCGCGACGTCCAGGGCGCGTCGACACTGCTGACGGGCGACCTCAACCGGGTGATGCTCGACCTGGGTGACCGCAAGGTCAACGGATCCGGCATCCTCGGCGCGATGGCCACGAGCGCGGCGAAGTCCGACTCTGCGGACTACCAGCTCGCCCTGGCATCGCAGAACGCCGCCGGCTACGCGAACGTCCGCGCCGAGGACGTCGCCGGGATACTCCTCCAGCAGGAGCAGTTCCGCGCCTCGATCGACGCGGCGACGACGCTGCCGGCGTTCCAGCTCAAGGTGCCGGCCAGTGCGACGTCGACCACGCTGTACACCTTCCGGATCGGGGCTGAGCGATGAGCGACCAGACGACCGACCAGACGATCAACCAGACCGAGGGCACCGACGCCGGGCGTCCGCGCAACCGACGCCGACTGCTCATCGTCGGCATCGCCGTGCTCCTGGTGGCCGCGGTGGTCGCCGCCGTCCTGACGTTCCGGGCGATCGGCAGCAGCGCGCCTGCCGAAGCCGTCCCGGCCACGGTGCCCGTGGGCGTCACCGTCAGGGGCGTTCCGGAGGACACGAAGATCGGCGTCGTCGTCACCCTGGGCGACGGCGAGGGCTCCGAGTGGAACGAATCGGCGCAGGGCGCCCTCGTCGCCGAGCGACGACTCGCGCTCGGCGGAACCGACATCACCCTCGTCACGAAGAACGACGGAGGGACGATCGCTGGGGCGAAGGCCGCTGTCGCCGACCTCGCCGAGAGCGGCGTCGCGGGCATCGTCGTCGCTTCGTCCGGAGCGCACGTGACCGGAGCGCTCACCGCTGCGGCGGCGAAGGGCGTCCCGGTCGTGCTGCCCTACGCACCCGCCGAGAAGGACTCCTGGACGACCGCCCCGGCAGCCGGCTCGGTCAGCAGTGCCATGACTGCTGCGCTCGGTGACGCCGGATCACCGCTCCTCGTCGACCTCGGCGGCGGTGCTCCTGCAGGGCTCCGGGTGGCGCACGTCATCGACGGCGACGACACCTCGGACACGGGCTCGCTCGCCGAGACGATCGCCGCACGGACCGGTGTGAGCGGTGCGGGCGAGGGTGCCGACGAAGCGCAGGACACCGACCGCAAGGTGGACCCGGACTCCGATGCGGTCGTCATCAGCGGTTCGGCGCAACGACAGGGCGCCCTGGTGGCAGCACTCCAGGCCGCCGACGTAACGGTGCCGGTCATCCTCACCCCGGACGCGACGAGCCCGGCCTTCGGCGCAGCGCTCGTCGACGGCGGTGGCAGCCTGAGCGGCACCTTCCGGACAGTCGGAGTGGCCACCGACGACGCACGGGCGCTCTCCTCCGACGCCGAGGGGCGGGCGATGTCCGCGTTCCTCGGTGGTGTCCGGGTGCTCGCGGACGATGCAGACGCCCAGAACCTGACGGGCGACCGGCCCTTCTCGGCGGTGGCGGGAGCAGCGGACTCCCGGAGCCACGACGCCGTCGTCGCGCTCATCCGCGCGGTCGGGAAGGCCCAGAGCGTGGAGCCGACCGACGTCACCGACGCCCTCGCCACGCTCGACCTCGACTCCGCGGCGGGGATCGCCGGCCCGCCGCTCGACTTCACCCGGCAGCAGGCGCTCGGCGCACGCGCGACGGTGCTGTCGGCCTCGGCGCAGCAGCTCGGTCTCCGACCCGCCAACGTCGCCGCTGGCGGCTCCGATGACGCATCCGGCGACGACGCGGCCCAGGCAACCTCGCTGGTGTGGTTCGAGGACTCCACCGCACGCTGACCCACCCACGCACGGACCCCCGAGAAGGACAACGCGAGCATGCGCCTGCTGATCGAGCTCGACGACCGTCGCGAGGCGGTCGAGGTGGACGGATGGTCCGGCGCGTCCTCCCTCGGAGAACTCGTCGCCGCCGCGATCGGCGTCGAGCTCGACGCCGAGACCTCCCTCGCGGTCGACGGACACCGAACCAGCGCGGCGACTCCGCTGCGTGACCTCGTCCTGCTCGAGGGGTCCCGTGTCGGACGCACGCCGCAGGAGCGCCCGCAGTTGGTCGACGACTGGAGTGTCACACTCGCCGGGGGGCTCGACGCGGGTCTGGTCGTGCCGATCCCGCGCAGCCGGAAGCTCGTCGTGGGCCGGGCACCGCAGGCCGACGTCGTGCTGCCCACCGAGAGCGCGTCGTGGGAGCACTGCACGATCGAGCGCGAGGACGACGGGGTCCGGGTGCGCGACGCCGGTTCGACCAACGGCACCGTGATCGCGGGCGAGCGCATCGATGCCGACGGTGTGCTGCTCACCGGGACCACGAGCGTCATCGTGGGCGGCGCCGTGCTGTTGGTCCGGCCAGCGCTGGACGAGGTCCCCGTGCCGGCCGCGGGCTCGCTGGCCAACCTGACGCCCGCGGCGACCGCGCCGTTCAACCGCCCGCCCCGAGCCGGGCGGAACACCGAGACCGAGACCGTCGACCCACCCGCCAAACGCGAGGTCCCCCAGGCCTCCAAGTTCAGCTGGATCACTGTCGCAGCGCCTCTGGTCCTCGCCGGGGCGATGGTGCTCCTGCTCGGCGACGCACGGTTCGCCCTGTTCGCGCTGCTGTCTCCGGTCACCGCGATCGGCATGTGGTTCGAGCAGAAGCACCGTCGGGCGAAGAACCTGAAGGAGGAGGACACCCGCTTCGCCGAGGCAGTGGAGTCCTTCCGGGGTGAGATCGCCGAGGCCGCAGCGGTCGAGGCCGCCCGTCGGCAGGAACTCGTCCCCGACCCGGCCACCGTCGTCCGCCGGGCCGAGCTCCCCACCACCCTGCTGTGGCAGCGACGCTCCCAGGACACCGACTTCCTGAGCCTGCACGCCGGCACCGGAGACGCACCGTGGCGCCCCGAACTCGATCAGCGGGCCGCGTCGTCCAAGCTCGAGGACGAAGCGAAGGCGGCCATCGCGGACAGTCGCCTGACCGCAGCACCGGTGGTGGCCGACCTGTCCGACGCCGGCGTCGTCGGGATCGTCGGTGACCGCGAGGGAGTACTCGCGCTGGCGCGCAGCCTGCTCGCGCAGGCCACCGTGCACTGCGGTCCCGCCGACCTGACGGTGGGCATCTTCTGTGACGCTGGCCGTGCCGATGACTGGGGGTGGGCCTCCTGGCTGCCGCACGCGCGCGTGGCGGGGAGCAGCACCGGTGCCCGTTGGATGTCGGCGCAGCGCGACCAGAGCGCGGCGATGCTCCGAGGGCTGCGGGAGTCGCTCGACGAGCTACCGACCCCGAACCTGCTCGTCGTGGTCGACTCCGAGGTGCTCACCGAGGGGCGCGATGCGCCCGCCCGCAACCTGCTCGGCGAAGGGCGCACCGTCCCCGGACAGTCGCTCCGTCCCGGTGAGCAGCCACGGCGGGTGAGCGGGATCGTCATCGCGACCAACGAGCAGCAGCTTCCAGCAGCCTGCACGACGATCGTCACGGTCGGTGCCGACGCCGCCGCGACGGTCTACCGGCCGGAGGACCGGACCCGCGTCGAGGACGTCGTGCTCGCCGGACTCAGCGTCGAGACAGCCGAACGGAGCGCCCGCAGCGTGGCGCACTTCGACGATCCCGAACTGCTGGTTCCGGGGGCGTCCTTGCCGTCGCTCGTCCGCCTGCCGGAGCTGCTCGCGGGGGACGACACGGTCCCGCGAACCCAGGCGGCCACGAGCCCCGTCGACACGATCCGAGCGGCGTGGGGCGCCCGCACCGGCTTCTCGACCCCGATCGGGTCCTCGGAGAGCGGCGTCCTCGAGCTCGATCTGGTCCGCGACGGGCCGCACGGTCTGGTCGGTGGCACGACGGGTTCGGGCAAGAGCGAGTTCCTGCGCTCGCTCGTCGCCGGGCTCGCTGCACGCAACGATCCCACCCGCCTCAACTTCCTGCTCGTCGACTTCAAGGGCGGCGCCGCGTTCGCTGCCTGCGAGCGACTGCCGCACACCATCGGCACCATCAGCAACCTGGACGAGCAACTCGCCGACCGTGCGATCCGTGCACTCGAGGCCGAACTCGAGCGTCGTCAGCGGGTGTTCGCCGCAGCCGGCGCGGACATCGACAACCTCGACGCCTACCTGGCGACGATGCCCGACGAACCGATGCCGCGCCTGCTCCTCGTGGTTGACGAGTTCGCGATGCTGGCGAAGGACTTCCCCGACGTCCTCACCTCGCTCGTCGCCGTCGCCGCGGTCGGTCGGACACTCGGCGTCCACATGATCCTCGCCACCCAGCGGCCTGCTGGCGTCGTGAGCGAGGACATCCTGGCGAACACCAACATGCGGGTGGCGCTGCGGGTGCAGAGCCGCGAGGACTCGACCAACGTGATCGGCGTGCCCACCGCCGCGGGTATCGGTCGCCAACAGACCGGTCGCGCGTACGTGAAGCTCGGGCAGGACGACATCACCCCGGTGCAGACCGCGCTCGTCACCGGCCGTGCTCGCGACGAGCGTGCGGAGCAACCGGTGTCCGTCCGACCGACCGACGTCTTCGGCGTGCCCGCTCCGATGCCCGCTCCGGCGCCGACGGCGGCCGACGTCACCGACCTCGACCAGCTCATCGAGGCGATCGCGCAGGCCAACGCCGCCGCCGGGCACGCCCCGCCGCGACCGATCTGGCCCGAGGCCCTCGGCGATCGCGTCGAGCTGGCCGAGCTGGCGCCCGTCGTCGGACCGCTGCGGACCGTGCCCGTCGCCCTGGCCGACGACCCGGACCACCAGCGCCAGGTCACGACCGGGTGGGACCTCGACGAGGGCAACCTCATGCTCATGGGCATCCCCGGCAGCGGGACGAGCACGGCCCTCGCCACCCTCGCCTTGCAGCTCGCCGAGGCGACGAGCCCGGACGACCTCGACCTGCTGGTGCTCGACATGGGTCCAGGCGACCTGGCGCCCCTCGCGCAGCTTCCGCACACGACCGCCTACGTCGGCTCCGGTGCCGGCGCGGGGGAGGTGCAGGCGCGGTTCCTCCGGCACCTGCGCGTCGAGCTCGAGCGACGTCGCGCCGCTCCGGGTGGCCGCCGGGCAGTCGTGTTGATCGACGGCCTCGCGGCCCTGCGCGACGAGTACCAGGACTTCGAGGGGCAGCTGCTGCTCGACGCCCTGTACCGCGTCTACGCCGAGGGGCCCGCGCTCGGCATATCGTTCGCCGTCTCGACGACCCGCGCCAAGGCGGTCCCGTCCGCGATGGACGAAGTGACGACCCAGAAGTGGATGTTCCGCCTGGCCGACCCGTACGACTACGCCTCGATCGGCGTCCGCCCGAAGGACGTCCCACCGCCCGTAGCCGGTCGCTTCATCGACTCGATCCTGCGGCTGCAGTCCCACGTGGCGACGCCGGGCGTCCCGCTGGCGCAGGCCGTCGATCGCCTCGTCGAGCGCTGGCCCGGCACGGCTCCGAAGGCGAGTGCGGTCGGTCGGCTGCCCGACGCCGTCCTGGTCGACGAACTCGGTGCGGGTGCGGTGTTCGCGGGGGAACCGTGGCGGATCCCGATCGGGGTCGCCGAGGACGATCTCCGTCCCGCAGCGCTCGAGGTCTACGACGGCGAACACGTGCTCGTTGCGGGTCCAGCCCGGTCGGGCAAGTCGACCGTGCTCCTGGCGCTCGCGGCCCTCGCTCGCGCCGCGGATGGCGTGCGACCGGCGGTCTGGGCGATCTGTGATCGCCGTTCGCCGCTCGCCTCCGGGGACTTCGACCGCATCGCCGTCGGCCCCGACGAGGTCCCGGCTCTGCTGGCCGGGCTGCGGCTCGAGCGTGGACCGGTGCTGCTGTTGATCGACGACGCGGAACGCTTCGATGACGGCGACCAGGCCATCGCGACGCTGCTCGCGACCGAGCGCCCCGGGCTCTGCGTCGTCGCGGCGGGCCGCTCGGCGGACCTCCGATCGCTCTACAGCCACTGGACACGAGCGGTCCGCAAGTCGCGTTGCGGCGTCCTCCTGCAGCCGGACGTCGACTACGACGGCGAGTTGCTGGGCGTCACGCTCCCGCGCCGAGCACCGGTGGCGCTGACCGTGGGTCGCGGCTACGCGTCCTCCGGCGGCGCCGTCCGCCTCGTGCAGACCGCGTCCGCAGGCAGCTGACCGACTGACTGACGGACTGGAGGCCCGTGGCGACGCCGCCACGGGCCTCCACGCTGTCAGCTGGTCGCGCGACCGACGCGCTCAGCCCCGACAGGCCCGCTCAGTCGCGCGTCGTGATCCCGAAGGGCGAGCTCTCGAGGTTCGTGAAGTTCCCCACCGTCGCCCGGACGGTGCACGACGGGGCGACGGAGAGTGCGGTGACCACGAGCCCGTCGGACGACACGGCCAACGCGCCCGAGCAGCCGTCGGCGAACCGGACGCCGGACTCACCGCCGGCCACGTCGACGAGCATCTGCGACGGCCGCCCGCTGCTCGGACTGCGGTAGAGCGGGTTGAGCTCGTCGGCACCGTTCGGCCAGACCGGCACCAGGGTCACCGGCAGCGCCGTCTGGCTGACCGTCCGGTCGGGCGTGCGGACCTCGACGCCCTGCAGCCGCTGGACGGGGTAGGCAGTCCCGCGGACGGCGTCGTCGGTCACGGCTGTGGTGGTCGCCTCGCCGACACCCTCGAGCCAGGTCTGCAGCGCGGCACCGTCCTTGACAGAGAGTGGCACAGAGGCCTCGACCGTGACGTCTCCACCGGCGGGGACCTCGACGCCGGACAGGCTCCACGCACACGCCGTGTCCACACCGGTCAGCGACGGCTGGTTGCGCTTCGCCGTGATGCCCTCGCCGGACCAAGTGGCCGCGGGGCAGGAGTCTCCCGACCGAGCACCTGGCAGCACCTCGAGGAACGGTCCGCTGAGGGTGGCCGCCTGCGCCGCGTACGTGATGCGCAGGTCCACTGTGCCCTTCGCCGGGTCGATGGTGGCACGCCGTGTGGTCGCGAGGCCGGTGGGAAGCGGCTGGTCCTGCTGGTAGGCGTTGGCGGCCTGTGCGGTCGCGGAACCGGGCCCCGGCGTCTTCTGGAGAGCTCCGGGCAGCCACACGACGCCACCGACGATCAGTGCGGCGACGAGCACGACGCCGATGCCGCCGAACAGGAGCGCACGGTTGGTCAGCCATTCGGGGCGGGCGAACCGACGCGTCGGTTCGGGCTCGGCGGCCGGTGCGGCGGGCAGCGGCTGCCGCGCCATCGGCCGGATGACGGTCTGCGACCCGGCGGGGCCGAGCTCCGGGGCCGGCCCGACGACCGCGGTGTCGTTCCCGGTGGCGGTGGTCTGGGATCCCGTCGCGTCGTCGGGGCGGACCCCACGGACGACGGTCGCCGGACGCTCGACCTCGTCGAACGAGTCCGGGTCGCTGGAAGCGACCAGCGCGGATGCCGAGGCGAGGGACCGTGCGAGCCGACGGAGAGTCCCCGCCGCGTCGGCCGCCGACGGCCGGGCGTTCGGGTCCTTCGCCAGCAGGGCAGACACCGCCGTCCACAACGGGTCCGGCACGTCGAGTGGGGGCGGGTTCGACGTGACGTGCCGGTACGCCACTGCGAAGTCCGTGCCAGGCCCGGCGAACGGCGTGCGACCGGACAGCAGCTCGTAGAGCATGACCCCGGCGCCGTAGACGTCGGCGGCCGGACCCGAGCGGCCGTGGCTGATCGACTCGGGTGCCATGTACTGCGGTGTGCCGAGGAGCCCGGTGGTGGTGCGCTCGCGCTCGGCGACGACGGAAGCGATGCCGAAGTCGCTGACCCGGACGTCGCCGGTCGCGCCGGACTCCCACGGGGCCTGGAGCAACACGTTGTCGGGCTTGACGTCACGGTGGGTGACGTCCTGCTCGTGCGCCGCAGCGAGGGCGTCGAGGGTCTCGGCGGTGATGGTCAGGGCGTCACGCGGAGTGAGCGGCCCGTTCGCCGCGAGCAGGTCGCGGGCGGATCCGCCCGGCACCAGGTCCATGACGATCGCGAGCCGGTCACCCTCGACGACCAGGTCACGGACGCGCACGACGGACGGGTGCTGCAGGGCGAGGAGCACGGAGCGCTCCCGGACGAAGCGCTCGACGATCTGCGGGTCGGCGGCGAGTTCGGCACGCAGGAGCTTCGCTGCGAAGGCATCACCGGTCGCAGTGTGTTCGACGCGCCAGACCTCACCGGTGGCACCGGTCCCGAGCAGTTCGACCAGTCGGTAGGACGCACCGAGCGGTTCGCCCTGGCCGTACTGCCCTTGACGGTCCTGCGCCACGCGTTCCCCGATTCCCCCGATGGCCGACCCCTCGCCGACCACGCAATGTTACCGGCCGGGCTGCTCCGGCGCCGCGTACTGCACGTCGATCGCGTGCTGCGTGAACCCCGAGCGCCGGTACAGCGCGAGCGCCGGCTCGTTGTCCCCCTCGACGTACAGTGCGGCGGCGGTCAGCCCACGGCCGTGCAGCCGGGCGGTTCCCGCACGCATGAGCACACCACCGAGCCGCTGTCCCTGCAGGTCGGGCCGCACGGCGACGGCGTAGAACTCT
>Ga0265797_10004675_pt1 | contig 20666 bp, 20 predicted proteins | sample P2T30metagenome_FD_192433 | JGI IMG/M metagenome (GOLD analysis project Ga0265797, IMG submission 192433) | Plant litter microbial communities from East Loma Ridge, Irvine, California - P2 T30 | ecosystem: Environmental > Terrestrial > Plant litter > Unclassified | place: USA: California...
CCCTCCCTCCCCGACCGACTCCCCACGACCACCTCCGGAGCAGCATCGTGCACACCACCGCCCCCACGGCCCCCGCGGCCTCGTCGCACCCCACCTCGGCACGTCCCGCCGCGGCCGCTGCGGAGACCGTCGTGACGGACCCGGCCCCCTCGCCGGGCCGCGCGCCCCGGCGGGCCGTGCCCCGCCTCCGGACCCTCGTCGCCCTCACCGCCGCCGCCCTCGTCGCCGCCCCGCTCGCCCTCGGTGCGTCGCCGGTGGTGCCGGCCGCCGCGGCTCCCGCGCCCGGTGCCGGTCCCTCGGCGCCGGCCGCGTCGGCCGCGTCCGCCGCCGGTCCCGCCACCGGTCCCGCCACCGGTCCCGCCACCGAGTGGACCGTGGGTCCCGCCGACGCGACCGGCCCCGACGACCGCGTCTCGCTGCGCCACGAGGTCGAGCCCGGCGCGACGGTCGAGGACCACGTCGCGGTCACCAACCTCGGCAGCACGCCGGGATCCTTCGTCGTCGAGGCCGGCGACGGCGTCACCAGCGGCGACGGCGCGTTCGACGTCCGCACCGGCAGCGAGGGGCCGGAGGCGGTGGCCGGCTCCGCCACGGACCGCGCCCCCGGCACGGGCTCGGGTTCGTGGATCGCGCTCGGCGGCCTCGACGCCGACGGCCGAGTCGCCCTGCAGCCCGGGGAGACGCGCGTGCTGCCCGTGACCGTCACCGTCCCCGCGGACGCCACGCCCGGCGACCACCCGGCGGGCGTCGTCGCCGGCGTCACCACCGACGACGCCGTGAGCGTCAGCCACCGGATCGGCGTCCGGCTGCACCTGCGCGTGGCCGGCGAGGTGCGTCCCGAGCTCGCGGTCAGCGAGGTGCGCACGTCGTACGTGCCCTCGTGGGTGCCGTTCGCCCCGGGCACGGCCGAGGTCAGCTACCGGGTGACGAACGAGGGGAACGTGCGGGTCGGCGCCGCGCCGCGGGTGGACGCCGGCGGGCCCTTCGGCCTGGGGGCGGCGGCCGCGAGCGGTGAGCAGCGCGAGCTGCTGCCCGGCGAGAGCGTCACCCAGACGGTGTCGCTCGCCGCCCTGCCGGTGGTGCTGCTCGCCGGTGACCTGAGGGTCGCCCCGGTCGCCCTCGGGCAGGACGTCCTGCCCGCCGCGGACGCCGCGACCGCCGACCTCACGGGCCTCGCCCTGTCGTGGACGGGTATCGCCCTCGTGCTGCTCGTCGCCGGCGTCGTGGTGCTGCTCGTCGTGCGCGCCCGCCGTCGCCGCCGCGGCATCGCTGCCCCCTGACGGCCTCGGTCGGACCCGCCCTCAGCCACGCGAGATGCCCCATCTGGGGCATCTCGACGCGCCAGCACCCCGTCCCGCGGTATCTCGATCCGCACGACCCCGACGCGCACCTCCGTCCGCCCCACCACCCGATCGAGATGCCCCATCTAGGGCATCTCGACGCGCCAGCACCCCGTCCCGCGGCATCTCGATCCGCACGACCCCGACGCGCACCTCCGTCAGCCCCACCACCCGATCGAGATGCCCCATCTGGGGCATCTCGACGCGCCAGCACCCCGTCCCGCGGCATCTCAAGCATCGCAGCGCCCCCGCGCCGCGCCCCGTCGCCCTAGTGGAACGGGCAGCGCGACGGCGCACCCGCGGCGCGGACGCGGCCGCCGGAGCGCGGCTTGGTGGGCAGGCGCCTCCTGTCCACCTCGAGCCCGGCCCCGTCGAGGTCGAGTCGAGGGTCGCTGAGGGTCGCGACGGCCGCGGCGAGTCCCGCGATGGCGAGCTTCTCGCCGGGGCAGCGGTGGCCGGTGGCGACGCCCGCGCCGCCGTGCGGGACGAACGCGGTGAGCGCCTCGTAGTCGTCGACGCCGACGAAGCGCTCGGGGTCGAACTCGCCCGCGCGCTCCCACGACGCGTCGTCGGTGTCCGTGCCGAGGACGTCGAGCACCAGCCGACCGCCCTTCCGGACGGTCTCACCGGCGAACTCCACGTCGCGCGTGGTGAAGCCGGGCAGGACGGGGACGAAGGGTGCGGTGCGCCGGATCTCCTGCGCGAACGCGACGGCGAGGGGCCCGTCGACGAGCGAGCCCCGTTCGGCGGTCTCCTCGGCGATGCGGCGCCGCCACTCGGGGCGGTCGTGCAGTTCCTTGGCGGCGAACGCGACGAAGCGCGCGACGGCGATGAGCGGCCTGAAGCTGTTCTGCAGCTCGACCCCCGCCAGGCGGGCGGGCAGCAGCTCGCCGCGCGGGTCGCGGTGCCAGGCCCACTCGTGCAGGGCGGTGCCGTCGGCGGGACGCAGGCGTCCGTCACGGACCGCCTCGACGAGGTGCTCGGCGTGCCGGTCCGACCATCGCCGGTGGGCGGCGGCGAGCAGGTACTCGGGGCTGTAGGGCGCGCCGAAGCCGTCGACGATCTGGGCGAGCCGGGCGGACCAGCGGGTCTTCGCGGCGGCCGTGCCGGGGACTCCCGCCCACCGCATGCCCGCGCGGCCGAGCGCGCCGACGGCCGCGTCGTAGGCGCTGCGTCGGCTGGGCGAACCAGGGTCGAGCCACGCGTCGAGCTCGGCGCGGAACTCCGCCTCGAAGCGCGGGGTGAGGCGGGCGACCTGCTCGTCCTCGTAGGCGACGTCGACGAAGGTCGCCTTGCGGTGCCGGTGCTCGTCCCCGTCGAGGGTGTGCACGGACCCGTCGCCGAACAGGGTCTGCTGCACGAGGCCGGGCATCGCGCCGTGGCGCGAGACGGTGTCGGGGTCGTAGAAGAGCCCGACGGCCTCGCTGCCGCGGATCAGCAGCGCCTCGCGCCCGAGCAGCCGCATCGGCACCGCCCGCGCCCCCTCGGACGCGCGCCGCCAGATCGCCGCCCCGAACCCGTACCCGCGGGTCATCAGCGACAGCGAGTCGTCGTGGGCCAGGGCCGACAGCGGCCCGGTCACCCCTCGTGAGGCCGTGGACGGGGCGTCGCGGTCGCGCGCGGACGTCGGGCGGTCGGACGGGGTCGTGGCGGTGCTCGAGCTCATGCCCCATGCTCGCAGCCGCGCCTCCGCACCCGGTGCGTGCGTACCCCGTGCCGTGGACGGTCGCGCGCCTCCGGCCACCTGTGCAGGAGGCGCGCGAGGGTCAGGAGGCGCCGGTCACCTGGAGCGGAGGGCGTGGGATTCGAACCCACGAGACATCACTGCCCACTTGTTTTCAAGACAAGCTCCATCGGCCGCTCGGACAGCCCTCCCGGTGCGCCGACCCGGGCCGGCGACCGTGCGCGAGTCTACCGGCCGTGCCCGTCGGCGGCGAGGGCACCGTGACAGGGCCTTCGCGCGACCGGGCGGCCCGGGTCACGGAACGGCCAGGGTCCTGGGCGACCCGGCCCGCGCCTCCGGCCCCCTACAGCGACGAGAGCGCGGCCGCGAGGCCGTCCTCGCGGTCGCTGCCGGTCTGCTCGTTGGACACCTCGACGACGTCCTCGGGCGCCTGGCCCATGGCGACGCCGCGTCCCTCGCGGGACGCCCAGCGGAGCATGTCGACGTCGTTGCGCCCGTCGCCGCAGGCGAAGACGCGGTCGGGGTCGATGCCGAGGCGCTGCCGCACGCGTTCGAGCGCGGTGGCCTTCGAGACGCCGTCGGGGGCGATGTCGAGCCAGGACGTCCAGCCGACGTTGTAGTTCACCTTCGAGAGCCCCATGCGCTCGACGATCTCGAGGAACTCGTCGATGCCGTGCTCGGGCGAGAGCACGACGACGCGCGTCGCGGGCTGCTCGAGCAGCTGGGCGAACTCGACGTTCTCGGCCCGGGCCGCCATCGCCGCCTCGGGGAACGGCCCGTGGTACCGCATGACGCCCTCGGCGTCCTCGACGGCGTAGCTGCTCTCGGCGAGGTGGTCGTGGATCGTCGTGAGCACCTCGGTCGGGTCGAACTCCTCGACGTGCCAGGTGCGGTAACCCGTCTGTGCGGTCTCGTCGCGCTCGAGCGTGATGGCCCCGTTGGCGCAGACGACGAGGTCGCTGACGAGCCCGAGGCGCTCCATGACGGGCAGGGTCATCTCGACGCTGCGGCCCGTGGCGATCATGACGGCGTGCCCCTCGTCGGCGAGGCGCGTGATCTCGTCCGCGACGGCGTCGCTGATCCGGCCGTCCTCGGTCATGATGGTGCCGTCGACGTCGAGGGCGACGAGCCAGCGCTCGTCGTCGGGCAGCGCCTCGGGCCGGACGGCCGCGGTGCTCGTCACGCGACCGGCTCGATGATCTCGAGGCCACCGAGGTAACGGCGCAGCGCCTCGGGCACGACGACGGAGCCGTCGGCCTGCTGGTGGGTCTCGAGGATCGCGACGAGCCAGCGGGTCGTGGCGAGCGTGCCGTTGAGCGTCGCGACGGGAGCGGTGCGACCGCTCTCGGTGCGATGCCGGATGTCGAGTCGCCGCGCCTGGTACGTGGTGCAGTTCGACGTCGAGCTCAGCTCGCGGTAGGTCCCCTGCGTGGGCACCCACGCCTCGATGTCGAACTTGCGGGCCGCGCTCGACCCCAGGTCGCCGGCCGCGACGTCGATGACGCGGTAGTTCAGCTGCATGGCCTGCAGCATCGTCTCTTGCAGACCGACGAGCGCCTCGTGCTCCTGCTCGGCACGGTCCGGGTGCACGTAGCTGAACATCTCGAGCTTGTTGAACTGGTGCACGCGCAGGATGCCGCGGTTGTCCTTGCCTGCGGCACCGGCCTCGCGTCGGTAGCAGGTCGACCAGCCGGCGTACCGGACGGGCGCCCCCTCGACGTCGAGGATCTCGTCGGCGTGGTACCCGGCGAGCGCCACCTCGCTGGTGCCCGTGAGGTAGAGGTCGTCGGCGGGCAGGTGGTAGACCTCGTCGGCGTGGGCGCCGAGGAACCCCGTGCCGCCCATGACCTCGGGGCGCACGAGCGTCGGCGTGATCAGCGGGGTGAAGTCGTTCTCGACGGCGAGGTCGAGCGCCATGTTCATCATCGCGATCTCGAGGCGGGCTCCGATGCCGCGCAAGAAGTAGAACCGCGAGCCCGACACCTTGGTGCCGCGCTTGATGTCGATCGCGCCGAGCTTCTCGCCGAGGTCGGCGTGGTCGAGGGGCTCGAAGTCGAAGGTCGGTCGCGTGCCGTGCTCGCGCAGGGTGACGAAGTCCTCCTCGCCCCCGGCGGGGACGCCGTCGACGACGACGTTGCCGAGGGCCCGGGCGGCCGCGTCGAACGCGCCCTCCGCCTCGGTGGCGGCGGCCTGCGCCTGCTTGACCTGCGCGGCGAGCTGCTGCGCCTGCGCGACGAGGCCGGCCTTCTCGGCCTTCGGCGCCGCGGCCACGGTCTTGCCGAACGCGTTCTGCTCGGCGCGGAGGCCCTCGAACGCGGTGATCGCGGCACGACGGGCGGAGTCGGCGGCGACGGCGTCGTCGACGAGCGACTCGGACTCCCCGCGCGCGCGCTGGCTGGCCTTGATGCGGTCGGGGTCGTCGCGGAGCAGCTGGGGATCGATCACGCGCTCCATCCTATGGAGGTCCACCGACGTGCGGACCCGTCCTCCCCGGGCCGGCCGCGGGACCGTCCCTCCACGGCGTCGGCGCACCTCCGGCCCCCCGCCGCGCCGCGTCGATACGCTCGCCCCATGACCTCGACCCCCGCCCAGAGCACCCGGCCCGACGACGACCGTGCGGACGGTCGCGAGCGCCGCGCGGCAGCCGTCGTCTACAACCCCGTCAAGGTCGACCAGGCGGCCATCCGCGCCTCCGTGTCACGGTACGAGGCCGAGGCCGGGTGGGCGCCCACGCGGTTCTACGAGACCACGCCCGACGACTGGGGCAGCGGGGTCGCGGGCCGTGCGGTCGACGAGGGCGCCGACGTCGTCATCGCCGCCGGCGGCGACGGGACGGTGCGCGCGGTCGCCGAGGCGCTCCGCGGCACCGACGTGGCCCTGGGCCTGCTGCCGTCGGGCACGGGCAACCTGCTGGCCCGCAACCTCGACCTCACGCTCGACCACCTCGACGACTCGGTGGCGACCGCGTTCCTCGGGCGCGACCGTGCCATCGACCTCGGCGTCGTCGACGTCGAGCGCGAGTCCGGCGAGCGCGAGAAGATCGTCTTCGTGGTCATGGCCGGGGTCGGCCTCGACGCGAAGATGCTCGCGAACACGAACGACGACCTCAAGAAGAAGGTCGGCTGGCTGGCGTACGTGGACGCCATCGTGAAGGCGCTGCGCGACGACAACAGGATCGAGCTGCGCTACGAGCTCGACGACGGCGGCCGCAAGACGATGCGCGCGCACACCATGATCATCGGCAACTGCGGACTGCTGCCCGCGAACATCATGCTGCTGCCCGACGCCGCGGTCGACGACGGCGAGTTCGACATCGTCGCCCTGCGCCCCGAGGGCTTCTTCGGCTGGGTGCAGATCACGACGAAGATCATCTGGGAGAACGGCATCCTGCGCCGCAGCAGCGTCGGGCGTCGCATCCTCGCGGCGAACAGCCGAGAGGTGCGCACCCTGCGCTACGCGAAGGGCAAGAAGCTCGTCGTCCGGCTCGACTCGCCGCAGGACTTCGAGGTGGACGGCGACTCGGTCGGCACCGTCGTGGCCGCGCGGGCCGTGGTCGATCCGGGTGCCCTGGTCGTGCGCGTGCCGTCCGACAGCTGACGCGCCTCCGGCACCGCCGGCCCCGCGGGTGCCGTCCGCGGCCGCGTCGACGGGACGCGGTGCGCCCTACGCGCCGCTGACGACGTCGCGCAGCCAGTCGCGGGCGTCGACGAAGGCGGCGTCGTCGTACCGCGGCACGACGCGCGCGGCCTTGCCGTCGGCCCGCGGGTACGACCCGAGGAACGTCACCGCCGGGCTGAACCGCTTGAGCCCGAGCAGGGCGTCGGCGACCCGTTCGTCGAGGACGTGCCCCTCGAGGTCGATGACGAAGCGGTAGCGCCCGAGCTCGTCGCCGATGGGCCGCGACTGGATCGAGCTGAGCGTGATGCCCCGCGTGGCGAACTGCTCGAGCATGTCGACCAGCGAGCCCGAGCGGTCGTCGGGCAGTTCGACGACGAGACTCGTCTTGTCGGCGCCGGTGGGCGGCGGCACGGGCGCGGTGCGGCTGACGAGCACGAAGCGGGTGACGGCGTGCGCGTTGTCGCCGATGTCGCGGGCGAGCACCTCGACCGCGTGGTGCTCGGTGATCCCGGGCGGGGCGACGGCCGCGTCGGCGACGCCGTCGGGGTCGCTGAGCAGGCCGGCGGCGGCGGACACGTTCGACGCGGCGGGCAGGTGGCCGTGCCCGGGCAGGTTCCGCTCGAGCCAGCCGTGCGTCTGGCCGTAGGCCACCGGATGCGCGGCGACGACGCGCACGTCGGCGAGCGTCGTGCCCGGGGCCGCCACGAGGACGAAGTCGACGGGGACGAGCTGTTCGCCGACGATCCGGAGGCCCGGCGTGCGCGCGAGGGCGTCCTGCGTGGCGCTGACCCCGCCCTCGACGCTGTTCTCGATCGCGATCATCGCCGCGGTGCTGCGCCCGGCGACGACGTCGGCGAGCGCCTCGCCCACGTTGGCGACGGGACGGTGGACGGCGCCGCGCGCCTCGGGCACCTGGCGCAGGGCGGCCTCGGTGAAGGTGCCCGCGGGGCCCAGGTAGCTGTACGTGTGCGTCTGCTCCTGCTCAGGCATGGCACGAGCCTAGGGGCTGGGGAGAAGGGGTACGCGGACGGGGCACCGGTGCCAGGATGTCGACATGACCGATCGCGCCGGAACCCCCGCCCAGGACGCCGACCTCATCGACGTCGACGCCGTCGTCGCCGCGTACCACGACCTGGTGCCCGACGTCTCCGACCCCGAGCAGAAGGTGGTGTTCGGCACGTCCGGCCACCGCGGCTCGTCGCTCGACTCGGCGTTCAACGACGCCCACATCGCGGCGATCACGCAGGCGATCGTCGAGTACCGCGCCGGGCAGGGGATCACCGGGCCCCTCTTCATCGGACGCGACACGCACGTCCTCAGCGGTCCGGCGGAGCAGACGGCGCTCGAGGTGCTCGCCGCGAACGGCGTGACGGTCCTCGCCGACGCCGACGGCGGGTACGTGCCCACCCCGGCGGTGAGCCACGCGATCCTCGTGCACAACGCCGACGAGGCGAACGCCGAGCAGGCGGACGGCATCGTCGTCACGCCGAGCCACAACCCGCCCCGTGACGGCGGCTTCAAGTACAACCCTCCGCACGGTGGCCCGGCGGACAGCGACGCGACGAGCTGGATCGCCGCGCGCGCCAACGACCTGATCGCGGGCGGCAACGCCGACGTGAAGCGCGGCGAGGCGGACCCCGGCCGGTACGACTTCAAGGGCACGTACGTCGCCGACCTGGCGAACGTGATCGACGTCGCGGCGATCAAGGAGGCCGGCGTCCGCATCGGCGCCGACCCGCTGGGCGGGGCGAGCGTCGAGTACTGGGCGGCGATCCGGGACGTGCACGGCCTCGACCTCACGGTGCTCAACCCCGACGTCGACCCGACGTGGCGCTTCATGACGCTCGACTGGGACGGCAAGATCCGCATGGACCCGTCGAGCCCCTCGGCGATGGCGAGCGTGGTCGAGAAGGTCGGCGACTTCGACGTGGTGACCGGCAACGACGCGGACGCCGACCGGCACGGGATCGTCACGCCCGACGGCGGCCTCATGAACCCGAACCACTACCTCGCGGTCGCGATCGACTACCTCGTGACCCACCGCCCCGGGTGGCGCGACGACGCCGCCGTCGGCAAGACCCTCGTCTCGTCGAGCATCATCGACCAGGTCGTCGCGTCGCACGGGCGCACGCTGTGGGAGGTCCCGGTCGGCTTCAAGTGGTTCGTCCCCGGCCTCGTCGACGGCAGCGTCGTCTTCGGCGGCGAGGAGAGCGCGGGGGCGTCGTTCCTCCGCACCGACGGCACCGTGTGGACCACCGACAAGGACGGCATCCTGCTGGCCCTGCTCGCCGCCGAGATCATCGCGGTCACCGGCAAGACGCCCTCGCAGCGCTACGCGGAGCTCGTCGAGCAGTTCGGTGACCCGGTCTACCAGCGCGTCGACGCCCCCGCGTCGAAGGAGCAGAAGGCGCGCCTCGGCAAGCTGTCCGGCGAGGCGGTCACGGCGACCGAGCTGGCCGGCGACCCGATCACGGCGAAGCTGACCGAGGCGCCCGGCAACGGCGCGTCGGTGGGCGGGCTCAAGGTCGTCACCGACAAGGCCTGGTTCGCGGCGCGGCCCAGCGGCACCGAGGACGTCTACAAGATCTACGCCGAGTCCTTCGTCGGGCGCGAGCACCTCGAGCGCGTGCAGGCCGAGGCGAAGCAGATCGTCGACGCGGCGCTCGGCGGCTGAGCGCTCAGCCCGCGTAGTCCGGGGCCGCCGGCAGCCCGAAGAACTCCTCGAGCGTGGCGGTCCCGGTCGCGTGCGCCTCGGTGGCGAGGGGCACGCCCACGTAGCGGAAGTGCCACGGCTCGTACTCGTACCCGGTCACGGGGGTCGACCCCTCGGGGTAGCGCAGCACGAACCCGAAGCGCCACGAGTTCTCGGCGAGCCAACGCCCCTGCGGGGTGTCGCCGAAGCAGGCCTGCAGGGCGCAGCTGAGCGGCACGGGACTGATGTCGAGCGCGAGCCCGGTCTGGTGCTCGCTCGTGCCGGGCCGTGCGCTCGTGGCGTCCGCCGCCTCCTGCCCGAGGCGCGACACCCAGCCGTCGTAGACGGTCACCTGGGTGGCGTACGAGCGGTACGCGCTCTGCACCTGGAACGCCCCGGCCCCCTCCGCCTCGCCGGCGGCGAACATCGCGAGCACTGCGTCGGCAGCTTCTCGACGCAGCACGGGAGGGTTCTGGTGGGCGACGTCCATCGTGACCAGGTCGGCCGGCGCGTAGTCGACCGGCTGCAGGGGCCGCAGCTTGTCGCTGACCACCCAGGGGCTGGCCGGGTCGTCGATCGAGAGGGCCGAGCGGTCGAAGGCGGGCGGCGCCTCCGGGGTCGGCTCGGGCGTCGGGGGCGTGGTCTCCGTGGGGGCCTCCTCGGGGGCGCTGGGGGACGCGGACGGGGCGGGCCCGGAGGCGGCGGGCGACGGTCCGGGACCGGTCGCCGTGCACGCGACGAGCGCGAGGGCGAGGCCCGTCAGCCCGACCACGGTCGCGGCGCGCCGCGCACCGGGCCGGGCGCGTCCGGAGGCGGTGGTCGACGACGCGCGGAGGTCGCCTCGGTCGCTCGGGGGTCGCAGCACGCGTGGCAGGTTACAGGCGTAGCCTCGGGCGATGTCTGAAGAGGTCAGGAACGACGCCGCCCGCAGCCAGTACGAACTCGTCGAGGACGGCGAGGTGAGGGGCTTCGCGGTCTACGAGCGCACCGACGACGAGATCCGCTTCACCCACACCGAGGTCTCGCCCGAGCACCGCACGCAGGGCCGGGGCGCCCGCCTGGTGCAGGCGGCCCTCGACGACGTGCGCGAGAGCACCGCCCTGCGCGTGGTGCCGCTCTGCCCGTTCGTCGCCGACTTCGTCGCCGACCACCCCGACTACCAGGAGCTCACGACCCGCTGACGAGGCCGCCCCGGTGCCTCACGGCACGCGGCGCAGCCACTCCGGGGTGGCGAACTTCGACTCGACGAGCGCTTCGGCCCTGGCGAGCTCGTCGGCGGTGACGGTGCCCGGGGTCGCCCCGTAGAGCGAGGTGAAGGTCTGCTTGAGCCGCTCGATGACCTCGGCGCGAGGCAGGCCGGTCTGGCTGCGCAGCGGGTCGACGCGCTTCGCGGCGCTGGTGGTGCCCTTGTCGCTCATCTTTTCGCGGCCGATGCGCAGCACCTTGACCATCTTCTCGCCGTCCATGTCGTAGCTCATGGTCGCGTGGTGCAGCAGGGCGCCGTTGCCGAGGCGCTTCTGTGCGGCGCCGCCGATCTTGCCCTTGGCGCTCGTGATGTCGTTGAGCGGCTGGTAGAACGCGTCGACGCCGAGCGAGCGCAGCCCCTCGACGACCCATTCGTCGAGGTAGGCGTACGACTCGGCGAAGCTCATGCCCTGCACGAGGTCGCCGGGCGCGTACAGCGAGTAGGTGACGATGGACTCGGCGTCCATGAACATGGCGCCGCCGCCGCTGACGCGGCGCACGACCTGGAAGCCCTCGCGGTCGGCCGCCTCGAGGTCGACCTCGTTGCGGAGGGACTGGAAGCTGCCGATGACGACGGCGGGCTGGTCCCACTCCCAGAAGCGCAGGGTGGGGCCGCGGCGGCCGGCGCCGACCTCTTCGGTGAGGACCTGGTCGAGCGCGAGGTGCAGGTTGGGCGACACGGGCCCGTCGTGGACGATCTGCCAGTCGTGGTCGGTCCAGCCGCTGGCCCGGGTGAGGGCGCGTCGGATCGCGACGGCGACGGCCTCGGCGCTCACGCCGAGCATGGTGGTGCCCTCGGGCAGGCCGGCGGTGATCGCGCGGACGATCGTCGCGGAGTCCGCGCCGACGGGCAGCCCGTTCACGGCCCGGTCGACGGCCTCGAGGGCCTCGTCCGGTTCGAGGAAGAAGTCGCCCGCGAGCCGGAACCGGGCGATGCGCCCCTCGTCCACGTCGAGGTCGACGACGACCAGCTTGCCCCCGGGGACCTTGTACTCACCGTGCATGGGGCGAGCCTACGTCCCGGGGCGCGCTCAGGCGGGCGTGCCGCCGGTCCGGAGTCGCGTCCCGAGCCAGGTGAGCAGGTCCCCGACGACCTCGTCGCGGTTGGTCTCGGTGAGCAGTTCGTGGCGGGCGCCGCCGTAGACGTGCACCTCGACGTCGCCGTAGCCGGAGCGCTCGACGTAGTCGCGGGCGAGCGCGACGGCGCTCTTCTCGCCGCCGAGCGCGTCGTCGGTGCCGACGGCGATGAGCACGGGCACGTCGCGGACGCGCGCCGCGCCCTTGGCGGGGCGTCCGAGCAGGCGCAGGGAGTCCCGGAGCCCGAAGAGGGCGAGCGCCTTCGCGTCGACGACGAGCGGGTCGTCGGCCATGGCGCGGTGGACGGCGGGGTCGCGACTGATCCACTCGAAGCCGGTGTCGCCCAGGTGCGCGTGCCGCTTGTTGAGGTCGCCGGCGGCCATGTGCCACGGCGTGCGGTGGGCGGTGCCGAGCAGCACGACGGCGTCCCAGGTGCGGGGGTCGCGGTCGACGACCATCTGCACCATGAGCGAGCCCCAGGACTGGCCGACGGCGGCGAGGGGGAGGTCGGGCTCCTCCTCGCGGATCAGGTCGGTGAAGGCGGTGACGCCGTCGACGGCGGCGCGCAGGCCCCCGTCGCCGAGGCGTCCGAGCTTCGTCGCGTCGCCGTCCCACTGGGCGAGGCCGGTGCGTCCGTGCCCCCGGTGGTCGTCGGCGTAGACGGTGTACCCGGCGCGCACGAGCTCTTGCGCGACGCGCTCGTAGCGCAGGGCGTGCTCGCCGAGGCCGTGGACGACCTGCACGATCCCCTTCGGCCGGGCGGCACGCCAGACGTACCACTGGATCGTCACGCCGTGGGCGTCGACGAACTCGTGGTCTGCGCGGGCGACGTCGAAGGTGGGCACGACCCCATGATCCCAGGGACCAGGGGTGCGCGCCCACCCTGCCCGCCGCGCGCGGGAGTCGCGGACGGTCAGCGCTGGTCGTCGACCTCGGTGCGGACGACGCCGAACGAGGCGTCGAGGTCGACCTCGACCTCGGTGCCGTCGGCGCGCTGCACGTCGACGTCCCACGCGTGGTCGGCGTCGTCGCTGCGGTCCACGTCGGTGACGGTGCCGCCCCCGGCCGCGGTGACCGCGGCGTCGGCGGCGCGGGTGCGCTCCTCCGCGCTCACGGGAGCGTCGTCCCCGGTGCCGGGGGTGCCGGAGGCGTCGGTCCCGCCCGCCACGGAGTCGTCGCCCCGGTCGTCGGAGTCGTCGTCACCGTCGCGGCGGTCCCCGCCGCGGTCGTCCGCGGCGTCGTCACGGTCGTCGGAGTCGCCGCGGTCGTCGGAGTCGTCGACGCGGCTGGACGACACGGTGAAGGCGTCGTCGAGCAGGACGACGACCTCGCGGCCGTCGGCGCGGGTGACCTCGACCTCGTAGCCGGCGAGGCCGTCGTCGAGGTCGTCGACCTCGGTGACGGTGCCGTCGCCGACCTCGGCGAGCGCGGCGTCGGCGGCGCGGTCGCGCTCGTCGGCGGTGACGTCGTCGCGGCCGACGCCGGCGGCGAGCGCGGCGCCTCCTCCGCCGAGGACGAGGACGGCGGCGAGGGCGGACGAGAGGACGACGGTCTTCTTCTTCACGGTGGGCTCCTGTTCGTGGGGCCGGGGCGGCCCCGGCGGCGTGGCACCACCGTCCCGCGGCAGCACTGAAGCGACCCTGAAGCTCCCTGAAGCGACGTTCAGCGGAGTTCAGCGAGCCCGGCCCCGGTCCGCGGCGCGGGGGTCAGGCCCCGACCTCAGCCGGCCGGCAGGGTCACGGTGAAGCGCGCACCGCCGAGGGGCGAGCGCCCCACGGCTACCCGTCCGCCGTGGGCGCCGACCAGCTCGCGGACGATCGCGAGGCCCAGCCCCGAGCCTCCGGCGTCCCGGTCCCGCGCGTCGTCGAGGCGCACGAAGCGCTCGAAGACGCGCTCGCGGTCCTCGTGGGCGACGCCCGAGCCGTCGTCGTCGACGGTGAGCTCGACGCGCGCGGGGACCCCGCCGCCTCCCGGGTGCTCGACGACGCCGAGGGCGACGACGCCGTCGGCGTGCCGGGCGGCGTTGTCGACGAGGTTGCGGACGACCTGCCCGAGCAGTCCGGCGTCGCCGGTGACGCGGGCGGGGCCCACGCCCGACGCGTCGACGCGCACCGCCCCCACCGCCCTCAGCCGCCGGGCCTCGGCGCCGACGAGGTCGTCGAGGTCGACGGGCACGCGCTGCACGCCGAGGGCTCCCTCGTCGGCGCGGGCGAGCACGAGCAGCCCCTGCACGAGCGCGGTGAGGCGCGCCTCCTCGCCGAGCACCGTGCCCGCGAGCGCCGCCCCGTCGACGCGGTCGGGGTGCAGCAGGGCGACCTCGGCGTGCTGCCGGATCACCGCGAGCGGCGACCGCAGCTCGTGCGAGGCGTCCCCGACGAAGCGCCGCTGGGTGCGCGCCGACGCGTCGAGCCGGTCGAGCATGCCGTTGAGGGTGCGGGCGAGCCGGGCGATCTCGTCGGACCCGCCCGGGTCGGCGAGCCGGCGGTCGAGACGGGCGGCGTCGATGCCGTCGGCCTCGCGGCGCAGGGCGTCGACGGGGCGCAGGGCCCGGCCGACGACGACCCACGTGGTGGCGCCGAGCACGAGCACCGCGACGGGGACGGCGACGCCGAGCGTCACGAGGCTGGCGGCAGCGGCGGCCTGCGCCTCGTCGAGAGAGCGCGCGGCGGCCACCCGCCAGTCGTCCCCGTCGGGGTCGACGGCGGCGACCGTCCGGGCGCCCGCCCCGGCTGCGTCACGGGCCGCCGACGCGCGTGCGGTCCCCGCCCGGGACGCGGTCGCGGGCGCGGTCGAGGACGCCGAAGCGGAGGCGGTCACGGACGCCGACGCGGTCGCGGTCGCGGTCTCCGAGACGAGCCGTACGTCCGCACCCGCACCTCCTGCCCCGCGGTCCCCGCGGTCCGCGCGGTCCGCGAGGTCCGCGGGGTCCGCGAGGCCCGCGGGGTCCGCGAGGTCCGCGAGGTCCGCGAGGTCGCCGCGCGCGACGGGATCGCCGCCCCGGTCGTCGTCCCCGTCGTCGTCACGGTCGTCGTCGAGGTCGTCGTCGTCCGTCGGCGTCGGCGAGGGCCCGGGAGCCGTGTTCGACGGGGTCGGCGCGGGCTCGTCCGCGCCGTCGACCTCGACGACGAACGCGTCCCCGTCGAGGTCGACCCGCCCTCCGGCGGTCGTCCCGCGCAGGGCACCGGTCCGCGCGAGGTCGACGAGGTCGGGGTCGCCCCCCGCGGCGACGACGGTGCCGGAGGCGTCGGTCACCACGACGACGGCGTCCTCCGCCTCGCCCGCCACGGCCTGGGCGGGCGTCGCACCGCCCTCGAGCGCGGCGACCACGCGCGACACGTCGGCGGCGGCCGCGGCCCGGGGCGCGTCGGCGAGGACGGCCCGCTGGACGAGCGCGAAGACGAGGGTGAAGGCGCCGAGGGTGAGGGCGACGGCGAGGACGGCGGCGGCGGTGATGCGCAGGCGGAGGCTCGCCCGGCGGGCGGGCGCGGTCCCCGACGCCAGCGACTCGCCGCCGCGGCCGTGGTCGCGGGGCCGTGCCGCCTCGTCAGCCACGGTGCGCCTCGAGCCGGTAGCCGGCGCCCCGCAGGGTGACGATGGTCTCGACCCCGAACGGCCGGTCGACCTTGTTGCGCAGGTGCCGCACGTACACCTCGACGATGTTGGGGTCGCCCTCGAAGTCGTCGTCCCACACGCCGTCGAGGACCTCGCGCTTGGTGACCACCTGCCCGGCCCTCCGCACGAGGAACTCGAGCACCGAGAACTCGCGCGCCGTGAGGTCGACGGCGACGTCCCCGCGGTGGACGGTGCGGGCGGCGGGGTCGAGCCGCAGGTCGCCGGCCTCGAGCACGACGGGGCGCTCCCGGGCCCCGCGACGGACGAGGGCGCGCAGCCGCGCCATGAGCACGACGAACGAGAACGGCTTGGTGAGGTAGTCGTCGGCGCCGGTGTCGAGGGCCTCGACCTGGTCCCACTCGCCGTCCTTGGCGGTGAGCATGAGCACGGGCGTCCAGTCCCCGGCCTCGCGCATGGCCCGGCAGACGGCGTACCCGCTCATGCCGGGCAGCATGATGTCGAGGACGACAGCGTCGTACCGCACCTCGCGGGTGCGCCAGAGGCCGTCCGGGCCGGTGGCCGCGACGTCGACGGCGAGGCCCTCGGCCTCGAGCCCGAGCCGCAGTCCCTCGGCGAGCGCCGCGGTGTCCTCGACGACGAGCACGCGCACGGCCGCCCCCTCTTCCGCGCACGACGTGCGCACGGCCCCATGCTGCCCGTCGCGCGCTGAAGCGGCGCTGAAGCGCGCGCCGCCCCGCGGCCCGCCGCCCGCCGCCCCGCCGCGACGCCGCGACGCAGAAGTGTCACCCGCGCCCGGTCCGACGACCCCGCACCGCGCCGGACCGACACCTCTGCGACCGCGCCACGGGCGTGGGGCCACAGGGCGGACGGCCGCGGGTGTCCGGTGGCGCGCTGGGACTCGAGGTGCGCGAGGCCGTCGGCGTCGGTGGGGACGCCGCGCGCCGTGCGTCCGACGTTTACTTAGCGCAAGCAACGATCTATCCTGGTCGTGATGACCCCGACCGAGACCGCACCCGCCGCCCCGCACGACACGACCGCCGCGTCCGCCCCCGCGACCGGCACCCTCCGTGCCCTGCCGCACGCGAAGCTGGCGACCGAGGTCCGCGGCTCCGTGATCCGGCTGGCCCGCCGCCTCCGGCAGCAGAAGGCCGACGACTCGCTCTCCGACGGGCTCCTCGCCGCGCTCGGCCACGTGCACAACGCCCAGCCGCTCACGATCGGCGAGCTCGCGGCCCACGAGGGCGTCGCGCCGCCCTCGATGACGCGCGCGGTCGACAAGCTCGTCGAGCAGGGCCTGCTGCGGCGCACCACCGACCCCGGCGACCGGCGCCGCGTCCTCGTCGAGACCACCGACGCCGGCCGGGACGCCGTGCTCGAGACCCGGCGCCGCCGGGACGCGTGGCTCGCCCCGCGCCTCGCCGCCCTCACGCCCGACGAGCGCCGCACGCTCGCCGACGCCACGCGCATCCTGCGAGAGCTGACCCGCTCGTGAGCGCCATGTTCCGCAGCCTCGGCGTGCCGAACTACCGGCTGTGGTTCGGCGGTGCGCTCGTGTCGAACACGGGCACCTGGATGCAGGCGACCGCGCAGGACTGGCTCGTCCTCACCGACCTCACCGACCACGACGCGACCGCCGTCGGCATCACGATGGCGCTGCAGTTCGCCCCGCCGATCCTGCTCGTGCCGGTCACGGGCCTCATCGCGGACCGTTTCGACCGGCGCCGCCTGCTCATGCTCACCCAGGCCACGATGGCGGTGCTCGGCCTCGGGCTCGGACTGCTCGTGCTCACCGGCCTCGTGCAGCTCTGGATGGTCTGGGGCTTCGCCCTGCTGCTCGGCACGGCGAACGCGGTGGACGCCCCGATCCGCCAGGCCTTCGTCTCCGAGCTCGTCCCCCGCGAGCAGCTCACCAACGCCGTCGGCCTCAACTCGGCCTCCTTCAACGGCGCCCGGCTGCTCGGCCCGGCCGTGGCGGGCGTGCTCATCGCGAGCATCGGGACGGGCTGGGTGTTCGTCATCAACGCGGCCTCGTTCGCGGCGGTGCTGCTGTCGCTGGCCGCGATCCGGGTGTCGCAGCTCGTCGCGAAGCCCAAGGTCTCGAGGGCCAAGGGGCAGATCCGCGACGGCTTCCGGTACGTCCGCGGGCGCCCCGACCTGCTCGTCGTCTTCGTCATGGTGTTCGTCATCGGCACCTTCGGCCTCAACTTCCCGATCTTCACCTCGACGATGGCGAGCGTGTCGTTCGGCGTCGACGCGAGCGGGTTCGGCCTGCTCTCGTCGTGTATCGCCGTGGGCTCCCTCGCCGGCGCCCTGCTCGCCGCCCGCCGCGAGCGCCCCCGGTTCCGGGTGCTCGTGCTGGCCTCGGCGTCCTTCGGCGTCACGTGTGCCGTGGCCGCCCTCATGCCGAGCTACTGGTCCTTCGCCGCCGTGCTGGTCACCGTCGGCCTGTCGTCGATCACGCTCATGACCACGGCGAACAGCACCGTGCAGCTGGGCACGGCGCCCGAGATGCGCGGCCGGGTGATGGCGCTCTACATGGCGATCTTCACGGGCGGCACCCCGCTCGGCGCGCCCCTCGTGGGCTGGGTCGCCGACGCGGCCGGTCCGCGCTGGGCGCTCGGCGTGGGCGCCGCCTCCGGCGTCGTCGCGGCCGGGGTCGCGGTCACCTGGCTGGTGCGCAGCCAGCACCTGCGCGTGCACCGGGTGCCGGAGGCGCGGTTCCGGTTCACGATCGACCACGACGGGGCGCCGGCGCGGGCCCGTGAAGAGGTCGTGGGCGAGCTGGCGGGCGACGAGGCGGTGCTGCGCCGCACCTCCTGACGGTGCGCGGACGCCGTCGGGGTCGGTGCGCCTGTCCGTTCCGCGCACGGGACGGACCGTGACGCGACCGTGACCCGCGGGAGCGCCCGTTCCTCGCCCCACGCGGCGTACCGTCCACGGCAGGACGGCACGGGGCGCGCGCGTGCCCGCGGCGGCCGTCCGACGGGAGGACCCACGATGGACAGGGCGCGGACGAGCGGGACGGCGGCGGCCGTCGTCGCCGTGGTCGGCGTCGCCCTCGCCACGGGGGCCGGGGCACGCCTCGGTGCCGACTCCGCCGTCGCGGCCGCGGCCGACCAGCCGTCCGCGTTCGGCCGCATCGACGTAGCCCCCGTCGCCGTCCTCGCCCTGGGCGTGGCCCTCGTCGTGGCCGCCGTCGCGCTCGTGCTCGTCGCCCTCGCGGACCGCGAGCTCGGGGCGCTCCCCACCACCGCGACCGACGCCGACGACGACGCCCCCGCCGCGGCCGCGGCCGAGGCCGAGGCCGAGGCCGAGGCCGAGACCGAGGCCGCCGCCGACGCCCGGGCCGACGCCGACGCCCGGGGCGACGCCGCTCCCCGGGCCACAGCCGACGACGCCCCCGCCGCCGAGGCGACCGCCGCCGAGCTCGCGGCCCCCGGCACCGCCGCCCCCGCCCCGCACCACGCCGCCGCCGGTCCGCACCGGCCCGCGCGGCAGGGCCGCCCCCGCTGGATGGAGCGTCCCGTCCCCGTCGTGGTCACCCGTGCCGCGACGCCCACCGACTCCCCCGACCCCGTGCGCCCCGACGTGTCGGCACGGCCCCGGGCGGGCACGGTCGGGCGGCTCCCCGGGAGCGCGGTCGCGCGCCCGGACGAGGCCGCCTCCGTGCCCGCTCCGGTGGGGGACGTCCGCCGCGCGTCCTGACGCCGCGGACGGCGACGGGGCGTCGCCCCGCGGCACGGACGCGGGCGGTGCCCGGCTCACTAGCCTGACCGCATGACCCGCACCGATCCCGCTCACGTGACCCGCGCCTCCGGCCCGCCCCGCCCCCGCCTCGTGGCGAGCGACGTCGACCACACGCTCCTCCGCGACGACCACGTGCTCTCGCCGGCGACGGTGCAGGCGGTCGCCGCCGTGCGGGCCCTGGGGGTGCCGGTCGTGCTGGCCTCGTCCCGCCCTCCGCGGGGCATGCTGCCGTACCTGCTCGAGCTCGGCCTCGCCGACGAGCCGTTCGTGGCGTTGCAGGGGGGCTTCGTGGGGAGCTGGTCGGCGGACGGCGTCCTCACGACGACGCACGAGGACGTGCTGCCGCTCGACCTGGCGCGTGCCGTGCACGACGTGGCGACGGGCCTCGAGGTCGAGGTCAGCTGGTACCGCGGCGACTCGTGGACGACGGGGCGGCGCGGCCCGGGCATCGACCGGGAGGCCTCCGTGGTCGGGTTCGAGCCGGCCCTGGGCTCGCTCGACGACGTCACCGACCCGGAAGGCGGTCCGGCGAAGATGCTGCTCGTGTCGGACCCGGACCGTCCCGAGCAGCAGCGGGCCCTGCTCGAGCGGCTCCCCGCGGGGGTCGTCGGCACGCGGTCGAACTCGCGCTACGTCGAGGTGACCCGTGAGGGCGTCGACAAGGCGACGGGCCTCGGCGTGGTCCTCGGGGCGCTGGGGGTGGCGCCGGAGTCGGTGGTCGCGTTCGGCGACGGCGACAACGACCTGGCGATGTTCGACCTCGTCGGGACGAGCGTGGCGCCGGCGAACGCGAGCGACCGGGTGCGGGCCGCGGCGTCGTCCGTGACGGACGCGAACGACGACGACGGCGTCGCCGTGGCGCTGAGGGCACTGTTCGGACTCGACTGACCGGGTCCTCGCCACGTCACGACACCTGTCGTCGATCAGGCGGGGTACACGTTCCTGGGCGTCCGGCGCAAGCCCCCGGGCAGAGACTTCGCTGAGGGTCTACCGTGCACGGCGTCAACGTCACGCCTCATCTGGGAGGGCAGCACATGCGTCCTAAGTACATCGTCATCGCGGTCATCGCCTTCATCGCCTACACGTTGGGTGCCAAGGCCGGCCACGGTCGCTACAAGGAGATCTCGAACTACTTCGGGTCGTTCTGGAACGACCCGAAGGTCAAGAAGGCCCGCTCCCAGGCGAAGAAGGACGTCGGCAAGGCCCGCAAGGCCGCCGTCAAGAAGGCGAAGAAGCGGTTCAACTGATCCCTTCCCCGCCCGACCGACCGTCGGCGTCCCACCCGAACACCTGAGTCTCCTCGAAAGGACACATCATGAGCTTCCTCGCCTTCATCCTCCTCGGCCTCATCGCCGGTGCCATCGCCAAGCTGATCCTCCCCGGCCGTCAGGGCGGCGGCTGGCTCGCCACCCTCGTCCTCGGCGTCATCGGCGCCCTCATCGGCGGCTGGCTCGGCGGCCTCATCTTCAACGTCGGCTACGACGGCTTCTTCTCGATCCAGTCCTGGATCATCGCCATCGTCGGCGCCCTGATCGTCCTCGTCATCTGGGGCTTCATCACGGGCCGCAAGGGCAGCCGCGCCTGACGCACGGCTCCACCGCACCACGGACGGGCGGTCTCCCCTCGGGGAGGCCGCCCGTCTCGCGTGCCCGGGCCCTCCCCCGGGCCGCGCTGGCAGACTCTGCGTCGT
>Ga0265797_10004676_pt1 | contig 20665 bp, 25 predicted proteins | sample P2T30metagenome_FD_192433 | JGI IMG/M metagenome (GOLD analysis project Ga0265797, IMG submission 192433) | Plant litter microbial communities from East Loma Ridge, Irvine, California - P2 T30 | ecosystem: Environmental > Terrestrial > Plant litter > Unclassified | place: USA: California...
GGGGGGGGGAAACTCTATGTAGCTAACACTAACTTGCCATTTCTTTCCCCTCCCAGCTCTAGCTGTGCTACCTGCTACCCCATCAATTAGAACTTAATAATATGTTTAATTGGAACATGGCCTAGGAAACTTGATTCCCTCCCGGTGCACCCCCTTCGAAGAGGGGTGACGTAGACCCGCGACTGCGCTTGCCCTCTCGAGTCCCAGACGAGGACGAGTAAAGGTATAGCCGCCGAAACCAAGCAAGAGTACCGTTCTCTTCTGGTTATCTGAACAATAAGAAATAAAATGAAAGTGAGACTAAGGGCTGAAGAGCCACCGCTGCGTAAACAATTACATGATGAAATGATGATGCTCGCTTTTTGCCTGATGCACAAACTTGGCATCACTTTTGTTCCATACCGTGCGCCCCTCCCCCCCCCCTCCAACACCGAAGTAATCCCACTGAAGGGGATGCACAGTAGAGCCAAACCGCCGTACTGCGCAGAATGAGGAAATGTCTCTCTAATAATCGTTACAGACAAAGGGAATTCGTGACTCTGTGATGAGTCGTGGTCGTGGCTCCAATAAAGGGCCGGTATCTTTTGTCATACAGTCGTACTTTCGTAGAACACCAAAGTGCAATAGGATAAGGGTACAAGGTCGTGCGCAACGACGGGGGTATTACTCGCACGCAATTATCGACAGGGTAAAAGAAAGGAAGAGCTATCCAGCAGCAGCAGACCGCGTAATGATACTAGCGGCTTGCCCGAACACCCGAAGAGCGGCCGAGGAAAGAACTAGGGAACCGCAAATCGCTAAGGAACTTGAGAAAGGCACGCTTACGCGATGGTGTTCTCGGTAGAAGTGCGGCGGCTTGCTGCATGGGGCCGACCACATCTTCATCGCCGAGATTGGGGAATTTGCCCTCGCTCTTCGCGTCGTGGAGGGTGGGCATTTTGCTGAGTGGACCCGGCTCTGTGGGTGAACTTGGTGCTAACGCTTGACCGATGGCGGCAGCATGTGATTTGGCCAGATCATGGTTCTTCTTCCATTCGGCGTCGATTTCTGCCCACTTCTGCTCGGTAAGGCGATAGTGCTTGGATGTCACCCCGTAGTGTTCCGCTGTTCGCACCTGGTGCTTTGCATAATTGCGGCGCGCTTGTGCCCATTCCGCAAGGTGCTCTTCAACAGAGGCTGACGTACATACTTCGGGCACATAGGGCTCCGGGAGGATGGTGAAATTAGCATGCCCCAAAGCAATGGCCCATTTGTCCTCGGGGTCGGCCAGCATCAGAGGAGGAATGTCTGCCGAGGGCACAGCATGTCCGACGCTGGGCCTTTTGATAGACGCAAACGATGGCTTGGAAGAGAGAGGCGGTGTGGGATATGTGCGCATCGGCGGAGTCCCAGCTGGCGTTGGGCCCAAGGATCGCGTGGCATCGGCGACTGCAGGCGACTGCAAAGGCGACGAGGTTGGAAAGTCGTTGTTGCGGCTGTTCACAAGCAGTGGCGGTAGCAATGGGGTAGTGGCATATCGCTCCCGGTCCACCTCCTCGGGGTCGATTTCCATAGCATTGGCCTTGCCGACGTCGATGGCCATGGGCGTGGGCAAATCCTCGCTCGACTGTTCTCGGCTCACCAAGGTAGGGGTGGAGGTCGGCGGCATGGACTCTTCAGGGAGATCGATGGTCGAGACATGGTGAATGGAGCCAGCAAGCGACGAGGACCGCGTAGACGGAACCCGTGACGGCGTGGCGCTACGCGATGCCCTGCTGAGCGTGGAGCTGCGGTCGCGTACTCTGCGTGACAACGAGGGAAAGCGCCTCTCAAGCTTGCTGGTGATGCTGTGGGCGGATGCTTCTAGCGACCGTCGTCGCTTGGCCATTCGTAGTTCCGAGCCGCAGGTGGTGAAGTACTCGTCCTGGGGCTCGTAGGCTCTGGAGATTCTGCAGTCCTGGGCATGGCCAAAAGAGTCTGGGACGTCGCCTGGCGGGGTGCATGAGCATGGCAAATGGTAAAAAAAAGGGGGGGTGTATGGGATACTTACAAGAGCAGCGGTATGGGTCTTCGCTACCGTAGTCGTATTCGCGCTCGAGCGGCTCCTCGGTCAGCTTGGGCAGCTTCCCTGAGCTGTTGGGAGGCTCAATGGGGTCGTGAGTGGGCGGGCTCGAGGACAGCGAGGAAGCTGCGCTGGGGAAGCGGAAGTGACCGCGGGCATACTGGCTGGGCGTGGGCGGCGTAGAGCACTCGGAGGCAGAGTAGAAACCCGAGTCGGCGGTGGAGTAGATGGAGCAAGTTGGATCGTCCGACATGTTGAGTGAGCCTTTGGAGGACTTGCGAGCAGCGACGAGCTTGGGGAGGGTGAGCGGCTTATGGTCGTGCGTGGTGGGAGACATGGCGATGTTGGTGGTCGAGCAGTAGCGGCTCTCTGGCCTGGCGGTCGGGGCGTGACGTGAATTTGCGCGCCGGGAGCTGGGATGGCATTACCAGGACCACAAGGGCAACTGCAAGGCAACTGTGGGCGCGCGCGCAAAGTGCGGCCAGCACGTCGCGGTCACGGGCACGCTGCTTTTGGATTTCGAGGCGGTCTCGACAAGAGTTCGAGTGCGTGAGAGGGTGCCACGAAGCCGACCACGTATGTAGCCGTCGGCCAGTTTCTGGTGCTGCAAAGACGTCTGGATGCAAAGTCAGCGTCCGGCGGCTGGCACGTCGCCCGATGTGGGCGGCACGTGAGTTGGGCGGACGGGGGTCGGTCGCACTCACCGAGGCAATTGGCGAACGGGCGGACTGGCGGTCGTTGGCAAGTCGGGCAGCAGGTTTCGAGTGTGCAAGCGAGAGACAACACAGCACAGTAGGCCGGTACAGCACAGCACAGCACAGCACACGGCACGGCGACCAGGCGTCGGAAATGGCAACAGACGGACGCGGGCGGACGAGGAGGACGGAGACGGGGCGTGGTGGCAGGTGTGGGATCTTGGACCATTTGTCTTGTGGGCAGCGACCGGGGATGCGCACGGCGTCTGGCTTCCACGGCTGCGGATTGCATGCCAAGGCCCAGCAGAATGGGGGATAGTTGTTCGGCAGCTGTCGACTGCTCCCCGGTTTGACGACTCAGGTCGCCCTGCCTGCGTCGGTACACAAGACCGTGACGCTCACAAGGGACCCCTCGCCTTGAAGCCGCCGTTTGGACAACCATGGCCGTGTCGCTACAGCCGGAGCACAGCAGCCACCTGGCTCAACAAGGCCGAGTCGACATGTCCAGTCTTCACACACGCCCAACCTTGGTCCAGCCACAACAACTTGCAGCCCTCTCCTTGACTTTCCATACTGCCCAAGCCATGCAGGAACAGCCGCTGTAGCTGTAGCTATTGCCTTGCTGACGAGCTTGCTTGTACCGCGGCCCAGGGCATGGTGCCACCACCGCCTTGCTTGTCATCCCGCTGTCTGCCACAATATCCTCGTTGCTGTGGCGGCCCCTTGACAGACTCGTCTATTAGGCAGTGCAAAGCCCCCCTCCCCAAACAAAAAAAAAGAGACCACGGTTCGCCAGGCCCGGCCCTTTGCCATTTACTTTTTCGACCCTACTCCATTGCCGTGTCTCGGTCCATGACATCGCCACGCATATTCTAGTCAAGACTCCATCCTGCTCCCGTACTGCCTACATGGTGCCGTCTCACCTCCAGACACCGATTGGCCCACTGTATATCGAAAACAGGGGGGGTTGCTAAGAACTGCCTGTTATGAAAACAAACAAACACGAAGCCGCTGTCAGAGCCTCACCATGTTCAAAACACTGACTGATCCGTTCTTGATCATGTTTCAAACTTGAGGCCCCGTTGCCGAGTCAATCCGTCGTCGATCGCATCGTCATGAGACAGGGCGAGGCGCCAAATAACCTCGTGTGAGCGGTACCTGTGCTTAGGACGAGGTTGGGACAGCCAGCGAAAAAAAAAAAGCGCCAGCAAGCTTTCAGAGCAAATCGGGGAACTTGGTGGAAGCGCTAGACGGCTGCGTGGCTGATTGGCTTTCAGCCCCTGCCGCACTACACTTGTATCCTTCTCCCCGGCGCCCTTGATTTCAGCTGGGCTCGTCTCCTTGTTCACACCGCACGCACGCCTCACACCGCCAGCGCATCGCGGAAGGAGGCGTTCAGCAGCGTGCTTTTTTATATATATAAATATTTTTTAAAATAAATAAAAGGGTCTGCGGCAGCGTCATGACCGCCGCCCACTCAGCTCGAATGCCATGACGACAAAAGGCCTTTGCCCCATGGAAATCGCGTGGTTTCATCGTCGCCATCGTCGTCGTCGTCGTCGTCGTGACTCCCATGCCTTGGAGCCCAAGAGAAGGAAAAGTCGGTTCTACACTATACCTGGCTCCTGGGACCTCGCATCATGACGAAAATCAGCAAAAAGCATCTGGTAGTGTCGGCTCCGGTCTCAAACTGGCAAGAGTCCCGCTCGCTTCATTATGCCTTGTGAGTATCTTTTTTTCCCGCGACGCTCCTTGGCCAGACCGGACGGCACGGACCTGCAGACGCGGGCGGGAGAATACCGTTTTGCCCGCTGCCCACCCACACCGCGCGCGCAACGGCAAACGTGCATGAAGCCACCAAGAACAGCCGGTTCAACTACTCTCGAGCTGAGGGTGCTGAAGCAAGAGGAAATTGCGACCCTGGAAAAACAACATATTGCATGTACCTTGCGACCACGTGTCGCCCTCACATTGCGCAACCCTCTGCCTTATCCCGGATACAATGCCGTCATGGACAAGAGCGCACACTGCGCAAACATTTCCACAACAGAGGTAGAGACGGCTCGTTGCAGGATGCCAGTCCAGACCGGTCTGATGGTCGTTTAGTGCTGCTGATCTCTTATGGGCCTGACCGGATCAAGGATTCCTTCAACTAACGTAGCAGCGCGTGTCCCACCCATGTGTCGAGCGCCAATGTACCGCGGCTTGGAAGTACCGTACGTGGCTATCCATGGTGGGCGTGACGTATTTGCCAGTGGGAGCTGTAGTTCCGGTGCAGCGGCACACGAGCCCTACGCACATACATCATCGATCATGTATAATGCGCTTTTTGTTTTCAATGGCATTGGCCGCTTTGACTCTTGATATACCCGGACAACCGAGCTTGTTGGAGAGATTTCCCCATGTGGAACTTGCTTTTGCTTTGCAATGCCCAGCCAACAACAAAGCAAAGCATGCCATCAGACAATTTTTCTTTACCTTGCAGTCATCGGTCCATTACTAGTGGATACCCACAGGTCAACGGCGTGAAAAAAAAAAGATGCAAGCGTAGACTAGAGCTGCGAACCTGTGCTCGGCGGACAGCGGCCCCTCATCGACAACCACTTCAAATTCAACATCTATCCAATCGTCGCATCTCGAATCTCCTATCCATATCGCGGTGCCCAATCCACGTCTTGAAAACGTCGTCATTGCCGAGCTTCGCGGGGTAGACAGACAAGCGGTTCGGTACGGGTTCGCATCAAGAAAATTTCCTCGCATCAAATCCAATATTTGCTCCATAGTTTTCTGTACTCAACCGAGCCTTCGAGCTACTCACCTAGGTTAGCCATCTTACTTTATGATTCGGTTATGCGCCAAGGGCCCATATTATGCGCTTACATGCCCACTCGTCGGTAGTTGGAGTTTGGATTACACATACCTCAAAGTCAGTCGTGATGATGTCTGCAAACCCCTCGGCGGATTTAGGTTCACGGTATCGGGAAGCGAAGCCACTGAACGCAATGTGCGGCAGCATAGTGCGAGATTCCCGGTTCGTCTGTGGATATTAATGTCAGCATGGGAGTTTCTCCGTGTGGTAATAATAGGGTTTGAAGCAGCCCGACGTTCCGCGCATCCATCTGCCCTATCAGACCAGTAGTGTAACCGTGTAGGTTCTGGGCAGCTGCCAAGTAAGGACCTTTCTACAAGGCTATCTAAACTCCTCACTTGGCGCGGAAAAAACTTACTTCGGGGCCACTGTTCAACGCACGAAATGCATCATTGTGCTCGCACAGCTTGGGTGGCGCAGTAAAGAGCACGCACCGTATCGCCATGTTCAGCTTCTGCGCTAATGTAATCCACACGGCTCGTGTATCTGGATCGGCATTTGTATTGTCTTAGTCCGTCAGCCTTGTATGCGGACTTGATTGGGGTCCCGAATATACATACCGATGACTGCACTGGTGCCCTCCTGTAGGAATGCCGTAGCTGCTTTTACGCACTTTTCGCGCTGTTTCAATGTGTTACTCAAAGGTACTGGCGAGTCACACGACACGTGCGGCGGGCCATGTCAGCAACTTACAGTTTTCAGAGTATCCTGATTCACGCGGGCGTAGCCAAGTGGCTGCAGATGTTTCCAATAGAACGATGATTTGCCTGCACCCGGACAGCCGCAGAACATGACGATCTCGGGTGATGCCGGTTTGGTGAAGACTACAACTAAAGTTAGTCGAGGTGTGGTTGAGCAACGTCTAGGTGGGCATATTATCGAACGTACTTGCAGATGTTGGCTTTTCAGCCCGCTCTCCCAGATACGCGGTTGGCTCAAACGCTCTTACGAACGGCCTAGGCTCTTCGTGGCGGAAGTACTCCTCTGGTGTATGAAATGGCATGCCGACATTAGCTGCAAAGTCTCTAGTTAAAACTTAGCACATCACATACTCTGCAGCGCATGAACCGGGATTGCCACTAACCTGTCACTACACGCGTGGTCCTTTGCAGCACTACCAGCCACTGCTTCGCGCCCACCGGCATCCCCAACAAATACCGAGTTTTCTAGGTCAAGCGCTTCTGCATCCTCAACATCATAATCTTCCAGTAGTTCTTGCCACATTCCCGTTCTGGGCTTTCTATAATGGTCTCGGCTTGTCGCCGCATATATTGATATCGGAAGGTCGAGCTGAGTAAGGACTGCGGTAACCTTGGTCTTGAAGTCCGCTAGTCGTTTCTGGTCAGACTTGACAGTCTTTGGGTCAGGCTTTAGACTGATGCCGCCTTGGTTGCTAATGATAGCAATCAGGAAGCCATCATTATGAAGCTCCCTCAGCCGTCCTGGAACGCTACTGTCCCACCACTTCCAATCACTCGCATCACGGCTGAACGTCTTCCCGGAGGCCGATTTGATCAACGTCGAGTCGAAATCGAAAGCCGCTATACGCCGACGCTTCGTCGCTGATTGCGCTGCTGCTGTTCCAAAACGTCCGACTAGCAGGCTGTCCTTTACCACGCGCCAGACCATCTTTTCGGGCTCTTTCTTTGACACTGGGGTGAAGAAGTTGGCAACTACCTTGCCTTGTTTACGTTAGCAAAACCATGGCGAGCAGAGTGTTTAGCCGGCGTACTTGTCGTGGTTGACTGCTGTCGCCGCTTCGAAGGAGGCGGTGAAACGCCCTTGCCACTGGAGCTCGGCCTTTTGCTTAAGCCAGGCCGAGTAGACATGTTAGAAGTCGTGTTGTTAGCAAGAGTGGTGCATGACGGTAGTGAGTAGTCGTGAAACGATCGTGTTGACAGGCCAGCTTTGGTGAGATCGGCGACGTTGCTCGCTTGCGCCTTCCCTTCCAACACGAAACGCGACCTCGCGCGAGCACGTGCTTGACCAGGACTTCACACTCATGACGGATAAGGCACTCGTCTCGCGCAACATGTCATTGGTCTTGAATGCTGTTACCTGCTTGCTTTCTACGAATGAATCACCAACCAGGGGATCCGAGGCCTATGTGCGACTATCTCACAACCCGCCGGCCCGCTGATCAGCGCAGTACATTGGCCCGACACGTATCTGCCTGTTGGTCCCAGATAACGGGGCTATATCCGTTGTCTTCACAGGCTGCTGGGCCTCGCTCCCTCCTTCTTCTGCCACGTGTTTACCATTTTGCTCCCCGTCGTCTGTTATCAGCATGGGCGGAAAGCTCAACGTGGCCGTGCTTGGGTGGGAGCAATTTGGGGGGGTTTGTACTTGACGCGAGTATCTAGGGCAAGACGGTCTGGCAAAGACAAGTTCACGCAGCCCTTCATCTGCGTCTGAAATCTCTTCAGTTCATTCACACCCGCCTCTAGTACAGCTGCATCATTGAAGTCCTCGATCCGGACAGTAGCATCGAGCACGTATGCGCCACTCGGGTCGAGGAGCCTGAGACCTGTCCAGACCGGGAGAGTGGCCTTGGGGGCCGTTTGAACGTTGCGCAGTTCGGGCTCGTGAAGAATGCGCCAAAGAGATATGACGACGTTGCCATGTATGAAACGGTATCCTTCGATGTAATATTCTTTGATAAACCTGCAAGTCGGTTAGAGGGCGTTGGCACGATACTGAGAGGCACTCGAACTTATTTGGCCCAGAGGCGATCATAAAAGCATGCGGATCGCCGGACAGCAAGTCGGTTGTGTGGGTGAAGCGGATTGACACGCCTCGGTCGCCCGTGTCTGGTATGTCATTGAAGACAAAGGACCACGCAGGCTCCTCTCCGTCTTGTACGTCTGCAGACAGTGTCTTGCCGCCCTCCTGCGGAAGGCTGCCCTCGATGCCAAAGTCGTCCTCGGACAGCCTCTGGACCAGCTTGGTGTAGTACAGAGTCACAGGCGCGGCCTGCTTGGCCTGCTTTTGGGCGACTGACTGAGTGCCGCCACGACGGCCGAGATTGGAGCCCGGCTCCTCAGGCTCGCGCAGAGGCTTGTAGATGATGCAGCGCTCGTAGATGCGCTGGGGCTGCATAGCCGCAACGCCGGCGAGAATGCTCAGGACCTGCTCATAGCGGGCAAAAGTGACCTGGCCGTGGAGTTTCAACTCGTGCATGGTGTCAAGGTCGGAGCCGCACCGGAGTAACAGCGAATATCGATATCCAATTCCCGCTGGTCAGAGTGCGGAGAAGGCCGTGGGGTTCGATAAGCCGAGCGGGCGTATGCGGCGTTTCGATTGGTGGGGAGGGATAGACTTGCAGAGTTTGGCAGAGAGTGCCGCGGCCTGGACGGCGCGCCTGCAGGAGCTTTGGCCCGGAGAGGTGGAAGAACGACTGCAACAATTGCGCCGATGGCCACCCACGCCCGCCTCGAACCGCCACTTTGCGCGCTGGAGCGGGGTTGCAGCGCAAAAAGTGCATGCCATTCGCGCTGCTCATTCGATCGTGGCCAGATGCCACGGCGCGCGCGCGGGAGCATCTCGTGCTTTGCGTCTGACAGTCGCCTGTTGAGCGGCTTCGGCCTTAGCGTTCCTTCTGCAAAAGTGGAATTGATAATATTTATGGTCCATCGTCAACTTTCCGGCTCCCCTCCACCAACCTTCTTGCCTGCCCTCGAAACCCTTTTCCTCAACAACATTACAGCTATATTGACCTGTCTACGGCCTCTCTTCTTTCTTCACTCCTCTGCATCAACTTGATTGCGATTGCGACTCTGCGCATACGACTGACTGTCGGACTGCCAATTTCCCCACAAACAACACCTCCCCTCCCCCCTCACACAATCTCACAATGAACGCTACCAAGGCTCTCGCTCGCCAGCCCATGATCCGCTTCCTAGGAAAGCGCGCCACTCCCCAGAGTACGTTTGACCTTGAACTGCCCTCGACTACCGTTGCTAACACTACATGGCAGACATTGACCACACCCCGCACGTGCACCCAGCCTCCCCCACCAACGAACTTCCCTCATCCTTCAAGGCCTACCGCAAGAAGGCGCAGCAGCACGGCCCGCTCAACCACATCCCCAGCGCTTTTGTTGGCGGCCACATCGGCGGTTCAGCTGGCAGAAACCTCGGTCCCGTCGAGGCAGGAAAGGGTTTTTACTTCGATCGCTCTGAGCTGCCCCAGCGCTTTCAGCCCGCATCGCTGACAATGGCCGAGATGGAGCTACTCGAGTCCGGTGGCGCCAGCCAGTTTGCGTAGACACGAAAAATAAGCGGAATCGGAGTTAAGATAAGGCGCGGATGTGATCGGCTGAAGCCGCGATGCATGAAGACACGCGCCCACGCGCACGAAGAATGGGCGAGCACTTGTGATGACTTGCTTATGACACCTGGGCACAACTTCAACAAAAGGTCTTGCGACCAGAGCGAGAGGGGCTGGGTTGCCCTCGTTCTATATACCCACTCAAGACAGTTATTTAGGAAAAGAGGATTGCGGGCAAAAAGTGCTTTTCCTGCTGTCCCAGTCGATGTCTTTTTTTTTGGTGCTATATGGATATATATCATTAGAGAATAACTTCAGCTGCGACAGCACGAAAGGCACGGCAGGGGATTTACTGGTTACTGCATACATTGTTCAACACATAATTAATATACAATTGTTACTACTTGTTCTCCATGGTCGTCATGTTCAGCTGCCAACTCACAGTATCACCCATCTCGTGCTTGCTACCAAGTCAGTAGAGCCCCGCACACGTCACTCACCCATTGCGCAATCCATACACCAACAAACAACATCACGCGATAACATGTGCACGGTACTCGCACATGCGCTGGCAGCACGAACACCGGACACTTGTCGGAGACACCTCGGGAAGCCAGCAACATTGCCTCCCAAGCCTCGGCTTATCCCATTCGAGCAACACGCCACCTCGACTTTCCCACTTTGGCAATATCCCACCTTCCACCTTGCTCGCTTGCACGTGAAAATTCTCCATCATCAAACAAGAATACATAAGAGAAAAAAACAGGGTTCATGTTCCCCGTTCGTATTGCCAAACAACCCGCCCATGTAATGATTGTTTTTCTTTTTGGCTGATCCGATCCCCACCGGATGAGTTGCAGGCAAAAGTCCTATCCGAGATAAGGGTTTGCCGCCAGTGCTACTTGCCGCGTTTGGTAGGTCTGCTTATCTACCGTCGAATCTAGTGTCTTCCGGCGGTTAAAAGATGGTGATGGTTTTCGAGTGAAGTATACTATTGTACGGGTCGGAGAGTGGGGACGTGGGACGTGGGGGAGCTGAACGAGGTACATAATGGCGTACGAGAGTTGAATGATTCCGCATCAATAAGCGATGGAGTGATTTGTCTGATTCAAATAATAATAATAATAGCCATAAGTTTTATGTTATTTTATTTCGTTTTATTTTATTGTAACATAGGATCGTTCCCTTGCAATAGTGGTATGTCTTGCACTTGTTTGGTCATCTTCTTCCCTTTGCTTCCAGCTAGGATTTGTCTGTGACGTCCAATGTCCCTGGATTGTGTGCTACGTCCTTGCCCTTTTGGTCTGTAAACAGGACCTATGCAGCAACTCAGTTAGCCTTTCTACACTCCTTTTGTATTGTCACAAGGGAAATTTTGACGTACCTTTGGTGGATGCTTTACGCCCGCCGCATCAGCTTCGTCCTTGTTTGTAACTATCCCATCGACCTTGACAGTTGTATGAGATCAGCTTCTGTGTCATTGTGTGCTTGTACATCGTAAAATGCTTGGGGATATGCATGCCGAGCAATATTGTTGAGAACACAGAAGAGGAAGAGTAAACGCTATCAGAGACGTACATCACCCTCGTGTCGTCCACCTCGGATTCTAGTATATACGTGATCGCCTTCTTGAATAGTCTGACCATTCTTGGAGACAATGTCATCGCCGGTATTGCCATCTTGTGACTTGATAGTCGGAGTATGCGACTCGATCTCGTTGAGGGAGTGGGAGAGTCGATCTGCCATTTTTTTGTGTTTGTTGTCTTTTGAATGTTTGGATTGAACTGCAGTAATGTTCAGGTAGTGTTGAGCTCCCACAGCAATCTGTCAGCATGCTATGGCTCAACATCACTATGGAGAGTCGATGATTGGAGGCGTTTATCACGATGATGTCATTGTTACAATACTTCAGCATTTACCCCCCCCCCTTCGAACCAATGCATTCCACGACGACAAACGTCCAAAACACGTTTACGTCGTCATGAACCGCCGAGCCAAACAAGAAGGCTGATGTTTCAATCACCGTCATCAGAAGATGGCCACACACGCTCACCTGGGCAACCTGCAGCCCAAAGTACGCCGGCAAACACCCACGCACAGACATGCGCGCAAACCGATAAGATCAAGGAGTTCCCATGTTTCAGACGCCTCTCATAACAACAACTATAAGTGAACATGCAAAACCGTCAGAAAGCAAGCAACCCTGGTTTCCAAGGTGTTCCTTGCCTGAAACCCAGAAGCACGCAACACAAAGGGCCGCTAGACGCCGAGTCATGGCATGAACGCGCGCCCATTGCCATCATTAGCAGAGATTGACAGACAAATCAAAAAAGAACAAATGAACGTGGTCCCCCCTCGTCCGCACTAAACCCATCACAGGACAAACCATCGTCTCCTTTTTCTCTCTCTCTCTCTCTCTTCCCCAAAATGACAGGCATCTCGAACCCCGTTCAATGGTGAAACAGGCTATGAACCACGCCCAGGCCGCTCTATTTTAAGTTGACAGAGGCAAACGTTTATTTTGCGACAACCACGGTTGTTTCCAAGGTTACCGGGGGAGGCAAGATGGAATGAAGAAAAGAGCCCAGACTCGCACTCGTGTGACACAATGACAGCGGGTTAAGGGTCCAGTCGACAAGGCCGAGAGATAGAGAGGAGGGTGTTTGAGACGCACACCGCCGTTACATCAGGGGAACGAAAAGAGGTCGTATTCTTTCTCAAGGGCCGCGCACGCGCACGGAACTCCGGGTGAGAGAGAAAGAGAGAGAGAGGCGACGGGCAAGGCGAGGTACGAGGTCCTTTGCACAGCCTGCACAGCCTGCACAGCCACGTGCCCCGGGAGAACTGCGGAGGGGAGATTGCCGATTACGAATGGACATGAATCGAGAACGAATCTGAGGATTAAGCCCAGCCTGGTATTGTCCAGGGTTGTCCGGCTCGTGCTTTTGGTGTGCGTTGGGCACCGAGATAGCTTTGCGCCGCGAAATAAAAGAAAGCAAGCCATGGCAAGTAGACGTCATAGAGAAGCACCAACGATACAGCACAGCCGGCCTTTGTGCTTGGAGCCGGATGCGACGTCACATTGTACGAGATGATGATAGTCATGGAGAGATTGGAAATTTATAGTGCATGATGTACTTGTTTTCAGCTAACTATCCGTATCCATTTCCCTGGCACATGGGTATCGCGGTAGTTATCCCCATACACCAACCCTAGAATTCTGTACAATGAAGTGAAATGAAGAACAATTGGTAGAGCCAAACACCCGGGTGTATGCACACCGGAGCATAATGGCCAACGAGTGACAAGAAGAATATAGAGAACCAGTCCTCCTCTGTACAAAGGACGAGGACTAGAACCGCAAAAGCAAAGAAGCCACCCCCAAACAATGCAACTCGTTTGTGGGCGCGTGTGTATTGTTTGATTCCATTGGACTCCAATCACCGGTTCCTGCCTGATGCGAAACAAAACATGTCGTAACGTGGTCGTGCAAAGCGCTGACCCGGCCTGCGCTAGCTAGATATGAGAATCTTGGGTATATGGATCATAGCGTTGAGGGTTGGAAGAGCACGCTTAGAGAAGTGTCCATGAAGCCTTGAGGCGGGTGGTCTCCTCGATGCCCAGTGCCTTCCAGGCAGCACGAGACAGATCGACGTCGAATTGGCCAGCGCAGCCAGGGCAAAGGTCCATGATGGTTGCATCGACGCTCTTGCCTCCATAGCTGATCTTGACCTTCTTTCCGCACCAAGGGTTGGTGGCAGCACCGGTCTGGGAGTTGTAGGTAGAACCACCCATCGCGTTCCAGGCACCCTGAGCAATGGCAACAACCACCATGTCGTCGGTGAGAGACTCACCGCAAGCACCTGCTGCGCCAGTGTTGTCGTAGACAGTAATGTCGACATCGCTGTAAGAGCTGCCGGCGGACATGCCGGAGGCGTACGAGGTGGACTTGGAAGTAGGGGTGTAGGCTGGTGCGGGAGCCTCAGAACTTGGGGCAGGCGCAGGAGCAGGCGCGGGAGCAGGAGTGTAGGCTGGTGCGGGAGCAGGAGTGTAGACTGGAGGAGCAGGCGCCTCAATAGAGCTTGGTGCAGGAGCAGGCGCTGCAGGAGTCTCAGGCTCAGGAGCAGGAGCAGGAGCAGGAGCAGGAGTTGGGGTAGGAGTGGGAGTGCTGGTGGAAGTGGGAGTCTCTACGGGAGGAGTGTAGATGCTTGAGGGCGCAACAGGAGTGTAGGCCGGGGGAGCAGGTGTAGGCGATGAGACTACCTCGACTACAGCAGGGCTGCTGCTGCTGGCAGGCTTCGGCTTCTGGTAAAACTCGCCGGCGCTGCTGGTCGTGGTGGCGGCCGAAGAGCTGGGGACGGCAGAGCTAGGTGCGGCAGAGCTGAAAGTCGAAGGAGTGGGCTGGTCGCCGTAGACAGTGGTGTAGACGACGACGGTCTCGACGACGGTCTCGTACTTGTAGACGAGCGCGCGCCTGTCGAAAGGTGCGGCAACGGCGAAAGAGCCGAAGAAGAGGGAAGCGATGACAGATGAAGTCCTCATGTTGACGGTTTGTTGGTGATGAAAAGTGCTGGGAAGCTTTGATTTGGTGAGGTCTTTGGAATGACTGATGAACCGGCTAGCAGTTCAAGTGAGTGTATTGTGGATTGTCGCGTTGACAAAGAGTGTCAGGAATGACTGGTGGAGACAAGGATGTCTTTGTGAAGGATTGCAATGAATGAATGACTGCTAAGACCTCAAGCCTGTAGAATGAATGATACAGGAAGAAGGGACTGCGCTGGAATATAAAGAATGTGGGTGTGGTGTGGGTTGGAGAGGGAAAAGGTGGGAAGTGTGGGTTTCCACGAGCTTTTACGCTAAGCTTGGCGCTAAGGCGACACCCCTGGCAACGTGCCACTGTCGCTCATCGCATCCTCCGCTCACCACGACACCGACTGCTAGTTCCGTCACCTTGGGGGCTGCATCTCCGGGCCGGCTGCTGGTGGAACGGCAAGGCATAGCGCACTCAACAATCCTCTGCCAACCTCTGCCCATTCGTCCACGCTGCTCGTGGCTACGGGCCCGCAATGGCCACCCATCTCCACCACCACCGGCAACTCTGGGCTTTTCCTTTTCCTGGTGTTCATGCGCTTGCTTGGAGAAACATAGAGTTCGGTGATTCCTTATGCTGACGCCCTGGCCAGCTAAACATGGCGACGTCCGAAATAACGCACATGGGAAAAGCTGGTTTCATGGCTCTGCAAGGGGCTTGGTGGGCGGCCACAGACAGCAAATCACAGCGCTGTGCCTGACGATCTCTGCATCCGGACCTTCAAGCGCCTTGTCCCGCCAGGGGGGAGCTGGAGCTGAAGCCCGCAAACGAAACATCCCGGGCAACGAGTGTGCCTGCGCCAGCTCTGCGCCTCCTTCAGGTACCCGACATGTCATCACCGCTAATTGAGACTTCGGGCGCCTCAGTTCCACTCCGTCTTGGGCACACTTTATACACGTGTATCGCTCCGAGTTGCCCCATGGCCGTGACAGCAGGACAGTCCAGAGCGCAAAGCTGGCCATGCTGGCAGTCCACTCACAGCGCCTCTGCGTGTGGATGCGCGCTCGTCTGTTCCGTCTTTGCGCGCGCATCCTCGTCATTGGCTGTGTCTTGCTCCACTGCCTGGCAGCTGCAGCCCGACGCTGCTGTGTGCCGAATCGCAACGGGGTACCGGTTGAAAGCGTTGATTGTTTGTGACATAAGAGTTGTGCGGTTGTTTTGCCGGACAGTCTCAACAAACTCGTCTTTCGCTCGCTTTGTCTGCACGCTGCAGTTCCTGCAGTTCCACAGCTTCTGGACTCGCGGATGATGGCATTGTCAAGCCATAAGCATGCGCTCGAAATGAATTGTGGACCGGTCTGCACTTTTGCTGTTCTCCGAGTGGGCGGTTGTGTCTCCGCGCGGCAGCCATGTGCGAGAATTTGCGCCCTACGTTATCCACTTATCGATTGCGATTGCTATCCTTCTCCACGCCCGTTGCAACCGGCCTTGTTCGAGTCTTCTTGGGAAGAAAAAGACTTTTCCTTGGTCGCTTCTCGGCGTCACGCTCGTTGGCTCATCTCCACAGTCGCCCGGCATACCAAACCATCTTGACCGAAACTTTTAGTCACCGGGAACGCAGCTAGAGAACTCATATTCCGTCACCACTGCGTAGTTTGCTCAAAGGCTCTCCACAGCAGCAACTACTGGGGTATACCACAAAGAGCTGCCGAACGAAGCCGGACGGCAGTAGTTGCCACCCGGGGCGTCGGTTCCGTTGTTGTGATATCATTTCTTTTTACACATGGCGCTGTACTTCAAGATGAGCTGAAATCGATCTACCGATGATCATGTGTCATGGTCGTAGTACGGACAGTAGAAAAGGACTGCATGCTTGGTGTCCAGGGCAGACTCTTGCAATTTCCCATCAAAAGCGACTTGAGCGTTAGTATCCTGCGCGTGCATGCGGTTTGACAGTGCTGGCCTCAACACTCGGTACGCTAAGGGCCATCAGGTTGCTTTTTGAGCCATCAAATCTGCAAGAAATGGACATGATTTTACATTGAGAGGAGCTTGACGAGTAATCCTCTGATTACCGAGATGACTTCCAACAGGATGGAGCCGCCCCCGGATCACCACAGCGTCTTCCGCGACCCGATCGCGCTTCGATCAACACACTGACCGAGCGACCTGTAATGCTTGCATGTACAACACCTCTAACATTTTCGCGCCACTTCTGCACGCCTGTCTGTATACGACGAAGAGTTTTACGCGCTATGTATGTGTGGACTCCTAAATGGCCATGGACACTGTCCGGTGTGGTTGAGCAACATCAGCAACTAGTAGTAGCTAGGGACCCAACTCTTCCAGAGCGACCGATGCTGACCAAGATGACACCGCTCTGCCGACAGTGTTCCCGCTGTCGCATCAAGCGAATTCTGCACGACCCAACCTCGGCGTCTCGAGTTTTGCACATGATGGGTACACACGCTATGCTCAGGTTGGGCAACATGTCCCCTCAGTCACCTACAGGCTCTTTTCACGCTGTTCAGTTTTGTGAGCGACACCATCGTTTCGATCCAACATGTGCTTCTCTGGAGCTTTTGCGCCGTCCTCCTTGTCATATTGTCTAACTCATTCTTGTGATTGGTTTCAGATTATGGTTGCCTAATGACAACTGAGCGTCAACGGGCACGAATAAGAAGGTGACATACCTCATGAACGATGAACGCGAAATATTGGCAATTCTCGTATTGAACAGTTATGCTGAGAGAGAGGCGTTCAGCCGCATTCGCCACAATACCTTGCTATGTCTAACAATTTCCGCTACATCCTGCAGCGTCAGCGTCATACGGGTACACCTCCCGATGACGAAGAACAAGAGATTTGGAACGAATTAGTCGAGCCTCCCATCACCGCACCATCGTTATTGCCACCACGCGGACGTGATGGCTTCCGAACGTCGTCCTGTCTCAACGTCACCTCCTCCGTCTCTGCTTCTCTCGTCCCCACAAACTTCAAGGATCGCCAACTAGATGGTAGATTTTCTCGCAAGTAAACCCAAACACCCTTTTCGTCCACCTCCTATCTTTCCTCGCCTCCTCCCAGTCCCGAAACATCTTCACAGTGAACCATCTCCCTTCCAAGTCTTGATCCCCAGCCCAACCATCCAAATGCTCTCCATGGAATCTCACTCGCCAAATATCCTCACCCGCGCTTCCCCCCATCTTCGTCGCTTCTACAATCGGCAACGCAGCGCGAAATGCCGCTTTCTGATCAAATCTCCCCGGCTTGAACGTCGGGGCACAAACTATCTGCTGTGCGTCTAGAAACCTCTCCACATCATCGTCATCCCAGAACGCATTCTTCTCGTCGCGGATGCGGAAGCCAGATTGCAGAGGTAGGTGTTCATCTGTGCTACGGTTCTCGCGCAAGAGGACGCGCAGGAAGTTCATGCCTAGTCTTTCTGATACGGCGACGATGAACATTCGCTTTGCTTCTGTGTCGATGCGGTTGCTGAGGTAGGTGCGGCTGTGGGAGGGGAAGTGAATCGTATTTAGGTCTCGGTCTTGATTGACGACGGCTTCAATGTTAGCAGTTGTGGTCAACGCAGCCATTGCAGAGTGGGGCAGGAACTCGATTTCCTGGCCAGCAAAGTTGCTGTTGACTGCATGCTCTATAAGGTAGTTCTGTATTTGCATCAGTTGGAGCTCGGGTGAAGAGGTGCTGAGTATGGCGATTGGACCGGCCATGGCGGGTAGAGGTCCTGGTGGCGCGTCGGCGAGGAAATTGCGTTTTTTGGAGTGGGGGCTGTGATTAATTACTTTGGTGGAGAATTTTGGTAACGATATTGGTAGGCGATGGGGCTTTGTGGTCGTGGGGAATGTGTTGGTGCTCAAGTAGGCAGTTTATCGTGGTAGTGAATGAGTATTATTGCTTCATAGGCATTCCCATGAACAATAAGGCGTCAGTCGAACAATCAGTAATACTATTGGATAACAGACTCTGAAAGACTTGTAACCTCTTAGGCTGCAATATGTATGTCGTCATACTCACCCCAATCATTATGGTTCTGTCAACTCGATATAATTTTCTCACCAGAGTCCAACAGGGACAATACAACCATTCTTTACTACAGAATAAAAACAATAAGTCTTTTCTTAAATACTTACCTCTCGCAATCCCATAGAAGGACTGGTAGTTCTATGACACAAGCAAGCCGTGTCCGGCACGCAATTAGTATATAGGTTAGTAATCTCAAAGCGACCCATCCTGGTCCTTTAGTATCATGTACAAGTGAATGCTCCCAGAAGTTCGATGTGATCCAGTCAAACACATCTTACACAAGAACCAACAATCTCGCCCTTACTCCCCACATTTGACTCAATTGCGGCGCCCTGATATAGATTTTCCTTAATGTCTACAAACACGTAAATTTCATCTTCGCTACAGGGCCCTCCTTCTCTCGTCCCACTCAAAAACACACGGCCGTTCCCTAGAACCCGTCACCACCTCATCCGGCCCCCAGAATCTCATTCGACTCGGCGAAAAGTCCTCGACCAACTCCTTTGTAGGTATAAAATTAGAGAGAAAAAAGGAAACATGATTTACATCCCAAACGCGGTCTACATGCGCGGAAATCGCCGGTACTATGAATGAAGATTGGCAGATCAGCATCCCAGATACCGCGCAATCAAGATATGAATTAGGTAGTTCACTTCGAGGCCAGCATGTATGATGTAAATGAAGAGATTCCTTGCGTCTACGAAGATGCAATCTATGAACTTTCCCTGGCTTGTCGAGGGGCGTACTGACTGAGGCGGATGCTGACATGGATAACTTTGGTGATGGCAGTGTGGGTGGCGAAGTGGTAGATAGCTAAGAAGGGGAGGTGGGTTCGCTGTGTGTTGGAGATAATTTATGTTAAGAGGTAATCTTCGAGTGAGGAGTGCCATATGAGGAAGAGCGAGTCCCACAATTTTCTGAATGCATTAGGTGTTGATGGCGGTGGAGACGTATTCCATGGTAGTGGCGGTGTTCTGATATGCCGTGAACGATAATGATGAGATGCTGGCTTCGTTGTTTCCAAGGTCATAGATTCTGTTATAAGTGTGAGGGATTTCCAAATTTGAAAAGGTTTATTTATTGTACGCTCATGGCTGCCCAGCCTGCGTACATTCACTGAGTAAATACCGCATTCAACTGAGTATAAGGTGCTGGGATAGCGCCTTAACTGCTTTCTTGTATTGCTGTTACTACAATACCGCGTTGTGAAAATCTGCTGTTAAGCATCAATATCACTTGTAAAACAATAAGTGTGAGGGTTTAGTGGCTATGGTATGAGTTAGATTTAACAAGGCCTTTAACCAATATTATTGTATGATATAACGATTTGAAAGTTAATATTAACAGGGTGTCTTCCGGTTTGTAACTATATCTGTTCATCGACTTTCTGGAAGTGATCTACTCAGGTGTTGAGGTACAAGAATCTGTGAGAAAGCTAGCGTGATGATAAATTATTGGATCTCCAGTGAGCATTTCATTCGTGCTTTTAGAGCCGTTTCTATTCCAGTTTTTTCCCCTTATTACTAAGATTTAAAGGAAGAACTAGAGAAATTCCAAATACAGTCTTTTACCCTACCGTACCATCATAACAACCCATACTCAACCTGACCCGACTATTACGCCTCGATCCTATCAGTTTCTCACCTCCAAGAATATGCACATCTTATTCCTCCGCAAAGCCCTACACCTTCTCCATGACTAAATAAGCAAGGCACTCATCACAACGCCCAGTCCCACCAATCCCTCGACCCGGAACCAGACTCTTTCTTCTTTTCAGAAATATGATTTGCAAACCCTAGAACCTTATGGGAGATCATATCCTATCGTGGCGGTTATGATATCCATACTTTTCTATCCTCCCTTCGCCCTTTTCTGCGAAAACTTTTGCCGACAGAGGTATTTACAGCTCCTTAGTTGCTCCATATTAACAGTCGCTCTAGTATTAGCACAGTAAGTCACGGCATTTACTGTGGCTGACTTGTAAATCGATTGAGGGTGCGGGATTATTAAGATGTGTGTGTGCTATTCGCGATACTGTAAGTGAAGTAAGAGCCGTTAGAACGGGATAGGACATGGTGTGAGTTGTAAGGTGGTTGCTTTCGCATCATGAGTAGGTAGTATATTCACCGCGCATCTTGACAAAATCTCGAAAGAAGAGTGCGATGAATACCACAATGAATATGACTGCAGGAACAAGTCGAGTATAAAACATCTTT
>Ga0265797_10004677_pt1 | contig 20664 bp, 20 predicted proteins | sample P2T30metagenome_FD_192433 | JGI IMG/M metagenome (GOLD analysis project Ga0265797, IMG submission 192433) | Plant litter microbial communities from East Loma Ridge, Irvine, California - P2 T30 | ecosystem: Environmental > Terrestrial > Plant litter > Unclassified | place: USA: California...
TATCGCGTCCCGATGTATGCACTCGCTGCTCAAACTTGGCCGCATCCATGCCAAAAAACAAGGGCACAAACTCCTTGATAAACGGTACCACCTTAGCAAAGTCGGCGCCAGTGTTGTTGTCCGCAAAGGTAAGCATCAAGCGAGCGACATCGAATAGTACCTCTTCGTCTCTGAACGAGAAGGCAAATTGGTAGTCTTCCTGCGGGATCTCTTGGATCTGCTGAAGACGCTTTTGCTCTTCGTATCGGACTTGGATCTCGTTGGTTAAAGATTTTGGCTGAAACTGTCGCTTGTCGGCTTGCTTGACAGTAATGCTCTGGTGGTCTAGTGACTTCCAGAAGATCTTCTGCGTCTGGTCGCGCCAAACTTTCTCCCACTCGCGCTGTGCAGCCTTCCAGTCCTCAAGCTTCGTCTTCAACCGGTGGAGAAGGACAGGGACCACGCTCCAAGGCATCGCGAATAGCTCCTTGATTACATCTCTGCCCCTCTCACGGCCGTAGATCTTCATGATGACACGCTTGTAGATCGTCTCACTTTGTCCACCAAGCCCGGCGGGCAGCGTAAATCCTATTCTATCCTCTGGTTTCATGGTGAGTAGCTGGTTTGCAATCGGCTCGAGTTGCTGGATAGTACGGCTGCATGCCTCAATGTTGAAGTCGTAGTCGTGACGCTCCTCTTCAATCCTGTGCAGGCCCTCTTCGAATGTGTTCTTGCGATGAGCGACAAAGCCAGAATCTTCAGAAGCCCACGTAGGGTGAGAGGCCCATTCGTCGTTCAAGACTGATCGGCAAAGCTCGTCACGTCCACTGCATAATCGTTCCCGCTCGCGCTTGGGGAGCAGACGGTAGCTAGGGCCGAGACTGCGGCAGTTGGACAATGACACACGGGAGTTCACCGTCTTGGGGCGTGACTTTTGCTGCTCTTCGTCCTCGCCCATGAATTTCTTGAACCAGGTGAACAGCTCCGCATTACCGCCGATAAAAGATTGCGCACGGTAAAGCAGTAATGACTTGTCGATCAAGTCCTGGGAGTAAAGATTGCAGAGCTTCAAGAACTCATTCATAGTGTTCTTGTTTCCGATGAACTTTTTGACGCGGTCAAAGAATGCAAGCTCATCCTGGCTAGGAGTCGTAGTCGTCGTTGGCGGCATCGGTTCGGGCAGCGCAGGTGTCAGGGTGGGTGAGACGGGCGGTCCGTCCGGAACTGCCTGCTTTGCAGCATGTCCTGTCTTTGAGCGCTTATATGAGTCAGCAAGCAAGTTCTTTGTAGGTTCCTGAAAAGGTGAAGGCATTCTGTGACGACGGGCATTCGACTGTTCCTGTACTTGTTGAAAAGTTGGGGCAGGTGAGGATACAAAGATGAAATTATCACGGCCAGGAAGCAGTCGCGATGCCCTGCTGTCCTCGTCGCACATGGCGGCGGCCGTATCGGTGAGTGCGCGGATGTGAGAATGCAAGTGGAAACGGGGTTTAGATGATGAAAAAGCAAAGTCTGAGGGGAATTTATGAGGCTGGCGACGATGCACGTGCATTACGAGAAAAAGAACATTGTGACCCAAGCCTTGCGCATGACAATACGAAGTGGAGTACGTACCTTGTTTACACTTCCCTGGCCATACCCGCCGCGCATGTTTGATGTCGGCGGTTCTTGTGACGTGGGTGTAGGCATAGGTGCAGCTACAGGTCCTTGTCGCTCACGCTTCCGCTTGTTGTCCCGGTTGGCGGTGGGTGTAGGTGCAAAGTTGCCCATCGGCGGTAGTCGTGAGGTATCCGCACGACCGGGTGTCTGTTGGTTTGCAACAGCTCCGTAGCCTGATTCACCTCTTACATTACTGAGCATGATGGCGTCTTCGGCAGCATTCTTTGCTGCTTGCTGTTGTGCTCTATGATGGGCAGCAGACTCTGGGAGGAACTGCTTGAAGTCTTCGAGGAGATCCGGCGCGCCACCAAAAAGGTGAGTGACTTGAGCGTATACGTCCTGGATGGGCTTTGATTCTCGCTGGTAGGTCTGTAATATCTCCAAAAAGTTCTTGTAGATATCAGGGTGGGCCGCAAACCGGTTCTAGTTGTGGTTAGCGTACCGTTATGCGATTCCGCGGTGAATACCTTTTACCTTAATTTTGTTTACGTAGCTGATAGCATGATTGAACTCGACGGGACCTCTCTTCTCAGCTGCAGGTCCGCCCATTTGTGGAAGCTGAACGGCGCCGTTTAATGCTTGTCCTTGAAGTGGTGTGCCTGCATCAACACTCGGTGACATTAACGAGCGCCCAGTAGCGGCAGATACAGCGTTCTGCAACTGCGAGACACCCCTTTGCTCTTGTTGGTGAGCTAATACGGCCGCTGAGCCAGTAGGGTCAGGATGAGGACGGGATGTGACTTCTGGTGAATGTGGCGCTGGACCTTGTTGTCCTTGCTGCGGCCCATACAACGGCTGGCCAAGGGTCCGGTTGTTTGGAGAGAACATCGAGTCCTGCCCATCGGGTCCTTGGTTTCTCTGTTGCTGAGGCCAAGGCCGGCCTTGTGCTGTCTCATAGTAGGTGGTGCTCTCGTGTTGCGGGCCGTTACTACCATTAACGGCGCTGCTTCGTGGCGGTGAAAGCGGCCTGGGAGCAGGCATTGTCGATACCATAGTCCCCATTGGCGTGGTAACTCTGATAGCGTTAGGGTCTCCATTGGTGCCGCACTCAATTTTGTAGCCAGGTGGGAGGAAAGTATTGAAGCCCTGAATGAGGGCGGGGTTGCCTGCGAATAGAGTCGAAACCCTCTCGATGACGCCTGGAGTATCAATCGCACCGCTCTTAAAGTCCTTCATAATGTCCAAAAATCGGTTGTAGACATCGGGATGGTCGGCGAACTGAACCTTGACCTGGTCGAGGTAGCTCAGAGCGTCATTGAGAATCGGCTGTTGTCCTTGGCCCATGGCCATGGACCCCGGAGGACCAGCGAAAGGCATCAACATTTGCGCCTGTGTCGGCGCTTGTACAGCGTGTTGCATTCTTGGAGTAGTTTGCTCGTGCTGCACCGGCGCGTTGTTGCCGTACATTGGACCAGCCGCGTTGGGGCCGCCCATGGGTGGCGCAAGTGGGTTTGGTCCATTCATTGGCCCAGACTGTCCTAGGAGGCCGTTTGGACCGTGAATTGTTCGTGTAGATGGGGCCACGGCTACAGGCTGGTGTATTTGCATTGGCGTGGAGTGGCTTTGGAGCGCTGCGTGCTCGCGCTGTCGCTCGTGGAGCTCTCGATCTCGTTGTTCCGCTTCGCGCTTCACATGATCATCTTGCTGATGCATACCATGCGAATCCATCTCCCGCTCGCGTGTTTCGCGTTCGCGCATCTCTCGTTCCCGGACCGCGTTTGCCTGCTCCGAAGTCGGTATGTGCTGTTGCTGCTGCTGCTGTTGTTGCTGCTGCTGTTGCTGTTGTTGCTGCTGTTGCTGTTGCTGTTGTTGCTGCTGCTGTTGTTGCTGCTGATGTTGTTGCTGTTGTTGTTGCTGTTGTTGCAGCGTTTGCGATATCCCCGGTAACGAGTATGGTGGACCAGGAGGGCCTTGATGTCCTTGCGCTCCTGCATCGGAGGATGGCGGTCGCTGGGCGGACATATGGGGCGACGAGTGCTGAGGTTGCGCTGTCAGTCCCGGAAGCGCGGCGAGGTTCTGGTTATGAGCTGTGGCAGCGCTCGACGAGTAGTAACTACCGCCTGTGACAGATGTTAGCAGCGTGCTGATGCGCGTCCTTTGCGTATGCCACCTACCAGAGGGCTGCGGGAGTACCGGTCCTGGGCCTTGGGCGGGCGAAGCATGGGTAGAGCCCTGAGGATTGACATTATTTGGTCTACCGTCGCACTCAAAGTCAGCTTGAATCCAGTCAAAAGCGGGTGAGATATGCATTTGGGGAGCTCCATCGTCCATGACAGCTGCGTAGAGCGATTGCGACAACGAGGGATTACGCACCCATACGGACCCAGGGGGCGCGGCGCTTGCCCCTGGCCCTGTTCTGTTTGCTGCTGATTCTGTCCAGACACGGCGGCCTGAGTCGGCGGCCACCCGTCTCGATGCGCTGGATTCATCTTGGCTGTATACCAGGCTCACCAGCGACAGGAAAGCTTGAGTGGTCGGGAGGGCGCGAAAGCGTAACCGCGATTTGGGACGCTTCAAATTCTGCTGGAGCTCATGGATAGCTCGCCGTGTGTTGGATAGCCGTGGTGGAGGGTGATAAGGATCGTGTCGTCCTGTTTAGGAGTGTTGCGCAGGACGGGCACGAACAAGTACTTGGCAAAAGCATGATCCGCGGGCGGTGAGCGGCAGAATTCCCAGGGACAAGCGCGTCATCCATGGAACCCCCATAAGCTCGGGCGTTTACCTATGGTCAACTTGGTCTACTACATCGTGTCATGACAATACCATGTAATTTCTGCTTAACAACTGTATAGTACCAAGTTAAGGGCGAAATGGTATACTCGACTTGATTCACAAACAGTCATCACTCGTAGAGGTGGCCATTCGTCGTCAAGTGATACCCAGGCGCTCACACCCCGCATGCAGCTTTTCCGCTAAGTCAAAATCAAAATGAAAAAATTGTATTATGTATTGGCATACACAGAAGGCTCACTCGCCCTAGCAGACCAGAGTTATTCACTCGGCCACTCGTTACACCACAAACGCCTTGATAAATAACCGAAACAAGAAAACTCGTAAAATTTCATTCACCGGAGTTACCTCCATAATATTTTCATATGATGCACCTAGAAGATCCACTGGAAGCTCTCCTTGACTTCAAAGCTCAGCTTAGCCCTGCGTAAGATACGTTAGCATATGCATTATAAAAAGAAATGCCGTCCCTGAGATAACATACCTGATATCAGCGCTGCTAGCACCAATAAGCACCTCAAACAGACCCTCTTCTGCAATCCAGGCTCCAGTCTGCCCAAGGCTTGTGTCAAAGTATCCCACAGAGTACTTGTTCAGCGTCAAGGCTACATCCTTGGTTTCACTGGGCTGCAAGAAGACCTTGCCGAAAGCCTGGAGTTCTTTCTCCGGCCGGGGCAGCGTCGACTTGACGTCTTTGATATAGGCTTGCACAATCTCGTGAGCGGGTACCGAGCCGGTATTGGTAATGGGTATAGTGATGGTAATGGTGTCGTCTTCGGACATAACATCACTGCTAGCCCTAGGTGTTCCGTATGAGAATGTCGTATAGGTGAGACCATGGCCAAAGGGGAACAGTGGCGCAATCTTGGAGCGTTCATAGTGCCTGTAGCCGATGTAAATTCCCTCTCCGTAGACAGTTCTCAGGTTCTCTCCAGGCCAATTATGATATGCTGGGTTGTCTTCAATCCGAACTGGGAACGTCGTTGGTAGCTTTCCGCTGGGGCTACTGTTGCCTAGGAGTACATCTGCGAGGGCATTGCCTGCTTCTTGTCCCTGATACCATGCTTGCAGAATAGAAGGTGCTTTATGTACCCATGGCATACTGACCGGTGTTCCGGATTGATTGACAATGACTGTGCGTGGATTGGCGGCTAGGACAGCTTCGATTAGTCGATCTTGAGATCCATTCTTTGGCAGGTCCATGGTCTGTCTGTCATAACCCTCGGATTCCCACTCAGCATCTAAGCCGATAACCACCACAGCTACGTCGGCGTCGCGTGCAACATCCGCAGCTTCCTGCAGGCGGTCGACCTTATCCTCTTCTTGATAGCCGATACGGCAACCGCCATAATCGTGTCGACGACCAATGACGGATACTTTTGAAGCGGGTCGGACTTCGTTGGTGCTCTCGATCAGGATCTCTACTGGCTTGCCCTCCTCGAGATGGATTGCCTTTAACACATCTTCTGAAGCAGAAAACATAGCCTCACCCTCATCAGTCCAATCCCAGTTGTCAATGAAGAGTGCTCCGTCAATAAACATGCGCCCTGGTCCGACCGACGCAAAACTGAAGCTGTGGTTTCCGGTCGACTTGGGGGTGAGAGTAGTTTTGACCTTGAACGAAAAGTCTGGAAGAAGCTCCATTGGCGCAGAGTCCCACAACCAGAGATCCGTGCTGACTTTTTGCTGGACAACCGCCGGCTCGCCCTTGAATCGATCGCCCTTGTAGTACTCTAACCTCACGCCAGTCTCTCCATTTGACTTGCAGTAGGGCGAGGCAAGTGGTAACCACTTTGAGCTATCGCAACCTTGCGCAAATGTGATCTTGCCGTCGAACCTATTTTGGAGACCTTGCCAAGGAGTGATGTTGTAGTAGGGATTCAGGCCAGCGCTGCCTCCTCCACTAGCGATGGCTCGCTTGACGTTGGGTCCAATCATGGCAATCTTTTCGGCATTCTTGATCGGCAGTACTTTGTTCTCATTCTTTAACAGCGTGAGCCCTTCAACGCCAGCTTGAAGGATAAGGTTCCGCGTTTCGACATTGTCAATCGATTGCTCCGGCTGTTCTGGCGTCATGTTGCCCAAGCCTTTGACACGGTCGACAAGGTATAGGACTCTGGCAGCGGACTCTTCGATATCTGAGCGGGTCAGCTCACCCTTCTCCAAGCATTCTTTGACTTGGTCGACCTTGCGCCACTTTGATGGGCCAGGCATCTCAATGTCAACGCCGGCCTTTATTGAAGGCGCAGTCGCATATGTACCCGTCCAGTCCGAAATAATGGCTCCGTTCCACTTCCACTCGCCTCGCAAGATTTCCTTGAGCGAATGTACGTACTCATCGGCGTGGACACCATTGACCATGTTGTAAGCGCTCATAAGCGCCCATGGTGATGCTTCCCGAACCGCAATTTCGAAAGGCTTTAGGTAGATCTCGCGAAGCGGTCGCTCTGCAATGATGGCATCGTATGCTTGTCGCTCAGTTTCTTGCTCATTTCCAAGGAAGTGCTTAATGGTAGCGGCAACACCCTTGCTTTGAAGACCACGAACGTAGGAAGCAGCGAGTTTTCCAGTGAGAAACGGATCTTCCGAGTACGACTCAAAATTACGACCACCAAGTGGGGATCGGTGCATGCACACAGTGGGCGCTAGCAATACTTGGGCGCCACGGGCTTTCGTTTCTTCTCCAAGATGACGGCCAATCTCTTCTATCATGTCTAGGTTCCACGTGGACGCCATGGATATGCCACAAGGGAATAGAGCAGCCTGTATTCGTCAGCACGGGCCTGACATTGCCAAGACGGAATACGTACAGGTGTCCCGTTAGTGAAGAACTCTCCCCGAGCGCCATTGGGTCCGTCTGATGTCTTGATTGACGGGATACCCTTTGCAGGGATAGCTACAGACCGCCAAAAGTCCGCTCCTGCAAGCAATGAGATCTGGAATGGTCAGCTCGACTCAGACATAGGGCTGCTCCAGCCACTCTTGATAGATTAAAAAGGTCAGGCGGTGCCCTAAGCGAGTACTGGATACGACCCGCTCTCGTCAACGGACGTCCGTATTTGAACAGCCGGCTTCGCTGGCATCCCAGTAGGAAGATACGTGGGAGCAAAATATCCTAGCTCGTGGGAAAAGTTCCTGGTCATGCAGAACCCAGGTACGGAAGCTCATACGGCCACGTGCTTGTTCTCATGGGGAGCGATTTGCGTGTCTGTCACTCGTACCCAAAGCTCTTTCCATTATGAAGAAAGCGAAAACGTACCTGTTCTTCCAAGGTTAATTTGGCTGCAATCTCTTTGGCCTTGTCGTCCGGCCGCGGTGTCGAGTAGATTTTCTTGCCTGCCATTGCATGCTCTTCTGTCGGAGAGGTCTCCTCTGGTGTTGCAGCTGGTGTCAAATTCGGTGTGTCGAGTGCCAAAGGCTGGATATGGATAGTTGCGTGCTTTATGTCGATATGTTTCATGTCTTCCGCCGGGCTAGCGTTTCCAAGGCTGATGGTCGCCATTGTAGATCAATCCGAATTGATCACTCAATCACGTCGGGATACCTGAACGAATTGCCGCGCTTCTCGCCACTGCAGCCGGTGCGGTAACGGATGAAAAACTGAGTGGAAAAACCGAGTGGGAGACGGAGAAACAAAGGATGAAGATGGAGCGTCGAAGAAAAGCTGAAAACTATCAACTGAAGTAAATAGTCATCTTTTAGTACTTGCACAGACTTGGATGCGATTGTGTCTTGACGCATGGGCCCCTAAGGAAAGCTCGAATATCGAGCTTCATTAGAGTCAAGCCTTGTACCTAGCTACGGATCGCAGGCATGTCTTAGATCTTACAAGGGATGCACTATTGGTCGGCAGGGGCAATCAACCGAATCCAACGCGGACCAGTCTGGTTCCTGTGCTCTGATAATCAACGCTGAGCGTGATTCGTTGCCTCCATTCTACAATACAGCGGTGATAGCGGTCCTAAACTTCCGAGACTAGGACAACAGGCAAGTGAACAGCCTCTCAAGGGCACTAGAAGATGGGGGAAAGCAGGCGCATCCCAATCAGTGGTGGATTAATCTGCACGTGATGTTGTCGTCAGGTTGTTTCGGCCCGCTAGGCGGGAATGTTTAGCGGGAAGCCGGGCCAGCGAACCGTTCTGCATATCACGACAAGTTTCCGCCCCGGCCAAGCGAATGTTGGTTGAGGTCAAGGCATTGTAGCATGACCAGATGTCCGGGACGGAATCTCTCCATGCATGCCCTTGCCCCGCTACATGCAGCACGTGCGCAACAATTCATCGTGATCGTATCGTACACAATTCTTCGCGGATGACAGCTGGGCACGGATACCTTCACTGTGTTTGCTTTTGCGCATTCATAGTGCTGACAACGCCCAGGTTAATCCAAGCACTGTTATCAACACAGGTAGTGGTGTCCTGAATAGCTTCATCACGTGGTAGCCCTGTAGACGTCCATATTAGGAGCAATATGATCGGCATCTCGTCGGACAAACCACAGATGAAGACGTGCTATGATACCTTTATTACAACCACCCTGTCACACATCAGCCAATGTACCGAACATGTACACCTTGATTGCTCGTTGAGATGCAGCATCCGTCCCACGAAAGTGGAAGGTTCACTCGTATTGCAGGGGTAAACTTGTAAGCCATACGTGCATCATGCTTCCTTCCCTTCCGCCGTCCGCTCTCCAGCTGATGTTGATGCTGATGCTGATGCTGATGCTGAGCGTGCCCGGTTGCATTGGAGACGACTTATACAAGACGGCACGTATAGAGAGGTACCGAGATACCCCCAGATTGGGCGGAGTATACATAGTAGGCTATGGTAAATGTACCTACTGTATGGTATATGATATTTGCTCATCATCCGACTTGAGCTGCAGATCGGCATTTGCAATGTTTGGGCGGATGGGTCGCCCATTGTAGATGACGGTAATTCTCGCCGAAGCTTGCGTAATCATCCATGTTTCCAGGAGAAAACCTGCATCCATGTCCATTTGGAGAAACGTACGCGCTGGTGTTTACGCGCACTTGATGTTCACCATGTACGTTTACAATAATAGCATACCTAAGCCCTAGTGCGAGGATTCACGTGTGCAGCAATTGCCACACATGATAATCATGTAGCCAGCAGTGAGGACCTAGTGTCGGGCCGGCAAGCCATCATCAGTCTGACTTGCCCAAGACACTTTGCTATCCAAAGCCAAGCTTGGACTTGATCCCAGACTAGTCTTTTGGGATATTATGTGTACCATGTATTACGATCAATTGGACATGTTCGATCTCGAGGAAAAGTCTTGTAGACCCTGGTAAGTGTAAAGGTTAGACGTCGGGACTTAGGCAGAATAGTGAATCGATGTGTCAATCATTCTATACTACGATCATCCCATTGCCTATCCAACGTCACATGTTTGCTCTCGCTCTCCTTGACCGACTCAGTTTGTCTCGTCATAGATCGAATCTACCAGTCCTCCTCCTGTTTTCTGCCATGCATGGCAGCCTGTCTCTGTCTCAGCGCCTCAGCAAGCCCACCGGCAATACTACCGCTGCTATCTCTCGCGCTCTCCATCGTACTACCTCCACTACCACTGTATCCACTATCCCGCGCAGAGTCGCCATTAACAGCTTTCCTAGCAGCAGGGCGTTTGGCAGGTGGAGCAGGAGGCTTCGGCTTGCCCCCTGCAGCACCGTTGATAGGGCGGGCAGGTGGCGCTGGAGGTGGGGGAGGAGCGGCCACGCGCTGGACCACTTCTTCGAGATAGGCGGAGGGTGCCCAGCCAGAGGCAGATTTGTCAAGGCGGGAAGCTAGCCACCATCCTGTGACACCTTCAGTTAGTAGCTTGCTCATCTTCTGACGCGTTAATAGAGTAGGGGTGGACGTACCATTGTTCTCCTTCTGCGTGACCAAGATGATCTCATCCTTTCCGAGACTTAGCTCTCCAGCACTCTGGCCTGCAAAGTCATACAGCGCTTTGTATCTAGGCTCCTTTGGCTGAGTTGCTGCTGCCGGCGGGGGCGGAGGAGGAGGGGGTGGTGTGCGTGTCGACCCAGATGAAGCAGTACGGGCATGAGAGGCTGCGCCATTGGACAATGCAGCGACGGGAGGGGGGACTGGTCTGGACTGTGACACAGCTGGCTGAGGGACAGCTCTCGGTTGTGCCGCAGCGGGCGTAGGCACGGGTCTCGGTTGCGCTGGACGAGACGCAAGCTTCGAGGGACCTCCACCTGGGCCACCGGGCCGCAAAAGCTTGCCCTTTGAGATGGGCTTTGCAGCGATCTGCTTGCCTTTGGGTGTGGGCTTTGAGACGGAATTTGGCGGCTCTCCTGGGCCAGTGTGGATGGTGCCACTCTTGTACAGGTCGTCTCTCGCCACTGCGGGATCTTTGACTACCTTGACCTGGGCTGGCTTGCCAGGCTTCTTGTTGTACTCGATGCTGCAATGTCTTAGCCTCTCTCTGGTCCATTCATGATTACACAACTTACGTCTCGCCTATCCTGAGCGTCATTGAGCCTCGTAGTACGTTGGTCAACTGTGTGAAGAATTCGGTCTTGAATATGCAGTTCACGAGCGGATCAGGCTCTGTTGGAGAGCCTGCGCCGATTGAGAACCAGTCATCCTTGAGCGTGGAGCAGCTGACAAACTTGATAGCGCCCACAGGTATCGTCCTTTCGGCTTGGATCTGGAGTTCCCGATTTACCATTACCTGTTTTACAAGATACACATTCTTCTTTGTGAGGACCAGCTGACGAGCCTCTGGTTTACTCGATCGACCAAGCTTCGACACAAGCACTTCAGCTCTGCACGAGAAGGGCACCTCCTCGCTGGCTGCTATACCAATCGCATCAGCAATGACTTCGCCAGGGCCACCCCGATTTCCGATACCGAGATAGTCACCCATAAATCTTCGGGAACCGATCAAGCTGTATCGTCTCCGCTCCTTCCGGCCTTGGAGGATTTTGTGCCCTTGGTCGCGCCATTCAATGAACTCCTTGCCACCATTGAGTTTACGCCAGAACCGCTGTATCCGTATTGCACATTCGATCCGGTACCGTAGGTAGTTTCTCCAAGCACGCTGGATACGAATGGCCATATTGTGCCAGTATTTATCGCGCATCGTTTCCAAAGCGAACAACGTCTCTGGGGTCTTGATGAATACCTTCGTAGTACCTATCTGGAACTCTTCCGCGGGAATGTTGGTGTCTTTCAAGATCTGCTTGGCTCCAGTCTCATAGTCACCGGTCCAAGTGTATTCTCCGGCGTAGGAGCACTTTGGCGAGAGTAGGAAAAATCGCTCTACGAACTTGTCGAATGTTTGACGCGACGCAAATCCAGCTCTTCGAATACGCACGTTTTCCTGCAAACCGAGATACTTGACCTGATGAAGTACGTTTGAATTATTGTATTCCTTTGGCGATTTGTTCTCGTTGGGCTTGATTGTACGGATGTAGGATGGTCGAGCCTGCATTAGAGTGGTCACCAGGTCGTTCGCAGACAGCTTAATCTTATCGCCTGCCGTCGGTGGTCGCCGTCTGTTGTCCTGATCTACTTGGTTCGGGAAAAGCGTGTGTACAAAGGTATTACTGCTCTCGTTAAGTAGGTTCAACAAGTCCTTTAGCAATTGGTCTTTGTTCTTGTCAGTCATGCCATCAATGGCATATGAGACCTCGCCAGCATAGTGCTTGATGACGAACTGGCCCTGCCGAGGTGTAAAGTTGGGGTTATCGGACAGAGCGTTCAGCCTTTGGACAAAGGTTTGATCGGCGGCAGATGGATCCGCGTGCGCAGTTGCGCAAGCATCGTTCAGGGCAGCAAAAACGCCGGGTGGCTTCTTCTCTTCGATCAAGTCGCACACAATCTTGTTGTCAAAGTACTTGATGGGCGTCCACTTGATTTGCTCTCGCTCATACTCTTCTTGTTCTGCTTTCAAGGTCAACTGGATGAAGATCTGTTGTAACTTCTCGTTGACGTAGTTGATGCAAAGTTGTTCGAAACTGTTCTTCTCGAAAATTTCGAAGCCGTAGATATCGAGAATGCCGATAGAGTGAGCAGTCGCGCCACGAGCTTTTAGCGACACATTGACACGCTCTACAATCCAGTCAAAGAGGTTGAAGTAAATTCCCTTGGAGAGTGCATCGCGGACGGCGCCTGCTTGTGCGCAGTTCAAGGGCACATCGTATACTGAACCTCGTCGTCCTCCTCGGCTTGTTTCCATTACACGGATGGTCAGTGCCTTGTTAACGTGGACCGAGTCTACTTCGAGGAGGTATGCTACAAAGTCTACCACAGACTGGTCTACGATGGCTGCGTTGCCCGAGTCGTCTTCGCGGAATGACACGTTCCCCAGCCAGAGGATAGCGGCCAGCATACGAAAGATGTTGTCCTGCTCTGCTTGTGGTAGGCCGATGACCTTCATAGCATTTAGTGTATCGGCGAACTCGGCATGGTCGTCGATTCCGGGGACATCGAAGCATTTGGACTTGCTTGTATAAAGGTAGGATTGCGGTTGTTGTAGGCCAAATATTTCTACCTGGGTCAGCGCAAAACTTTGAGATTTTTACCTCTGGAGCATACCTCTGTATTGTGACGATGCAGCCTTTGTAAACTGGTAGAAGATGTGGAAGTTGCGCTCGTTGGCGATCTGCCCCACTACACGCGTCTTCTCAAGCAGGTAGTTGTTGATGTTCGCTCCCACAGGCTCTCCTTGTGCGTTGAAGTGAATCTCGAGGTACTTTCCAAAGCGTGACGAGTTATTGTTCCTCAGTGTCTTTGCGTTTCCGAAGGATTCGAGCAGCGGGTTGGTGGCCAGCACCATGTCCTTGATCTCTTGGATAGAGGAGTTGGTTCCGCCGGACACGTTTGCAATGTACTGCATCAGTCGCTTCGCAGCTTCCGTCTTTCCAGCTCCTGATTCGCCGGAAATGATGACACACTGGTTCTCCTTGTATGCGTTCATGTTATAGTACGACGACTCTGCGATTGCGAAGACATGGGGTGGCACCTGCTGCGGGTTAGCTCTGAAGGTGTCTCTGGGTAGCTATGCGCCGCACCTCCAGCCTGTTCTTGCCCTTGTAGCTCTCCAGTACCTGGTCGGTGTATATGCCCACTGCAGTCCAGGTCAGCATGTCTTTTTGCAACGCACATGTTCTTCCTACATACGGTCGCGGAAGGGGTTGACCGACACCAGTACGTGTCCAATGTATGTCTGCGCCTCTCGTCAGTTATTGTCCCACTCTACCGCCATGTCTCGATGCGACGCGGGGTTGGCGCAAGCAGGGCGACGCACGTATATCTCGCCATTCTCGAACCGCTTCTTCAAGTTCTCGTTGATGGCCTCATTGGAGATTTTGCTGATCAGCGTCAGGTCCGAGACACCGACTTCCTTCTTCTTGGTCGTCTCAAAGACGGCCTTTGTTGCGAACTGCGACTTTGGTTGCGCTCGTGCGGCGGGCTGGGCACCTCCGGCCTTGCGCGCTGCGCGGTTGGTTTTCCCCTACACAAGCAGCCCGTATCAGCGCATGCACCTGCCGTCAGGAGCTTCTGGGAGATTTTACCATGGTTGATGCCCGACTTGCAGCAGCGGTTTGGAGCTTGAGCCGGCCAGTTGGAGGGTGGGGGAGGGCTGTTGGGTAGGTGTACTGTTGAGACCAGGCTATGGTACAGGCGATATCAATGAGCGTGAGGGCTAAACGCTATGCTATCGTCGTGGGAAGAGCAGCCGCCCGGAGGTTTGGGTGTGTGCAGGAACGGGAGTGTGCCTGAACGTCCAAGACGGGGACCAACGTCAGAGGGTCAATTGATCGGGCTGTTCGGAATAGGCGCTCGTCCCAGCAGCCCAGGAGCACAGCCACACCCGCTTTTCGGACGCGCAATCGACCTCGCGGCTTTCCTTCCCCTCGATGTCTGTTGCCTGCTGCCTTGCTGTCTGCTGAGCCTCCTAAGTGTTACTAAGACGGATTCAAGACATCCTTTTCTGCTCAAGTCCGGTGTATGGACCGCACCATCTATACACACCTTCAGACGACGACGCCGCCGCCGCCGCCGTCGTCCACACGTTTCTCATTAGACCCCTTCTGCCTGCCATGCTGTCACACGAGCGAGGGCGAGTTGGCCGCCACGCTGCCGTTGCATAATCCTCAATGACGTGTCGCACATTCAGACATCAGACACCCACGTTTTGCAGTGGCAACCATATCCTCGTTCAATGCTACCGCTACGAACACGCCAACCGACATGCAATCCGTCGTAAATGAGCGTCCCGACCAGGTCGAACAACAAGAGAAGACGCCGTGAAAATGCCCAGTGCCCACCTCCCGTATAGTAGTAATATCCCAAACGCCATTCCACACCCGCTGAAGCCCATCATTCAATCATCATGAGAAAACATCGCCTCCGAACCGACCTACGCTCGCCCAGTCCAGCCGCTTCGACTCCTCCAGTTGCGGGCCGCCCCAGGAGTACACCTTGGGGTCCACTAAGCAACCAAGGCCGCCTTGCTGGCACCACTCCCCGACCACCGCGTAGATGAACTCGATCTTCGCACGGAGATGGTTGCTTTCCGTAAGCTCCTTGTAGCTATCTTCCTTGTCTGCAGACCCATACAGCAGCTGCTGCAACGACCCCCGTAGATTCGCTCTAGCCTTTACGTGTCTCCACGGAACACTTCCAGTCTCTTCGAGGAGGGAGGTGGCATCGAGGGGGAGGCACAGGAAGTGCCCATATCCAGCATCGGATGAAAGCACGAGCTTGGTATGATCTGGGAAGTTGAACTAAAAAAAATCTGTTAGATGACTGTCAAAACACGATGCAGACAGTGCTTACCTGGAAGGAACCGTCGTCAAATCCCCAGATGCCCACGTTGCCCAACCGTTGATAGAATCGGACAAAGTTCACTCGGGGATCTTTCCTCATCGGCTTCTCCTCGTCGCCGAATGTTGCGCACATGTACTTTCCAAACTTATGCCACACCGTCCGAATCTCCTCGACCCGTCGTGGTTCAAGTACCTCGATTTGAGATAGGCCTCGGTCTTTCTTCACCGTCGTGTAATAGTTGAGCGCCACGCTTTTGGCGAGCTCCCGGTTCCCTCCGGACTTGCGCAGATGGTTGTACCCATCCGTAGCGAAGGCAATTGTGACTGGGTATTGCTCCTCTGCGGATAGCAGAGTTCCAATGCTGCCATCGTTCAGGACATAACCTACACCGTATCTACGGCTGTAGTCTACCCATTTTGCGACAAATGGCAGTTGTGGCGGCTGATCCCGCCTTGATTTGGTCGGCTTCTTGTCGAGCGCACGTTCGAGATTGTCCCGGAAGGTCATCAGCCGTGCGAGGACAGTTACGGGATCGGTTGCTGGCATATCACTGCTGATGGTTCGATAACGAGCAGTGCTCCGCGACGTCGTGGATTGGGACGCTGGCTCGGCCCTTTCGCTCTCTCGTACGCTGGTCTTGATGACTCTTAGCGGTGGCAGATCAGGTAGCCCCGTGGAAGCTTTCGGAACCTCCTTGGCTGGCTCTTTTGCAGCTCTTGCTCGGGTAGTAGGCCGTGCTTCTTTAGGAACACGTAATGGCGCGGGCGCTGTGGCCGTCTTTGCAGTGACTCGTCCAGGATTCGATATCTTGCGGACTGCTCTTAGACGGGTTGGCTGTTTGTCTAGTATCCTGTGTGCTGGTTCAGGCTCTTGTGCTGGCTCGACATTCTCCTTCAATGACTGCATTGGCTGATGCTCTCTTCGTGACGCTCTAGGCACACGGCCCTTCACCCGGTCGTTGCCAGTAGTCTCTCCTAGCGCCTGGCCTTCTGATGACGATGATTCCTTCTCTTCTGAGATTTCGCTCAGACCTCCAGGAGGCTGATGAGGCCATTGCACACGTGCGGGAAAAGGCACGTATACAGTATCCTTGGCAAAAGGTATGTTTGGCTGCTTGCCCGCTTCAATCTCCTTCTGGCAGTCTCTGGCCACCGTCTTGTTGGTTCTGCGGCCATAGGCACCAAATGACTTTCCTGGTTCGTATTCACCGACAGCTGAAGACTTGCAAAGCTGCCACCACTCTTCAGTGTATCCGCGCTTGATCGTAGAGGCCGTTGGAGGGCGGTTTCTCGACCATTTCGGTATCCGTGAAGTACAGCCACTATCCAGCTCCAACGGAATATAGCCTAGCTTGAAGAAAGGGTGCGCAACAATCTGATCAGGCGTCGGTCTTTCATCCTCGTGTACTAGCAGAAGAGATACAATGTCGCGCAAGTCGTCGGTGATTTCATTCGCAAACTTGGCCAGGTCTGGCCAGGTGTATTCGCGCGCCTTTAGTTTTCGGTAAATGTCCTCGCGCTTCGCGGCATGGAATGGCGCCCGTCCTACAGCGAGTGTGTACCTGGAGCGGTCAGTAATTGTCTCAGTGCTCGTCAACACGGTCGCTCTCACATCATAATACCAATGGCCCACAGGTCCACCTTCTCATCGTGACCTTTTCCGGTCTTTTCCAATACCTCGGGCGCAAGGTAGTTTGGTGTACCGCACATGGTCGTTCGCCGGATCGCCCCATAGTCGCTCTGTGAGACCAGTAGTGCAGCAAGGCCAAAGTCTCCAACTTTGACGTTCATGTCCCGATCCAAGAATAGGTTGCCAGTTTTGAGGTCGCGATGGACGATGTTGCGCTGATGTAGGTACTTGATGGCGCCACATGTCTGGATCATGAATCGCCGGATCTCGGGCATGGTGAAGTATTTGCGCTTTTTGATTGCATCGGCAAGAGATCCATTTTCGCATAGCTCCAGAACGACGTACGTGCTTGACTCGAAGGAGAAGGCGCGAAAAAACTCGACAATGTTGGGATGGGATAGCTTCGAGTGGATCTGTAGCTCTGTCACAAACTGCGGCGCGTCAGTATTGTTGCTCCGTGTTCCCCGTGCGGGCTTGTTGCACCTTTTGCGCCAGCTTGGGCGGCTCCATCTGGGATTTGACAATCTTCAAAGCGACGGTGCTGCTACCAAGGTGCTCATGTCCCAGCAGCTTCGCGCGATGGCAGATGGCGAAGCCGCCCTTTCCCAGCTGCGATCCCGTCTCATATTGAAGTCCTTCGGGGTCCTGCACCACGGCCGGCGGGGCATCTGCGTGTATCGACGAGGTAGACATTGGCGGTAGATGTCGAAGATGATGGTCGATGAGATCAGTGCGTGTGTTTATCGTGATAAACATGGGCCTGTCTTAGCGCCGTTGCTAGGGGCCTTACTTCCCGATCCGTGCTCGCTCTATGCACTCACTGCTGGCAGCGGCGTGCATAAACTCTCGCTCGCCATGGCACAACTAAGACGATACTGTTCTGGCCTGGTGCCTTGAAACGGTACGAGTTACATGGCACTGGACGATCTTGTTGCGCTGGAGAGCTGGTAGTCGGTCGCTACTGCTGGGTATTTGTGGATCTTCGGGCTATTGCCAGGCACCCACGAATCGACCGTCAACCACAATCCATAGACCCAAACACCGATAGCAGAAATTATTCCAGATGGCTTATTGCTTGCTCGTACCCTTCTAGAAGTCGTAATGGTTCCGTATTCGCCCGTCACTTCAGCTTGCAGAAATTCCCACAACCATCCGAAGCTCTCTGTAATAAATCATGTCTCTCACTCTCAAGGTTACGTCACTGTTCGTTAGGACGCTTGCGAAGCCGGTAGCAGTACGTCGGTTTGTTTCTGCTCTGTTCTGCTGCAAGTACAGCTAACCCTGCCCAGAATGCCATCAAACGCAATGCCCACGAGCACGAGCGATTTCGCCGAGTATGCATCAAATTTGCCCAAGGGCTACATCGCGTCGACATGCGCATGCGCCTTGGCCTCCTACAAGACCCCGCCGTCATAGACCGCCAGATTAAGAAGGAGGTTGCATTAGCAGAGGCTGCGCGTAAGCAGGCTGCTGCGCCTACAGTCCTGACAGAGGAGGAGACCAAGGCGGAAGAAGCCCTCACAGAGAAGGAGCGAGAGGCGATCAAGAAGAAAGCCGAGGAAAGGGTCAAGCCGCGCATACGGCCCCTTTCTGAGCAAAAGGCCATTGAAATGGGCGCAAACTTCGCCGCAGAAACCTTCATCTTTGCCGTAGGCATTGCTGTGATTCTTGTGGAACAATGGCGGCAGCGGAGGAAAGCGCGCAATGCCAGAGATGACATCAGGGAAGATTTGGAGGAGGTACAAGCGGAGCTCAAGGCCGTCAAAGCAGAGTTTGAAGAATTCAAGGCAAAACACTCAGAGCCCGTGTCGTCAAAGTTGCTAGGATTCTGGGGTGGCAGTGGGAAGACGGCGGAGAAGAAGAGTGATCCGAGCAAGTCTGAGGAGAAACCGACGTCTACGAATACTGCGCCGAGTGCTAGATCAGAAACACATCCTCAGCCTTCAGGTGAGGGTCAATCTGTTGGCAGAGCCCCGCAACCAAAAGATACAGGGGTATACACACGAGAAACATGACGATTCACACATTCATGCTGGTTTACTTGTACAAAAGGACCTCTACCAGTTGCAAGAGTAACTGTCAAGATCCGACTGTTCGCACAGCGAGTCTATTGTTCCACTCTCCTCTCATGATACCCTCCACATACCATAGATGCTCACAATTCTAGATGAAAATTGTATGTGATGAAAGAAGATCTGGTCTTTCTTCCACATGCCAAATTCATGTGCACCGTTCATCTCTCATTGCTGCAACAGTGGAGCGAACGTTCTTTCCGTCGTTGTACCTGCGCGCCTTCCCCGAGCGCGCCCTGCATGACACTATGATGAGATCGAGTCTCGGATTGCTTCACTCTTTTGTCAGAGATCACTACACCGCGTGTATCTTGCGCAATTCTTCCCAAATCAAACAGCATTTCCAAAGGCCGCTGGGCTGAACACACCTACGCCTTGGTCTATTCCAGTGCGTTGGGATAGCCAGTCTCAACAAACCCAGTTCACACTCCCGCATTCCACACGCTGTTTCTCAATGGGCGTACCGCAGCATTCAAACAAAACGCCTAAAACGAAAGCAGAAGACCCACGCATCTCGAACATGGAAACCACGAACTCCATTCGACCCGCCAACACCTTGATTCCTGCCCAGTTAGATGGTGGGGCCGACCATCATCCCCATGCAAGACCAACGGTCATCGGAAGCAACTACAATCGCCTAGCTGTCCCGTTCTGTCCTCAGCAACAACACCATGGACAGGCCTCTCATCAATCTTGGTATGCGTCTTCAATACCGCCACCTCCTCGTCCGCAGACCCACACTACTACCAATACAATCCGCGATCTCCTCCCTTACTGTACTACCGAGTCATCCCTGAATGAAGCACAAGTTATTGCTCTGAGTGACGTTGTGGGAAGTTTGAAAGAACTCGTGCTATTGGCGCTCTGTGCTGCGTCCGGGGACATGGGCAGCATGCAGAAGCTGGAAGGTGCTGTGGGTCAACAAAGTGCGGCAAATATCGTTAATTTCTTTGCCGATGAATGGGAGATTGATGGCTAAAGAGGAGGCATCGAAATAGATATAGGCATTCGATATTGTGCCACTAACCGTGTGTTGGAAGACTTCCATGGGTGTAGGGTAGTTATAATCATTCAAGGAGACTGTGAAAGGATGGAGAAGAACAGTTTCTTCATAGGTCAGCAGGTACCCTCAAGCACTGACTGTTTGGCACTCCAGTGCCTTTTTGTAGCTGCATACTGTAGGTATGACTTGTTTTGAAAAGAGAAATAGCTAGGGAAAATGACAGGATAAGGTGTGGCGTCATGTATAGAGGCAATAGTGACTGGCTCACTTGGACGATTTCGAGGGAGAACTATTACTACTACTACTACTACTACTACTACTACTACTACTACTACTACTACTACTACTACTACTACTACTGATGTTAGCAGAAGGAAGCATCCTGTGGCGTACGAGCTTCCCATCTGCAGTGTTCCTATTTGCATAGAGAGAAGATGAGTGTATATGCACAAAGTCATGAAGCTCGAGGAATCTCGGCTCTTGGAAAAGCTTGAGATGGCGGACGCGCTCTATTTTCTTGATTGATAAAAAAAAAATGGCAAATCTGGGAAACATACACCAACTTCTGGTTTTGTTTTCTTTACTGTCTCGGATATTGATCAATATACGCCCCTCCCCCCCCCCCCCCCTCTGCATTTCCATTCTTCTCAAAATCCACATACTCTCAAACCCCTCTCTCGGTCAAAACACTAGCAGCGATGCACGGTTCAATCAAGTCGCAACTCATTAAAGCAAATTACAGATTACAGATTACACAATAAAAAAAAGCAGCAAGCAT
>Ga0265797_10004678_pt1 | contig 20657 bp, 19 predicted proteins | sample P2T30metagenome_FD_192433 | JGI IMG/M metagenome (GOLD analysis project Ga0265797, IMG submission 192433) | Plant litter microbial communities from East Loma Ridge, Irvine, California - P2 T30 | ecosystem: Environmental > Terrestrial > Plant litter > Unclassified | place: USA: California...
CCCCCCCCCCCCCCCCCCCCCCCCCCCCCCCCCCCCCCCCCCCCCCCCCCCCCCCCCCCCCGCCCGCCCCCCCCCCCCCCCAGGAAAGAACGATGTAGCTGTGACTCTGGTTGTGCTTGGTGTGGACAGGACGGGGAGGGTTTTTTCTTTTCTTGTCCCTTTTGGGCGGTGCCCAGGGCGAGGTGATGAAGGGCGGGGATGAAGATGGGTGGGTGGTTCCTTAAATCTCGAATGTGCATGAGCTTCAGCATTTGGCAGCCTCATTTCAACATCCTTACATTCAAGCCATCAAAACTCTTGTGATCGAAACACGGATCCCTGCTCTTTGGGGTGAGTTAGTGCTTGTGCTTTTCCGGATGCTAGCGACAGCGGATTCTTTGTGGATTAACACTCATCGGCGTGCCGCGTCTTCTCATTTCCTTTGCATTTCTAAACTACGAAAGGCTTTGGTGGTAAAGCACGAGTTCCTACTTGTTGGGCTTGGAATGGTGTGTTCTGGGGTCGTAGGCTTTTCTTGAGATGACGTGCGTGGCAAGGCGGGAGCATGGAGAGTTTGAATGGTTGTTCATGAGGGCTTTTGGTGGTATGGCGAGAGGGGATGGGTGATTCTGGGTGGTTGGGCTCGGGGGCTAGCATCCAACAGCTTTTGTCCAGTTCCTGGGACGAGTTACTGATCTTGGATTCCACTATGATCTATCCATCCTACATCTTAACATTAACTTGCACTTTGCACTCTCCAGTCAATTACCCACGTCATCGTACATGCTATGTCCGCATACTGCAAGATACGACGTACGCGAGCCAGGATTTCGCGAAGAAAGACAACTTCTGATACTTCTACTGCCTGGTCTCTCTTCGTTGGCGCGTCTTCCATCTCATCTTGTTGCCTTATCCATGTTCTATAGTAAGTTGGAGAGGCAGCACCGCTTAGGCCCCTCAAAATTGCTTGCATGGGTGATCGAGCGAGGCTGAAGTGGTTGCTTGGGGCTTAGCACTCGCCAATCTCACAGTGCATACAGGATCCCCCCGACTTTTGTTCAAACCTGCTATCAACATCTTTTCATCAATCTTGGAATTCCTCACGAAAGGGGAGATGGCGACCCCGCCCAGAAGCGAGATATTGCCAAAACTATGCTACGCGTGCCTGGACCTCGACCCTGAGCAGCATGCCAGATATCGCTGGGAGCGGCCTGGGTATAACGGTGATGACGTTTTTCTCCATCAGATTGCATTTGCTGCGAAAGCAGGCTGTCGGGGATGCAAAGTCCTTATGTTTGTCGCGCAGCCTTGTGTCGGATTCGAGGAATGGCACAATCACGACATTATTGTCGAAACGACGCTGAACCTACCAAACAGTCTGGAGGTCAAGGTTAGAGTAGATGACAGAGGCTTATCGACCTTGGCTACTAACGACGGATACCGTCGATTTGAGCTCAACAAGCTTCCCGGGCAGGATGATGGTCTGTAACTAGACTTTGCTTTCTAGTCTCCTACCTGCTTACGTTTTGGGCAGGTGAGACCCGGTGGCCGCATGCTTTGCCTATCAGAGACCCAGTCTCCGGATTTATGGGCTCCAAAGAAGCAATAAAGAGGGCACGCACATGGCTAGAAGTATGTCTGTCAGAGCACAAGGGTACCTGTGCCACGCCCCACTCCACGAAACTACCAACGAGGGTATTGCGCATCGGTGGACCGCAACAAGTTGCATTACATATCTCGAATAGCGAGAAGGCATCGTACATTTGTCTAAGCCATTGTTGGGGCGAGAAATCACACACTCTCCTGAGAACAACCACAACAACGCTTCAGCGATTTCAGTCTGGTATTAGCTGGGGTGAACTACCAAACACCTTCCGAGACGCAATCCACGTTACGTATCAGCTTGGCTACAATTTTCTATGGATTGATAGCCTCTGCATCGTGCAAGACTCCACAGAAGATTGGCGACGTGAGGGCAGTATGATGGCTGATATATACGAGTCTGCTATAGTCACTATAGCAGCCACTAAAGCACCAAACGCCCATAGTGGCTTGTTCGCTCACACGGATTCTGAATACATATCACATGTGATGGAACTGAACCCACAGGAGTTTGGTCCCGGAAAGGTTGAGCATGCTGTCCACGCTCGAAAGTGCTTGCCGCACGAAATGCTGCACCCCAGCGACGACCTTCCTCTCCTGTCTAGAGCCTGGGTAGAATTCCGACAAGAGTATCAGTAGATTCAATATGCTGACGTCGACATCAAGCGTTTTAAGAGCGGCTACTCTCTCATCGGACCTTACACTTCACGAATACTGGGGCAGCCTTCGAATGCGATTCCTATCGCCGTTGTGAATGCTCTTCAAACTACGTGATACTTGAAGATATTCAGGGTCTCGGCAGACTTAGAACGCCCCATCGCTTCGAAGATCTGACTAATCAATACATCTGGCAACGGGTTGTCGCAATGTACATGACCAAATCTCTTACTTATCCAACCGACATATTCCCGGCTTTGCAAGGCTTAGCCAAAGATTTGAACACGGTATGGGCCGCTACTATGCTGGTCACTGGGAGACAACACTCGCAATCAGCTTGACATGGCATCGCAGTCTAGACTATCCTGGAAAAGTAAGGCCACAGACTCCAGAGACTTGGCGGGCGCCATCGTGGTTCTGGGCGTCCATTGATGGCAAAGCCATATTTTCACATTTGGAGGGCAGCATTCCAAAATTGCTCGTGACCATCCTCAACGTCATGACTTCTCCCGTCGGTGACGACCCCATGGGTCTAATATCGAGTGCTTCATTGGCACTGGTAGGCCAATGTCTGTATGCCACACTGGAAACGCATTGGGAAGAAGAGAGCGATGGGTATAGTTGTTGTGTTCGAACATCACCACGAGCGTACTCCACTGTCGGCAGTATCTGCTTGCGGAACTTCGAATTCACGACCGGGTATAAAGATGACGGAATGTTGTATTCGATTAGACCTGAGCTGCATGGTCTGATCTTCGATTATGACTTGCTTTCAGCAGGTCCATATCACGTTCCCAATGGCTCAAAGATACTGATCATGAAGTATGACGAGACAGTGAGCGAAGGAAGGAAAATCCGAAACTGGCTCATGTTCCGAGAAATCGACAGGAAAAATCGCGTCTGCGAGCGCATTGGTTTGATCAGGCTGTGGCACGAGAACAAGGTGACACGCAAGATGAATCGGTCGTTTGAAGAGGATTCAATAGAGATGAAGGTCACAGTTGTGTAGATGCGTAGTGAACTACAAGGAAACATGTTGCGAGCGACCTGTTCAACGCGGTATCATCAGCACCATCGTCTGCAAATATCGCACGCTCACTCCCACGCTTTCGGACTGCATTGGCGAATGCGTATTTACGTTGTGCAATTTCGATTCTGGTCTCTGAATTAAGTCGACCAGTCAGAACAATCTCCGTGCAATCACTGAACCACTCACGACACGCAAGAAGCGACTACAATGCCATCGGCTTCCGAAGCAGTTTACCGCGAGAGCATACCGTCATGCTCGCAATGATGAGACAGTATCGATTTCTCAATTGAGAGCACTGCGAAAACGCGATGTGAAAGAGGCATCGATATAACAGGAAGTCTTCACATTTAGAGAATCGCGACCAGCCCCGGAGCATGTAGCCGCTCAACCACATCATCGTGCTTGAGATGATATCGGCACCTCTGACCACATCACCACAACTCACGAGCATTTCCAAACGTCTCACAGCCATGCACGCCCGTTATCGCAATACCGTAGCGCGAACATCGCGTGGTCGAGATGCGGGGAGTGCATATGCATATGCATATGCCGTGAGAGCTGGACTCGAAGTCTAGCTTGCTGAAATCCTCCGATATGTTGTGCTACGAGGACTCGACGCGCTGATCGGGAGTTTGCTACTGTTGCCTAGAATGTTGGACGGCAGGCTGCCTGTGGTCTGCTAGGGACGTGTCGCCGCGGAATGTTATGCGCCTAGGCGTGACTGGACGGTTTAGCAAGCAAGACGCGCGTGTGCCATCTCGATGGTTGAGTATGCTCGGGATCTTGCCTTCGTTGTCCAACGTTGGACCATGAGCTCAGAACTGAGGGCAGTCTCCCAAGCGTCAAGAACTCTCTCCCTTGCGCATAACGGCATTTATTAAATGCCCGTCATGATGGTCGTCAGGTATGCTGAGGAGGGAGAAGACAATCCGTGTGACCCGGCTGTCGCAAGTCGAAGGCAAGGAGCGTTCCCGCATTCCGACCGACTGGACGATTGCTGCCCTGCGCGACCCGGGAGCCTGAAGAAGATTATGCAGCTACACGGTGAGTAGCAGAATCACGGGTCTCGTAGCTCGTTGCAGTTCTGAAAGGAGTCAGAAGGACAGTGTTTGACATTCCACCCCAGAGCACCAGGAGGCTGTGACTCTGTAGCCGACACAAGCAGAGACACCGGAACGCCAACCCGCTGTCAGTCTTGCCTTTGTGCTCGACGTGTTTTCCGTGATGTGCTGCGACCTTCCGAAGGCTGACAAGGACGCGCGACCTTTTCGGAAGGGCACTCAAACCTGTCCAGTGATGCTTGCGGGCCGGAAACACATGTACGGCAAGCCCCCTTAGCTGAAGGTACGTTGAGAGTACGAGAATCGTCCTCAGAGCGTACAATGTGGCAAATGCAGCAGAGTCGACTGTCGTGATACGTTGGGAGAGCACCAAAGGGCACCCAATGTAAGCGCGTCTGCATGGCGCCCGAACCAGAATTCTGAACGTGTCACGGAGGCTGAACAGCCGCTCTCATCGCATGAGGGCATGTCCTAGATCCACTGTTTGACAGCTGGTGCATGTTGTGCTATGTGTGGGGAGAGACCGTGTCACGCCGATGACATGCTGCGTGAGGTGACTCTGAAGTGGCTGGTAAGCCATCGTGTGTGCTCCCCTACGGCTACAAGAGTGAGACAGGTGGGACGATGCAGCCTGGAGGTTAGGCCAGACGTGCCGACAAGCTCGCAAAGAGGTGAGGAGGTGGGGCAGATGTGAGGCTGAACCAGAGTTTGTGCTGCCTGCAATATTCTGTAGATCGTGTGAGTCTTGTACATGACACGATACACAGTGCGTTGGCTGCGTCTTGTCCTTGGTGTATCAGTTGAATGTAGCTGGAGTGACATAAACACCGTCTCCCCGGCGAGCTCCGACCTACAGAAAAGTGTAGCAGAGAGCCCAAGGTTTAGAAACTCTCCGTGTTGCGGAAAAGCACACCGCTTAGGCCACGAGACGTGACTCGTAGCACCATGGTAAAAGCAAGCACGCACCGTTCAAGGCCGCAAAGACGGCCACAGCACAGACCGCCTCCCCGCGAGGCTGGACGTCGGGTATGGGAGACCGCTGAGACGGGCACATGTCCGTGAGGACGGCAAACCGTGCGACTGTGACACAGGAAAACAGCCACAAAGCTTGCAGTATGCGGAGCATGATACTCGAATATCACAAGCGGTTAGAAGAAGAGTTTCGAAGAGGAACCGCATCTCAAGCTGCCGCTCGATACCATGCAAGGCTCTGGAGGATGTGAACACAGCAGATACAATCCTCACTCTTCAAACCTTGGGACAAAGGCCTCAGACTCGAAGCCCTGCTCGTAAGCAACGGCTAACGAGGCGTTGTGGCTTGCGAGCAAGTAATTTCTGGGCTTCGGAAGGATGGGTACGAAGGCATGGCTCTGCACGTCGGCTTCCGCAAGAAACAAAAGGAGCGATGTGCAGGCTGCCAGACCTCAGTCCTCGCTAAGGACTGTCGAAAGGCCCGAGTAGGATGTGCAATCAACATGTTGCAAAAGCCTGTATTCCATTGGAAGATTCTTGACGCCCTGATCGAACTTCATCGAACGATATGAATCTCATGTCGGTTACGAGTTGATCAGTCTTGTTGAGCGACCAGGCCTATTCATCCTATCGCCAGGCAATAAAGATACTATTGGACCCCACGTGATCAGGTCAGGAGATAGATGTGGGAAGATCGGTGCGATGTCTACAGAAGAGCGGCACGGTGATATATTTGAGGCACGACAAACTTTGGTTGCGATGCGTAGGGTGCGCTTCATGTCGAGCCTGCGTGCGGGTGGTGCATCAGAGTCAAGGCCGCAGCGCTAGCGTCTCTGCATCGCGAGTTTGCTGATAGCCGTGGCGTTTGAGATGTAAAAGGATGGAGTTGAGGGATTTATTTGATGCAAATGGGTAGCGGCATGCTGCGGGTGGTGATGATTGCCACACGGGCTTGGCGAGTCATCGTTACTTCGCGCTTGCATGGGCGATGCAGCCCATCTGCTCGTTAGACGAGCGCCAGCACCCGTCGCCCGGCCAGATTTGAACACCGCGCACGCTCTGATTCGCGAGAGTCGCGATAGCAGTGTTTGCTTTTTGGTAATCATGTCTCATCAAAGGACCGAGGATTGGCTGCCGCAGAATCTAAATCTTCTTTAACGGTGCCCTTTGCGCGATCGAGGTGCCGGTGACGCAGTTACTTTCTTAGTGTACATCTTGCAGTTGACCCCATGGAGTAGAGTTTGCCGACACAAGAGTGACTGGGAGGGCAATCCGGCTGTTGACTTGAAATTGAGCCCGCTCAAACTCCCAGCTGACCGGCATCGAAACAACGGGAAGTTTCTTACTGACGCCTTTGGATGGCTGAGACATATCCCCAGCTGCCTGCAAGCAATCTCGTGGTATGCCTCCGGCACGACAATGGTTGTCCTGAAGGACGGTTGACTGTACTGCTTTTGAGCAAGAAACAATAACACGGAACACCATCGTGACAGAACTAGCCTAGCATAGCCTCGTGTCTGCCACCGGGGCATGCATTCGCGTGGCCCTTCGAGACCCTTCTGGCGAGCCTCTCAACGCTTTCAACAGGATATCCAACCGCTATGACAGAAAGCGCGAAAGCTCACCATGGGAGTCTCGATCGTGCATCTCTACTGTTATCAAATCGTAACACCTGCAGCCGCTTTCCGTCCAGCGTAAGCTCCATCCGCTTGAGCCTTCCCGTCTCAAATTTACACATGAATCTAGTCCTGACAGGGCTAGCTTCACTCACCGGGCACAAGCCGGCTCAATTGTCACTGTCAAGTCAGACTAGTGCAGCCTACACCCTCCGCACGCAGGAGATGTGCAGGTCTTGGAGCCTGGCGTGACAGATGATTTGCTCATGACTTGGCTTACTGCGTCTATCGTGATGGGTATGCTGCAACTCGGCGTGCATCTGGATGCACGGCCGTGGAGCTCCCTTCAATTCACTAGTGATGCGGTTGGCCACTGAATCGATTGCCTGCGCGAGTGTAGGAATGTGTGGGGCCACGGGGCGGGAGTAGCAAGGTTGAAGGACATTGTGTCACCATGTGTTGGCCAGGGTCGGTTAATCGGCCTGCAGTACATCTGTGAAGTACCTCAGGAGAAAAGATCAATAAATCGATGAAGGACAAAATGGGCAAGTTCAGTATTTTGGGCAATTTGCGACCACTGCGCATTGCCATGACGAGATTTTTGATTTTTGTTCGGCCGATAGCTGAATGGTTACTTTTTCAGAGGCAACTGTCTTACAAATGGGTGAGCAATGCTCTGGTATCTCTTCGAATGAAAGCAAAACGACCGTGAAAGACGGCCAGTCCCCTTGCGGAGGCCAGTACAACTCCGTGTGATGCTCTTCCTTCCTACTCCTTGTTGATCCTAACACCCCGTGTCCCAACCAATGTCGATGCCATCTAGGCTTGGACATTCAAATTTTAAATACAGTGAACCAACCCTTAAGGTCGGAAAAGTCTACATCCAGTCGGAATGTCGTGCTGGATACTCTATTTGAAACGCCAAACAACAAGTACCGTACCAACACCTTGCAAAGAAATGACGATGTCGCTACGAGAACAACAGGTTCGACGTAGGACGATATGAACACATCGTGAAAAAGCGTATATAACAGAAGGAAAGCCGTCTAGTCGTGAGGAAGTAACAGGTTCAGTAAACATGGACCGGCTGAGCCATTATGGATGGCTGGAAGGACACATGCTTGACAATGTTGGCCGCCTGAATAAAAGGCTGAAACCACGTATTTGCCTGAGGTGGAGGAGAAACGTATGTTGGTTGTGGAACTCGGCTCGAAAATTTGTGAACCGGAGGCGGGACGTGCTGATACGAAGAAGTAGAGGAAGCTGATGATGCCGACGAGCAGGAAGAGAACACCGAGTCATTATCCGAATCGGAGCTTCCGGACGAGATGGTCTGCTGGAATGGAGCCGGGGAGTACATGGGACCTGGTAGTGGTGCCATTGATGGCACAGCAGAGCTATGGTTCCAGGCGTTGAAGGCTGCGTCCCGGTTGTAGTCCACCGGGCTGAAAGGAGGCGAGGGAAGTGGTGAAGAAGTAACAGACTTCGAGGCTGAAAAAGTTGGGCAGCAGAGAAGCAATTCACGGATCTCCGGGATGGTAGCTCTCTTTGCTGGGTTGAACTCAAACATCCTTTGAAGAAGTACATCCAGCTCCATGGAAATGGGAAGAATGCTCCGGAGGAATTTAGGGTCCTTCATGAAAGCGCGGAAGGTGCTGTCATCAAACGAAGCGCGCTTCCAGGGATTGCGGCCGCAAGTCAGGTTGACCAGCATGACTCCCAGACTCCACACGTCATTAGGCGCTGAAGCATAGCAAGAGTAAGCCTTGGGTGACGATGTTTGACATTCTACTTGGATTAGCGCTTGACTCACGGCAGTGTTGGCATCTAGACCTACCAGGTGACATGTAGAATGTCGAGCCGCATCCAAAGTCGGAGGTGACGTGGTCAGTAGTGGCAAGTCCAAAGTCTGCGAGTTTACAGGTCATGCCTTGGTCGGTGACCAACACGTTCTCCGGCTTTAGATCCCTGTGGTAAATCCCAATGGAATGGCAATACTCCACAGCGTCCAGGATTTGAAGGAATGCTCGCTTGATAAGGTCATCATTTCCAACGTACTTTCCCTGCTCAGTGATGTTCGAGAAAAGATCACCTTCTGGGCAGTACTCGATTACAACGTAAGTGCAATCGGGCGCGTCCATGATTTTGACCAAAGAGACTACGTTGGGATGAGCACTGGCCTGATGGTGTAGCTGGATCTCCCGCTGCTGGAACTTCCGTTGCCGTGGCTCCAAGCCGATCTTGTTGAGTGCTTTCACGGCATATGGGATGTTGGTGTGTATGTCCACTGCAGTGTAGACGACTCCATACGCTCCCACTCCGAGGATACCTGTGAGCTGAAGCCTACCAGCGAGTATCTGGCCTAGACGGTCCTCTGGTGTACAAAAACCATTGTGAGTTGGTGATGCTGGAGGCGTGGGGTACATGCTGTTGGGGGAAGAAGAAGAACAAGTCCTCGTAGGTCCACCTAAGGCCTCAAGGACAGCGTATTAAGAAACCTGGAGAAGAAGTAAATCCTGTCCAAATGGTACGGAAGAGTTTCCACGAAAGAATGGATCGAAGTTATTATGTCAGTGGCCTTGCAATACTGGTCCGGGGATGGGAACAGTCAGGTGACTAGGCTGATGCGAGCAAGTTCCGAGTGACAGAGTAGTTGTGTTGGATGATGAGTTGATGAGAGAGTGTTGAGGTTCGACTCGGTTGCCAGGGAGAAGAAAGATAGTCGTTGTGGGAGGTGGGTGGTGGTAATGGTGAGGCGGGCGGTATGTGATGTATATGCAACAAGCACGGCTGGGCTCTGGCCACTATTGGCTGCTAATGAGTCCCAGTTTTTCATCCCACCATCCATAAATACAAGGGAAGGGGCGCTAGACACGAGATCCATGCCACAAAATGCAAGACCAAAACGCTATGGGAGGCAAGGCAGGGCAGAAATTCGGGCCTTTCTTCTTTCGGCAAGCGTGAAGGCGAGGCCCCTCTGTGCAGCGATTAGCTGCAGACGCTCTGAGTCGCACGCCAATCACTCCACCCCAACAGACGGGGCGCTGAGATGCAGCGCTCCTCGAAAAGCCACGCACACAGATGATCCACTACTAGCGCTTAGCCTGTCGTGTGGGCCGCACAAGCCAGGTGTCCTCAGCGAAACCGCCCCAGTCACCGGCCTGGCAGATGGCCCATGACGAGACTTCGCCTCACTGGGTTGCGGTCATGCCGCTCTCGGCTAGCTGCTCTTGGGCTTACGACGAACGCATGGACGAGCGCTGAATCCGAGGCGAAGCCATGACGAAAGCAGGCGCCCACACGGCGATCGCGCTATGCCTACGGCAGCCTCTCTGACTCCTCCACCATCCTACCACCCGCTGTGCCGCGGGCGTCTTGGTCGGTCACTGTGAGTTTCGGAAGTGGACTTTGCGGCTCGTCATTCGTGTCAGGTCGAGCCTGGATGTCGAACACAGCGCCAAAGAAAAACGTTGACAAGCACATGGCGACGAGGCCGCGTCTCAGTCCGTAGTGCACCCCTGATTGGTTCTTTATTGGTGTCAACCGGGATCTGTGATCCTCTACCTTGGCTGGAATCTTCCACAGTTCGCGCTCGCGGAAATTTCGTCGTCAACCTGCCTGCCTATCATCGTTGCCTATCCCTTGAACCACGGTCTTGTGATGATCGAACCAGCCGCAAATCGACCATGTGAAGCTTTTTGACTGGACTGTTCCAGTCGTTCGTGAAGAAGGTTCGTGTTGCGCAATTGTAGTTGTAAGCTATCCGTATCTCGTCTACCTAGTCAATTCGGAAGTTCGCGGCAACACAGCCCTCTACTGTGCATGGCTTCCATGGCGCAGTTGGGCTCGTAATCTGCTCTCCTTAGCACCGTTGGAGAGCAACCGAAGAGCTTGGAACCAGTGAAGGGCTAGCCGCGTGCTTCTCATCATTTCTGCAGCCAAGTCACTGATGCCGCATCTGTGTGGGTCTCTGTTCGACCCGACGATCAATTGAAGGCTCGAAGTGTGCTGACATGTAAAAGTTTATCTATCACGATGTTCAAAACCCTTGTGGGTGGTTCGTTGAGTTTCAGGACATCCCGCTTCCAAGGACATGGCGGCGGGTGTTAATGGCGCAGCTCCTTCGAATTGCCTTTGAGTCCAAATTGACTGCTGCTCAGTCAAGCAATGACACACAACGACCACTGCAGCTTGCTGTGTCAAGAGCAATGGACAGTCAACGGGGTATGGTTGAATTTTCGGTATCCGCGCGCTTCACAGCATTCGGATTGGCAGCGTTGGTGCACAGATGCGCTGTTGTCCTCGAGTCCACACACTACACAGGCGCTCCGCAAAGCTTGGGCTGTCCGGCGAAGTGTGTCGTGTTCACCGCCAATTGATGCCTGGCCAAGCACCACTAGCTTCAAATCGGCGCGAATGTAAACCCATTCCAGTATGTTTAGTCGCGCAGCCATTATTCATACGACCAAACACGCAAATCAAAGTAGAATGCTAGCACTCTCATTGGCCAGTGACCGACCCCAAGAAAATGAATCTACCTTCCTCTCAGTGCAAATTGACTATTGGCCTCCAATCTCAAGAGCACCGTCCGAGCTAGTGATCAGAAGACCTTACACTCCACGGGTGTTGTGAACTTACATCACGCATTCCAGACTTCCTAATGGGACTACTCGCTGTGGGTTACCTCCAAGCAAGGGAGAGCGTAGCCAAACCACGTGTGGACCTTGAGAAAGTTTTATTCGGGACTACCGCAACGCAATCTGAGACAGATCAAAGAATGGAGATCTTTGCTTGTTGGTGACGGTTTATGTTAGGGATGTTGAAGGGTCTATCTTTCCCTTGCCATAACGTCATGCCGATCACTCGAAGATGTGAAGATCTTCAAGACACTGCGCCGAGCAAATGATCTTCTATGAGCCAGTCCCATCACATGTTGGAAACAGCTCTGACGATCCATTTCATCTGTGGTATCTTCAACTCAAGTCCACCTCCCCTCCAGCCTCTACAATCACCTGTGGAGACAGAGTTTAATGGGCCTGGGGCAGAGTTCAGTACTACCGGTACTGTACAGTTTGCACACCATGATCGCGCCCATGACCATGTAGGCATAAGCAGCTACTCTACATCAAACGTGGGGAGCTGGACGACGAACGGCAGGTAAGTTTGTAGGATGTTTCACGAAGTTCGACCGCCTTACACCGTTACGCACTGGCAAGGTCAGCTTGTCCATGTTGAAACCTTGTATCTATTTCTCTCAGCTTGTATGATCACGAGATAAGCAAAAGGAACTGGTCTCTTGCAAAGTAGGTCATGTAGATGTCTCTCATTCTGCCACCTTCGATAACTTCGACTAAATAGGTCGAGCAAACAGAGCACAAGTTGAGTGTGTACTTGAAGTTGCGTCACTGGAATAGACACTCATGTCGTGCTTGGATCGCCCTTCACTCTTGACTCCGTATCCATGGCGTCTGTAATGGTCGTGGTCACGAACAGCAATTCCATGTTCGATGTTCTTTTCCGTAAAAGCCACGTGACGGCTCGTTCTTTCCGAATTTGGGTTGTTCCTGAACGACAACCTCACGAAACACTTTGGCACTCACATCATCACGAACCTAAGAACGCATCTTACATTTACACGCCATACCATCGCCTGTTACAGATACACTCTGCACTGCATGTTGGAATATTGGCACGCCCTTGCACTTCCAAACGTCGCAAGGTCGTGCACAGCGACCGTACCTACGCGCCTACACTGGGCGGCTGTAGATGCATATACATACATGGCAATGCACCAACCATCGCCAACCGCTACGCGAGGCGCAAATAGCTGTGAGACTTCTCCGAACACCACCGTCTCCAGGCATGCTGGATGTTAGGGCCACAGTTTTCTTCGGTCGTATTGAAAGGTTTCCCACCTCTCGCAGTCCACAACCCAAATCTAGTATATGCTCGCCTTCGAGAAGCAATACCAAGCTGCGCCGCCAACACGCCTACGATGTCGAGCCTCACGTGGCGGGCCTCTAAGACGTCGCCCGGAATCCGAGATCTTGAAATAGTCGCTTGCGTAATCAGGTGTCGTTCCATGCGGCTTGCGGCGGGCGGCCTGAAGAAGGCCCGCTTCAGCGTTCTGCAGCCTTGCAGATGTTGGCCCCCAAGAGGGCCCCGTCTAATCTGTCGATGTCAGCAGAAGATGTGGTTGATCCTGCCAATGCGTTGTGACTGCTAGTGTTGGTGGATCGCCGGTGAGGCTGGCTGAAGGACTGCCGGTTGACGGTGGTTCCAAAAATCCGGCGCGAAACATCCATCCATTCACCAATGCCCTAATTACGATCACTAGAAAAGTGACGAGTATAGGCACAAGCGCTACGACAGCTCGCCCGTAAGGCTGATTTGCCTCGAACCGCTCGTGGCAGCTGTATGAGTGCGGCGAGGCCAGGAACATTTCACGGCGATGCGAACACAGCATGCAGGCACTGGGCAACAACACAACTCTGAGCAAAGCGCGGAAACGTCTGGCAATGCTTTGATGTCGACACGGGCTACTCACATAGACGCTGGTGGCTCCCTTGCGAATGCAGTCATACTCGCAGTCTTTGCTCATAGCAAGCGGCGCACATGCAAGACGGATCTACACACCAACATCGACGCACCGTGGGACGATTCGCAGGAGGGCTTGTCCAGCAGAAACACCCCTCGGCCCTGCAAATGAGGTCGTAGGAATGTGGTTCGCAGCGGCGCGGTCACCGATCGCAAGCCAGCACAACGAGAATTTCAGCGTGCTCCCCGCATGTGAATCCATTCCCTCTGGCTCGCTAGATCTAACCGTAGCGCTCAGAAATGAGAGCGTGCATGATTTGGTCTCGGACCTGGAGTTATACGAACAAATGATGGCGGCGGCGAGGTCACCTAATCGCTTGTCAGCAACCACATCGAAATGGCAACGTACTCGCCTACCTTCTGACCTCTTCCTGCTCAGGCTCACCGATATCAAAGCGCTGTGGGGTAAACAATGTGCATGATCAAGATGTGCAGCCGGAACGTCAGCAACCAGAAACACGCTGCTATTTTGAGATCGGATCGCGATCCTACCGAGCTCGCACAGTCGAGCGAGAATTGGCCTCGCCACGACGAGAAATGCACTATCTTTGGAGAGACACGCCTCAATCGAGCGTATGAGAAGAAACAGTTCGTATGTTGTGAGCAAGCGAAAAGCTGATTATACCGAATAGATCCGACCACGGCTCTAGGACTTCCTGGGTCGCAGGATCATTCTCGTCGCATGAGTGCTTCGCAGCTTGTAGATCGCATCAGCAACAGGAGTAGGCATACTCTCCACCTCATCGAACTGGTTCGGCCAGCCGTGTCCATTGTCATGTGTCCCTTCGAGTTGCACTACCTCTAGGTTGTGAGGGATAACCAACGCAGTACCAGTCTGTCGCTGCACCCTCTTGATCGACTTCTCAGCTGCTCTGACAGTCGCATCCCAAGCCCACGGCTTTTTCTGCGTCAACGTAACAGGGTCTTCGCTGTAAGAGGTAACGAACCACCCGAGTCTCATGACATCTAGGTTCGGGAATATCATGGACAAGCCGGTGGCCATCTCGAGCGTCTCGCGCCAGGTTTCGTCGCAGTCGGCTTCATTAAGGCACGTGTTCGCGGTAAACACGATGCGTACCAGTCCTACATATAGGGGTGATAGCGGTATCTCATTGAGTCCACCTCCAAGACCAGAGAGTTGGAGCGGGCTTGAGTACAGTACTGGAGCGAATTCAGAGTGAAGCTGGCGACATGTGCGCATCAAAGCACAGTCTGCAAACACCGCTGGTCGAGCAACGGGGTCGTCTTTCCTATATGGAGTACTGGACACCACTCTCTCCATCCATTTGGCAGATGCGTTTGTCAGTCGCGCTCGTGGCGCTGTTGCAATCCACCTCAGACCCTCCCTCTTCAGCTCGCCGTGAATCTCACCATAAATCAGATCCCGAATCTCTCGCGGCAGATCGAGGAATCCAGTTCCGGTGAACTTTCGAGATCACGGTTCCCAATTCACGCTAACGCGCGTCTGCGCTGATCAGTGAGTGCACTTTGGTCCATGACGCGAGACACGTACTGCTTTGTGTAATTGCTCACGCAATTGCACCGTAGTCCGAGACTCCTTGTAATGGCACCCGAAACTCTCTGCTTCGACGACGAAGCATCGGTCCGGCTCTGAGGGCAGTGGTGGCGGCTTCCAGACTTGCATACCCCGCCTCGGAGGTCCCCATGTACAGCTTTGCATTCTCGTTGCCGTTATTGATTTAAACAACAATGGATTTCATTTTGCCGTCCGATTCAGGTTTTGTGGAGAAATAGGCAACACCGCGGTGCTTTTCGATGGGATGGATCGTCCTTTTCAAGCTTTGCTGACTAAGACCAGACACCCTTTGGGTTCTCCTGATAATGCCTCGATGCGGGTTGGTGACCACCTTGGTTTTGGTATGCGCTCAAACTCCAGCTATGAACGCATGGGAAGCGGATCAACTGGGGTTTATCACTGAAGTTATCCTCTGAGGTTGCGCAATTACGCAGTTCAAATCATTCTCCGATTTTCGGGACTGCGCAGTGTCTCGTATTTTACCACATTGCTCAATTGCGCAATTGATGTTAGCTCTTAAATTTTTGACATTGCGCAAACTTCAAGATGTATCTTTGATTCTCAACGACTTTGCCAAAGTCCTGCGAAGAACTTTTCTCTCCAACTCCTCACACTCACATCTCCATCTACACCCACACATTCTCCTCATCTTCCATCGACCTCGGCCTCCTCCTCACTTGATTCGCCAACCTCCTCCTCCTAACCGTTCTCATCCTCAAGCCCTCCCCATCACCCTCTTCCTTCTTCTCCGCTCGCCCCTTCTCTTTCTTTCCCCCTCCTCGAAAATACTCCTCCACGGGCCTCAGCAGCGCCGCCCTATCCAAATCATGATCATTCAGGCTCTTCTCCATCGTCTCGCGAAACTCATGATATGTAGTGTACACATGGCCCCACGTCACCGTGTCCCCACCGAGTTCCGTCTCATTGACCATGTTGCCGACTTCGCGCTGCGTCCAGTGACTCGCCACAGCGTCGAAGAAGAGTTGACGTATACCATTTGCGCCAGTCGTGGATTCGGCGCGATTGAGGTCGTTGAAGAAGGCCTGTGGCGGAGTCTCTGTGTCTTTCACGTCCGGCTCGTGCCGCGTGAGTTCACATATCCATTCCACGTCCGATGCGCGAATTAGGCTCTTAGCCTTGTTACTCTGCTTCAGCCTCGCAAGCGGTTCAAACAGCTGATAAAGTTTCCGTGTCCCCGCATCCCGATACTCCGTACATCCCAGCTTGAATCCCAGTAGTGCAGCTTCCGCTCCCGTGCGCAGGTAGCGGAACCCCGGGACGCGTGTGTTGGGGCTGTAGATGCCGGAGTGTATGTAGTCGACGAAGTTGGCGAAAGCGTGGTGATTTACATCGGACAGCTCGTGTGTGGTGAGTTGAGGATTGTTTGATGTGAGGCGGGCGAAGTAAGTCGAGTATTTGGCGAGCGGAGTGACGGAAAGGCACCAAGTGCGCTGGTCTGGCGCGAGGCCGACGGTGATGTTGAGGGCGGTGGGTATTGGCTTACGCGTTGGAGTCGGCGTTGGCTCTATCGTAGGCGCTGGTACCTCTGCGGGTGCAGGTATTATGGCGGTGAACATCCTGTCGACCTTTTTTGAAGGGTCGGCAACGGCGGACTGGAAGTATTTGTTCTTTTTGAGCGCGGGCTGTTGCGCTTCGCCTCTGGTTGACAGAGAAGTAGGTGAGTCGTCCGTGCCAGCGAATGAGCGCTTGCGTGATGTTGTGCGTTGCATGGTGCTAATGCAGCGGTGCGGTTGCGAGCGTGTAGGCTGTATATACAGATTCTTCTGGCAAGCAAACGGTGGAGGTCACGTGAGGGTGGTGAATGACTGAGTGAAATGTCTGAGCGTTACTCGCGAATTCTAGCGGATGCCAGCCCTACACTCGCGCTCAAGAGATAAACTAGCCCCTCTTAAAATGACTAGGATGGTCTACGTTGATCACTCTTCGATTGAATTGCCCGTCTATGGTTTACTTGCACGCTTCCCTTGTCCACGAGCATTACACTTGGCTCTCTTCCTCTTGATCGTCGTTAAGCCATTGCGCTAAGTTCCGATCCTACAAGTCCTTGTAGCTACATGTTTAACTTCAGTGAAAACACACACCTTATTGCCGTCCAAATTCCCACAATTGAACAGGTTCAAGCGTGTTGTACATAGTCAAGGTATCAAATTGTGTCACAAATAGCTCTACTTACGACGCAACAAACCACGTCTCCACAACGATGCATCTACACATTCTCCTTTCCAACCACATTGGTTTGGAGGAATGCGTCGACGTTCGCTTCCCTGCTTCCTCTTTCACTCAGCTCGACCTCCACCCCTCCACTGCGCTTCCTCCCCTTGTTCAACACCTCACCATATCGATACACAATCCAAGGCACGGGCGCAAACGCTATAGCGATACCCGCAAGCAGCGTGAACGCCCAGCCGACTCCAAACTTCAGGTACAGTCTTGCAGCGAAGAGCGGAGCAAGGCCGCCGATCACGGATAGCATGACGGTTGAGGCTGCCATGCCCGATGCGCTGTGCTTCGGGTACGCGTCGACGGTGTACGTTCCTGTGAATATCTAGTTGAACGTCAGCAAGTGTATAGATAGACAGAGGGAGGGGATGTGGGCTTACAACAGCGCTCATAGCACCAGCTCCAAAGATCCCAGTCCCAATCATCGGTGCAATCCAGTGCGTTCGCTTCGACGCGGTCCATCCGTATATCACCAGACCAACGCCAACGAGCGGCCATAGATATGCCATGGGCAAGAGACTGTCCTTGGGCCGCTTATCACCTTTCGCTGCTCTTCTCTTCACAATCGTGCCGCTGACTCCAAAGCCAATTGCTATACCGACGAGATTACCGGCTGCAACGCCGAGATACGCTAGGCCGAGCTTCTTCTGCGCCCATTCGTACTGTTCGATGAAGGTGGTGGGAAGCGTGACGTAGAGGATGTACATCCAGCTGTGTCCAACAGCTGAGATGAGACTGACGAGAAAGATGGAAGGCATGGCGAGTAAGCGGAGGGGCCTCAGCATAGCTCGTCCAAACTCCCTCGGCTTGCTTGTGTTGCGTTCAACGTCTAGTCGTGATCGTGAATGCGGGTTTCCAGTTCGTTTGCGCTCTCGACTGGCTTGTCGCCGGAGAATCGTGGCATCGTACGTCTCGCGCAGGCACAAGAACGCAAGGAGCGTAACGCCGCCGCCTGCTATAGCAGTGATGTGAAAGATCCACTTCCAGCCGAGAGCGTCGCTGATATAGGCTCCGGCCACGGGACTGACTGCTGGTCCGAGACTGTATGCGAGTGCGATCAAAGCGGACACGCCACTTCTCTTGTCTTTGACGATCAATTCACCAATGCTTGACGGGACGAGTGCGAAGACACTGCTGCCGCCAACACCTGCGAAGAAGCGTAAAATGGCTAGGTCACGAAGGGATATAGCGTAAGCACAGCGCCATGTGCAAATCGTGAAGAGGATGTTGCAGGCGTGGTAGAGAGAGACGCGACCGTACAGCTCGGCGAGTGGCGAGACGAGGAGTGGGCCGAATGCGTAGCCCAGGACGTAGACTGATATTACGAAGCTGGAAAGATGTTCGTTGGGGGTATTGTAGTATGTCATTATGGTAGGAATAGCTGGTGCGATGATAGACGATGTGCAGGAACTGTCGTGTGTCAGCATATCTTTGACAATGACCAATCATACATGCAACACTGAGCGTCGAGTAAAGACTTCTACTTACGAAACGAGACTCATCAAAAACAGGCACGATATGTTGAGTACCTTCTTCCATGTAGGCCAGTCCACCGGCTTCGTTCTGTCTCTTTCGCCGTCCCAGTAGTCCACAATGTTGGAATTGTCTTCGCCACCCCGAACCTCTACCGGCACATCTACGAACCTAGGTAGACTGAAGTCGCGGTTTTGGTATACACTCGGCAATGTCTCCCTCTCAAAGATGCGATGCGCTTCTTTCCTAGCCGCAGTGCCCTCAGTGTCAGCAGTCTTGGCGGAGACCGTGCTCAATCCTGAAGAGGAGCGCGGAGCTGGCGAAGGTTGGCGTCGCTGGCGGGGTTTGAAGTTCTCCATGTGCAGCGGGCGTGGTGTCGTTGCTCAAGTCGGATCGTGCCTGGAAATATATTGTGTTCTTGCCGCCGTGAATATGAGGAAAGAGTGATGCGGAATATAGCAACTTCAACCCAAGGCTGGCTTAATTTCGGTCTCAGGTTGCGGTTGCCATCATCTCAGGAACGTGAAGGAAAGCGCATTCAAGTGGCTCGTGCTCATGTGCAGGAACAATACCTTCACATTGTCCAAACGATGTCTGTTTGAGCAAGAGGCTGATGATTGAAGGGGGTGTATTGTAGGCGGGCTCTGAGCATTTCAGAGTTGCGCAACTTACCGCTATTGCGTTGTCGCATCAGACGCTTCTCTACGTTGTGACTTACTATCGATCTCTACCGGAAACTTCTCCAGAGACTCATACCACTGAATGACACTACCGATCAAGAAAGCCCAGCTGCCCCAGAACGTGCTCAGACAGGCCTGGTACTGCGCCCATCTGCTGCGGTCGTACCCAAATGCAGGGCAGATCGTGAAGCCTACACCGCCTATGAGGTTCCATGCGCCTGTCCACCAGCCCAATGTCCTCGGCGCCGGCTTCCACCACTTCGACTGCGTCTCTATCATGAACAGTGTACCGGATATGATGAAGCCGATGCCGCCGACGACCTGCGGCGTCCAGTAGAAGATGATCGTGATCGGGCGCGACATGTGGTCGTAAATGCCCGGCAGGGCGGTCAGACCTGAGATCCAGAAGACAGTAGCGCCAAATAGCTGAGAGAGGGATGCGAGGAAGCCCAGAGAGTGCATATAATGCGTGCGTAGCTCTTGGCTCGAGGGCCACCACACCCATGAGAGGTTTCTGTCTTCGAGTTCAAGCTTTGCCTGTGAAACTAGGGTAGCGCTGCGACCTTTGCCGACCAAATTGCGCTTGTTCGAGTGGTGATGTGTGCAATGCGACATTGAAGGTCTCAGTGTCATCACTGCTTCGCCCTCGGTGTCGTGCGACAACGCGTTCTCTAGGGCCCATCCAAAACAACTAGTCCTATTCTCATTCACAGCTTCCGCCATGAGAAGAATTGAACCAATCTCGAAGACTGTGGCGCCGATGAAAGCCGTTATGCCGCCACCGTACAGCTCTTCTGTCTTGAACTCTGAAGCTGGGCTGACAAGTGGAAGCCACACGAAGAAGGCGTTGATGACCCAGATCACACTGCCAATCGTGAATACATATGCAACGTCGAACGATATGTCCCAGACTGGATAATATGTGAGCATACGCCAGATGTTGCGGGCGATGCTTCGAGGCGAGGATGTGGGGCCGGGTGTGGCATGCTCTTCGTCGGCAGTCGAAGGTGCTCGATCGACGATAAGAGCGTGTCTTCCTTTTCGGTTGTTGCGCGAGGTCCACTTGAAGCGGACGTCGGATCGCGCATCGTGATGGAAGTGCGCCCGTGTAGGGTTGAGGAAGGAGATCGGGCCTGTAACGCGATGCCGGTCGAGCTGGAGCGATGAGTCGTCTCGAAGTGGTTCGCGAGCGAATTGGAAGGCCTTGCTTCG
>Ga0265797_10004679_pt1 | contig 20652 bp, 17 predicted proteins | sample P2T30metagenome_FD_192433 | JGI IMG/M metagenome (GOLD analysis project Ga0265797, IMG submission 192433) | Plant litter microbial communities from East Loma Ridge, Irvine, California - P2 T30 | ecosystem: Environmental > Terrestrial > Plant litter > Unclassified | place: USA: California...
AGCAGCCGACAGCGGCTACGACACATACAGCGAGTACCAACATCCTGCCTCGGACCCCTTGAACCGCCGTTTCCAGCCGCCCGCCAACATCCCACGCAGTCACACGGCTGGCAGCCTCCCATCTCCTCAGACGTCCGCACCCAACCCAGGAGGACTATCATGGAAACCCAGCGTCAACCGCACCGAGAGCAACACCTCACGCGGAAGCACCGTGCCCGGCCCTCACACGCCCACAACCATGCAGACTTTCAACCAAACCGCGCCGCTGATGGAAGAAGATGAGCGGGCGGTGAAGGGCAGTTCGAAGAGCGGCTTCAGCGACGCGAGCAGCGATTTGTCGGGCCAGTCGTCGAAGAAGAACAAGATCACGCCGAACAGTGAAGTGAGGTACTACGGACGAGGTGAGTTGCCCTGCTAACATACCGCAAAGTGCGGACATAAATTGAAAGGATGTACTTACTGACTTTATTTCATAGGCGGAGCACAAAACATCAAACTCAAGCCCAAGGAGAAGAAAACTACAGAGGACGGAGCATCCGACAAGGTCAAAGGAAAAGGCGGGTTTCGAGGGTTCAGAGGCTTCATGTGAACGGATCTGATGGGAAAGGGAGTTCTTGTTGATACCCTGATGACACGTTTTGTCTCCTGAGTAATTAATTGACATGAGCAAAACGGAAATGACAGAATAACTCGACACCTCTGTCGCCGCAATCTGCAAAACACGATTATCAAGATCCATGAGGTCAAAGCGGAATACAAGTGCAGGGTTCATAAGTTAAATTTTTGTGTGTAATCGGTAGTTAGAGTTAAGGTGTGAATGCGAAAAAAGTATTGTACATCGAATGATAAGACCAGACTCAAGCAACACAGCTAAGCCAGGTCGTTTGAAGAACGCCTCTGAAACACCTCCCTTTTGCACCCGCTGTCGAAAAGATGCCCCAACCCATATGTAGAAACACCACCCGCTATGCTCGTACAAGATTTCCATCGTTTTTTCTTCTTCCTCTCGTGAGATGCAACAAAAACGCCTCCCTTCAACTTTTTTCCATCGTCTTCTATATCTAACATTGTTTATCTTCCAAATTGGCGCCTGTCTCAAAAGTGTACAAAAGTTGGACTCAATCCTTTCTTCGAATCCAAGTCTGGCAAAAGCAGAATCGCCAGATTGATGCGATGCCTGCCTGCTTTTTAGTGGAAGAAGTACTTGCTCAACTTGAGCCTCTTGACGTCAAAGTCGCCCTTGGCCGGGACGTCGGGGAACTTCATGGGCAGCCAGACGTAGAGCTTCTTCTCATACTTCTTTGATCCCGCCTCCTTCTTCTCCACGGTGTGCTCGCTGGTGGAGTCGTCGACGACATCCTCGGCGGCCTTGGGCTCGGCGGCAGAAACGGCGTCGGCGGCGGCGAAAGCGTCTTCGGCGTCGGGGGCAACGTCCTCAGCAGCCTCGAGGTTGTGTGGGATCTCACCGAGCGTTTGGCCTTTCATGTCGGGAATGCAAGCGAAAGAGGACTCGTCGGCCTCTGCCAGGATGCTGCCTGGAGTCACCATTTCGCTGCCCTTGGCGCGGTCCTCGGGGTTCTCACTGGCGAGAAGATCAAGGCGAAGCTTCTCGCGGGCAAGCTCGGACGCCTGGCCAGGAGTTTCCTTCTGCTCTTTGAGCACAGTGCGCAAGGCATCGATCTGCTGGCCGACCTTGCTGCTCGCGACGACGGTCGCCAAGTACATGTGGTCCTTGTAGCGGGTCGTGAACTCCTCATTCAATCTGCCGACGACGTCCTCGCTGTGAATGGTGACGAAGGCGTCACGGAGAACCTCGCTCATCTTCTCAATGTCGCATGCGTGTGTCCAGAAGGAGTCGTGGATACTGGCGAACGTGAGGCCAACTTCGTTGCACCTGAGGGCGGAGAGCATCATGTGGGTGGCATCGAGAGAGTGGATGAAGTTTGGCGGGAAGGCTTGCAGTTGCTTGCGCTTGCTGACCGGGTCCCAGACCTGGGGCTCTTGCAGGGTGATGTTCTGAAGGTTCGTAGTGATAGTTCGGGAGCTTCCTGAGCGGTAAGGCTGAACAACCGGCATGCGGAGAGGGGTTGTCCACGTGACACTCGACTTGAAAAGCGGCTTCGAGTTTACCATAGTCCTGGATGCAGAAGTCTTTGTGTGCTCAGCCTGCTGCAGTTGTTTGGATGCCTCTTGTTCGGCTTCGGTGTCTTTCTTGGATCTCGTGGATGTCTTGTGTCGCTTCTTTGCCAACTTCTCTGCCTTTGCCGCTTCCTTGGCCTTTGTGTCTGCATCGACATCAGCCGTCAGCTGCGCAACTTGCTCTGGTGACAAGCAAGTGGAGATGCGATCAGCACATGCTCCAAGCCAAGTTTGAATAGACTGTGCACCCGTGAACATGGACCCGAGCGATTTGAAAATCTTCGTGGCGACATATGTTGCGAGTGCATTGTGGGTTACCTCGGAGACACTGGTCAGGTCAGGGAAGATCTCCACGAGCTGCTTCTTGACCTGAGCCTTGGCGCCGTAGAATGTGACTCCGTACACGTTGGTCATGACGGGCTGCTTCACCACTTTACGCGTAATCTTGCCTTGCAACATCTTTGCAATGTGGTTACCAGCCTCCGAGTCACGGTTGACTTCTTCGATCACAGCGTTAGCAACAGCAGTGTAGATGTCTGCTGGCCGATCACTGGGTTCAAGGTTGACCTGAGCGGCACCAGCTTTGTCGCCACCAAGAGCAGCGTAGTGCTGCAGGCCGTTGCAAGTACCATCCTGATGAGTTGGAAGGTGTGAAACGAATTTGGTCGGGTCCGGAGAGTCCAGGGCTTTGGTGAGTTCGAAACACGCCGCAAGTGTCTGCCATGCATCCTCGCTTTTCAACCACCAGCGGCGGCCGTCGAGAGGGTTGCGTACGGAATCGTAAATGTCATCGAGATGCTCCATAGTGTAATCCTCGCGCTCCTGCAAGCTTGCCTTGTCGTATCCAGCAACGTTAGCTAGGTGGATTTTCAGCCATCGAAGGCCTATCACACCCAGCTCTTTCCCTTCGCCAAACACCAGCAGACCTCTCGCGTTATCAGCACCCATGTGGTTGAAGTACGGTGGTATAGGGTATGCACGGCCTCTAAAGTCCATGTTATGGGGGAAGTAAAGGGTTTCGTTGGCCAGATTCTTCGCAATCTCGAGTTGGAAGTTTTGGAAGCATCGTTGTGAATGGAGTCCAATCCTCTTGTTTTCCAGCTCGCGGACTTCCTGCAACCACTTGCGTCTTGGGATGGGGTCTGATGAAGGCTCAGGCTCCGGAGGTGTGTTGAAAGTCGGGTTGAGAGGCGCGAAATTAGCGACTGGTTCACCAGAATTCCAGGCCTCAAGCTGGACTTTCAGAACATCGTGGTTGACGAGCCAAGGAACTTTGGACAAAGCGTTCAAGCCGGCATATACTTGCTTAGTATCGCCTTTCATGTCCGCCGCCATGAAGTAGTCCTTACCGCTTTTATCCGAAATTGGCAGTCTCAGGATCGGTGTCGGATACTGGAGATACCCTCCCTCATTCCAGCTGGTCCATGGCCTGGGTTCGATAATCATGGGCATTCGCTTCGCCATGAGAGCGCCCAGAGGTTGATTCACGATTTTCTGAATTAATGCCGAGTTTGGCTGGACCATGCCAATCTTCTTGCCCCTGGCGAACTTCACACGGTGCATGAACGCCGGCTGTAGCTGCGTGACCTTTTCCTTCGTGCGAGGATGCTCTCTCGTGACGGGGAATTGCGCCGTCTCGATCATCTTGGATGCAAGCATTGCGCCCAGCTTGGCCTTGACTTCCAGGGGCCAGTGAAGACTCTGACTTATCCTCTTTCTCGAACGCGCAGATTTCGACATATCTTTGTTGACGGGAATGATCTGCGAGAATTCCGTGGGCTCAACCTCTTGGCCTTGTTCCGCCGATGTAGCACGGCGTTTAGTGGCAGCAGTACGCTTGCGCGTCTGCTCTGACCTTTGTCGCTTCGCTACCTCGATCGCACATTCCTCCTCGATTTGCCTTCCAAGGCCTGTGATGATTTGAGCAAGCTTGATATCGTGCTCGTGCTTGTCGGTAGATCTCTCTTTACCCCGGGTGAATAGGGACATGAAGTTCAAGACAACGTTCGCAGCAAGCTTGCGAACCGGCAAGAGCTCAAAGTAGGGTGCATAAACTGCCCGATCGCTGTGGTTTATGGGAGACTTTTTCTTGCTAGGAGGAGCCTGGCATTGCTTGCAGAGCGCCAGTTCCTCCTCGAGCGCTGGCAACAGAGTTTCGTACCACTGCCACATGAGGGCACCGATGGGCTTAGACTGCAATGATGAAGAAATTCCAATCTTCTTTAGCCCCTCGTCTTCTTTCCGCCATCTTTCGAGTGCAACATTGACGGCACTTTCTTCCATGTCGTACTGCCTCTGAACTGCGCGCGCACGCTGTGCTTCGATGGGAGCATCAGCTGGCAAGGCGGGAAGCTGCGTGAAAGCCTTCAGTGTTGACTTGATTGATTGCAAGCCTTCTCCCTTTTGTTCCACTCCAATGATATCTGGTAGAGCATCCATGGAGATAGCATCAAGTCTGCGGAACTTGGTCATGTCGAGTTCCGGGATGGCGCTCTGTTCTTCGGTCTCTGTCTCGGCTTCCTTGTGCTCCTCGTATTCCTCTGAAGTGGCGGCTCCAAGGATGGTAAATTCGTTGTCATCGTAATCGTCCGATTCTTTCACCTCCTCATACTCAGCTTCCCCAAGCTGGCTACCCATTTCCACATACCTGCGAATTGCTCTGTCGCGTTGCGAACCTTGCAATCCGCGAATGGCAGCCCTGATCATGATAACAAGCATTTTACTGTCAGGCAGCACATTGTTCCTGTACACCTCCACCTCGAACCACTTTTGCATCTTCAACTGATACGAGGGGCGCGCGTCCGAGTCGGCGGCTGCAAGGTGGCGCAGAAGCTCTTCCAAGTATGCATTGTGTGCGTGTAATACCTCGGGCGAATCGGGTGGACTGGATTCAGCCAGTCTCTGGATGATGGTCTCGGCTCTAGACATGCGACCGATGCGCAAGGTAGTGTACAGGTGTTGTAACAAATCCATTGATGTTCCCACGACGCCGCTGTGCACCTTGATCAACTCCTCGGGTTTCGCAGTGGTGTTGTTGATGATGATAGGATCAGCGTAAGGTCGCAGCTTCGTGACGTGAGGCTTTGAAGAGAAGGACCACGGGGCATTCGCATCCTGGGGCGCGGTTGGGGCGCCATTTGGTGGGTATGTGGTCTCACGTCGGATTGTGAATGGCTCTGAGGAGGTGGCCAGCTGCCGGATCTGTGCCTGAGCTTGAGGTGATATTTTCGAGTCGCCTATCCTTTGTGGCCGGGGCGCGGGCTGTGATGATGCTGTGTGGGAGGCGCTCCATCGGAGTTGTGCTGGGGCGAGCCAGGGAAGATTGAGCTGTGCGAAGGAAGAGGCGAGGAGTCTGGATGTATGACGCTGGTGTCTCCGTCCAGCAGAGCGTGCGAGCATCATCGCTGTCGCGAGCGTGTGTGTGCGGGTGTAATTATTATGATGATAAAATAGTACAAGTGATGACAAGGAAGGAGGTGTTGTGTTGTCGATTGATTAAACGCCGACCGCCACGCAGAAGAAGAAACAAGGGATGGCGGAAGGGGCGATGGAGCTGGTGGTGGTGGCAGAAGGAAACAAAACTCTGGCGTCGACTTGATTAGCAGCACACGAGCGTTCGCCTCATCTCAAGCGCGCTTGCTCTTTCTAAAGGGGACGGCCCACTTTTTTCCAAGCCTTCCAGAAGCTTTCCAATCGTTAGGGTTAGGGTCACCACTTTTACATTCAATGCCTGGACTCGGAGGTTGCAGAAGTGCATGTACTATGTACATACATGTATGTAAATGTAAATACATATATGCATATACCATAGCATCGATATGATTGCTTCTGGACAAGAGTGTATGTACGATCTAGAAAAATTTCCAAAAAGGCATTCGTATCTCTACTTCAATATCCACGCCCATCTCAAGTTAACCCAAACACCTGGACAACGATCATTCTTCTCACAAGCAGGGAAGCTTCAAACACATTACAGCAATATGGCCTCAAAAAATGGAACATTGCAGATGTATTGGACTGGAGCCACGCGTCAAACCAAGATACGAAAAACATTCGACACGAAGTTCTTCGGTGTAGACGACGTTCACCAATCTCTACCTGCACTCAACTCCATACCCAGACTCGTCTGATCACAACATGTACATGTATCCAATTCCACACGCTCATTGTCTCCCCTACACGAACAAGTCCATAGTCCCAAACCTCCCCAACAAAGACCCAGACCCAACAAACAAAGAAGACAAACCATGCATTCTATTCTTATCCCATCCCAATTGTCCATCATGTCCAACAAAGAATATCGTAATCGACTTACTCGACTCGATCGCCGTTCGTTTCCACGTGCTTGTACCAACCATCCACACAAGCCACGACATTGCTGCCGGCCAGCCAGGAGATTCCGACCAGTTTTCTTCTAGATATCAATTCCAATAAGTAGTAGGTGAGCCATCATGCCGTGCATCAGAAACAGAAAGACTTCCAGCGGGCCTCTGCCTTACCCAGCCAGCAAGCCGGTTCCAACTCCCAAGAAGGTAACGACCAAGAAGGCCGACACCGGGAAGGTAACCATCGAAACGGCAACGACCAAAAAAGCAACGACCGAAAAGGTAACCGCCGAAAAGGCAACCCCCAAAAAGGCAACCACCAAACAGGCAACAACTCCCAAAAAGACAACCAAAAACCCAATCTCCAAAACCCCAACCGCCAAAAATCCAAAAGGAAAACCATCAGCAGCCACCACAGCCGCGAAAAAAGCAGCAGCCAAAAAAGCAGCAGCAAAAAACCTAGCAGCGATACAGAGACTCAACGCCATGCTGGAGAGTGAGTTCGTCACGATCGAATCCCCTCTCCCCCCTACCGCTCTCGGCGACCTCTCCAACACCATCCTCCCCCTCTTCCACGCCACTAACTTCCCAGACGTCGAAGACTACGCCCTCATCGAGCCCTCACTGCGCCTGGCCTCGCACCTCCTGCAACACCCGTCCCTGCGCGAGATGCTCAGGACGATTCTCACGCACGGCCCTTTCATTCCCGTGGGCGAAAACGACAATAGTTCCAAAAGCCCCAAGCCCTTGTACGAGTATCCGCGTAACAACAATCCTGTAAGCGACACCGACGTGGCGTTGATCGCCGCGTCGCTGGACGAGTTGGCAGAGTTCGTGACGTTCAGGACTAACCCCAAGCACAACACAGACAACGCGAGGACCGTGGTCGTCGAAGAGACCGGGACAAGCCACCGGACGGCCGTGCTGCAAGGCGTCCGCACGACGATCGAGTACAGTCCCGCAATGCTAGAGCGCCTCACGAAAGCATCCGCACCCGCAGCGAAGAACTGCGACGTGCCTTATCTCCTAGTCTGGCGATTTACGTTCGCGGTGCAACTCGCGCACGAAGTCTTCCACGCGCTGACTTTCGCGAAAGATGGACACTTGAGTGCGCTCGACACAGATCCCTTTTTCCCCGGAGCGATCACGGCGGAAGCTGGATTCTCGTTGGAAGAAGCGCTCTTCGGCGGCCAGCCTGCTATGCTTTGGGACAGAGAGGAGCCGACTCACGAGCACGCGACCAGAGTGTATGAGAAAAGCAAAGGTAAGTTGAGCGATCTCGTTGGCGTGTTTGTTGTTTGGCCGTGGCCCTGTACGTTTACCATCAGGGATTATTACGCCAACAACTGCGGAATATACATTCGCAAGGCTGACTTGAAAGCGCTCAAGCCGAAAGATATTGCGTGGCGGGTTCCGCTGGAGGGCCTGGCGAGGTTCTTTACGACGGAGTTTTGGGCGCAGGAGAACCCTGCGACGCTTTTCGACCACAGGGTAGGTTTCGCTTTCTCATGTGACAAGAAAGGTAAGAGGTCTACTTCCCATGTCAGCAAGCAAGATCTGGTACAGAAGTATGGCTATGACAAGAAATTGTTCAAGGTTACCAAGAACAAGGCTATCGTCAGGAAGTAGGTATTGCGAGGTGAGTCAGCGAGGCCTGCATGAATGATATTTGTTCAAATAATAGATTTAAGGAACAAGGAGAGCTCTAGTAAGGGTATCTGACCAAATTGCCGCGCAAAAGAAAAGAAGAAATCTCCAACCATATTTCGTGATCGTAAAATTCGTGGCATTGTATCCATCTGGGAGCTTGGGAGGATGTCGTATGTGTCGCTGATGAGGTGATCGACATGGAAGCATCGTGAAGATAACGCCAGGCTCACGAGAAGTGTTTCTCAACATGATGGTTAACAGCCGCTTCGTCGCCCTCGAAGTTGCCACAAACCGGGCACTTCGACAAAGCCGTGGCGCCAAACTGCGAAGGGTCGACTTGCGACTCTTGCCTCTCGTCGATACCCAAACCTTGCACGCGGGTCGCCAGGCCTTGATCTGTGGTACTCGCAGACCGCTGCGATGGATTGCGGCTGTAGAAGCCCTCGTCGGGGTTGGTAATGGCGTAGTTGCTGCTGCCTACGCTTTCACGCTTCGCAGTCTGTTGAGAAGCTTCGTTGCGCGTGTAGCTCGCGTTTGAGGCGCGGTGTGGGTGTTGGCGTGTGCTACCAGTTGGGCTGGTAGGATATGGCGGCCCTGCATTGGGTTGAGGTGAGGCCGTTGTTTGTTGTGAACTGGTAGGGTATGGTGGCCCTTGATTGGGTTGGGGAGAGGCAGCCGTTTGTTGTGAAGCGGGACGAGGCGGTAGTGCTGGGCTCGGTTGCGGAGATGGCACTGGTTGTTGACTGTTACGGTGTGGTCGGAGCGGCGCTGGCTTGGCTCCAGTGTCGCCGGAAGGAACGCTCGTATCAGCGAGTTCGGCGGTGAAAGTGGGCACGTTGGGAGTGGCATGCTGGCGCGGTGACTGTTGAGGATGGTAGAACGAGCCTTCGACTTCGACAGGGCCTGGCGCGGCAGTAGGCTGGCTTGGGACGTAGGTCGACTTCTCGGCGCCGCCATAGGACTGGCTTGTGTGGTCTTCAGGTCCTCGATATCCTTCTTGTTGATATGCAGGTAGATAGTGGCTGTTGCGAGTGCTCTCCCTTCGATTGACGAGGTCGCGATAGGTTGTGTACTTGTTCTCCGGGTACTCGAAGCCATCTTTCGCACTCAATCCGGGGCTCAGTGCCGGGCTCTTCATGCCAGTGTCAAGATGTGAAGTGTTGGGCTGACTCTGCCCGTGCACATTATTGGGGTTCGTTGTTTTCATTCTACCGTCTTCAAACATTGCATGCAGCACTCCCTCGTCCAGTAGCTCAGCTTTGCGCGTCATGCGATCGACCATGACGCCAGCCGCAGCCTTCATTTCTTTCTTGACGAAGCTCGCCAGCGCAAGATTGCAAACAATCTCTACGTCCTCTCGCAGATATAGTCCCTCCAGCGGTGTCTCTACTCCCAGTTCGCGCGGCTCTTTCGGCTCGCCGGGCTGGTTGCCTCTTACAGTCCATTTGTTCCGGAGGTCCACGCCCATCGGTGCGTATGTGTGTGTTTGGAGGCCATTAGGCAAGTCGTAAAAAACGCCCTTGAACGATATCTTCTTCTTCAAGCCGAAGCCCCAGGTGATGATCTCGGTGATCTCGTACCATTGCGCAAAGAACTCGTCAGCCGCAGCTTCGCGAGGGGCCGGAATCGCTTTGTGTCCGGTGACGAGCGGATTGAGAGATATGACCTCGCCATGCGACTTCAGCATGTCCAGAGCAAGCTGGCGCGGGATGTTGCTCGGCAAGGGAGTGATCTTGGTGTATACGATGCGTTTGCCCATGGCGTCGTTCATAAGGGTGCTGCTGCCGGAGTTGCAGCGGCTGAGGTGGGTATGATGTATACAGAGATGCAGAGAGGTGGGATGCGACGCGCGGAAAGGATGAGGATGAGGATGCGAAAGGCAGCACAGTGGGAGGATGGCGGCAGGAATGAGTGAGTCGGTAGCAGATGATGCTCGCTCGCTGGTGGCACGACAGGAGACGCGAGTGCAAGATTGCGCACCGGATGCTGGAGTACCGTGTGAGGGATCCTTCGAGTCTTACCGTGGTGCGCGCACAGCGAAGCTGACAGTATCGCTGTACCTCAACCCTGCTGGCCTGCGCCTCGTCGCTCGGCATTATGACGTGCCGGTATAAATAGCATTCAATAGCATGCCCTCTTGAAACATCCCATCGCCCGAGAGTCGTCGTGCTCCCAGCAACAATCCTGAGTGGATGCAGTTGTCATACTCAGGACTCTCTCACTTACAGTCAGCATGAGGTTGGAATTGGCTTCAACGTTGTTCGCGCAGAGGATGCCACTGTTGATGGCGCTCATATGGTGGAGCCAATCAGAGTGCCATACCGCGCCAATACACAGCTGAAAGCCAGCACAGACGCAAGACACGCGTTGATCGAGGCTCGTGGCATGCATGCAGCCCTACCTACCATGCACGTGGAATTGTCGTGGTTGATCACAACTGTTCCACCCGTCGACCCAGCACCCCGGTATTGTCATTTGATGCTCTCATCAGATGTGGGCTCTTGATGAAAGATTTGATGGCTTGGAGATACCTCTAATAGTAGGTACTGAACGCAAACTTATGAACTATACCTCTCTACCTGGATCTTTTTGCTTGTCCATGATCGATCTACACGTTTTGGTGACGCCTTCTTGTATGTATAATTCATGCTCTCTGAGTCAAAGCGTCTAGACTCATTGCCCAATGCCCCCAAGCATTGTTACATGGGTGTGGCTCAATCTCCCACGTGCTAACATGCAACTCCTCTTCGTAAGCAAACAAAGCTATTTTTCTTTTCATGACGCCGGTGTCATGACATTCATGTACGCCAAGGACAATTCGTCGAGGGACCCTGGCAGTTTACATCAAACAGCCATTCTTGCGACTGGAGTGCAGCTCAGACATCGCAATCCTCGTCCTCCTGCCGTTGAGTCTGATGAAGACTTCCACAACCCACTCGTACCACACCTTGCGATCGTCGGTCTGGCGCCACATGCTGACTTCGACTTCGGCGTTGTCAGGCATGTTGATAGGGGTCTGAGATTCCGTTAGCGATCATAAACTTCAAATAAGACGGACGTCAACTCACCTTGAGGGGGAAGAAGATCGGGAACCAGCTGATCATGTCGCAGCTCTTGGCTTCCATGGTCACCGGGTTGGTACTGAGCTCAACTTTCTCGCCACTCTCACTTGCGTAGAGGACGGACTCGAAGTAGCCCGCGAGACCATGGCAGATGCCGCGGTTCTGTACAGTGAACTTGACCTTGCAGGCACGCGAGTTGTGCTCGTTGCTTCCGTCTCCTCCGACAGCACCGCCGGCTCCGCCATGCTCGGCGCTACCTCCTCTGCGAGCTTCAGCCTGCTCAAGGATAGCAGTAGGGGCAGGGTGTGAGAACACCCATGCGTCTTGTACGTCTGCTTCGGCGGATTCGTCTTCTCCGCCTGCCTTGAGTGAGAGGAAGTCGAACTGCTGGAACATGACGACGTATGGGATCTCCCACTTCTCTGCGCCACCACGACCAAGCAAATCGTTGTAAAGGCGAGGCGTAGCAATCGGGGTCATGTGGGCACTGTAGCTCTGCGGGATGTTGACACCATGCGCAGGGTCGAGGACGTGCTGCACACCATCCAGACATTCGGGCGAGAGCTCGTTGTCTGCGAATGAGCCGAGAAGCTCAGAGACAAGGATGTCAACCTTGTGGACTTTGCCATCGATGACAGGGCCTTTCCAGGCACGCATATCGGTCTTGACGACAGTGACGTTCTTGTTCCATAGAGGATCGATGATGTTCCTTCGTTGGAGATGCACGTACGCGTTTTGGTTCTTCTCGACAGCCCAGGCCTTGATCTTGACACCGCTGGTCTTGCTGGCCATGAGCGCTTTCGATACAAGCGGTCCTCTTCCGGCGCCGACCACGGCAACGACGATCTCCCTGCCACCGACCTTGGCGGACAGATCCTTCAGTGCAAGAGCGACGGCACGCTCGTACCAATCATACTTGATGGGATCCTTCTCGAACACTTCGTAGGTCACGCTCTCCAGGTTGTCTGACAAGGGCTGGAGAGGGGACTGCATGTAGTCCTGGTAGCCTTGCCCAAACCTCTCAATCGGCGCACGTACAGGCTGAGTCTGCTGAAGGTGGCGCAGGTAGCGCAAATGAGGCACAGGGTCTTGCGCTGTAGGTGCGCTCGCGGCTTCCGCAGGAGTAGGCTCAGGCGCAGCAGCTTTCTCTGCGGTCTCGATGAGGTCGACATCGCCGAGCAAAATCCATGGCGTCTGGCGGAGACGCATGAACTGTGTCAGATACTGTTGGTGGCCCTTTGACAAGACTGGGAAGCCCTTTGCGTTACGTAGGAATGTTGTGTGAGGGAACATCAGGCTGCGTACTGGCTCGGAGTACCAGCGGGACTGGAGGGTCTTCTGGGGAAGCTGGCGGGGAATTTCGAGTGCTAAAAGATCGTGCAATTAGCTATGTTCGCCACATTTGGCGTAGGAACAGTATTGTCTACCTTTTCCAAATGCTCTGCTAGCTCCTCACAGCGTGCTTGTGGAAGAAATATCGAGTTATGGTAGCAGAAGCGGGTGTATGAAGAAGAAACAGGAAAGGAATAAAATAACGGAAGATGAGAAAGAGGAAATGAATTCTTGCTTACCGATTGAAAGACGGGAATCGTAGTCGCACATCGTCCTGAGTGTATCCCACGTATCCCACGAGCTGAAGACATCCTCCGAGGGATCGTCTTCTTCAGGAAGTGCAATTTCCTGCTCTTTGGCAAGCTCGGCCAAATGGGTGCCATCTCCACTCTCGTGCTCAAGCTCACCGACCATCGGTAGCAGAACATTGAGGTGAATGTAAGGGCCCATACCAAGAGACTCTGACACCGCGCGCGCATACTGCACAACGTTCGAGCCCGGCAATGGGCCATGGATCATCACGTGCTGAATACCACAGAAAGCAGCATACGCCATCTCCAGGTTGAAGACTTGCAAACTCACATTGGCGATCAGCGGGTCCAAGGATCCGAGATCAATCCAGGAGCTGACCACAGCGATCAACGCCGAGTTGCTATCATCAGGCGTGAGGGTGGTGTCTTTCGGTGTGAACGGCGAGAGCAAAGGCATAGGGATATCGCCTGGGGCGTCCGAGCGGGAGAGCTTCTCGAGGTGCTCCTCGACCTGGGCCACGACCTTCGATTGGAAATCGGGCGTGGAGATGGGTGCCGTCAGCATATCATAGCCAACATCCTGAGCGTCTCTCAAGACCCTGCTTGGGCCATTAGGTGTGGTGCGACTGGTCTCATGTTGCCCGATGAACCACAATTCGATGGGCTCAGATGGAGGGAGGTTGTTGTTGGTGGAATCCATCTTGGGTCGAAGTAAACACCGCAAGTGAGTGAACCTTCGTTTGTTAGTCTCAGGTAAAGACTTGTGTTTGTACCAACACCACAATTTGTCTGGATCGGGCTGTGGGTTCCGAGGGACAAGGCGAAAAAAGTCAGGCACGTTTGACAGCGGCGGTTGCTCGGTCAAAAGTCGGCCAAATGAGTTGCTCCAACACAAAACAACACACCTTCTTCCTGTACCGATAACTTACATCAAAACCATCATTTTTACAAGACCTGAATCCTATCGACTGCCGAAAAAACCTCAAGATCATTGTGCGAAAAGTAAAGCGTCTGAAGTTTGGAAAGTCTGACTCTTATCTATCATCATGCCGCGGTAACATTTTTCACGAACACATGCGTTTCGGCACTACCTCAGCTAAGTATACACCACATCGACCGTCTGTTTCACGATGATGGCTCTCTCCGAGCTATCGCTCGCTACCGATTGCTTATCACTCGCCGCGACCGCGCTCGTGTGAGTTCCCCCGACGATGCGATCGTGCAACTCGATCGTCTCCACATCCGACCGATTATTCGCTCTCTTCCGGCCCTTCATCTGATCTTGCGAGCGGAGCGAGATTCCAAAATTGCCAGATCGACTTCCTATGTAGCTCGCTTTACTGCGGTCACCAGTCGAGTCAAATGTTGTCTTGCCCAGGAGCCCGGTGTTCGCCGATTGCATGAATATCCGCAGGCAGGATATTGTAGCCGATATTACAGAAAAGCAAAGTTCTGCTTGCGTGAAAATCTCAGTCGTAGCATAGTCGAAGATCAGCTCATTGCTCGACAAAGACTCCGACAGACTGAGGAGGCGCAATACTGCAAGCGGGATTGTACTGAAAGTGTCAGTATATCAATTTACTCAAAGAGCGACGGAACTCGCATACATCAGCCGGACTGCGAAACCCAGGATTACCCAGACTTTGTGACTTTGCTTCATCTGGAGCCCCCAGACCAGCATGAATGGCATGCAAGCAATGGCAAGGTCGATAACGCAAGCGAACGATTCGATTGCGGCCCATCGGTGGAGCTGCAACGGGCATCAGTATGAAGAGCACACACGAAAGTTCGTATCGTATGCGTACCGTACTACGTGCAGCGATACTTCGTGGGTCCGCTATGCGTTTACGAATGCCTATCACGAGCAATGACACAAAACCCAGCCCAGCGGAGGTGTAAGTCAACATGTCGGCCAGCCTCACGTGTCGACGCGCGATACAAAGCCGTTTGACTAGGAAACAAACGGCGAGCTTGCTCCAATAAAGTGTCCAGACGTATAAGATGTCGCTGGCAAAGGCCATCTGTCCACCGTGAGCAAATGTGCAGGCCACAAGCGAGACTGATGCATACCTTTTGAACAGAGAGCGAGTCCTCAGGAGTCAAGCTTGCAGATTTCCTGCCCAAGCCTGTAGGGACTTCCATCAGAACGACGATCGAGTACACCATGCCGAATACCTGAGATATGTCAGAACGTCTAGCATGTAGTGGAAAAACGAACGATCTCACCGAGGCAATGGCGACAGCGGCATCGTCACTTCCAAAAAGGCTCCGCCAGGGCCATCTTATCAGCAACCTGATGCAGAATAATATGCCAATTGTCGTCAGGGCAAGCGCTGCAGCGATTGTCGCAAGTGCGCCTTGATCTTGATCGTTCACGACATTGCTTGATACCACTTCCCTCGCAAGCAGAGACATTGGAAGGAGGAGTAGCTGGTCGGAGTCTTGCTTGATTGCTTCGCAAATGAAGTCGCTGGCACTGACCGAACTGGCAGATCATATCCGTCTAAGCCATCGCCACAAGGATATGCACATGCTCCAAGCGACACGAGGTAGCCCTGAGTGCTTCAGGCTCTACCGAAACTAGTTCAGCCTATTGTTTCGTGCCAATGTGCAAGGCGCAAAGAATCAGGGCACTCTGACGATCGCTATGGGCAATTTTCGGAGACCATGCTGCAATGCTCCCATTCAGGACATTTGGATCGTTTTGTGACTGCTTATAAGATCAGCAACTACAACTCATCAGTCAATGCATTGCGTGTTTGAGATTTGTCGGTTGAGGCAATGCACGACTATTGGACGACAGTGTGTGCCACTATTGCACATTACTGAGGCCATTGGATCCTATTCTCTCCAACTCGCATGAGCTGCCAAAGGGTCAAACAGATGTATGACGGAAGTGCCTCCGCCGAGGCGATGGAATGCCGTGAACGTGCTGGTTGACTTATCAATTGGCCACCTGCAGGATGTGATCTTAGACTCTTAGCGTATCACTATAGTGTTCCATTTGCGCCCATACTCTTGGCGAATGCTGCGTCGCAGCAACCGAAGTACATCCGGTTGCACTGGTTGAGGCAGGAGTTACAAGCGAATGCAGGGCCCGTGGCATGACACTTTGTACTCAAACACTGCGCTTGCATGTGCTAGAAAGGGGAAACGCATACTGGCCTTTCTGAGTGGTCGGGCGTTTCGACCAGTATGCTGATCGAGGTCACCTTGATCTGCTCGACCTGCGGCACGCCATCCAGGAGCGTGCTTCCAAGTTCCTGCAGAGCATCAGAAAATAAATGACCATTAAAGCGCAGTAGCGTGCAACACCGATAGCATGTCAAAAGTGGACCCGAATCCTTCTCTGTTCGCGTGCCGAAGGAACGACCGGGCCGGAGGCGCTAAAGGCACCCCCACGCTCCCCCAAGAAACCGGTCTCCTTAGTCTCCTTGGTATCCTCGCCTCACATCTCTTCGTTCCTCCAGGATGCGGCACTACTCTCCGAACACTGCATCCTCGCATTAGCTCGAGTAACCGCGCCATTAAAATACTGCGTGACAAGCTTGGTAGCTGCGAGTGCGGTCTTTGCCCGTTGTGATGCCGTGTCCAGGCGAGCACTTAGAGCCAACGGCGAAGCTCTTCACAAGCAGCGGTATCTCGCATGTGGAATACCTGTCGGCGTCAGGGTACCTTCCCATGACCAGCGAGATCTCTACCGATATCGACGTCCAGCAAATGTCCCGATCTGCCCAGATTTTCTAGGAGTCTCTCGAGGCTCTTGCACCAGGTCTACATTGACATCAAGACAAGAAATTGAAATGACCCTCGTCGATCCTATGCAACTCGGAGTTACATCTCGATCGGTATATGCGACCATGCACTACAGGGGGGTTAGTATACACAGACATAGCTCTGCCCCAAGCGAAGCGCCTTACAAGACACTTTACCATCTGTCGCCATCAATGAACGGCAGCTTGAAAGGCGTTTCCCCTGCCATTGTTACGATTGGTCGTGGTCTTAGATCTTGGCCTGTCTCCACAATCTTCAGATATTTTATGTCTCTTACGATTTTTGCCAAGTAGCAACTTGCAAGGTTTTGACAGTCGCAACCAACGGCCATACCATATCCAGCAGCCAACATGTCGAAGCAGCCAGATGTCTACGAGCATCGTGAGCCGAGCGGCAGCCCTTCAACCTCTCGGCACAAGGAAGATGGCGATGATTCGAACAGTGGAAGCTTCTACGATCAGGCTGATATGCAGCGCCTTGGGAAAGAGCAGGAGCTCAAAGTATGTCGCTCATGCTCCTAGCACTTCAGATGGCTGTGCAAGTTTCCTACAACAATGCAATCAGCAACGACGAGACGGGTCGATTCAGGCTGCGCAATTGAAAATGTTACTGACAGCTGACGACTACAGCGTGCGTTCCACTCAGTATCGATCCTTGGACTCACTTGCGTGATTATGGCAACTTGGGAAGCGATTTTCAGCACGGGTACCTTCTCTTTGATCAATGGAGGCAGATCCGGCACAGTCTGGTTGTACATCGCAACCTGGATTCTCACTATTCCTGTATCTGCATCGCTCGCGGAAATGGCTTCGATGTAAGTTTGACGATTATGTCACTACCCGAAGTTTACACATCGCTGACCAAGATCGCAATATACAGGGCACCTAGCTCGGGTGGACAATATCACTGGTATGGTTTTTCGAACGACCCCATATTTAAACCATACTAATTTCTAGCAGGGTCTCCGAATTCGCCCCTCCGAGCATGCAGAAGATACTGAGCTATGCGTCTGGTTATCTGGCGGCTCTCGGTTGGCAAGGCTTTATCGCTACTGCTTCCTACATGACTGGTCAGCAAATTTTCATCGCTGCTTCTGTGTACAACCCCGAATTTGTACCCGAGAGGTGGCAGAGTTGTCTTTTTGTGAATGCAAAGTCCATCGCTATTAAGTACTGGTCTACTTGGCGCTAATATCTTCACTAACCAGACCATCGCCATCGCACTCTTCGCCGCCGGCTTTAACACATTTCTGGCCAAGCGTCTTCCTATGTTCGAGGGAATTGTTCTGTTTGCTCACCTGCTCGGATTTTTCTGTGTGATGATCCCTCTTTGGGTGCTTGCTCCGAAAGTGCCTCTCCGTGAAGTGTTCGGTGCTCCAGGCTTCGCAGACTACGGCGGCTGGGGATCGATCGGAGCAGCGTGTGTTGTTGGGCAGCTCGCAGCATCCTCCGCGTTCGTCGGTGTTGACAGCGCAGCTCACATGGCCGAAGAAGTATATTACAATCGTTCCACATAACACCTCAAAGCGATCGCTTACACAAATATAGGTCAGAAACGCTTCTGTTACAGTTCCACGCATGATGCTAGGAACCACCATTGTCAATGGCTGCTTGGGTCTCGTAGCAGTCATTACCTACATGCTGGTCATCCAGGACGTTGAAGAACAGATTCTTGGCGCTGGGAATGCCTACCCTTGGATTGGCATCTTCGAGGCTGCGACTGGAAGTCAGGCTGGCGCGGTCAGCATGACAATCCCGTTCATCATCATCAGCTTTGGTACGTTCTGGAAGCAATGTCCAGAAAGAACATACATCTGACATCAAATCCCAATAGGCATGGCTATCAATGCGACGGCAGCTGCCTCTCGCCAGGCGTGGTCGTTCGCTCGCGATGGGTAATTGCTGTGAAAGTTTCCTTCTTTGATCATTTGCTGACTATCCGCAGTGGCCTGCCATTCCCCACGTGGTTCACTAAACTCGTGGTTGTGGACAGTGTACCCCTCCCTCTGAACGCCATCATCGCGTCCATGCTCTTCGTCCTGATTCTTGCTCTACTTGTTCTGGGCGGCGACCAAGCCTTCAACTCAATTGTAGGCCTTCTCAATGGCGCCGTTGGTCTGACATATGTCTTGAGCATTGGATGCGTGCTCTGGCGCAGGACATTCGGCGAACCTCTACCTCCTGCTCGCTGGTCGCTCGGCAAACTCGGAATCCCACTGAACATCGTCGCTGTCCTTTACCAGTCTTTCGCCACGATAATCAGTTTCTTCCCGCTTTTCGCGGAAGTCACGGCCGCGAACTTCAATTGGTATGTTCGGTTCCAGATCTATGTTGAGGCATATCTAATGAGATTTACTACAGGGCAATTGCCATGTTTGCGTTGGCGATCGTTATCGCTCTCTCGAATTACTACATCACTGGGAGGAAGATCTACGCGGGACCTGTTGTCACCATCATCAAAGATGCATGATGATAAAAACAGGAGAATTCTCCGAGCTCATTCTGACAAAGAGAAGTAGTCGTGGACATTGCGGAGGATGAGAGGGAGTTACATGTACATATCCTGTAATCATTCTGCTGAACACCCAATGACAGAACTCCTCAGTCTCATGTGTTATGTTGTGACCTTTAGTCTGACAAGATTTGTTGCAGAGGCGGTGCATCGGAGCTCTAATCGCCGAGCCGTCTAGAAAGGCTTCCTTTGTTTGTCGGGCCATGTGGCGGGGATATGCCTCGTAACTCCGCCAACTTCGCGAGTGTTGACTATTTGGGCGATGATTCCAGGAAATGACTGCAAGATATAGTGTATGTTTCCAACGGCTTTACACTTCCACTCATCGGCGGTCGGCATTGGTTTGACACATGGTCGCCGTCTCTGCTCACATATATAAGTAGGCATGATTAAAACGATTTGAACGTTGCGACAATTACAATTTTCTTGACAACCATTGTCTGAAGATAACTCCCAGCACTAGCCATGGCTTTATTCATGCAACTTTTCCAAAGCCTGCCCTATCCCACCTCATCATTCGTCGGAAAGACCGTCATCGTAACAGGAAGCAACACCGGCTTAGGCAAAGAAGCCGCGCGCCACATCGCAAGACTGGGAGCAGAAACACTAATCCTCGCAGTCCGCAGTCTGGAGAAAGGCGAACTAGCCAAGCAAGACATCGAGCGCACGACAAAATGCGGCAAAGACGTGATCCAGGTCTGGTACTTGGACTTGGCGAGCTACAGCAGCGTGCTGGAATTTGTCGACAGAGCGGCGAAGCTCCCAAGGATTGACGCCCTGCTTGCAAACGCATCGATCGCGGCTATGAATTATGCCGTTGCGGAAGATAATGAGTCTACTCTGACGGTCAATGTGATCTCGACCTTCCTCCTGGTGCTGGCGATGCTGCCTAAGATGAAGGAGACTGCGGAGGAGTTTGGCGGTGACGCCAGTTATCTCAATCACCTCGTCTGGAGCGCACAAGAGCGCGAAATTCCCTGAAAGACTCGCTCCAGAAGGCAAAATTCTAGCAACGATGAACAGCGAGCGGACCATCGACGCTTTCGAGCGTTACCCATGCTCCAAGTTGCTCCAGACTCTTTGCGTCAAGCACATTGGAGAACAGTACCCGAAACTGCCAGTTACTATCAATGATGTCAGCCCTGGGTTCTGCCATTCGTAAGTCTTATATTGTCTTGTTCAGAACGTGCAAGCTGATCTAATACCTTGCAGTGAACTTTCTCGCGAAGCCACAGGCATAGTGGCCTGGATTTTCTGGTTCAACAAATTGCTCTTCGCACGAACCGCCGAGTACGGCAGCAGAACCCTCGCGGACGCAGCCAGTCGAGGTCCAGAGACTCATGGAAAGTACTTAAGCGGCTGTGCTATTGCAGAGAGAGGCGGGATTGCTGCTGCAGCGGATGCGAAGGAAGTACAGGAGCGTGTGTGGAAGGAGATCTGTGAGAAGCTGGAACGCATTAAACCTGGTATCTTATAGGGGTCAAATTTGTAGGACATGGCTTATACGGACTAGATTTTCCTTCGTGTGTTGCTTCTCTTATGTCTCCTAACCGAAAATATGGGGTCTGGTCCTACTCTTCTTGCTAGAGCTATGATGGTTCTTAGTAT
>Ga0265797_10004680_pt1 | contig 20650 bp, 13 predicted proteins | sample P2T30metagenome_FD_192433 | JGI IMG/M metagenome (GOLD analysis project Ga0265797, IMG submission 192433) | Plant litter microbial communities from East Loma Ridge, Irvine, California - P2 T30 | ecosystem: Environmental > Terrestrial > Plant litter > Unclassified | place: USA: California...
AACTCGCTGAAGTCGGGCCCGAGCTACGCGCTCATGCAAGCGGCCGCTGCTACCCAGACGCACGACCTCACTACCTTCGAGCGCTACGTGGATGTGGATGCCCTAACCGGCCACTTGGTAGACGATGTTGCTAACCAAGGCTCGGTGGTATCGATGCTGATGCCGGGTGGGCGCTTTGCTATGCAGGGGGCACTGCGCTTGCTCAAGCCGCAACTGACCAAAGCCGCCCACGCCGAAATAAAGCGCTACGTAGAAACCGGCTCACTCGAAGCAGCCAATGCGGCGGCCCCAAAACGCTTGGTAAACCTGTCTTTTACCGGCCTTGCCGGGCGCGTGGTGGGCCCCGACAGCAAATTTAAGAACATCAAATACACCACGGAGAAGGGCGACGAAGCCTTAGTAGGACTAGAGTTTACGCAGCCCAAATTCGATACCACAATGGTGCTGGAAGTGAAGTTGCGCAAGCAGGCCGATGGCCACTGGCAGGCCAAGGAGATTACGAATACGGGCGAGCTACTGCGCCACGTAGCACGGCTGGAAAAGCAGAAGCTACTGAGCGAAAAGTAGACGCTGCCCAGAGGTGGTAACACAGAAAGGCCCCCTCGCTTGGTAGCGAGGGGGCCTTTTTATGACTTGGTCAGTTGGCTAAGCCTAGCGGCTGCGGCCGAAGAAATAGTAGATGATAAGACCGCCCAGGGGGAAGAAGAACACGATAGCGGCCCACAAGAGTTTTTTACCAATATCCCAGGGCTGGCCGAAGATGCTGATGAAAGCCCAGATGTCTAGTGCCAGCAGTAGCAGGCCCCAAGGAGCTGTGCTACCATCGGCGTTGAAGCGGCTGCAGCTAGCGGTGAGCAGCAGCAGCGGCAGCAACAAAGTCAGCAAAACTGGTAGGCGGTCGGAGAAAGAACGGAGTTGACGCATGATAAGAATAGTCGTGGTGAAAGAAAGGTTGTGGGCCTTGTACGCATGACAATCAAATTAGGATACTCCTATCAATTATCTTATTGATTTATAGAATTTTACTTCAGATAAGCCGTCACTTGTTGCACAAAATAGGGCAATACGCTTGGTATCAGCGCCCCCGTGAGCACTACGCCGTAGAGCGCCCCGTAGAAGTGGGCGTCGTGGTTGATGTTATCGCCCCGGCGGCGGCCCATGTAGTAGGAATAAATAAGGTAGAGCACGCCCCAGATGAAGCCGGGGATGCCTATCGGGATGAACATCATGTAAACCTTGCCGATGGGCTGGAACAAGATGCCCGCAAACAGTACCGATGACACCCCGCCCGAGGCCCCCAGGCTACGGTAGCCGGGGTCGTGGCGGTGCCGGAAATAGGTGGGCAAATCGGAGACGATGATGCCGCCCAAATACAGTACCAGGAAGGCGATGATGCCCGTTTGCTGGCCTAGCAAGCCGGTGAAGGCCGACTGCGCCAGCCCGCCAAACGAGTACAGGGTAATCATGTTAAAGATGAGGTGCCCCCAGTCGGCGTGCAGAAAGCCGGAGGTGATGAACCGGTACCACTGCCCCCCGCGCCGGTTCATCTGGTAGGGGTCGAGTATCCAATTGTTCATCAGTTCCTGGTTCGACCAGGCGTAGGCCGACACGGCCACCGTGAGGCCGAGCAGGATGAGAAGTGGGCTGAGGGGAGGCATAAAGTGTAGGGTAAGCTTTAGCTTGCCAGAGGGTGAAATGGAATGCAAAGGCAAGCTAAAGCTTACCCTACGCCGCGCTACGACTCGCGCTCTAATAGCTGAAGCGCCAGCCGGCGCAGCGGCTCCTTGCGCGCCGCGGGCACGCTCAACCGCTCCAGGTGCAGCAGGGCATCCGCGAAGTACTGGTTGATGAGCGCCTCGGTCTGGGGGCGAATTTCCAGCTCGTCGTACACGCTACGCACGGCTTTCACCTTGGCCTCCGCATCGGCCACGGGCTGGCCGATGTGCTGGGCCAGGGCCGCCTTTTGGGCGGCATTGGCCTGGGCCTGGGCGGTGAGGAGCAGGAAGGTTTTCTTGTCGGAAATGATGTCACCCCCCACCCGTTTGCCGAAGGTGGCGGCGTCGCCGTACACGTCGAGCAGGTCGTCGCGCAGCTGAAAAGCCAGCCCGATGTCGGTGCCAAACTGCCGCAGGTGCTCGGCATCTTCGGCGCTAGCGCCGGCCAGCAGCGCGCCTAGCTCCAGGGCGAAGCCGAGGAGCACGGCCGTTTTCAGCCGAATCATGTCGAGGTACTGGGCAATGGTGACGGTGGTTTCCGTCTCAAAATTCATGTCCCACTGCTGACCTTCGCACACCTCGGCGGCGGTCTGCGAGAAGCGCCGCAATACCTGGGGCAGCACGGCGGCGGGCACATTTTCGAACAGCAATTCGTAGGCCCGCACCAGCATTACATCGCCCGAAAGGATGGCGGTGCTGGCGTTCCACTTCTCGTGTACGGTGGGCTGGCCGCGCCGCAATGGGGCCTGGTCCATGAGGTCGTCGTGCACCAGCGTGAAGTTGTGGAAGACCTCGGTGGCCAGCGCGGGCTTCACCAGCGGGGCCAGGTCGTCGGTGAAAAGCTGCCCGCCGAGCAGCGTAAGCAACGGCCGCAGGCGCTTGCCGCCAAGGCTCATGATGTAGCGGATGGGGTCGTAGAGAGCGGCCGGTTGCTGGCCATAATCGAGCTGGGTGAGGGCTTGATTTAAGAGGGTAGAGAGGTCGGTTTGCACGGGGCAAAGGTAGGCCGAACGGGGCCGGCTGGGGCGGGCAATGCCAGTACGGTAGCGCAGGTAGCAAAGCTAACTGGCCCTTCGGGAAGTCCGGTAAGGCAGGTGGGACGACCACCTAGCTTACCGGATTTCCCGAAGGGCCAGTTATTCTTTGCGCCAGGCTTACCGGACTAGCGGCGGCGCTTGCCGCCCTTGTCGCTCCGGCCGCCGCTGCTTTCACCACCCCGGCCACCACTGCTGGAGCCGCCACGCGGGCTGCCGCCCTTGCCGTTCTTGTCGCCCCGGTAGCCACCGCCGCGGCTGGCGCGGCCGGCTTCGCGCTCAGCCCGCTCGCGCTGCTTGATGTGCTCGGGGCGGTCGTCGACCAGCTCCATATCAATAGTCCGGTCGAGCAGGTTGGCCGAAGTCACTACCACTTGCAACTCGTCGCCGAACTGAATGATGCGCTTCGAGCCACGCCCCACGAGGCGGTAATTGTCCTTGTCAAGCTCGTAGGTGTCGCCGGGAATGTCGGAGATGCGAATCATACCCTCGCACTTGTTCGCCTCAATCTCGACGTAGATACCGCGCTCGGTGAGGCCCGATACCACACCCGTAAACTGCTCGCCGATGTGCGTACCGATGTACTCGACCTGCTTGTACTTGATGCTGGCGCGCTCGGCATTCGCGGCCAGTTTCTCGCGGGCCGATGAGTGCTTGCACTCTTCCTCCACTGGCTCGGTGGGCACGTTTTTGCCGCCTTCCAAGTAGTGCTCGAGCAGGCGATGGGCCATCATATCGGGGTAGCGGCGGATGGGCGAGGTGAAGTGCGAGTAATGCGCAAACGCCAGCCCGAAGTGACCCAGCGGCTCGGTGGTATACGTGGCCTTGGCCATGCTCCGAATAGCGAGGCCCTGAATTACGTTTTGCTCGGGCTTGCCCACCACGTCTTCGCTGAGCTTGTTGAGCTCGGTACTGACTTTTTTGGGATTTGCCAGGTTCAGCTTGTGGCCAAACTTGAGGGCGAACAGGGCAAAGTTTTCGAGGCGGTCGGGGTCGGGCGCGTCGTGCGTGCGGTACACCATCGTGAGGCGCGGCTTCGTTTTTCGCTTATTAAATACGAACTCGGCCACGCCCTTATTGGCTTGCAGCATGAACTCCTCAATGAGCTTGTGCGCGTCTTTGCGCTCCTTCACGTACACACCGAGCGGCTTGCCATCGGCGTCGAGCTTGAACTTCACCTCCTGCGTTTCGAACGAAATAGCACCCTTGCGGAAGCGGGCCGCCGAGAGGTTTTTGGCAATCCGGTTGAGCAGATTGATTTCCTCGGCGTAGTCGCCCTCGCTGGTTTCGATGCGCTCCTGCGCCTCCTCGTAGCTGAAGCGGCGGTCGGAGTGAATGATGGTTTTGCCAAACCACGAGTCGTGCACTTTGCCCTTCTCGTCGATTTCAAACACCGCCGAGAAGGTCAGCTTGTCTTCATTGGGCCGCAGCGAGCAAAGGCCGTTAGAGAGGTTTTCGGGCAGCATCGGAATCACGCGGTCCACGAGGTACACCGAGGTGGCGCGGCTCTTGCCCTCGCGCTCCAACTCGGTGCCGGGGCGCACATAGTGGGTCACATCGGCGATATGCACACCCACTTCGTAGTTGCCATTTTCGAGTGCCCGCAGGCTCAGGGCATCGTCAAAATCCTTAGCGTCGGCCGGGTCGATGGTGAACGTAAGGATGTTGCGGAAGTCGCGGCGCTTGGCAATTTCGTCCTTCGAGATGGTGGTCGGAATGGCATCAGCCTCTTCCTCCACCGCCGTTGGGAACTCGAACGGCAAGCCAAATTCGGCCATGATGGCATTTATCTCGGCCTCGTTTTCGCCGGCCGCGCCGAAGTTTCGCACGATGGTGCCAACCGGGTTGCGGCCCTGCCCCTCGTGGTCGGGAAACTCGGTCACGCGTACCAGCACCTTATCGCCGTTGCGCGACTCGGCCAGCCCTTCAGCCGGCACCATCACGTCAAAATAGGCCTTGCGGTTATCGGGCTTCACGAAGCCGATGGAGCCGTGCAGTTGCAGGCGGCCCACCACTTCGGTGCGCTGCCGCTTGAGCACTTCTACCACGTCGCCGGTCACGCGCCCGTCGCGGATACCGCGCAGGCGCACCCGCACCAAGTCGCCATCGAGGGCATAGCGCAGTTGGTCGGTGAAGACGCGAATGTCGTCGCCCTCGCCATCCTCGCGCACCACGAAGGCGAAGCGCGGCGTGGCCAGCGCCACCGTCCCGATGATGGTATTAGGGTCGCGGCGGGGCCGGTCGGGGCCGTCGCCCACGTGGTCGAAGCCGGCCGAGCGGCGGCGATGCACGATGGGGTCTTGGCCAAATTCGTCCTCCGGCAGGATGGCCGGGGCTTCTTCCTTTTTAGCTGTTTTCCGGCCCTTAGGCGCGGCGGCTGCCGCTTGCAAGTCCGTGGCGTTGGCGAGGCGATATTCGTCGTTCTGCACTAGCTCTACGCGGCCCAGGCGGCGCAATACTTTCAGGTGGTCGAACAGTTCTTCGCGCTGCACTTTGGTGGTGATGCCGAGGCGGCGCGAGAGCTGCCGATAGCCCAGCACCTTGCCGGGATTGTCGGCAAACTGGCGGTACACGACCTCTTGGTCGATACTAGCGGCCGCAGCGGCAATTTTGGAAACGGGCGCTGCCTTGGCGGCGGGGGCTGCCTTCGCGCGAGCGGCGCGGGGGGCGGCGGGGTCTTTGGGGTTTTTCATGAATTGGGTAAGACGGCCGCCGGACAGCTTGAGGTAAGATTGACGAAGGCGGCCAGTAACACCAAGCACTAGCTTGGCGAGTAGATAATACGAAGCACCGGGCGGAAGGATAGCCTAGTGCGGCCCGGTGTGCCGGGCAGTGCAAAGAACTGCCCGAAAATTCAACAATGGTTTAGCGCGTTTCGTTGGCCGCGGCCGCAGCTAAAGCACGCAACACACGGTGGCCAAATTCGGCCACCGGCCACTCCTTGAGGTCCGACACCTGGCCATCGCCAACCTCTACCAGCACGAACTGGCCAGCAAAGGTTTCGGCCACATCGAACGAGTAGAAGAGCCGGGGCCGAAGCGCCGCTACCGCCTTCAGCAAAGGCGGCGGCAACACCGCGCCACCGGCTCCAAAAACCTGCCCCCGCACCACAAAAAAGCGGCGTTCCGAAATAGGCTTCAACTCAACAAAGTCGCGCATGAAGAGCGGCGTACCGGCCGGCAACTCGTGCTGCTGCCAGAAGCCAGCTAACTGCTACTAGCTCGACACGACCGAGTCGTCGCCAAAAGACTTCACCAAGCCCTTCACGAAATAGCGCCGGCCAGCGGCGAAATCCAGCGCAGTCGGCTCCGTTAAAAATCGACTCGGGAAGGTGTGAGTAGCTACCGCCTCGTACCAGCCAGTGGCTTGGTGCGAGGCAAGGTATTCTGCTGGCGACACGGCCAGCGGCAATAGTTGGGCGAGCCGGCCGTATTCGGCGGCGGTCAGCATCCAGCCCCGGTACAGCACCTGCGGCTGCGCTTCGGCGGCCAGGGTGGGCACCCAGGCTTTGTCGTTGTCCATATCGACCAGCCCCGTGGCCAGGCCCTGCGCCCGCGCCCAGTCGTACTCCGGCGCCCACATCGGGTCAACGGTGCGCGGCTGGTAGGGCAAGCAAGGATAGACGAAGTGCATGAATTGAGAATGTAAAAAGGAGTAGCACTCCGTTTCTGCGTATGGGTAGCTCGCTGGTCGCCAAACGGACTGCCACTCCGTTTTACAGGCTCACGCGCGCCGCGATGCGGGCGGGGTCATCGCTGGGGATGGCGGCCAATAGCTGCTGCGTATAGGGGTGCTGCGGGTGGGCGTATACCTCGGCGGCCGGACCGCTTTCCACAATGCAGCCCTGGCTCATCACCAGCAGGCGGTCGCTCATAAAGCGAGCCACCGACAGGTCATGCGTGATGAATAGGTAGGTGATGCCCAAATCGCGCTTCAGGTCGTTGAGCAGATTGAGCACCTGCGCCTGCACGCTCACATCGAGCGCCGACACCGACTCGTCGCACACAATAAGCTTGGGCCGCAGCGCCAGCGCCCGCGCTATGCAAATGCGCTGCCGCTGCCCGCCGCTGAACTCGTGCGGGTAGCGCTGCTCGGCGTCCTCGCTCAAACCCACAGTACACAGCAGCTCGCGCACCCGCGCCTTTTGCTCGGTTCGCGTGCCGCCCACCCCGTGCACCCGCAACGGCTCCAGGATGGCTTCGCCCACGGTGAGCATCGGATTCAGGGCCGCGTAGGGGTCTTGAAATACCAGCTGAAACTCGCGCCGACGATGGCGCAGTTCGCCAGCGGGCAGCGCGGCCAGGTCGGTTCCTTCAAACAGGATGCGGCCGGCAGTTGGTTCAGTGAGGCGCAACAAGGCCCGGCCGAGCGTAGTCTTACCGCAGCCCGACTCGCCCACGAGGCCCACCGTTTCGCCGGGGTAGATGGTGAAGCTGACCTCATCCACCGCCCGCACGAAATCGGTGGTGCGCGAGAAAAATCCTTTACGGACGGGGAAGTACACCCGCAAATTTTCGACCTGAAGCAGCGGCTCAACGGCCGTGGAACGCGGATTTTGTTCCACGGGGAACGTTTTGGTACTATCAGAATTGCTTTGTAACTGCACGGGGGCGGTTTTAAGCGGCTCCTCCCCTACCCCAGCCACCCGCACCACCATATTGCCCGACGCATCGGTCGCCATAAAATCGGCCACCACAGGCAACCGCGCCTTGCCGATGGATAGGTGCGGCCGGCAAGCCAACAGCCCTTTAGTATACGGGTGCTGCGGGTTAGTGAAAATATCGAGCACGGCTCCCTGCTCCACCACGCGCCCCCGATACATGACTAGGATACGGTCGGCGATTTCGGCTACCACGCCAAGGTCGTGTGTGATGAACAGCACCGCCGTGCCGTGGTCGCGGCGCAGGTCGCGGATGAGTTGCAAGATTCTGGCTTGCACCGTTACGTCGAGCGCGGTGGTCGGCTCGTCGGCAATGAGCAGGGCCGGGCGGCAGGCCATCGCCATGGCAATCATCACGCGCTGCTTTTGGCCGCCGCTTATTTCGTGCGGGTAGCTCTTGAATATTTGGGCCGGGCGCGGCAGCTGCGCCTCGGTGAATAGCTCGATGGTGCGCGCCTCCGCTTCGGCCTTGCTGAGCGCGGTGTGAAGGCGCAGGGCCTCGACTACCTGCGCCCCGCACGTCAGCACAGGGTTGAGCGAAGTCATGGGCTCCTGAAAAATCATGCTGATGTCGTTGCCGCGCACCTGCTGCAATTCCTTTTCGGAGAGTTGCAGTAAGTCAACCTCGCCCAGCTTCTCCGACTCGAACCGGGCCGTGCCGCTCTCGACGTGCGCGGCCGGCTTGGCCAGCAGCCCGAGCAGCGCCAGCGACGTCACCGACTTGCCCGAGCCCGACTCGCCCACGATGGCGACTACCTCTCCCCTACTCACCTCTAACGAGACGCCCGCCACGGCCCGCGTGTGCCCGCGCTGCGAGTGGAAATCAATAGTAAGATTTTGAACGGTGAGTAACGGCATGGGGCAAAAAGAAACGGCGCGGGATATTCCCACGCCGCAAGTTTACTAGGCAAGGTCCGAAGCAGGCGGACTAGCTGGCGCGGGCGTTGGTTCTGCCGGCTTGAAAAACCGGCCTTGCAGCAGCAGTATCAGCGCCACCCCGATGAAGATGGATGAATCGGCAATATTGAAAATGGGCCACAGCGACACGTATTTCCCGCCGACCAACGGCCAGGCAGCCGGCAAAAAGCCCTCGTAGACGTCCACGTAAATCATGTCAATCACCTGGCCAAAAAACCACTTGGTAGGCGAGCCAAACGGCGCGTTATCGTACACGATGCCGTAGAAGATGGAATCAATCAAATTGCCCACGGCACCGCCCAAAATGAGTGCCATGCAAGCAATAAAGCCCTTGGGTGCCCGGTTGCGCCACAAATGGGTGATGTAGTAGCTCAGCCCGCCCACGGCCAGCAGCCGAAAACCTGTCAATAACAGCTTGCCATACGGCGGCGGCAGCTCCACTCCAAAAGCCATGCCGGGGTTCAGGGTGTAGTGCAGCTTGAGCCAGTGGCTAATAAGTGGAATCTCGCCCGGCATACCTAGCTGCATATACTTATGCACTAAATACTTAGACAACTGGTCAATCCCAATCATCAGCAGTGCCAGCAGAAAATATGGCAGCGCGCTACCGCGCCGCGCTGGGCGGCGGAGTGGTGGGTAAGTAGAGTCTACGGGCACATCGATTAGCACGAGTAATTGCTTTCTATTTTAATCTGACTATTAGTAGCTTTTACTTTTATCGCGTAGCTAACTAAAAACGCTTGTCATTGCGAGCGTAGCGAGGCAATCTTTCCTTATCGTTTGCAAACGCTAGCTAAGCGTAAAGGAAGGATTACTTCGCTGCGCTCGCAATGACAAGCGTTTTTGTGTTGTTGCAAAAGAGATTTAAGCTACTGGCTCCGAAGCTACTGCACGCGGCGTTTCCTGCTCCTTAAAGAACCGGCCTTGTAGCAGCAAAATCAGCGCCACCCCGATGAAAATAGACGAATCGGCAACGTTGAAGATGGGGAAGCCACTCGTGTACTGCCCGCCTACTACGGGCATCCAGGCTGGATAAACCCCTTGATAGATAGGCACATTTATCATATCAATCACCTGCCCGTAGAGCCACTTGCTGGGCGAGCCAAACGGCGCGTTATTGTACAAAACGCCGTAGAAAATCGAGTCTATCAGGTTGCCCACTGCGCCACCCAAAATGAGCGCCATGCAGGCGATAAAACCCTTGGGTGCCCGCTGCTTCCACAACCGCGTAATGTAGTAGCTCAGCCCGCCCACGGCCAGCAGTCGAAAGCCCGTGAGTAGCAATTTGCCATACGGTGGCGGCAGTTCCACCCCGAAAGCCATGCCGGGATTAGTGGTATAAAGCAGCTTCAGCGCATTGCCGATGAGCGGTATCTCCTCCCCTACCCGCATGTGCGTATGCACCAGGTATTTGGATAGCTGGTCGATGGCAATGACCAAGAGCGCCAACAAGAAAAAAGGTACTACGCTTCCCCGCCGCGGAGATGAATAACTGGGAGCAATGGGTTGCGCTGTCTGCACTGGTGAAACTCTAATTACTTTGTACTGTTTTATACCGAACTATGAGGTCTAACAACCAAACTAAGACGGCTTGAAAAAGCGTTTGTGCGAAAGAAAACCCGCCCGCTTTTTAGGTAGCGAGCGGGCTACTCAGCATCAGGCGGTTACGACTTCTACCTGAGCCGACACTTGAAAGTCGTCAAACTCCAGCACTGAGCCACCGGCTACTTCGGGCACAAAAGTGAGGCGCTGAGCCTGCACTTCCTCCCGGATGTAGTCGCCGAAATTCTGCACGGCGGCCTGTAGCTCGGCGGGCGCGCTGGCGGCCAGTGCAACATTGATGCGGTCCTGAACTTCGAGGCCCGAGTCTTTGCGCAAGTTTTGGAGGCGGTTTACCAGCTCGCGGGCCAAGCCCTCTTGGCGCAGCTCGTCGGTGAGCGTCACATCGAGGGCCACGGTGAGCGGGCCATCGGTGGCCACGAGCCAGCCGGGCAGGTCTTGGGTGCGGATTTCGACTTCGTCGAGGTGCAGCGTGAGGGTTTCGCCCTCCACTTCCACCGCGAGTTGGCCTTGCTTTTCAAGCTGGCTCAACTCGTCGCTGCTCAGCGTTTGGATGCGAGCCCCTACCGCCTTCAGGCGCGGGCCATAAACCTGCCCCAAGCGCTTAAAATTGGGCTTCACCGACTTCACCAGCACGCCGCTGGTGTCATCCAAAAATTCCACATGCTTCACGTTGACCTCGGCGCAAATCAGGTCTTCCACCTTGCCAACTTGCTCTTTAGTAGAATCATTGAGCACCGGCACCAGGATGCGCTGCAAGGGCTGGCGCACCTTCAGCACCGACTTCTTACGCAGTGAGTGCGTGAGCGAGCTGATGCGCTGGGCCAGCTCCATGCGCTCTTCCAACGCTTTGTCGATGAGCGAGGTATCAGCCTCGGCGAGGTAGGTCAAATGCACCGATTCGGCAGCATTTTGGCCCTTCGTCAAGTTGCCATACAGCCAGTCGGCGAAGAAGGGCGCGATGGGCGCCATGAGTTGCGCCACGGTGCCGAGGCACTCGTGCAGCGTCTCGTAAGCAGCTTGCTTATCGGTAGTTAGCTCGCCTTTCCAGAAGCGGCGGCGCGAGAGGCGCACGTACCAGTTGGATAGCTGGTCGGTCACGAATTCCTGTACGGCGCGGGCAGCTTTTGTGGGGTCGTAGCTATCGTAGTGCCCACGTACCTCGGCCAGCAGACTCTGCAATTTGCTCAGAATCCAGCGGTCGAGTTCACTGCGGTCGGCTACGGGCACGCTCGGCGCGGCACCCAACTGGAAGTTATCCAGATTGGCGTAAAGCGCAAAGAATGAGTACGTATTGAAGAGCGTACCGAAGAACTTACGCTGCACCTCCGTAATGCCGGCCTGGTCAAACTTGAGGTTATCCCACGGCGGCGCATTCGAAATCATGTACCAGCGGGTAGCGTCGGGGCCGTATTGCGCGATGGTCGCAAACGGGTCTACGGCATTGCCATGGCGCTTGCTCATCTTGTTGCCGTTTTTGTCCAGCACCAAGCCGTTGGCAATCACGTTTTTGAAAGCCACCGAGTCTTCCAGCATCACGGCCAGCGCGTGCAGCGTGAAGAACCAGCCGCGCGTCTGGTCTACGCCCTCAGCAATGAAATCGGCCGGGAAGTTCTTTTTGAAAACCTCTTGATTTTCAAACGGATAATGCCACTGCGCATACGGCACGGCACCCGAATCGAACCATACGTCGATGAGGTCGGGCTCGCGGTACATGGGCAAGCCGCTGGGCGAAACGAGGAAAATATCGTCTACATACGGGCGGTGCAGGTCGATTTGCTCGCCGTTGGCATACGGGTTGTGGGTCATGATTTCGGCCGCTACGGCCTTATCAATCTCCGTTTTTAGCTCCGCAATCGAGCCGATGCACAGCTCCTCGGTACCATCCTGCGTGCGCCAGATGGGCAGCGGCGTGCCCCAATAGCGCGAGCGGCTGAGGTTCCAGTCCACCAGGTTTTCGAGCCAGTTACCGAAGCGGCCGGTACCAGTGCTTTCGGGCTTCCAGTTGATGGTTTTATTCAAATCGATGAGCCGGTCTTTCACCGCCGTGGTCTTGATAAACCACGAGTCGAGCGGATAATAAAGAACCGGTTTGTCGGTGCGCCAGCAGTGCGGGTAGGTGTGCTCGTACTTCTCCGTTTTGAAGGCCGTGCCGTTGGTCCGCATGCGGATGGCAATGCTCTCATCCAGCGTTTTATAGTCGGCCCCGGTCTGGTCGTGGCCATCGTAGTTCTTCACCCAGCGGCCGCCAAATTCGCCCATTTGGGTTACATAGCGGCCCGTGCGGTCCACGATGGGAACCTGCTTATTGGGGTCGTCTTTATCGGGCACCATCAGCGCCGGGATGCCGTTTTGCTGCGCAACCCGGAAGTCATCGGCTCCAAAAGTGGGCGAGATGTGCACGATGCCGGTACCGTCCTCCGTGGTCACAAAGTCGCCGGGGATAACGCGAAAAGCGTTTTCCTCGCCCTCAAAATGCGGGAAACCGGCTTCGAGGCCAAACAGGCGCTCGTAGTGGATGCCGACTAAATCAGCGCCCGTAAACTCGGCTTCGATGCGCCAGGGCAGCACTTTTTTATCGCCCTCAGCATAGCCTTCAAACGGCGCGGCAGCCCCTTTTTCCGAGAAATACTTACTCACCAACGCCTTCGCCAGCACCACCCGAATGGGCGCGGCCGTGTACGGGTTGAAGCTCGAAACCAGCACGTAGGGAATGTTCTTCCCTACCGCTAAGCCCGTATTTGCGGGCAGCGTCCAGGGCGTAGTGGTCCAAGCCAAGATGTAGGTATTTCCTTCGTCGCCACCTACAAACAGTTTCTCCGAAACGGCATCGCGCACCACTTTAAACTGCGCCACGATGGTCGTGTCCTTCACGTCCTTGTACGTGCCGGGCTGATTCAGCTCATGCGAGCTGAGGCCAGTGCCAGCGGCCGGCGAATACGGCTGAATGGTGTAGCCCTTGTATAGGAAACCCTTGTCGTAGAGCTTCTTGAGCAAAGCCCAGCAGCTCTCGATATACTCGGGCTCGAAGGTGATATACGGGTTGTCGAGGTCAACCCAGTAGCCCATTTGCTGGGTCAGCTCGTCCCACTGCGCCTTGAAGCGCATCACGGTTTCGCGGCAGCGCTGGTTGTACTCTTCTACGCTGATTTTCTTGCCGATATCCTCCTTCGTGATGCCTAGCTCCTTCTCTACTTGCAACTCGATGGGCAGGCCATGGGTGTCCCAGCCGCCCTTGCGGGGCACCTGCTTGCCAAGCTGCGTCTGGTAGCGGCAGAAGATGTCCTTCACCGCCCGCGCCATCACGTGGTGAATGCCGGGCTGGCCATTGGCCGAGGGCGGGCCCTCGTAAAACACGAACGTGGGCTGGCCCTCGCGGCTGCTCACGCTTTTTTCGAAGATGCCGTTGGCGTCCCAGCCAGCGCGCACATCCTGGGCGAGCTTGGCGTAGTCGAGCGGCTGCTTATATTCGGGGTAAGTCATTAGGTTTGAGCTATTAGCTTTCAGCGGCTAGCCGTTAGCTTTTTTCGTCTGGAAACATTGTCATGCTGAGCACAGCGTAGTCGAAGCATCTTGGCTGGTGAACTAGCTCCTAGCACTTAGTAACAAAGCGGTAGAGATGCTTCGACTTCGCTGCGCTTCGCTCAGCATGACAAGCAAAATTCAAGGTAATTAAGTCGTTTTTGCCGGGGCGTTCTCCACGCTCAGGCGCTGCAAGTTCAGGTCTATGTCGTCGTCCTCCTCGTGGTAGTTCTCGTCGTAGTGGTGCACGAGGGCAGCTTTTGGGGTGTGCCAGCCGCCGCCGCGCTCAAACGTAACGAGCAGCGCGGGCAGGAAAACCAGGTTGGAGAAGTTGGTAATCAGCAGCGACGCGCCCATGAGCACGCCCAGCGCCTTGGTACCGCCAAACTCGCTAAACCCATAGATACTGAACCCGATAAACAGCACGATGCTGGTGTAAAACATGCTCGTACCGGCCTCGCTCAGCGTGTTGGTAATGGCCTCGCTCACGCTCCGGTTGGCAATGGCCATTTCCTGCCGGAACTTGGCCAGCAAGTGTATCGAGTTGTCGCCGTCGATGCCCAGCGCAATCACGTAAATGAGCGCCGTGCTGGGTTTCAGGGCAATGCCAAAATAGCCCATCACGCCGGCCGTGAGTGTCAGCGTCAAGATATTGGGCACCAAGGCATAGAAGATGGTGCGTACCGAGTGGAACAGCAGCAATACCACCACAGATACCAGCCCAAACGCCCACATCAAACTCTCGCCCAGCGTACCGATTACGTACTCGTTGCCCTTCGTAAAAATGACCGTGGTGCCAGTGCGCCGCACCTCCATATCAGTGCCCGCGAAGATGCGCTTGATTTCGGGGTCGATGCGCTTATTCACCAGCGTATCAAGCTTGTGCGAGCCAATATCGGCGATTTTTACGCTAATGCGGGCACGTTGCTGGGTGCTATCGACGAAAGTTTTGAGCAGCTTGCTAGTCGAGTTTTTGCCCTGGCCCTGCGAATTAGCCAGATAGCTTAGGATAAAGTTTTTGTCGTCATTATCTGGCAGCTTATAAAAGTCAGGATTACCGTTGTAAAACGCCTGCTTAGCGGCCTTCAAGAAGGTAACCATGCTCAACGGAGTCGACAGCTCGGGCTGCGCTTGCAGGAAGCGGTCGAACTGGTCGATTTTCTGCAAATTGGGCAGCTTCAGCAGGCCCTTGGGCTGCTTGGTATCCACCACAAATTCGAGTGGCATCACCCCGCCAAAGCGCGCCTCAAAGAAGCTCAAATCCTCGTTTACTGAGCTCTTTTTGGGCAGGTCATCGACCATGTACGACACGGCCTCGATGCGCGAAATACCGATGGCCGCCAGCCCCACCAGCACCGCCGCCGTGAGGTAAATGGTGCGCCGGCGGCGCAACACGATGAAGTCCAAGAAGTGCACAATACCCACCAGCGGCTTCGAATCGAGGTGCTCCAGCTGCTTCTCACTCGGGCCGGGCAGGTAGGTAAATACCGCCGGAATCATGATGAAGCTGATGATGAAGGCCACGAAAATGTTAATCGTCGCCACCAGTCCGAACTGGTAGAGAATGGCAATATCGGTGAAGGTGAACACGAAAAAGCCGATAGCCGTGGTCGTGTTATTCACCAGTGTGATGAGGCCGATTTTGCGGATTACCCGCGTCATGGCCAGAATCTGGTTGCCCGATTTGCGGTAGTCGTAGTGGTAGCGCGAAAGCAGATACGTGCAGTTGGGCACGCTGATAACCACCAGGATAGACGGTATCAGGCCGGTGAGCAGATTTATCTTAAACCCGAGCAGCACGATACTCGCCACGCACCATATCATCACGATAATGACGACCAGCATCGGCACGATTACCGCCGACCACGTGCGGAAAAACACGTACAAAATGACGGCCATCACCCCCACCATCAGCAGGGCAAAGAACTTCATTTCGGCCGATACCTTGCTCGTCATGGTCGAGCGCACGTAGGGCAAGCCCGCGTAGTGCAGCTTGATGCCAGTGGTTTTCTCAAACTTCTCGGTATTGTTCAGGATGTTGTCCATCACCGCCCCGCGCTTGTTCGAGTTCAGAAAAGCCGGGTCGAGGGTGATGGCCAGCAGTGTGGCCCCCGAGCGCGGCGCAATCACCTGCCCCTTGTAAAACTCGATGCTGTTCACGACCCGCATCAGCGAATCGAGCTGCGCCTGGCTGGTGGGCGGGGTCTTAAATACCGGGGCCGTTACGAAGCTATTATTCACGGTATCCTTCTCAATATTAATGAGTTTAGGAATACCCAGCACGCCCGTTACGCCCTGCACTTTCACCAGGTTTTCGGCCAACTCGTCGTACTGCCGAAATTTTTTCAGCTCATACACCGAGCTGTCCTGCATACCCACCACCAGGATGTTACCATCCTCGCCGAAAGTGCGCTTAAACTGCTGGAAATAAACCATGTCCGGGTCTTGCGGACTCACGACCTGGGCAAAGTCGTAGGTCATCTGCACATCTTTGGCCACCCAGGCCATGTACACGGTCGAAATGGCAATCAGGCCCAGCAGCCAGCTGCGGTACTTGATGATAAAGAGGGCGATATGTCCCCACATAAGCTTTTAGAATAAGGTGCGTAGTGTTGTCAAACCACCTCTACGCAATCGGGAAAGATTCGCACCAGTCGGCAGTCGGACTGCTGGCTAGCCTCGCGGGCGGTGGGCCACCATTGGGCCAATAGCTCCCACAATTCGCGGCATGACCGCTGACCTACCCGCAGGTGGATAACTACGGGCGGGCCAACGGTCAGCGCCAACTTTTTAAAATCAGCGTCTTTGGTAACGATAATTATTTGATTGTCTTTGGCGTATTGCCAAACAAGGTGGTCGGGCCATTGCGGGTCAGGTACAAACTCGCAATCATCTTCTTGCCAGAATTTGAGGCGGCGGGGCAGGTTAGCATCAATCAAGAACTTGCTCATGCCTCAAAAGAAAGATACTAGCCGGGCTAACCGGAAGTCGTCTGTCAGCTGCGTTAGATTAGGTATCAAGCAGCCTTAGGCAGATAAAGACGATGCGTTATAGTTTCCAGCGCCATTTCCATCGCAAAATGTTGGCAAGCCTGAATGTCAGCTAATTCCAGAAAATCATAGTCTTCCAGAATATCTTCCGGGCTGTCGCCAGCGGCCAGAAACTCCAGTATCGTCTGCACCGTGAGGCGGTGGCCACGAAGAGCCGGCCGGCCATTACACAGGTCGGGGTCAACGGTAATACGGTCGTGGATATAACGCAGCATAGCAAGCAGACTAAACGAGTTTCTGGCCGGTAAAGTGCGACAGGTAGGGCCTACAGCTTCGCAAATACTGTCTTGAAGCTAACCTTCTCGCCGATGTAGGCGCGCAGAGCCGCAATCGGCATCCGCACCTGCTCGCGGGTGTCGCGGTCGCGCACGGTCACGGTGTCGTCTTCGAGCGTCTGGCCATCGACCACGATGCAGAAGGGCGTGCCGATGAGGTCTTGGCGCGTGTAGCGCTTGCCGATGGCATCCTTATCCTCAATCACGAGGCGGAAATCGAAGCGCAGGCTGTCGAAAATCTCCTGGGCTTTTTCGGGCATGCCGTCTTTGCGCACCAGCGGGAAAATGGCCGCCTTGATGGGCGCTACCGCCGGGTGCAGCTTCAGGAAGGTGCGCTGCTTGGTGGTTTGGGCTTCGCCCTCACCTTCCACAATGGTTTCTTCCTGAAAGGCCTCGCAGATGGTGGCCAAAAACAGGCGGTCGGCGCCTACCGACGTTTCCACCACGTAGGGCACGTAGTTGCCGTAGGGCTTGCCGGTGGCAGGGTCGAGGTCATTGTCGAAATACTGCTGCTTCTTCCGACTCAGGTTTTGGTGCTGGGTCAGGTCGAAGTCACCACGCGAGTGGATGCCCTCCATTTCCTTGAAGCCGAAGGGGAACTCGTACTCGATATCCACGGCCGCCTTGGCGTAGTGGGCCAGCTTGTCGTGGTCGTGAAAGCGCAGCTTGGCGGCCGGCAGGCCCAGCGCCTCGTGGAAGCGGCGGCGGGCAACCTTCCAGGTTTCGTACCACTCGCCTTCGGTGCCGGGGCGCACGAAGAATTGCATCTCCATCTGCTCAAACTCGCGCATGCGGAAAATGAACTGCCGGGCCACAATCTCGTTGCGGAACGCCTTACCAATTTGGGCGATGCCGAACGGGATTTTCATCCGGGCCGACTTCTGCACATTCAGGAAATTCACGAAAATGCCCTGGGCCGTTTCGGGGCGCAGGTACACGGGCGGCGCTTCTGAGTCCACGGCCGAGCCCTGGGTCGAGAACATCAGGTTGAACTGGCGCACTTCGGTCCACTTGCCGGTGCCCGATACGGGGCACTTTATTTCTTCATCAATGATGAGCTGGCGCACGCCGGCCAGGTCGTTGGCGGTGAGCAAGCGGCCCATTTCAGCCGTGAGGGCCGCGCCGCGGGCGGGGTCGCCAGCTTTTTCGTACTCGGCGGCTTTTTCTTCGAGCAGCACATCGGCGCGGTAGCGCTTCTTGCTGTCGAGGTTGTCGATGAGCGGGTCATTAAAGCCGGCCACGTGGCCGCTGGCCTCCCAGGTGCGCGGGTCCATAAAGATGGCCGCGTCGATGCCTACCACGTTGCCGTGCAGCTGGGTCATGGACTCCCACCACAGGCGCTTCAGGTTATTTTTCAGCTCCACACCATTGGGGCCGTAGTCGTACACGGCGGCGAGGCCGTCGTAGATTTCCGACGACTGAAACACGAAGCCGTATTCCTTGGCGTGGGCGACAATATCTTTTAGCTGCGTGTTCTCAGCAGTAGGTGAAGTAGATGCGGGCTTGCTCATAAAGCGCAAAGTTAGACCGCAGATTGAAACGGATTTTTAAGATTTAACGGATACGCTCGGCTGCGCCGGGCTGGCTACTCTGGTGTAGGACGGCCTTCGGCCAGCTCGGTAGGTACTAGTAGTCGGCGTGGGGCCGGTGGCAGCGCACAGCCTTGCGCTCAACCGCTCAGGAAATAGGAGTAGGCGAAGCCACTCTTGCGTCCGAGTAGTCAGCCCGGCGCAGCCGGGCGTATCCGTTAAATCTTAAAAATCCGTTTGAATCTGCGGTCCCGTTCTGAATCTGCGGTCACAATTAGGTAACATGCGCGTAGGTGAAGGGCCTGTTAATTTTGGGGGCCGATTTCCCTACTCGGCATTTAATTTATGTTCGGACTTGAACCTCATGTCTTGCTGCTCTTAGGCATCTGTCTATTTGCAGCTTGCGCTTTTGAATTTGTTAACGGCTTTCATGACACGGCCAACGCCGTAGCTACCGTTATCTACACCAACACGCTACGACCTTGGGTGGCGGTGGTCTGGTCGGCCTTCTGGAACTTCATCGGCGTGTTTTCGGGTGGCATTGCCGTGGCCATGGGCATCGTGTACCTGCTGCCTGTCGAAAGCCTCATTGACCAGAACGTGTACCACGGCATTGCTATGGTGGGCGCGCTACTAGTAGCGGCCATTATTTGGAACATCGGCACCTGGTACTACGGCATCCCATCGTCGTCGTCGCACGCGCTCATCGGCTCTATTTTAGGCGTAGGCATCGCATTTTCGCTGCTACCTGGCGGCAAGGGTGCAGCCATCAACTGGAGCAAGGCCGCCGATAGCGGTATGGCACTGCTACTAGGCCCACTGCTGGGCTTCACCTTCACCATTGGGATGATGTTCCTGCTCAAGCGCTTCTCGCCGAGCAAAGTCATCTTTAAAGAACCGCACAAGCGCAAGCCACCGCCCTTGTTCATCCGCCTCACGCTCATTGCCACCTGCACGCTCGTTAGCTTTTTTCACGGCTCCAACGACGGCCAGAAGGGCGTGGGTCTCATTATGCTGATTCTCATTGGCATCGTGCCCGTGCATTTTGCGCTCGACAACTCCAAGAATCCGCTCGATTTGCGCGACTCACTCACCAAGGTTGAGTACGTCATCGGCCGGGTTAATGCGGCCGAACTGGGCGCGGCCGACCAGAAGTTGCTTACTGAAGTACGCGCCCAAACGGCTGACCTCGACCGCGTATTTGCTGGCAAAAAAACGGTCGAAGACTTGCCAAAACAAGCCCGCTTTGAGATTCGGCGCGACATTCTGCTGCTCGCCAACCGCGGCAAAAAGCTGCTCGCCAGCGAAAGTGTCAGCCTCAGCACTGCCGACCGCGCCACCTATAAAGGGGCGGTAGACCAGATGAGCAGCTTCACCGACTACGCGCCCTGGCAGGTACTGCTGATGGTGTCGCTGTCCTTGGCTTGCGGCACCATGATAGGCTGGCAGCGCATCGTGAAGACCATCGGCGAGCGTATCGGCAAGGAGCACCTGACCTACGCCCAGGGTGCCAGTTCGGAGCTCGTGGCTGCCATGATGATTGGCGCCAGCACGCAACTCGGCCTGCCCTCCTCCACTACGCACGTGCTGTCGTCGGCCATTGCGGGCAGCATGGTGGCCAACCGCGGCATCAAAAACCTGAACCCCCAAATGGTGCGCAGTATCGCCTTGGCCTGGGTGCTCACCCTGCCCGTAACCATGGTGCTGGCGGGCGGGCTGTTCCTGCTGTTCCGCTACATCAGCGGCTAGGGCAGGGCGCAATTACCTCCTGTTTCGCTGCTTTTTCCCTGGTACCGCCCGGCTCCTCTCGCAGGAGCCGGGCGGTGTTTTTTAGGCCGTAAAGCCTCCTTTTAGGCTAGCTAAATCTGCCACGTAGGCGATGCAGAGACGCAGCCTTGTGTTTTGTGGTTGTTCGGCTCGCCTGACGTAAGACGCCAATATGCGTCTCTCCACCGCCCGTATAATGGCTTTAAAACCGCGCTGGAAATTCACAATAAATTTTCTACTTCTTCGTACCCTTTGCCAATAAAAAGACCGGCCAACGGCTCTTAACAGTTATCCACCGACTTATCCACAAGTAGCTGCCAGCATGTTCATAACCATCTAACTAAGCTCCTCCTTCATCCCTTATCTGAAACAAAAAAGCCAACCCGGTTAGGGTTGACTTTTTTGCTAGGCACGTTGGGCAGCTTCCAATTCGGTAACCTTGGAATAATCCCAGCTTCACGGAGTTATCAACTTATCCACACCCAAAAAGGGTCTTTTTGTGGATAACTTTTGGCGAAATAGGCTAATTCAAGGAAAATTTTACCTATTCCGAGTTTTCCACAAAAGTTATTTTGCGGGCCACTGCACTTCTAATTCGTCGTTGATAAAGACGCCAAAGT
>Ga0265797_10004681_pt1 | contig 20648 bp, 17 predicted proteins | sample P2T30metagenome_FD_192433 | JGI IMG/M metagenome (GOLD analysis project Ga0265797, IMG submission 192433) | Plant litter microbial communities from East Loma Ridge, Irvine, California - P2 T30 | ecosystem: Environmental > Terrestrial > Plant litter > Unclassified | place: USA: California...
AGATCATGCTAAGCATACCGCCGCTCTCTTGCATAGAAAGGGTAAGCGAATCCGTGCCATGCTCAGCAGATAGACTAGCTGCAGGGTGAATGCCCATTTCAGCGGCTCCAAGCTTGCGTGCTTGATTTAAAGCCGCAGTCAGTTTCACGACAAGCTCTTTGATAGTCATCGCTTTCTTGCGCTCCATTTGCAATATCGAGTAGACTGAGGCAATGCTACCTAATAAGGTCAGCTGCTCCGGCACGGCTATCGTATCGTCGTGCACGGGCAGAGCAGTCGCCACAACTTCCGCGATCGCACTTTTAGCAAGAAGGCGGGAGCCCTGCAAGGAGGAAGACTTGTAGTGGTTTACAAAAGCTTGAGATGGCTCTTGTACGCTGTCATTGCCACCCTCGACCGCCCGCTTGAGAGCAGCGCTGGTGAAAACGCCAGAACAGCTGTGAAGCATTGCAAGTAATTTGGACCCACGAATCGTAGCTTCGCACACTACCAAAGAAGGCAGCTCTAATGGACCCTCGCTTGAGCGGTAGAGGACGACAATGTTTCGCACAAGGTCAGGCAGCATCGTTGATAATCGTCTGATGGAGCCTTCGTTTGATGCGGACTCCGCAAGAGAGTCTGTAGAGAATCGCTGTGCAGCCTGCTTTGTGATGGATTTCTCGATCGCTTGCTGGCAGATTGAGGGCACTTGGAAGCCGAGCCCCGCCCATGCTTGTAGCAGCTGGCAAACAATGATATTCTCAAGCCCTTTCGCATACCAGAGTGAGTCTTGCAGTGTCTTGACCTGAGTCGTATGCTCAATCAATACCTGTAATGCTTGCTTCCACATGCCAGCCATCATGTAGACAGATCCCACAACAACCCCGACACGAGCTTTGCCCCTCCTCTTCGTCTTTTCTGCAGATGTATTCGGTCCAAAGCCTTGTATTGGCATTCGATCTTGACTAGATCCCCGTCCATGAGCTCCTCGGTTGCTGTCAGATCTTGACAATGCATTTGCAGCGGCGTTGGAATTTGGGATTTGATCGAATGATGTCGCAGGAGATGCAAGGCTTCGAGAAGGAGGTCGTGAGGCGCCATCCTCGCCAGGTGGTGGTGGACTGACGACATTGCGTGGTGTACCGTGACCAGAGCTGGCGTTGGACCTTGTCTCCACTTCTCGCATCCAAGATGCACGCTGTAGCGATCGGGACGTCTGGCCAGGCGTTGCGATACTGGGAGAAGCCTGCATAGCTTGCACATATGTGGACAATTCGCGCAAGAAGCTGATTGATAGCATGTGGATTGCTTTCACAAGGGAGGGATGTCCTCTTTCATGGAATTGATCAACCACAGTTGCATTGTCCGGATCTTTGGCTGCTTCATCTTTGCTGTTTCTCAGCACGAGGAGTTGTCGGTGCACTACACGAGGGTGTCGTTCACGTAAATAGTCGGTGGCAGCCTTCAGCTCTTTGCGCGCTTCCTCCTCCTCCTCGCCCAGTCCTCCTACCACACCAACGACAAGCAACGGCTCCCTGAAAATATCGTACGGGCTCAAATGCGTTGTAGCGGCGCTAGGACAGCTTGTAGTATAGTGCAGCAGCAGGCTTCCCTCCTCCGACTTCCCAGGAGACAACAAGAAATCCCCACCCTTCTCATGATTCTTCAAATCCTTATGCCGTATTATAGCAGCCTCATCTTGCAGTCTCCGCACGAAGTCCAGGAATATGCGACGCTCTATGCGCCCAACCGGCAGCACAAGCACCCTCACATGCGCCGCTGCCACGGGAGAGAAGCGATCCATTGTCAATAATCACGCACTGCATGTCGTGTTCATGCGGGCGTTGCGGTCATGCGCGCTTCATTGTCTCGTCTATGCGGTCGCGGTGGGAAGTCGTTCAGGAGGATCAAAAGTGTGTATGTGAGGTATATAGGCTCTCGTGACCCTGTGTTCCATCGGCGAGCCAGAAGCCATTCGGCCACGAGCGAGGTCAGTCTGCTGCTGCACGCTTAGGGCACATGCAGCCACCGTCAACGGCAGGTGTATGCGAGTAAGCACCATGAAGGATCGGATCGCAGCGCGTGGACCACGGGCCGTACAGAGACAGGCCATGAGCCGCCTGACGCAAGCCGCAAACCCTGTCAGTGGCACCTTGAGCCGTCGAGACTGCAGCGGTTTAGTGGGTGCAAGCAAGCAAGCAAGCGTGGCATGCCGGCTGCCGTGGGTGGTGCCTCGTTTTCGTCCATCGCCTACTGTTCGAGGTATCATCGACCTAGATCCGCAAAGCCTCTGCTCTCGCTAATTGCGCACCATGGCCACTTAGGCAGCACCCGCCGACAGACTTTTGGAGCGCGATATACTCGATGGAGAGATTGCTCCATTTTCGCACCGCCCACCTCTTTAGCCCGCACAGCACCATGAGACTGCCTGCCCACGCCTCCACTTTCTTCACAAACGCCACCTTCGACTTGACCAGGATATAGCCTTGCCCTATCGTCGCCTGACTCGATACGGAAATGCTGCTTGACTTATACTTCGCAACGGTTGAGATTTACGAGCCTCGATAGTGAGCAATCCCTGCTATATGGACGAAAAGGATGTCTTGGGCACGCCTGAGCGGAGGCCGCTCTCGAGCCTGGGATCCGAAGGCTTGCTGTCCAGTATATACTCGCCTCGTAACAGCATCGACTTTGGACTGTCAGTAAACTCCACGAACCACGATCCTGCAACCGCATCAACTCTGGAGACTGGGACGTGTGACCAGCTGGTACAATGTCTCGAGACGGAAGCACCCCTCCAGGCGGCACTTCACAAGACCAAGGACACCTTCCAACGCCATGCGAAATGGTTCACCGAGGCCGGTCTGACGAAATTACTACGGGTCGCTCTCTTCCGTACGGCCAACTCCAGGGCAACTGTGGACTTGTACGCCGCGCTGGAATTCATTGACTCCGTGGGCACCTTCGCCCTTCTACCAAGCGAGAGCATACTCCCAGCGATTCGCTTCATTGCATACACCTACTACCAGGGTACCCGGATGAACAAACACAAAAGCCTCGCAGACAAAGCTTGGGGCGTTTTCCAACACATACTTCAAAGCCATCTGAGCCGGCAAGCAATAGGAGCTCTCCTTGAATTACTAAGTTTCGCGCAACAGTACCAGAGCAAGGCAGAATTCGCTGCGGCTTCGGGTGCACTACGACTAATAGAAGAGAAATTACCACTTGGGGACCGAACAGAATCCCGGCCACCATTCGTGTCAGTCTTCCAGCTGCTACCATGCCTTCGTTCCGTGGCGCAAGGAAGCGACGAAATCCTGAAGGAACAAGTCTTCAACATCATGAACAGGATATTCAGCGAGGATCTCGCTATCTCGGAGTTAATTAATACGGCAAGCTGGGATGTCTGCATTGACGTTCTCGAGATTTGTCACAGCCATGCACAAGCGGATGACAAGCGGGCTGTATTGGAACTCGTTGCGAAACACTCTTCCAGCCTTGAGAGGAAGGCATTGGAAAGAATCGCGTTTGTTTTTGTCAAAGCTGGTCAGCCGCTCACAGAGTCAATGTTGGAGGCTATGCTAAGCGCACCATTCACGTCGGCTCCATCAGAAGCACCTCCACTGATACAGCATGAAGACCTTTTCCACCTGCTGTGTCATTCCCCAGAACCCGAACACCACGTAGCACTGGGGCGACTGATCGCACTTCATCTCGATTCCATCATTTATTCCGAGGGTGATCTGGCATGGGAGAGCCTGGTCGACATGTGTTCAGGCCAAGCCTTGCGTGAAGAGTGCACCACGCAAGCAGCCATAGTCTGCACTGGAGCAGTCTGCACGATTTTACACCGTGCTTTCGCGTATCCACAGAATTCCGCCAGGCTGATCAGGACCATCAACAAGCTTGTGGATACGGTGACAGAACTTGCTACACATGCCTTCACAGCTGAGGCCAGGATGATTGCATTGCGAGTTCTTTCTCGTTTACGTGCTGCGGTCGATGGTGCAGTGTACCTCGCCGGAGACGACACTCTGGAAAATGTTCCCTCCGCACCTACCGTGCCGAATGACCAGAAAGCTGTGGACCTACCTCTGGACAAATGGATGGACCAGCTCATTGCGCTTATCGATGGCCACGCTACAAGTCAAGACCAACACTGTCTAAATTTTGTCCTCGCCACGTTGCCGGAACAGCTTAGCAATCTCTCTCTTTTCTACAAACGGCCTCAATACCCCAAAGAGCTCTTCAACATCGCCTGTTCACGTTTGAAGAGCGGAGGTGGCCAGCATGCGGCATCTTATGTACATTTACTCACGACGCTCATCAGCTACCGGGGTCTGCTTTCGTCGCAGGAAGAGCGACAAATGGTTGCCGTGTTCATAAATACGGCGGGCTCTTCCGAAATGGTCAGCAAAGCTTGTATCCATGCCCTCACTGTTTGCTGCTACGAACTATCCGTAGCTGCCACTCGTCACCTCGAAGACATCGTCCAGAAAATGCACCGGATGGTGACACAGCGCCACCTGGCGGTTCATGTCCTGGAGTTCCTCACAGGCCTATCACGTCTACCCGACTTGTACAACAACTTCCGCTTTGATGACTTCAAACGAATTTTTGGTGTGTGCTTCAGCTACTTGGAGTATATCAGAAGTAGTGAATCAGATCTGGTTCCACAACAGTCAGACCAAGGAAGCAGTAGCGATCGCAACCTGCAGCACACCCCTCAGTACGTCCACTCCTTGGCTCACCACGTCATCGTGTTTTGGTACTTCGCTGTACGTCCAAGCGACAGGCAAGCCATCAAGGACTACGTGACCAGTCGACTCAAGCACACGACCAAGGATGGACAAGAAACATGGTCCGAACAAGCTCTTGTCACAATAGATCTCATGGACAGTGTTGATGCATCAGAAGCGCATGGCAACTTTGCAAGCGAAAAGAACCAAACCTATACCTTCGATGAGGAAGTGGATGGCCGCTTGACTGTTCGCCATAGACTCTTTGGGTTGCTACTCATCTCGACGACTACTGCCTTGCGCAATGGCCGAACCCTGGTCACTGTACGAAGGCCATCCGGTACATTCAAGTATCAAATCCGTGGGAGTGCCTCTGAGCATGCGAAGACTCCCACGCATGCGCAGCCAACGATGCAAATCGAACAAGAATGGGGCAAAGCTACGGATCTTTTGTCAAGCAACGGCGACGAAGTGCCAGTCTTCCCTGACGATTTGCAAGGGAACCTGTATGGTAGCATCACTGTTCCCAGCACCAAATCTCCTCTCGGCGCTGCCGGACTCACTGAACTCTCAGATGCCGATGGAGTACAATCTGCCATCCGCATGCTGGACAGGGTGCCAGGCCTCGACTCTCACAAAGCCGGTGTCATCTACGTCGGCGAGGGCCAGACCACCGAGACCGCCGCCTTTGCCAACTCGAGCGGAGCTCCAGACTACAGGGAATTCGTCGAGCACCTCGGACAGCTGCGTAGGCTAAAAGGCGCCACCTTCAACACCCAAGGCCTGGACAAATGCGACGACATGGACGGCGAGTTCGCCATCGTCTGGAACAACGAAGTCACCGAGCTCGTCTACCACGTCACCACCATGATGCCGGCCTCGATCCACGACGACGAAATGGCCGTGACGGCCAAGAAAAAACGCCACACCGGCAACGACTACGTCAACATCGTCTTCAACAACTCCGGCGAGCCCTTCCGCTTCGACATGTTCCCCTCGGCGTTCAACTACGTCTACATCGTCGTCACGCCCTCCGTGCGCACCACTTTCCTGCAGACCCGCACGCACACCATGCAGACGCCCGTCGCCGACCGCTTCTACCGCGTCGAAGTCATGACGCGCGACGACTTCCCGGGGATCTCGTCCGCGCATGAACCGAAGATGATTTCGGGAGCGTCGCTGCCGCGCTACGTGCGTAACCTCGCGCTCAACGCATGTATCTTCGCCGAAGTGTGGGTGAACAAGGACGTGCAGGACTACCGATCCAGTTGGCGAGAGCGGTTGTCGCAGATTAGACGCTTGAGAGACAGGTTTGGGCCCAAGGAAGTGAAAGAGCCGTCACTGGCCGAGATGGAGGCAAAGGGCAAGGAGAAGGAGAGAGCGAAGAGTGTTTTGGCGTCTTGGATTGGGGGAGGGAAATGATTCATGATACCCGGGGTCTTTTTGATTAAAAAGACACAACAAAAGTTTTTTGCTTGGTTGCTTTGTGGGGAGGGTCGTTTTGAGGGCTTTTTTTTTTTTTTTTTCGTTTTGTGTATACTGATGTCTAACAAAAGTTTTTGGTTTTTTGGTTTTACAACTACACTCTCGCAATCCGCGTACCTTGCGGGCTCGTGGGCATGTTTCATCTCTGGCGCTTTGATAGATAGTGGTGGATGTTGATCAGAGTCAACCCAACCAGAGCTTTCGCATGTTCGATCGTAGGCAATCTTTCTTCTTGATTCGTGGGGGATCGCTGGCGCGTGACTCCCTGATCATTCGTATAGGCAACAGCTGTCGCGAAGTGGCTCAAGGTCTCTCACAATGAGCTCTTTTGCTTGGGACCTTTGACATCCATGCAGCAATTGCAGTGCATGATCGTGGCGCGATGCAAGGCGATACTGCGAGCTTTCTGCTGATGGAGCCAAATATTGTTGGGCCTCGGGAGGTTCTGCTGCTCGATGCAGCACGTATCATAGCATCTTCTCTCATGGTGATCCCTCAGAAAACCTCCTCAGTGACTTTCCTCCCATACCAATTCCCCAGCTCATCGCCCTCATCTTCCTTCCCACCCATCATAAACCCGGTCAACTTCATATTGTCGCCCGGCTCCTCCGCAGCATCAGGCCACTCCGTCTTCGCGCCGACACCCTTGTTCTCCAGCATCTCCTTCGCCGTGCCCCAGCTGAACCGACACTCGCTCCCCCATCCAAACACCGGATCCATGTTCGCCCGCAGCCACGTCGTGCACCTCGCATCAGACGGATACCCCGATCCCCAGGCCACTTCTGCGCCTTCCTCGTACGATTCGTAAAGGACATCGAGCGCAGCATCTCTCGATACTTTCGCGCAGACCGACGCCGCCGACACACAAGGATACAAACTATCAGCTTTCTTCGCGACCGTAATCCTTAGACTAGGGAAGATCCGCTCCAGTCTCTTCTGATACGCTTCCGGCTGCCCAATAGTATCTATATAGACCTCCGTGATATTCACACCCGAATCCAGAACGCCCTGGATCAAATCCGCCGTCGCGTCCATCGCTTGCGCGTTGAGATTGTACGCTCCGTTCGGCCGCAGCTGCGCGGCGGAAATATCGCGGGCGCTCATCATGCGGGTCGCCCAGCCGCAGTTCTCGTACAAGTCCGTAGTCTTGGTACAGATCTTCTCCATGAGATCTGAACGCACAGCGGGTGTGAGGACTTTGCTGTCGTCGAAATGGTGCGTCTCAGCGAGCAGAGAGTGGTGAAGTGGGAGGGGGAGGTACAGCAGGCCGTAGACCATGGGTCCGAGGACGGGGCCGCGGCCGGCTTCGTCGACGCCTAAGACGCAGGGGGTGGTCATGTCGTTTTGGATGGTTTTGGGGATTGGAGATTGGTAGGTGTAGCTCTCGCCTGAGAGGATGAGGGAGCGGGTGATGGAGGGCGCGAGGAAGACATCGTTGGGAGGGGTTTCGTTGACGAGGGTCTGGCTTTCTGGGGCGTCTTCCATGGTGTCGTCCATTGTGTGTGTGTTTGTTTTGTTAATAGGATATACTCGTTGAGGTGATTGTATGTGAGATTGGTGTCAATGGTCAAGGCACTTTACGCGTCGACGGTGGAGGAAGACGCGCCGTGCTGGACCCTGAAATTGCTGTATGGCAACCATGAACCGCTGACATCTTCTTGAAAGCTTTCGGTTTCAAGCTGTATGGACTAAATCAACGATGCCCGACGGAGCTTTCGAGCAGTCTGTAGCTCTGGCGTAAAGTCGATAGGGTCACATGAATGTACATCTAATCTCACAAAGAGAAAGAACTGCCATCGGTAACATTGTTATATAACGACGAGTACATGTGGACAGACATTTGCTGTTCCAAAGTCATAAGAACTACCATTTTGCGCCACAGTCCCCGCCTGGAGCCCGTGAACCTTCAAAAAGAGCACTGGATCTATGCTAGAAAATGGCAGAACGATGTCCATGCATGTGACCATACGATATAGATCATACGAGTCAAAATCATAGCATTTTGGATATCGTCTGGAAACCCAACCCTAACCCGGAGACACTGTTCGAGGCACAAGTTGATCTCGTTGCGTACAAGATCGTGGAATAGCTTTTCGTGGTGGCAACAGCAAGAGGGGAGTTTCAGCCCGAATGCGGTGATTAGGACAGTGATGAATCTTGAGCCATTGGAACGCCATTTGGTCATGAAGGGCTCGAAGCCAGTTTTCAGCCAGAGACCGCCGTGGTCCCCAGCTAGGTATACATTGCTCGTTTTGAATGCCAGCTACCTTATGCTTTTACACCCATGTTACCCCATATGCGCCTGTACTGTTACATTCGCTAATCGAGCACCTGTAACACTGTTTTCCTGTGTGATATTCCTTCGTAATAGCGGCACGCGTAGTAGAACGACGCCCGGTTGATAGTTCCCTTCCTGAACGCAAGACTTGCAGAAGCCTCCGCGGGCTTTCTAAGACCTGGCGGGAGCGTTGCCGTCGCCGCGAGGACCACGGCCACGGCCTCCGCGACCACGGCCTTCGCCGTCGCCACGACCACCACGGGGACCGCCACGGCCGCGTCCACCACGTCCACCGCGGCCTCCGCGACCCTCGCCCTCACCACGGCCACGGAAGACGCCACGACCGCCGCGGGTCTTACCAGCGACCTCGTGGAAACCGTCGTCGGGGGTGCCGTTGGTCTGAGCAGCCTCTTGGCCAGGTGCCTTGGTGTCCCAGGACTCGCCTGCAGCATTACCGGCGGCGGTATCGTCGGCCCAGCTGGTGGTGGTTTGCGGCTGAGACGCCTCGACAGGTGCAGCAGCAGGGGTGTCGACCTCCTCGTTGGGCCTGGGAACGACCTCGTAGTTGTCCTCAATGTTCTCCTTCTCAGCGCCGGTAGTTGAATCCCAGCTCTCGCCTGCAACGTTGCCCTCGGTCTGGGTGGCAGCAGTGCCAGTCTCCTCGGTAGCGGGAACGCCGTTAGACTGGGGCTCCTGGAGCTCGGTCAGGCCAGCGTGGGTGCTGGTAGGGTCTGAGCCATCGGTGACAGCTTCGGGAGCTGCCTCGGTGAAGGCCTCCTCGGTGGTAACAGGTGCGTGTTCGAGAGCGGCTTCCTTGACGCGGGAGACTGTGGTTGATTGTTAGCGACTTTCTTGATAGAAAGGATATGGCTTCGCAGCCTAAAGAATCTTGAGAACATACACTTGACAGGAAGGAGTGTGCCTTCTATGCTGGTCACCTGCTCGTCGGTACCCTCGATCAAGTTCAGCGCCGTCTCCACAGCCTTCTGGTCACCGCCGTAGACGAGCAGCAGGGTGCCCTCGAAAGCTCTGTTCTCATCCTCCTCTGAATCCTCCTCGGCGTTCCTCCTGGCAGCCGCAGCGCGCAGGAACTGGGAGAAGATCAAAAGCTTGCTCTTAAGCTCAGCCTGGCTGCGTGCAGCGGCCTCAGCTTGCGCCTCCTTCTTGATCTTCTCGAGCTCTTCACTGTGGGTGGATGTGAGGTCGGACTTTTGCTTCTGGAGCTGTTCCTGGAAGTCTGCGTCGAATTTCTTGTACTGCTGCACCTGCTCGTCGAGAGTGACAAGCTGTGCTTGGAGCTGTGGCTTCTTGAGGGCCGAAGCCTTCTGGTCTTGGTTAAGCTTGCGCTGGGCAACGAGGTCGTCGAGAGAGACGTTGGGGTTCTCCTTGATCACGGCATCGGTCTTGGCCATGCCGCTGAGCTTCTTGTTGATCGCGCGCATCTGCTTCTGGAGGCTCAGGATGTAGGGGTTCTCAGAGCTGGCCTCGGTGGGCTCGGGGCTGGTTGCGGAGGCCATTGTGAGTTGGCTATATGTTGATGATGTATGGAGAGTGATGGGGAGTAATGTAATGGTAAAGCTGGAAGGGAAGTGTTTTGGTGTTGCGTGCTTGTCTGTGTCACTTGTTTGGTCTGGTCAAGCGAACAGCCAGCCAGCTGCTTGTGCTTAAGAGAGCTGTCCGAGCTCGCGTGCCTCATGAGCGAATAAGCTCAGAGTCTCGGGAGTACGCGGCGCTTAGATAGGGCGATAACGAACATTCACATGTCGCCAACAAAGGTATCATCGCTTCTCCATCCTCTCGCTAGCAACAGCGTACACAACTCACAACCTCGCCATTTGGCGGAACTCCTCGATAAGATGGTAGGCTCGCCATCTCAAGTACTCGCCAAGCGGTCAACAGACAATGCGCTCATGCCACCACCGCCACCACCGAAGCGACAAAAACGACCTGCCAAAGTACTGGACGAGGATGTGTATACCGACGCACTTTCGCATATCATAGCGCGCGACTTTTTCCCTGGCCTCATCGAATCAGAAGCACAGCAGGAATACCTTACCGCACTAGACAGCAAAAACAATGACTGGATTCGAGAAGCAGGAAGGAATTTGACGCAAGTCATGACACCAGGTCCCCATGGTCGAAGGAGACATGGGAGAGGAACCAGCTTTACGCCTAGGAGGAGTACTGCTGGTGGAGAGACACCTAGAGGATGGACTGGAAACACGCCGGGCCAGACGCCCATGACAGAAGCTGGCGGTGATCACTTTGCGCCTGAAGCGAAGCCAGAAGTGGATGTCAACATGTCGCTTGGAGCTTTCCAGGCGAAGTACACTAGCGAGGACAACGAGAGCTTCAATGCGCTTCTGGACAAGCAAAATGAAAAACGAGCAGCGAACTATGCTTTCTTTCATAACGGGAACAAGATACCTACCAATCGCCAAATCGCATACAGGGAGAGAGAGCAGAAACGGCTTGAGAGTGGCGAGAGTGCAACGTTAACAGCTTTGATCACTACGAACGCCGACGGAGAGGAACGTAGGCTGCTCGCTGCGAACCGGCCATCGCAAGATCTTGCTGCTAGACCTGCTTCAGTGGACTCCTTCCCTAACCGCACTGGGCCACGCAATACTCTCATGTTTGGGCCTAATGGTGTGGAAGATACAGTGGAAACACGAGCCCAGCTGTCGCAAATGCGTTCAAATGCTGCTCCCAAAGCCACAAACTATGGTGGCACGCGATTTGCGCCTGAAGCTCAGCCCTCAGCAGACATCATCCCGCCAAGCCCTTCGATGAGTGCCATCGACGCTGCTATAGCTGGCCGACCCAAACCCACGGACTCTGAACCAGGCTACACTGGTGCCGAAACGCCTCGTGTAAATGGTTACGCCTTCGTGGATGCCGAGCCGACACCTTCTGAACTTGGTCTACCAGTATCTGACGCAGAGGCTGATGCTGCGGAGCGCGAAGCCGCACTTGCGCTGCTGCCGAAAGCCGACGAGTCTGGACCAAACCTCTTCAAGATTCACGAGCGCAGCAAACGCGAGGAGGTGCACCACAGGCTCGTGGAGAAGGCTGATCAAGCAAGAAGAAAGGGTGGCAGAGGCAGAGTGGAGGAGCTGGCGAAGCTGGGTATCACTCCAGGACGCACGCCTACTCCTAAATTCAAGAGTGCGGCGGGGTTAACGAGCGGTAAGAGAGCCATGACGCCCGCGGCGAAGAGCCTGGCTGAGAAGCTCAGGACGCCGAGGAAAGGGTGGTGAGGTGTGTTTGCGAGCGCCTGTCGTTATTCCTCCATTTCTAAGATACCCCCATACTGTTTGCAATGCATGCTTTTCTGATTGCTACTCCTAATGTCTGCGCCATAGTCCCGTCACCTCTCGCAAGGTGTCAGGAGTGAAGGAGGCATCACGCCAACCGCTGAGAAGTGACCACGCCGGATGGATTCCGCAGGTCCTACTCGATGCGGCTGCTCGTATCCACCGGAAGCCCGCCGACCAGATCAGATAAGCTGAATAGCAAGCTCGATCTTTGCCCCCCTGGGGCTTGACCTGGCTGGCGATCTGACACCATCTCCGCAAACCCCCGGACCTCCTTCTCCGGGCGATGAAGATGTCGTGCATTAGCGGATGTCTGCAGGAACCGTTGTTTGTGGAGAGTTACACCACTCGCGTATCTCATACTATTAGACGATCATCTCGAGGATTTTGTTGTGGTTGATGGATGTAGAGATGATTCTGCTATAGTTGACACGAGGCTATGGGATATAGGTCTTCATTTGCAAGGTGGCACTACAGCAGGAAAATATAGACAGTATCTGTAATTCATGTTACTTCTAGACTAGTCTTATGGTCTAGTTTTAGAGGAAGAGCGCAGTGTCAAAATCTCTTGAGCCATACTTCCTAGCATAAGGTGCACTACTCTGAGTGGACAAGGGAAAGCCGCAGATACCTTGTACACAAATTCATGGACATTAAGCTTATCATACAGTTAAGCTCCCAAGTTCATTTCTTTATTAAAGCGCTCGCCGGAGTTTGTAGGATTATAAGCATCATAAGATTATCCACCCACGTGCCAGTGGTTCTTCTTGAGCCGGTTGATGCTTTATGGTTCATGCTTGCCTCAGGCATGAATGCTCAAGCTCAAGTTGTAGGGCAACTCCGGACAGGCTTGCCTGGATGTGGAATGGCAACAGCGAGCGAAGTTGCTCCTGCCGCCCTGATCTCCTGCGTCACTTTCACCTTTCACCTTTCACTGCGAACCTCTCGACCTGCTGCACCGCTGCTCTGCCTCACGCCCTTGTGTGATGCTGCCACACGCGCCCGACTGAAAGCGCCCGACGCATCCTCACCAACAATCAATATCCCCAGCAAGCACCGCGCGACGCTGCCTGTCGCCACCACACCACCACCACCGCACCGCGTCTCGTCTCGCGGCGACGCCCGCCCGACCCAGGGACTGCGACGACTCGAGCTTGCAACCACAATCCCACCGCGCACGTGCGCTCACACCACACCTCTGCCTGCGCATTCACCATGAGTGCTCAAGGCGACACCGAAATGGCGACCGCAAATGCTACGGCGCCGCTATCGCCTGCACCCCACGACGACCCCAAACCAACGACTGAGACCGTCGCCGGCGCAAGCGCAAAGCCCGCGAACGCCCTCACACCACCGACCTCTGAGGAAATGAACCACGAGACGAAAGACTCAGATTCGGAACTGAGCGATCTGGATTTGAGCGACGACGAAGACGACGGCGAACCGATCGAGCCCGACCATTACTGGGATGGAGGCAACATTCCGGTCTTCAAGCCGACAATGGCACAGTTCAAGAGTTTCAAGAAGTTTATAGAAAAGGTGGACAAATACGGCATGAAGTCTGGAATTGTCAAGGTTATCCCACCAGACGAATGGTGAGTACATTGTGGATTTATGTGTAGGAAGCGCACGTACTGATACTGCGTCGTCAGGCGTAACAAACTCCCAGATCTTGACGAGAAGGTCAAACGCATTCGAATCAAGAATCCAATCACACAAGAATTCAACGGTACCTTTGGCACATACACACAACAGAATGTCGAAAAGATGCGCTCGTACAACCTCCCGGAATGGAAAGCACTCACGCACGAGACCCAGCATCAACCACCAGCTAGACGTGGAGAGCGTCGTCGTAACCAGGAGAAAGTCGTCAGAGGTGGCGGAGGACCCCGAGGACGTGCTGCAGCGGCTGCTGCCAGAGCTGCCAGCGAAGTTGGAGACGATGAAACACCGGAGAAGCCAAAGGAGAAAAGGAAGCCTGGAAGACCCAAACGCAACGTTGTGATCAAGGATGAAGCCGATTCAGACGATTCTACTACGAAGAAGGCGACACCAACCCCGGCCGACAAGAAGAAAAGTCGCGGTGGAGGACGTGGGACAGGCACAAACAAGAGTGTCTCTTCGCGACGTCTCAACAATACGGCAGAATCCGTGGATCACATTGACGACAAGGCTTTCAGAAATTTTGACTATCGAATGGAAGGCCTCGAGGAATTTACTCCGGAGCGTTGCGCAGAGCTAGAAACACATTACTGGAAAAGTCTTGCGTTCAACCAGCCCATGTACGCAGCAGACATGCCTGGTACGCTTTTCAACGATGACGAGGAAACATGGAATGTGGCCAAACTGGAGAACATTCTGGACGTGCTAGGAACCAAAGTTCCTGGTGTCAACACTGCTTATCTTTACCTTGGCATGTGGAAGGCTACATTCGCGTGGCATCTTGAGGACGTCGATCTTTACAGCATCAATTACATCCACTTTGGCGCGCCGAAACAGTGGTACAGCATCTCGCAAGAAGATGCACGCCGCTTTGAGAAGGCCATGAGGCAAGCTTGGCCAGGTGATGCTAAGAACTGCGATCAATTCCTTCGCCACAAGACTTACTTGATCTCACCTGACGTGCTGCAGAAGCAATACAACGTCAAGGTCAATAAGCTCGTGCATTACGAAGGAGAGTTCGTCATCACATACCCGTACGGCTACCACTCTGGCTACAACCTTGGATACAATTGCGCCGAATCCGTCAACTTCGCCACCGAGTCTTGGCTCGAATATGGACGCATCGCTCGCAAATGTAACTGCGAGGCTGACAATGTCTGGGTTGATGTGGCAGAAATTGAGCGCAAGATGCGCGGAGAACCAACTCCAGAATACTACGAGGAGACTGATGATGAATCTGAACTGGAGGAGGAGGATAGCAAACTGCCCACGCCTCCCGCAAGTGTCAAGGGGAAACCTGCCTCAAAGAAGCGTAAGCGCGAGACGAAACAGGAAGCCCCAAAGAAAAAGAAGATTCGCATTCGCATTAAGGCGCCTTCAGCCGAGCCTTGTGTTATGTGTCCCAACGACAACCCGTGGGAACCTCTACTGCCAACAGACAACGGCAAGAAGGCTCACAGATCGTGCGCCCTCTATACACCGGAGACTTTTATCACGATTGAAGATGGCAAGGAGATGGTGCGTGGCGTCGCTAACATCGACCGTGCTCGCTTGGATCTCAAGTGCAACTACTGTCGATCGAAACGTGGCGCATGCTTCCAGTGTTCGGCAAAGAAGTGCGCCCGCGCTTTCCACGCTACCTGCGCGTTGGCGGCTGGTGTACAAATCGATGCTGGACCTGTGCCTACCTTCGACGAGGATGGCAAAGAGTACTTTGAAGAAGGCTTTGACTTTAGGTGCAAGATGCACAGGCCGAAGATGCCGAAGAATGCAACTTCCAACACCCTTGAGAAGGACGAGAGAGTCATGAAGTTCGCCAAGCAACTCAAGCCCAAGGATGTTGTGCAAGTGCAGCTTATTGGTCGCGAAGTGTTTGGCGCGCTTGTTGTCGAGAATCGACCAGCCGAGATGACAGTTCTTGTGGACGTGATGCTCGAAGGCGAGCGCGTCGAAGTGGAATGGAAGTACATTTGCGTCTTGGACCCAGACCTCTCGCAGAGGCCTCAACCATCAGCAAACGCCGTGCCGATGCCCGAAGGCATGAACAAACAGCTCGTGTCTGCCAGCAACCGACAAGACGGCGTGCCCAGCCAAGACGAGGTCTTCACGGACGATGCGGCGTACAAGTGGCAAGAGTTCTACAACTCCGATTGTCCTCCGGGAGGATATCGGCTCAACAAAGACAAGCTTCCCAAGGTCAAGGTCGATCTCGAAAAGGCCGATCAGTTGTACTACTATCTCCCAAAGAAATCGACGGAAGCGAAGTGCTTCTTTACCGACAAAGTGGGTGGCACAGAGCATGCCCCACGCAGCAACTTCTTGGATCGTGTCGCTCCGCCAAAACCCACTTACTCGTACACTGCGCCTCGTCCGTCGTTGGCCGCAGCACCACCTGTACCTCGCACTCAGCCTACCTACAGCACGATGCAAACATTCCAACAAGCTCTGGACAAGCCATATGCGTACAAGCCGCGCATACCGTCACACCCTAACACGCTTGCAATTGACACTCAAGTTCTGCCCAATCAAAGGAACTTTGCCACTCAAGCTGGACAGCCTGCCCCTTGGGGTAGGATGCAATCTCCAACGCCCTTTGGTCAGCCAAACCCTCGACCAGGAGGAGGCTCACGCCGAGGAAGTGAGAGCGAGGCGGCACCGCCGTTGCGCCCGTTCTCACAAGATCACTACTATTCTACCCGAGTGCTTCCAGCAGCATGGCAGGGCGAGTATTCCAGTTTCCAGCGTGAAGTTCGCAAGTCCCAAGGCGCCCAGACCTTGCCACGTCCTACTTTCCCACAAGGGAGCCTGCCACCGATTTACAACCCTGGACCACAACAACCTGCTCACGCGTACGCGCCGTCTGCTCCCATGGGCCGTCCAGCTGGTAGTCCCCAACCCACGATGCAAGCACCGTACGGCCAAGCAGCAAGCAATCCAATGCAGCCGGTACCGTACACGCACTCGCCCTACGGCGCTCCTCCGACTCCTGCTACTACAGCTTCCGAGGCGTCTAGGCAGCCACCGCGTCCACAAGCCAGCCAGGACCATTCGACCTCACGTATGTCTCCCCATTTGCCGAATCCACTCTTCTACGGATCAAATGGTGGCACGTTGCAATCTCTTCATAATAAAAGTTGTGTTGCTGACATTTCCTAGAAAACCCCGCAGAGAAGCAACCAGCCGTTGCTCGTACACCGTCCCATTCCATCAGCTCTGGGTCGAACTCGAGACCCATGAGCCAGCAGTGGACTCCACCTTCACAGCGTCCAGGTGCTACACCCACGCAACAGCAACCTCTGCATCCCCTGCAGCCTCCTCGCCAAGAGGAGCAGAAGCCTAAATGGCCAACGGCCGTACATCAAACGCCACAAGAGTTCCAAACCCAGCTTACTTATGCTCCGAGCATTGCTTCACGCGAGGGCGCGCACTTGCGTGCGTTACGCGACAAAGGCTACATGCAACCAGTCTATCAGCAGCATGTCTCGCCTTATGCACATTATCAGCCACCGTATCAGCCAATGCCCCAGCAACAGCACCGCAACAGTCTGGGACAGCCTTTCGCACCCGGCCCTGACACGCACGTCTGGACAAGTCCGAGGGCGCCAACCGCCAGCCCAATATCTGACCCTAACACACCCGGCATGCATCAGCAAAAGCAGCAGCAGCAAAGAGACCACTACTATGGGTCGACATTGTTCAACCCGCCGGCCTGGGGCCAGAATCCATCAAGACCAGACCTTGCTCCTCTGACTGCGCACGGGCAAGCTCAGAACCCTAACGGACAGGGTCCAATGCTTCCTCAGATGCAGCCTGCACCCAGCAACGGGCCCAGCAATGGGCCCAGTCACGGACATGAGGCTTGGAGGTACACCGGATAGATGGGAGCCTCGGGTGCAAAACCCTCGTAATACATCAAGTGGCGGACTGCCGTCACTCACGAGCTGAAGGAGGAGACTTGACAGGAGCAGGTCTCACCTAAGAAAGAGGGAAAGAGGGATCGGTATGGATTAATGACTACACAAAAATTAGCAGTGCCGAAGATGCACGCGTCGTTCGCTTTTCGTATACACTATTTTGCCACGTTCTCGAGGCTGTCACTGTCGAGTAGTTGACTGTGTAGCTCGCCGCTCAACAATGAAAATGAATCAACTTCCGCTTTGACCGTACAAATTGCTCCTTGTCAATGGTATGTAACCTTCGTACCCGTCGACCTCCATGCTACCGCTTTTCCCTTTCCTTCTTGCTTTGGCTCGCTCTTTGCGATATTCGTTGCAGAATTTGAAGAGCTTGGACAGGCGGCGGCGGAGGTGCAATCTGCGTGCTGCCATCGAAAAATGTGGTTCGTGGTATGGGATCCGTGCTGGCAGGAGCTCTGGGTGATGCAACGAGATCGAAAGACAAACGGTTGGATTAGCTACATGTATTGGCTATCGGTACTTCGCGCATTCAATAGGAAAGCAAAAAACAGGTACCACGCGGTGTTGTGTAGGGTCGTTGGCGAGATTGCTTCATTCACCGAAGCCATTGACCCTGCACGTGCGCCCAGACTCCGAACGAAAAGCAAACATACGAAACACCTCCAGCAGCCACCGCGTACCAGCGATACGAATCCATAGCTTGCTCGTTCTTGTGAGCTTTCCGTGCCTACTAGAAGCCTTCGGCTCTCTTCTAAGCAAATACAAACTTGTCCGGTTCCAGAATGTCAGCGCAAGGCACGTGGTGCTTCACCATGTGTGGCTCCACCGGAATGACGCTGGACTTCATAACGCCGCCCCGATCCAGTTGGTTCGAACACAAGAAAGCGAAGCGGTTGTGAGTCATCCGGTGGCTCCGTTGTCCTTCAACAACAAAGACCACTGCAGTCAGTTTTGGCAGCTTCAAAGCGAAAATCTGCTCGGCAGCTCGCCTCACGGTCCGTAGTACGGGTGGTATGCACATCATCTGTGTAGGGGTGGGCGTAATGCCCAGGGAAGAGCACAACATTGTAAGTTTGAGGACTCTAAGCAATTCTAGGGGCTTGAGCATGTCCTGTATGACGTACCTGGTTAGTGGGAACGATCATGTGCTTGGACTCGTTCATTCATAACACACCAACAGATCTTGGATATCACAATATGGGGCTGACCCGTTTGATACCCTGCCATCTTCAACCTTGAAGCCGAACAATGCAAGCTGCTCCAAGTTGGGGGCAAGTCTTGTTGTCGGCAACATCGCCTGCTCCAAGGGATTATCCTCAATGCGGAGGGACTCGAGAGACGTGTAATGCGGTTGCAATGTTCGCAAATCGAAGAACCATATGCCCATGAACTTCAACGTGATGCGCTTGAGCGGCTTCAACGAACGAATGAAGTCATTGACCGCGAAGTCTGTTGTGTCGAAGCGGAAACAGTCTTCAATGCATAGAGACGACAAATCCAAGTTCAAAGCTTCGAGGTATCGAAGGAAAGGATCGATGTCAATGCACCGAACGAGTTGTAGATGCTCAAGCATGCCCAAATCGAGGACTTCCAGGAGCAGCATGCTGGCATATAATAGGCACATTGAAGTTATGCGCAGAGATCTGAGTCGTATAGTCTCTCCAGTCTCAATTCGTGAACTGAACATCATTTGAATGATGTTTACCGCGCCGTCACAGCAATCTTGGTCCTCGCAGATGTCGCATCCTTCGAGCTCGAGATCCAGACTTCTTAGAGCAGGAGTACGAGCAAGGATCAAACTGGCCCGATCAATATGGCGGTAGTCGGCCACTCGAAGATAGATCTGCAGACTTGTAACATACGCTAGCTCGTCCGATTCGGGTGCCATCATGTTCCAGTCGAGGTTGCAGTCACCAAACGCTCCAGGCCAAACACCAGTGTGTTGGTAATTGCGGAGCTTCGCCTGACGGATACGACGCGTGAAATGTATTTCAGCAATGCCTATAGAATTTGGGAATCTAATGTCTAAGTCAGGCGACTTCGTCTTCTCCCAGTTTCATGTTGTGTCATACTCAAACCTGGTGAGAGAATTTCTTGGTATAGTGCTGAGAAGGCGGCAAACGAGCTGTTTTGGGGACCTTTCCAGATGATACCAGTGGTTGCGAGGCTTCGATGGATCTAGCCTGATGCGGAGAGTACGAACATGTGACAAACCCGAATGGTCCTTCCTGAGTGTTGTCAAAAGTCCCTCATTGAGACGATCCGTAAAAATCTCCATGTCTTTGTATCACAGAGGCGTCACAAGTGCCTGCATTTCCTTGCAAGTCAAGCAAACACTCTTTTTGTCGGCATTAGTCGTGAGCTGCTGACGTGTTAACACGGTAATACTAAAGGCCCGAGATGCACCAAACTTACGTATTCGAGTATCGTCTTCTGCAGCTCCATGGGCAGGCCGATGAGACTGGCCGCAGGAACTGTCTGCGATGAGGAGCGTGGATCTCCTAGGGTGCCGTCGTGCAACAGTAGCGCATTGTCGCTGGCGCTGGGATTGATTTGACTGACTTGATTCATCGTAGAGGCGATGGTATGTGGCGGTTGGCGTAGCGCTGAGCCGTGGCGGATGCGTAGATGCTCACTCGAGGGGTGACGGGTGACGGTGAGCGGAATGGGCAGAGTGCTGCTTACTGAAGAGTAATGGGCTTTTTCGTTCGCCGAGTCGCTAGTATGGCGCTCGAGATGTGCTCCGACGTGATGTGGTTTGGCGGAAAGCGGTCGTGTCTGTTGTTTTTCTCGTTGTTGCGGAGAGTCAAGCAAGAAACAGTGAGTGAGCGGAGAGAGAAAAACAAAGCAACCGTGAGCGCGTTGCTGCCTGGAACGATCGAACCACACCCCACCAACAGACCTCACTCTAGTGCTTCTCGGGTGGCATCACTCTGCCGACTCACGGGTGGCGGACCTTGAAGCCATAAGTTCCCAAGGAAGAACGTGAGAGTCGACGAGCTGCTTTTGCTACTTCTGCATAACCGCCAGACCGAGTCAGTCTTGGCTAACCATCCATTCCTGCATCAATCCCTGCCACGCGCCCTCGGAACTCCCTGAGGCCCATCTTTACTTTCGCCTCGTGTTTGGTAATGGTACAGGGAACTGCCTTATCTCCCTCCTGCATCTCAAGCACAAAGGATGCTTCTTCCATCATGCCTTGTGCAAAGACAAATCTCTCCTCCTCCAGAATGTCAGCGCACGCCACGTGATGTTTGATCATGTGCGGCTC